>OFGR01000111.1_pt1 | contig 80415 bp, 70 predicted proteins | sample 1521811 | NCBI WGS metagenome assembly OFGR01 (sample SAMEA3504098, study PRJEB24116) | mouse gut metagenome | biome: mouse gut; feature: mouse-associated habitat; material: faeces | place: Denmark | collected 2011 | reverse complement strand
AAAAGAACTGGAGAGGGGAAACCATTACAAGTATCTTGACAAATCCGATTTATTCCGGCCGTACTGCATATAAACGCAGAGAAAGAATCAATGGAAAATATCGGAATTTAGACAGCAAAGACTGGATTATAGCCAAAGAACCAAATGAAACCATCAGAATCATTGATGATGACACATGGAACAAGGTGCAGGATAAACGGGCTTTACGGGCTAGCAAGTATACAAAGAAACTCGAAAACCAGAATGTTACGGTAATCAGCAGAAACGACGGTATGCTTCCTCTGATTGATATCTTACATTGCGGCTATTGTGGCTGTAAAATGGTAAATGGAAGCAAATATAATTACTGGACGATAAAAGATACAGGCGAAAGGCGTACAAGCAAAATACCAATCTATAAATGCAATCAGGCCTGGCAGGGTGTTCCACATGACAAAACGAAACAATTTAGAGCGGATAAGGTTGACCCGGTGGTATTTGAAGTATTATCGGAATATATTGACAAACTACAGGAAAATGAAGATATTTTTCAGTTAATCAATCAAAAACAGAATGAGGAAAAAAGAAGAAAGGAATCCGAATTAGCAAAAGAACAAAAGGAACTGGATAAAATCAGAAACGGTATCACTGTTATGAAAAGTAAAATTCCAGAAGCCATCACAGGCAATTACGCACTTACGATAGAAGAATTAATGTCGGCTGTCAGAACTCATGAAAAACAGGAACAAGAACAGCAGGATAAAATAAAGCAAATAAAAACAGAACTCGAACATTCATCTGTATCTGTAAAGGAATGGGAGGAAATCCACAGGAAACTTCCCACATGGAAAGAAATCTTCCAAAACGCTGATGTTTCCAGGAAGAGAGTTCTGGTAAACAAGCTGATTGAACGCATTGATATTAGAAAAGACAATATAAACATCCGTTTTAAAATTAATCTGGATGAATTTCTTCAATCCCGAATGAGTATGGATTATGGGGTACCGGAATAAAGGGTATGATTTTACAATTACTTCTTCGACTGCGTTTGATCATAAATGGATTTATGGCAGGAACATTTTTAGCAATATCTCCAGAATTGTAGATGAAATCTTTCAGAACTATCTTTCAAGGCCGAATGTAAAACAGCCAATTTTAACGCAATATTGTGATGGGCAGAGAGTAAGCTGCCCGAATTGGATGAGCCAATGGGGGTCGAAGGATTTAGGGGACAGGGGCTATAGTTTTATTGAGATTTTGCGTTACTATTATGGAAGCAATATGTATGTGAATGAAGCGGACGAAATTTCGGGCATTCCGGCTTCATGGCCAAGGGTGGATTTAACAATTGGATCAAGAGGGGATAAAGTCCGCCAGATGCAGTCGCAGCTTGCCAGAATTTCACGCGCATATCCGGCGATTCCAACGATTTCAGCAGATGGCATTTATGGCCCGGCAACGGCAGAGGCAGTTGAGGAATTCCAGTCGATTTTTGGGCTTCCGGTGACGGGTGTTGTGGATTATTCGACATGGTACAAAATTTCTGAGATCTATGTTGCAGTGACGCGTATTGCGGAGTTGTTTTGACTGTGTATTGAAAACGATGGGATAAATAGTGCGGAAATCAATTTTTCATATGTTTGTTCTGCGATATGCAGTATAGTGGAAGTGAACGAATCTTTGTTTGGAAAAAAATAAGGGAAAATCTGGGAATAGTTTTTCCACAGGCATATAAAGCGAGACGGATAGGCGAAGATTGGTTTCCGTAAGAATGGAATACAGAGAGATTAATCGTTTTAGGCTTTTTTTCATAATATGTTTATGATACAATAAGAAAATCATGGATAAAGAGGAAAAGCAGATGGGAGAACAAAAAGAAAAATGGTTTGTTTCAGGGAAGCGGGCAGACTTTCAGGGAATTGGAAAAAAATTTGGGATCGATCAGGTGACGGCGAGAATTATCCGAAATCGGGATATTGTAGAGGAAGCGGATATTGAAACGTATTTACGGCCGGATCTTTCAAAATTATATTCCCCGCATTTAATGAAAGATATGGATATTTTGGTTCGGATTTTAAAGGAAGTGATTCAAGAGGAACGGAAGATTCGGATTATTGGGGATTATGATATTGATGGAATACAGTCTACATATATTCTTTTGAAGGGAATCCGCCGGGCAGGCGGGAATGTGACGGCGGCTATCCCGGATCGTATGAAAGATGGATACGGAATCAATGAAAATCTGATTGCGAAAGCGAAAGAAGACGGCGCAGAGGTGATTTTGACTTGTGACAATGGGATTGCGGCGATTGATGCGATTGCATACGCCAGAGATTTGGGGCTTACGGTGCTCGTGACGGATCACCATGATATTCCGTATCGGGACGAAGATGGCAAACGTATTTATTTAAGAAGCAGGGCAAATGCGGTTGTAAACCCGAAACAGCCAGAATGCGAATATCCGTTTTCGGGAATCTGCGGCGCCGTTGTGGCGTTTAAGGTGGTTATGGCGTTATATGAAGCGTGTGGCATTTCAGAGCGAGAGGCGTTTGGCTTTTTGGAAAACGCGGCGTTTGCCACTGTAGGAGACGTGATGGATCTGGCCGATGAAAATAGGATTATCGTAAAATTTGGGTTAGAGCAAATGCGCAATACGGAAAATACTGGCCTTGCCGCTTTAATGCGGGTGAAAGAAGTGTATCCGGACCGGCTTAGCGCCTACCATTTGGGGTTTGTGTTAGGCCCTTGTTTAAATGCAAGCGGAAGATTGGATACGGCAGTCCGTTCCTTAAAGCTTCTTTTAGCGGAAACGCAGGAAGAAGCGGAGACACTTGCCAAAGAGCTTGCCGATTTGAATGAGGAACGCAAAAAAATGACGGTGGACGGGCTTTCTTTGGCTTTAGAGGAAATAGAGCGGAAAAAGATTGCAGAGAAGAACGTGATGGTGGTTTATCTTCCAAACCTGCATGAAAGCCTTGCCGGAATTGTGGCGGGCAGGATTCGGGAGAAATTCCATCATCCAGTTTTTGTGCTGACAGATTCAGAGGAAGGCGTGAAAGGATCGGGCAGGTCGGTAGAAGCATATTCGATGTATGAAGAAATGTGTAAATGCGGGGATTTATTTTTGAAATTCGGAGGGCATCCTATGGCGGCTGGGCTGACTTTGCCAAAAGAAAAGGTAGCAGAATTTACGGATAGAATAAATGGATACGCCTCGCTGACGCCGGAGGATTTTATTCCGAAAATATCAATCGATGTGCCAATGCCGCTTTCTTATGTGACAAAAGAACTTATTCAGGAATTGAACGTGTTGGAGCCGTTTGGGAAAGGCAACGAGAAGCCCGTGTTTGCAGATAGAAATATCCGGATTCGGGGCAGACGGATTGTAGGGAAAAACCAAAATGTGGTTAAACTGACGTTGTGTGATGAGATGGGGAATCTTTATCCGGCAGTGTATTTTGGAGATGTCCAAGAAATGATGGATTATTTGGATCGGAGAGAGATAATTTCAATCGTGTATTATCCGGAAATCAACAGCTATATGGGACGTGAGGAAATACAGTTTGTCATTTCGCATTATTGTTAAAAAGAGGCGGGGAGGATATATGGGAGAGATTGTGGTAGAGGGGATTGTGATTTCTGTGATAAGGAAGCCAATCAAAGGATTGTATCTGCGTGTGCTTCCGCCTGATGGCAAAACGTGCGTGAGCGCTCCGGCTTTTATGAGCGATGAAACAATCAGACAGTTTACGTTTTCAAAGTTAGATTGGATAAAAGAGCAGAGAGAACGGTGTATGGCAAAAAAGGCGCTTGCCGTAAAAGAGTATGTGACGGGAGAAGAATGTTTCGTCTGGGGAAAGAAGCATAAGCTGTATGTTCAGGAAGCGGAGACGGGCTGTAAGGTCAGTGTGTCGGAAGATAAGCTGGTTTTGCAGATACATAGGGAAAGCGCGAAAGAACAGCGGGAAAAGGTTGTAAATGAATGGTATCGCAGCCAGATGAAACAACGGATGCCGGAAATCCTGCAAAAATGTGAGGAAATGACAGGCATACATGTAAAAGAATGGCGTGTGAAAAATATGCGGACGCGCTGGGGGACATGCAATATTGATAAGAAGCGAATCTGGCTGAATCTGCAGTTGGCAAAGCTGCCGCCGGAATGTTTGGAATATGTGGTAATCCATGAATTGACGCATTTGCTGGAACGGAAGCACAATAGGCGGTTTTATGGATTTCTGCATGAGTTTTGCCCAGACTTTAAGGAGAGGGAGAAAATGATGGAAGGGGCTGTGGGCAGGTGATTATGGGGAAAACAGATGTATCAATTATTTTATAATAATTTTACTTCTGTCAGCGTGTCATTGTGATATTTTAATTTCAAGGAGAAATATCCTGAATCTTCGTTTAACAGCCGGAGGAAGATTTTATCTCCTTCCCAGAGTGGGAGAGATTCAATTTCATCTTTTTTAATCCATGCAAGTTCACCTTCTCTGCATTCGGTAAGGCTGCCTTCAAAGGCGGAGGCAGTGTAGAGGTGGATATATTCGCTTTCCCAGCCGTCTGCCATAAAAGTCAGGATGCCGCGAAAACGGTATTGGGTGAGCGTAAGCCCCGTTTCTTCTTTTACTTCCCGCAACAAACATTCTTCCGGCATTTCACCTAGTTCGAACTTACCGCCTACGCCGATCCATTTGCCATGGTTTACGTCACATTTCTTTTTTGTACGGTGGAGCATTAAGTAACAGCCATCTTTTTCTATATAACACAGCGTAGTAAGTTTCATGTGTAGATTCCTTTCTGGTTTCTGGATAATTAAATGTTTTTTATAGTATTTTCATATCATACTATAAAAAGAATGATTCTGCAATAATGATGGAAAGAATATGATTATAATGTGAAATAAAGAATGCTTTAGCAGACATATTTGAAAAAATAATAAATATGGGTGAAAAAATGCACAGGTAAATATAGGAGAAGAATATACAGGAAAACATGAATGAAAGAATGTACTGGAAAATAAAAGTTGTTTTTTAGGAGTGATGGTTTTGAAAAGCGTAGCAAAAACTCAGGGAGGATGCAGAACAGTTTAGCATCCTCCCTGTTTATTTTTTATTGTTTTCTGCACTTAATATTTGTAGCGTAAATGATATAAACGATGTCAAGTATTGTGACTCCTAGAAACACATAAATTGTCCATTCGGGAAGAATATTTTCTCCTAATAATAAAACAAGAATTAACATATCAATTACTAGGAATCCTTTGCCCATTGTGCGGCAGAGTTTCTTTTTGTCGTACTGCATTTGTTCTTGTTCTGACATCGAATTAAATCCTGCAATCAGAAAACTGCCTTTTCCGAATAAAAAGAGAACGGTGAAAAGAACACATAGAGCCCATGCTGTCCATGCTACCCAAACAGGGCCGTTTATATGAAGCGTCATAGATCATCCCCCCTTTTTTTAAGAATGGATTTTTAGAAGTCCACTTCTGTTCCGTAATATGTACAGTGGAATAATTTTTCCATTGCCGCTGGGTCGATTTCTCTTGGATTTGAGCCGGTGCATGCGTCTCCTACGGCGCGTTCTGCGATGCCGGAGATTTTCTCTTTAAATTCATCTTCGTTAATTCCAAACTCTTTTAGTGTTTTCGGAATATGGAGCGTGGCATTAAATTCATCTATTTTTTCACAAAGACTGTTAATGAAAGCTTTCTCTGAAGTTCCGGAAAGCCCCATCCTGCGCGCGATTTCTGCGTAGCGTTTGGCGGCAACAGGGTCTTTGGCATTGTATTTGATGACGTATGGCAGATAGATGGCATTTGCGCATCCATGTGGGATATGTCCGGTGGAAAATGCCGCTCCTGTTTTATGCGCCATGGAATGAACGATTCCAAGAAGCGCGTTCGAAAATGCCATGCCTGCCAGACATTGCGCATAGTGCATTTCTTCCCTTGCCGTCTTATTGCCGTTGAAGGAAGCGGGCAGATAGTCAAGAACCATTTCAATAGCCTGAAGCGCGAGTGGATCGGTAAATGGGCAGTTTAATGTAGAAACATATGCTTCGATGGCATGCGTTAAAGCATCCATTCCTGTATAAGCCACTTGTTTAGCAGGCAGGCCCATTACTAAATCTGGGTCTACAATAGCGACGTCTGGCGTAATATTGAAATCAGCAAGCGGATATTTTACGCCTGTCTGGTAATTGGTGATAACGGAGAAAGCAGTGACTTCCGTTGCCGTGCCTGATGTAGTCGGAATTGCGCAGAATTTTGCTTTTTGCCGTAACTCTGGGAAGTTAAAGGGAATGCAAAGGTCTTCGAATGTGGTTTCTGGATATTCATAGAAAGCCCACATGGCTTTTGCAGCGTCAATCGGTGAACCGCCGCCCATGGAAACTATCCAGTCGGGTTCAAAATTGCGCATAGCTTCTGCGCCCTTCATTACGGTCTCAACGGATGGATCGGGCTCAACGCCTTCAAAAAGTTCTACTTCCATTCCGGCTTCTTTCAGGTAATTTACGGCTTTGTCAAGGAAGCCTTGGCGTTTCATGGAACCGCCGCCGACTACTAAGATCGCTTTTTTTCCTTTTAGGTTTTTCAGCTCTTCTAAACAGCCTTTTCCGTGGTAAATGTCTCTTGGTAATGTAAATCTTGCCATTGTCTCGTCCTCCATTTTCTATTATTATTTTGTGATTTTAGTATAGCTCTATTTGGGCAATATCGCAAGTAGGGAAATCCGTGTCCCATTAAAATTTTATAGCGGTTTACGTCGGGAAAGCTAATGTTTGTATTGTGTTTGTTTGGGTAAAAATTGTTTTATTAAAGCAAAAAAGATTGGCTGTTGATATTTTTGTGGAAATAACATATAGTGGTAACGAGATGTAAAGTTGTTTTGCGTGTATTGTTTGCGGGCAGAGCTTAAGTGTTATTTGGCTTTAGAAATTAGCTTTATTCAGATTAGCCAATTTTGCGATATGTAAGCGTTGGTTTATATTCAGTTTTGTGGTATGTAAGCGTTGGTTTATATTCAGTTTTGTGGTATGTAAGCGTTAGTTTATAGTTAGTTTTGCGGTTAGCTTGTAGATTTTTTGGAGGGGAATTTTTTGATTGTGATTGTTTGTTTGGACATGGATTGTGGAATGGGGTTTGGGAATAGGCGGCAGAGCCGGGATCGGGCTGTGACGGAACGGATCACGGAAATTTGTAAGGGAAAAAGGCTTTGGATGGATTCGTATTCGGCAGGGATTTATGGGGAGCTTTGCGGGGTGGAAATACAGGTTTGCGAGAGATTTTTGGAAAATGCGAAAGCGGGAGAGTTTTGTTTGGTGGAAAGGCAAAGCTTGAATGAGTTTTTTTGGCGGATTGAGGGGATTTTGGCATTTTGGTGGAACCGGAATTATCCGGCGGATTTATTTTTGGGCTTAGATTTGGAAAAATGGGACAAGGTCCGGACGAAAGAATTTTCGGGAAGTTCCCATGAGAAGATTACAGAAGAATTTTTGATTCGGAAAGGGGTCACAGAATGAGGAAGATAAGTAAGTTTTGGCCGGCAGTTTGCATGGCGGTTTATGTGGTTTCATTGATGGGATGCGCTCGGACGGAGAGTATGGGACAATCCGGGCAGACGGCGGATACGGTGGTTTCCATTGCGGAAATTCCTGAGTATAGCGGGGAACCCTATGTCGTAATCAATGAGAACCAGCCTAATTTTTCACAAGAGGATATGACGGAAAATTCGTTTGAGCGTTATAGTGAGCTGGACGGACTGGGACGATGTGGGACGGCGTTTGCGAATATCGGACAGGATTTGATGCCAACAGAAGAACGGGGAAGCATTGGAAAAGTGAAGCCGTCGGGCTGGCAAACAGTAAAGTATGATTCGGTGGACGGCAAATATTTATATAACCGCTGCCATTTGATCGGATACCAACTGACAGCGGAAAATGCAAATGAGAAAAATTTAATTACGGGAACGCGTTATATGAATGTGGACGGTATGCTGCCTTTTGAAAATATGGTTGCAGACTATATTAAAGAAACGAACCAGCATGTTTTGTACCGCGTGACGCCTGTGTTTGAAGGAGACGGGCTTTTGGCTAAGGGGGTGCAGATGGAGGCGTTATCGGTGGAAGATGAGGGAGAAGGCATTTGCTTTCATGTGTTTGTTTATAATGCGCAGCCGGGTATTTGTCTGGATTATGCGACTGGGGAAAGCTGGCAGGACGGAAAGGAGCAGCCTTTGTCTGTTGAGGAGAAAACGGAAGGGGAAATCAGGGGAAATAAAAACTCTAAGATTTACCATTGCCCCGGCCAAGCGGCTTATGAGGAAATGGCAGATTCTAAGAATTTGGTAATTTTTGGGTCGGAGCAGGAGGCGGCTGATGCGGGATACCGCAAGGCAAAACGTTAGTTACTTTGGGCAGGATATGTCCATGATTTTTTCAATGGTTTTATGTAGCAGCCGGCTTTCTTCTGTGTCGGCTGCTTTATAATAGACTTCTTTTCCTTTCCGGCGGCTTGTGATTAGGCCGCTTGTTTTTAACTGGCGCAGATGGTGGGAGATGGCGGGGCTTGTCATTTCCATAAGGGCGGACAGGTTGATGACGCATTCCTCACAATGGCATAAGAGCCAGAATAAGCGGAGGCGGCTGCTGTCGTCAAGCAGTTTGAACCTGTCTGCGGCGGCTTGGAAGGGTTCTTGTTTTTCCAGTTGTTCTTTTATGTCTTTTAAATAAGATTCTTTGTCTGATTCTCCATGGTTATGGGGTAATGTAAATTTTGGCATATTTATAAACTCCTTAAAATTTTTTTCGTTTTGGATTGACAGTTGCGGTTTTGTATATTATACTACAAATAATTCAATTAAACAAATGTTTAATTGTTGAATTAAAAATGGATTGGAAAGGGGTAATAGATATGAGTCTGAAGCAAAAAAAGATGTTGGCGCGGATTTTAGCGACAGCGGTTCTTTTTATAGGGTTGAATGTTTTGCCGATAGTTGGGGGAGTTCGTATGGGGCTTTATCTGGCAACGTATCTTTTGATTGGATATGATATTTTGAAGAAGGCATGGAAGGGGATTTTGCATGGACAGGTGTTTGATGAAAATTTCTTGATGGCGGTTGCGACGGTAGGGGCGATTGCGCTCGCAGTTTATGAAAAGAGCGGCGATTATAATGAAGCGATTGCAGTGATGCTATTTTATCAGATTGGGGAATTGTTCCAAAGTTATGCGGTTGGGAAAAGCCGCCGGAATATTAGCGCGCTGATGGATATCCGTCCGGATTATGCAAATGTGGAACGGAATGGAAAGCTGGAAAAAACCGATCCAGATGAGGTTTGCGTTGGAAGCGTGATTGTTGTGCAGCCGGGGGAGAAGATTCCGATTGACGGGGTGGTTTTAGAGGGAAATTCGACATTAAATACGAGCGCTTTAACGGGAGAGAGCCTTCCGCGTAAGGCGAAAGAGGGAGACGAGGTGATTAGCGGCTGTATCAATATGACGGGTGTGTTAAAGGTACAGACGACAAAGGAATTTGAGGAATCGACTGTTTCTAAAATTTTGGAGCTTGTGGAGGATTCCGGTTCAAGAAAATCGAAGTCGGAGAATTTTATCTCGAAATTTGCAAGGGTATACACTCCGGGGGTTTGCGCCGCGGCGCTTCTTTTGGCAGTGTTGCCGCCTGTGGCTGGGCTGCTTTTGGGAAATTCTCCGGAGTGGGGCGTCTGGCTGTATCGGGCGTTGACGTTTCTTGTCATAAGTTGTCCCTGCGCGCTTGTGATTAGCATACCGCTTAGTTTTTTTGCAGGAATTGGCGGAGCGGGGAAGGAAGGGATCTTGATTAAAGGGTCGAATTTTATGGAGACCTTGTCAAAAACGAAGATTGTTGTGTTTGATAAAACGGGAACTTTGACGCAGGGAGTGTTTGAGGTGAACGGGATTCACCATAACCAAATGGAGAAGGAGAAAGTGTTGGAGTATGCCGCGTTAGCAGAGTGTTCTTCGTCCCATCCGATTAGTTTAAGCTTAAAACGGGCTTATGGCAAAGAGATTGACCGCAGCCGCGTGACGGAAGTGGAGGAAGTCAGCGGGCATGGGGTTTTAGCAAAAATTGATGGCATAGATGTGGCGGTTGGAAATGCGAAATTGATGGAACGGCTGTCTGTCTCCTACGAAGATTGCCATTTGGACGGGACTTTGATTCATGTGGCTGTTGACGGGAAATATGCAGGGCATATTTTGATTTCGGACATGGTGAAGCCATCGTCAAAAAAGGCTGTTTTGGAATTGAAACGGGCAGGCGTGAAACGGACGGTTATGCTGACGGGAGATGCAAAATCTGTGGCGGACAAGGTTGCTGCGGAACTGGGATTAGATGAGGCATATGCGGAACTGCTTCCGGCGGATAAGGTGGAACAAGTGGAGCGTCTGTTGGCGGGGAAAAATGAGAAGGAGAAACTTGCTTTTGTCGGAGATGGGATAAATGACGCTCCAGCGCTTACGCTGGCGGATATTGGGATCGCAATGGGGGCGATGGGATCGGATGCGGCGATTGAAGCGGCAGATGTTGTTTTGATGGACGATGATCCAATGAAGCTTTTAAAAGGAATTTTGATTTCGAAAAAGTGCATTGCCATTGTGTATGAAAATATTGTGTTTGCGCTTGCGGTAAAGTTTGCCTGCCTTGCGCTTGGGGCGTTTGGGGTTGGTAATATGTGGCTTGCGATTTTTGCTGATGTGGGGGTGATGGTGATTGCGGTGATCAATGCTGTGAGGGCGCTAAAAAGAGAATAGGCTGTACTTCGGGGCTTTTTCAGGGATTAAGGGTTGCTAAAGTATCTCGTTTTGGAATTGGGGACGGACGGAACCGCTCCATACACGCCGTCCATGGCGTGGATGGAGCTTCCGCGAACGTCCTGTTCGCGGATTCCTGTGTGTTTTATGAGATACTTAAGCAACCCTAAATCCCATCAAAACGCCCCGCTGTACAGTCTATTCTCTTTTTAACGGGGTATTGGCGGCGGAAGGTTGTGAATGGGATAAGGCTGGCGGCGGAAGGTTGTGAATGGGATAAGGCTGGCGGCGGAAAGGTTTGGGATTTTGGGGCGGTGGGTGGGAGTTTTAGGTAGAAAAGAGCGGCATTTGTTTTTGGGGAATTTGCCGCTCTTTTCTTGGGGGAGGGATTATTGTGGGAGGTTTGCGTATTTTTCTGCTAAGTTTAGGAATGTTTTGTGGTTTTCTTTGATCCATTCGGTGTAGTTTTTTTGCGCTTTTGTTGTGAGCTGTCCTAGTTCGATTAGGAATTTGGGTATGTTTTCTTCGGTTATTATGCAGATTTCTGTTCCGAAGGAGGCTTTTCCTCGTTCGGAGCATCCGCCTTCGTAGAGGGCGAAGGCGGGAAGCGGGCCGTTTGGGGTTTGTTTGACGGCGCCGCGGAAGCCTAGCGTGGCGGCTTGGTGGGTTCCGCATGATGATGGGCATCCGGAGATGTGGATTTTTGGGAGCGCACCGTCTGCAAATTGGTATGGGCGGATTGCTTTGATGCAGGTTTTTAGGAGGGTTTGGGAGTCTCTTAGGCCTAGTTGGCAGATTCGGTTGCCGATGCAGGCGATGGAGGTTTCGAATGTTGTTTTTGCGGCGGCGTCTGTCAGTTCTATCAGGCGTTGGGCTTCTTTGGCTGTGCAGTTTATGACGTACATTCCTTCGTCTGGGGATAGACGGATTTCTGTTTCTTCCATGGGGAGTATTGCCTGATAGAGGGACGAAAATGTCTCTGGATCGATGGTTCCGCCTATCGGGTGTATGGATACGGCGTACAGGCCGTTTTGTTTCTGGGGAATGGCTCTTTTATTTGTTATGGTTCCATCGCTTTGTTTTTGGACGGTGTATGGGCGGACGGTTTGTTTTAGGTTTTCTGTGTTTAGGGCTTCGTTTAGTTTTTCGTTGAATGCTTTTTTGTAGTTTTCAATGCCTAATGTGTCCTGCATAAACCGTGTGCGGGATTTCATGCGGTTTTTATAGTCTCCGTGTGTGAGGAAGACGTCTATCATTGCTTTGATGTAGTATAGCGTCATGTCCGGCATGATGTGTTCCGCCACGAGTACGCCCATTTTTGGGTCACGTCCCATGCCGCCGGCGCTGTAAACGTCAAATGTCCCGTCTTTGTTTGCTGCAAATCCAAGGTCGCGGAAGGTGGCGTGGGTGACGTCGGACGGGGTGTTGGAAAAACAGATTTTTAGTTTTCTGGGGAGTTTTACTTTGCGCAGGAGCCCGATGACGTAGTCGCTTGCGGCTTTGGCATAGCCAGTGACGTCGAAATATTCGTTTGGATCTACGCCGCTTAATGGGGACATCATTACGTTTCTCGGGTAATCTCCGCCGCCGCCCATGGTGATAATTCCGTTTGCCCATGCTTCTTCCACTAGATGGCATATGTCGTCTGGTTTTAGGTTGTGGAATTGTACGGTCTGGCAGGTCGTTAGATGAAGCAGGCCTATTTGATATTTTTGGATGCAGTCCATAATAAATTGAAGATGTTTTTTTGTGATTCTTCCGCCCCATAGCCGCAGGCGGAGCATTCCAAATTCCCCTCCCCGCTGTGCGTAGCTGCCAAATGCGCCGGATACGCGTTTGTAGTCTGCAACGGATAATTCTTTATGGTAAAATTGTTTCGTGATCGCTTGGAATGCGATCATATCTTGTTTAAATTCTTTCGCAAAATCCTGCATAGTCGTTTCTCCTTCCTTACAATAAAAAACTGTCTTATAATTTCGTATAAGACAGTTTTTGGAGAAACAGAGAAATTTATTCTTTTATTCTAACATTTCCGTGTTTTGTGTGTTTGGGTCGTTGTAAAAATATTCTGGCGTACTGCGGAATACGCTGTCTCCGGAACCCATTTGGTTTACGACTACGGTATCGCCGTCCGCAATATATTCCTCGGGCACACGCAGTCTTGATCCGTTTACATAATAGGTCGGGACTTTTTCGCCGTTTACATAAACTTTGCTCCACCGCGTAAAATTCGTTCCGCTGACGCTGACATATCCGGCAAAGGAGGACGGATAGATTCCGGCAATCGAAGTTTCTTCTACGCCCATTACCAGATCTGAAGCGGGATATGGTTCCGTTCCATTATAGGCGTAGCGTTCGCCGTAAAGCAAGTCGTACTGTAAACGATTTAACCCGCTTAAATAATCTTCACTGTCGAGCAATCCTTTATCAATAGAATTTTGCTCGTATGTAAAAATCGTCCCTTCATGGATGCCAAGGTCGTTTGTCGTTTTGGCTAACAGTTCATAGGCGGCTAAGTCCGCGTCTTTTTTCTCAAGTCCGAAATTATTCCATGTGGCGTATTTCGTTAAAAATATGTTTCCTGAAGCCATGTCTTCGTCGCTTAAGTTCAGGCTTGGCAGATGGTCGCCAAAAAATACTACAATCGTTTTTTCCCCGCGTTTTTCAAGGGCGTCCGTTAAATCTCCAATAAACTTATCGACGTTGTGAAGCATATTTACATAGTATTCCCACTGGTTATTGGAAGCTTCGTCTTCTGCGCCGCTGACATAAATTTCCGGCGCGGTCAAGACTTTTTCTTTCGGATAATCGCCATGGCCGGAAACGGTTATCGTATAGACAAAATCCGGCGTATTTTTAGTGGAATCCAGAGATTTGATTGTCTCATCTATTAAAATGTCGTCCGTCGGCCAAGAGCCAAGCGGCGTATACTCTTTAATGTCCATCAGTTCTTTGCTGGTAAAGGAATCAAAGCCCATCATGGAAAACGCATTTGCCCGGCTGTAGAAGTTTCCACCGTTGTTGTGCACTACATGGGAGCCATATCCGATTTTTCCTAAATCGGAAGCAATGCTTTCACAGTCTGTTTGTTTTAAGATTGTTTTATACGGATATTCTCCGGTTCCAAAATACCGCATACTCATGCCCGTTAAAATTTCAAACTCCGTGTTGGCGGTTCCTGCGCCTACTACAGGCACTTTCAAGTATCCGGTTGAATAGTTTTCCGTTAAGGCGCGGAAGTTTGGAATCGGGTCTTTGGAAAAGTTTAAGTAGTTGACTTCTGTCGGGTCAATAAATGATTCTAAAAGCACAGTAATGATATTAGGTTTTTCATTCTCTGCAGTCGGCTCTTTTTTTGACTGCGCTTTTGCGGATTCTACGCTCTCTTTAGAATATTTGTCAGGTTTGCTCATGCCCCTGTCTACAACGCTGGTGGAAAAACCGTAGACGAACCCATAGTTTTCATATCCCTGCGCGATATTTGCGAAATAGGATGCTAAAATATTGGTATTCTGCGCTGCGTGTGTCGTGACCGGAACCATAAACATGCAAAGCCCGACTAGGCAGGGCGTTAAAAATTTTCTGCGCTCTCCTTGAAATTTCGGTCCTTTAAAGAACAAGTAGATGCAAAAACCGAGAAATGCAGTGACGACGCTTACGACAAGCGCGGCTTCCCTTGCGGTAAAGTAGTTTGTGTTCTGCATAGAAAGAAGGTCGTTAATACATTTTAAATCCGTATAGCCAAACGGCGTAACGCGGTTTGAAAGGATACAGCCGTTAATTGTGCCTAAAAACAGCCAGAATCCGCTGATTACGATCCGCCCTAACGTCCGTCTGCGGATTAAATAGACCAGAGACAGAGAAGCGAAAATTAAAAACGAGTTGTATGCGAACGCCCATGTATGTAATGCGAAAAAGCTGAGGGATTTCAGTATGGAATGTCTTGAAATGCTCTCAATCGCAAAGCATAACAGCATGGATAACAGCGCGTGAAACAGCAGTGAGTAGCGGTTTCCGATTGTAACCATGCGGGCTATTTTATTTGGATCTATATGTATTTTTGGAATATGCGGAAAAAAATCCTTCAATTTTTTCATAGTAGTTCCTCCTGTGAATTTAAGTGGCATGATGTAAGTAAATCCAGTTATGTCCGTCGCGTATAAAAGAATATACCGTAAAAAGTTAAAAATCAAGGGAAAACTTCTATAAAAATTTCTTAAGAAATATAAGAAAAAGCATTCAATATAAATAAAATATGTTCGTTTTGTGAAAATGAGAAGCAATAATTGAAAAAAATTTTGGAAAATTTTTTTAGGCAATGCCAACATATGGCGGCGGCTGGGAAAAATAAGCCGGATTTGTTTGGCGCTTGTCCTTTTAAGTAGAGTGTGCTAGAATATGGGGAGTATTGGCAATTACGGAACGATATAGAAAGGCAGGTGGATTTAATGCAGGCGTTTTCAATGACGGATATTGGAAGGCATCGGAAGATGAATCAGGATTATGTCTATATCTCACAGCGTCCAGTGGGAAATCTGCCGAATCTTTTTATTGTAGCAGATGGAATGGGCGGGCATAATGCCGGAGAATACGCATCGAGGCATACGGTGAATACAATCGTGTCTTCAGCAGCCATTTCAGCCCATACACAGCCCGCGGCAATACTGGGAGAGGCGATAAAGGCGGCAAATCAGGAATTAATCCGGCAGGCGGCGCTAGACAGGTCGATGTGGGGCATGGGGACGACTGTCGTGGCGGCTGTTGTTTTTGACGGCAGGCTTCATGTGGCAAATGTAGGGGACAGCCGTTTATATATAGTAAATGACAGAATCATACAGATTACAAAAGACCATTCTTATGTAGAAGAAATGGTCCGGCGCGGAGAAATTGCCAGAGAAGATGCCAGAGAGCATCCGGATAAAAATATAATTACGAGGGCGGTAGGAGCCGTAGAAGGCATAGAAGTCGACTTTTTTGAGGAAGATATTTTGTTTGGCGATGAGATACTTCTTTGTTCAGACGGATTGACGAATATGATAGAAGATGAACAGATTCGCCGGATTATAAAAGCGCAGGAAGATATTTCACAACAGGCGGATAAACTGATAGAAACTGCCAATGAAAATGGCGGGAAAGACAATATAACCGTAGTAATTATAGATCCGTTTTTTGAGGAATAACTGAAAAGCTAGGAAAGGAGTAATTTATGCCAACAGCAGGGACGTTTGTAGCAGACCGTTATGAAATTATAGGAAAGATCGGTTCTGGCGGAATGTCAGATGTATATAAGGCAAGAGACCATATTTTAGGACGGAATGTTGCGATAAAAGTATTGAAGCAGGAATTTAGCGAAGACGTTAATTTTGTAATGAAGTTCCGCACGGAAGCGCAGTCAGCGGCTGGAATGGAGCATCCAAACATTGTCAACATCTATGACGTCGGCAGTGAATCCGGTATGCACTATATCGTGATGGAATATGTGGAAGGCGTTACGTTAAAGACATATATTGAGAAAAAGGGACAGCTTACCTATAAGGAAGCAGTAAGCATTGCCATTCAGATTAGCAGGGGAATGGAGGCCGCGCACGCGAAAAACATTATACACCGTGACATTAAGCCTCAAAATATCCTGATTTCTACGGAAGGCAAGGCAAAAGTTACGGATTTTGGGATAGCAAAAGCCGTTTCCAACAATACGATTAACGCTGATGTGATGGGCTCGGTGCATTATGCTTCCCCGGAACAGGCGCGCAATGGCTTTGTCGACAATAAAAGCGATATTTATTCGTTAGGAATTGTGATGTATGAAATGGTAACGGGCAGGGTGCCATTTGATGGAGAGACAACCGTTTCCATTGCAATCCAGCACTTACAGGAGGAAATGACTGCGCCAAGCGTTTATGCGCCGGAGCTTCCGGTCAGCTTAGAGAAAATTATAGTAAAGTGCACGCAGAAAAGCCCGGACCGCAGATACCATGACGTCAGCGGTCTGTTGGTTGATCTGAAACAAGTCCTTGTGCATCCGAATGAAGATTTTGTCAAAATTTCAGACGGAAGCCAGAGCAAGACGAAGATGATTGAGCCAAATGAAGTGAAAAAGATAAAAAATGCGCGGGCTATGCGGCAGGAAGAAACCCGTGTGAAAGAGCCGGAGCCGGAAGAAGATGAAGATGAGGAAGAAGAAGGGTTTTTAAATCCAAAATTGGAAAAAGCCGTAACGATTGGCGGGATTGTGGCCGCCGTCATAATTGTCGCCCTTATTATTTATTTTGTAGGCAACGTCTTTGGCATTTTTAAAAGCGGACCCGATAAAATAAAAGACACGGAAACAGAAACCGAGACGGAAGAACAGTCCGTGATCAATACCGAAAAAGAGAAAATGGAGCAGGTGAAAATGATTAAGATCACCGGCATGACGGTTGAGGAAGCAAGGGCGGAGCTAAAGAAAATCGGGCTTGGAATTTATGAGCGCGGCTCGCAGGCTTCCGAGCAATACGAAAAGGGGCAGATTATGTCGCAAGATGTAGAAGAAGGCGCGGAAGTGGACATTCATACGACGGTTAATGTCTATGTCAGCTCAGGCGCAGGGGAAATTAAGATCCCAAATATCGTAGGCTATGACAGCGAAGCGGCGATGAATATGCTTTCGGATCAGGGATTTGTGCCGGATCGTAAGTATGAATACAGCGATTCTGTCGCTTCCGGAAAGGTAATATCCCAAAGCCCCGCCGGAGATTCGGCGGCGAAGAAAGGGGATACGGTTACGCTTGTTGTCAGTCAGGGCAAAGAAGCGGTTTCGGTGCCGGACGTGTATAACCGCTCACAGGAAGAAGCGTCAAATATGATTGCGCAGGCAGGCCTTACGGTAACGAGCACAACTACGGAACACAGCGACACTATACCAAAAGGAAACGTCATTAACCAGAGCATTCCGGCCGGCAAATATGTTGACCGTGGAACGGGCATTACGCTTGTAATCAGTTCTGGCAGTAATAAGACATATTATTACTGTAAAGCGACAATTTCCGCTCCCGAAAGCGACGAAGTCGTATCGGCTGATATTCTGCTGGTTGGATCAAATGGCTCACAGATACAGAACTGGTCGGGCATAAAGATCTCTAGTTTCCCGTATTCCATTACGGCAAGCGATATTGAGAATTGCGACAGTGGGACGATTAAAGTGACATGGCATTTAGCGGACGGAAGTTCAAGGGAACAGTCCGAAAACGTGATGTTCAGCAAACAGTAGCGGCGGTTATGAGAGGAAAAATTATAAAGGGGATTGCCGGATTTTATTATGTCCATACGGCACAATCCGGCGTCTACCAATGTAGGGCGAAAGGCATTTTCCGGAACCGGAAAATGAAGCCGTTAGTCGGCGATATAGTGGAAATTGACGTGTTGGACGAAACGGAAAAAGAGGGAAACGTCATAGAAATTGCGGCGCGTAAAAACGAACTGATCCGTCCGTCCGTTGCAAATATCGATCAGGCGCTTTTGATATTTGCGGCGGCGCGCCCGAAGACGAATTTTAATTTGTTAGACCGTTTTTTGGCGCAAATGCGCTGCCAACAGATTCCGGCTGTGATTTGTTTTAATAAAACAGATCTAATCAGCGGAAGCGAACAGGAAGAATTGAAGTCCATGTACCGTGGCAGCGGCTCTCCCGTTTTGTTTACCAGTACGGTGAAAAAAACGGGATTAGATGAATTGCTTCAAATCTTGCAGGGAAAGACCAGCGCGGCGTCCGGCCCGTCCGGCGTTGGCAAATCTTCCATAGTCAACTTTTTACAAAAAGAAGTGCAAATGGAAACGGGGGAAATCAGCAGGAAAATCGGACGCGGGAAAAACACGACGAGGCATTCGCAGTTAATCCATATTGAAGGAGATGCGTATTTAATGGATACGCCGGGATTTGGCTCATTAGAGCTTTTAGGGCTTACGACAGCGAATTTGTGGAACTGCTATGAGGAATTTCTGCCATATGAGAAATCCTGCAGGTTTCAGGGATGCAGCCATGTCCATGAACCAGACTGTGGGATTAAGCAGGCTCTGGCCGAGGGGAAGATACACCCGAAACGATATGAAAGTTATGTAAATATCTATAAGGAACTAAAGGAATCTGAAAAAATGGAATGGAGGAAATTATGAATTGTTTGTCGCCTTCGGTGTTGTCCGCAGATTTTGCCGACTTAGGAAGCCAGATCGCATTGTTAGATGAGGCAGGCGCGCAGTATGTGCATATTGATGTGATGGACGGCATGTTTGTGCCCAGTATTTCGATGGGGCTTCCCGTGATCCGTTCGATACGCCCGGTCAGCGACCGGATATTTGACGTGCATTTGATGATTCAGGAGCCGGATCGCTACATTGATGAGTTTGCGGCCGCCGGAGCGGATATTTTAACAGTCCATGCGGAAGCCTGCGCGCACTTAGACCGTACCATTCAAAAAATTAAAGAAAAGGATATACTTGCAGGAGTGGCAATTAATCCGGCTACGCCGCTTTCGGCGCTGGATTATATTGTCAGTCAAGTGGACATGGTATTAATTATGACGGTGAACCCCGGTTTTGGCGGACAAAAATTAATTCCTTATACACTAGAAAAAATCAGGGATTTAAAGCAGATGCTTTCTAAGCGGAATTTAAAGACGGATATAGAGGCGGACGGCGGAGTGACTTTAGAAAACGTCGGAAATGTGCTAGAGGCCGGGGCAAATGTGATTGTAGCGGGAAGCGCGGTTTTTTCCGGCGATGTGGCAGGGAATGCCAAAAAATTTCTGGAATTAATACAGGAGTAGGAGAGAAAAATGAAACGGGCAGTGATTGTGACGGGAGGCAGAATAGAACGGGAATTTTGCCTCGGATATTTCAAAGGGCAGTCCTTTGATTACTATATTGCAGCGGATAAAGGGCTGCAGTTTTTTTTTGAAAATAAGAGAAAGCCGGATCTAATCGTTGGGGATTTTGATTCCGCAGATCCAAAGGCGCTGCAATATTTTGAAGGGCAGGAGGGAATTGCTTGGATGCGGCTTATGCCGGAAAAAGACGATACCGATACGGAATGCGCCATTCGGCAGGCAATTACGCTGGGGATAGAAGAAATTCATATATTAGGCGGAACGGGAAGCCGATTGGATCATATGCTTGGGACAGTCGGGCTGCTTGGCATTGGCTTAAGGGAGCATGTGGAAATATTCCTTGTCGATTCCCGCAACCGTGTGCGTATGGTTGAGAAACAATGTCTCATTTCAAAGGAAGAACAGTATGGAGATTATGTTTCCCTGCTTCCGGTTACGAACAAAGTGACGGGGGTCACTTTGACCGGAATGAAGTATCCGCTCTCGGGCTACACCATGGAGCATTACAGCTCCTTGGGGATTAGCAATGAAATTGTGGGAGCCGCGGCGGAGATTACTTTGGAAGACGGCGTGCTTCTTGTGATTGAATCGCGGGATTAAGAAAAGGGGGATTGGTCTAAAAAGATAAAATTAAATTATCGTAATTAAGCTTTGATATGGATTTATAGATATTAGTTGGACTGAATGCTTCTTCAGTGGAAGCATGGATTACAACTGAAAGAAAATTTTATGAAGTTTTTGATTCAACTGGCGCGTTCTTAGGATATTATAAAGTACACTATACTGTAAAAACAGAAGCAAAAGTGAACGGAAAAAGACAAGTGATTGACACTCAAAGAGGCAGTTACACAACTTTAACGGTAGGATAAATAAACTTCCTCATTTTATTTTTGCTTTTTCTTGCTTTTTTGTAGTTTTATTGAAACGGACAGGAAGTAATCAAATGATATTATTTCTTTATCTTTCCTAAGCGCGTCTGTTTTTAATTGATCCTTTGAAGCAAAGAAAGATGGAAGGATAAAATATAGACAGATTTGTTGGATTGTGTTAAATGCAATGGCTGGCAGTTTATTGTCATATGATACTTTTTGTCAGAAGGAAATGTTGCTTTTTGGCGCTGTTATCTTTTGGACCTTGTTTACCACAATAATAAACTGTATCATATTAATTAATAGTAACCTGCGTTAAGGTTTTAAAAAGCGTTTCGGATATTTTTATCTGAAATGCTTTTTTATTCCTGAATTAATTTCAAAATTTCAAGGGGTAAATCTTATATGGATCATATTCTGCATAATGAGAAATTGTATTCTATATTACTATTGGGCTGATAAGAGAATGTTTTTATCATCATATATATAGGAGAAAAACGTTCTTAAAAACCGAAAATATAAAAATCCTGCGATTTACTTTTGCGTGTTGTTATGCTATACTATCTTAGTCATTAAGGAGCGATTGAAACAGGGCTTTTTATTAGGAAATAGCGTGTTTTTACGCTATACAGCCATAGTCATTAAGGAGCGATTGAAACAAGGCATTTCACTAGGAAAAAGCTGAAAAAATCTGTCTGTTGGCATATCGGAAGATGAAAAATAGAATTAAATATAAAAATCAAGAAGTTCATACAAATGTTTAAAATCAGGCGTAAATTTAGAGCATAATCAAAGCTTTACAAGCCGGATTTTTATAAAACCATTTGAAATTTATGCAGTAATCAGCGAAGTAAAAACATAGAGAAAGGCGGAAATCCTTGAATATAAAGGATTTCTGGGTAGGTATAACAAGATATGAAACTAGGAATCGTAGGTCTTCCAAATGTAGGAAAGAGCACGCTGTTTAATTCTTTGACAAAAGCAGGGGCGGAATCTGCGAATTATCCATTCTGCACGATTGATCCAAACATTGGGATTGTCGCTGTGCCGGACGAACGGCTAAAGCAGCTTGGGGATATGTACCATTCTAAAAAAGTCACGCCCGCAGTTATTGAATTTGTCGATATTGCAGGCCTTGTCAAAGGCGCAAGCAAAGGGGAAGGGTTAGGGAACCAGTTTCTTGCAAATATTCGGGAAGTGGATGCGATTGTGCATGTCGTCCGCTGTTTTATTGACGGCAATGTCGTGCATGTAGACGGAGCCGTCGACCCTGCGCGGGATATTGAAACGATCAATTTAGAACTCATTTTTTCTGACATAGAAATATTGGAGCGGAGAATTGCAAAGACGTCAAAAGGCGCGAGAATGGATAAAACGCTTGCGAAGGAATTATCTTTATTGGAACGTTTAAAGCAATTTTTAGAAGACGGCAAAATGGCAAGAATGTTCGACCTTTCCGACGATGAGGAGGAAAAGGAATGGTTTGCATCTTACAATCTTTTGACTGCAAAACCGGTGATTTACGCCGCAAACGTATCGGAAGACGATTTAGCAGATGACGGGGCATCCAATGAGTCCGTACAAAATGTGCGCGCATTGGCGGCCGGGGAAAATAGTGAGGCATTTGTCATTTGCGCTCAGATTGAACAGGAAATTGCAGAGCTGGACGACGAGGAAAAGGCGATGTTTTTAGAAGATCTTGGATTAAAAGAATCCGGCCTTGAAAAACTCATCAAAGCAAGTTACAGCCTGTTAGGATTAATCAGCTATCTTACCGCCGGCGAAGATGAAACGAGGGCATGGACAATCGTCAAAGGCACAAAGGCGCCTCAGGCGGCAGGCAAAATCCATACGGATTTTGAACGCGGGTTTATCCGCGCTGAAGTCGTCAATTATCAGGATTTGCTGGATTGTGGCAGCCTTGCCGCCGCCAAAGAAAAAGGCATTGTCGGACTGGAAGGAAAAGAATATGTCGTAAAAGACGGAGACGTTATGCTGTTCCGTTTTAACGTATAAAATTTGTCTATAGAGAACGCGCAAATGGTATCAGGAATAGGACGAAGTTAAACCGAATAAACTAAAAGAAAAAAGCGCGAAGGTTTTTTATGCGGTTGTGCGAATTACAGGAAAAGGAAGTTATTAACGCTTGTAACTGTAAATGTCTGGGAAATGTAGTGGATTTGGAGTTTGACGAATGTACAGGCTGTATACAGGCTTTAGTCGTTCCCGGCCCCTGCAAATTCTTTGGCATTTTCGGGCATGAATTTGAATTATGCATCCCATGGAAATGTATTGTCCGTATCGGGCCTGATATTATTCTGGTTGAAATCAAAGAAGAAGATTGCAGAAGAAAGTTATAGGAGGAATTTAGATGAAATGCCCATATTGCAGCAGCGACACGACGAGAGTGATTGATTCAAGGCCTGTCGATGAGAATACTTCCATTCGCCGCAGGCGGCTGTGCGATGAATGTGGGAAGCGTTTTACTACATATGAAAAAGTTGAAACAATTCCCTTGATTGTAATCAAAAAAGACAATAATAGAGAACAGTATGACCGTTCAAAAATTGAAGCGGGCATTTTGCGGGCCTGCCACAAACGGCCGATTTCCGTAGAACAGATCGGCCAATTAGTCGATGCGGTTGAAACCGAAGTGTTTAATCGGGAAGAAAAAGAAGTGAAAAGCGCGCAGATAGGGGAAATCGTAATGGACAAGCTAAAAGATATAGAGGCAGTCGCATACGTCAGGTTTGCATCGGTTTACCGGGAATTTAAAGACGTCAATACATTTATGAACGAGTTGAAAAAAATTTTAGATAATTAAGGAGTTTCTATGAAGTGTATTTTGTATCCCGATGCATATTTTGCTTCCGCGTATCAGATTGATTTTGACAGCTTATACCAAAAAGGATGCCGGGGCGTGATTTTTGACATAGACAATACGCTGGTTCCGCATGGCGCGCCAGCAGATGAACGGGCATTGGCTTTGTTTACGCATTTAAAGGAACTTGGGATATGCTGTGTGCTGCTTTCAAACAACAAAGAGCCAAGGGTAAAAATGTTTGCCGAGAAAGCAGGCGTGCGTTATATTTTTAAGGCGAAAAAACCAATGCCGAAAAATTACCGTCAGGCGATGGCGCTTATGCAAACGGACTGTAACAGTACGGTATTCGTCGGCGATCAGATTTTTACGGATATTGCTGGAGCAAAGCTTGCGGGAATCCATTCAATTTTAGTAGAGCCGATGGACCCGAAAGAGGAGATACAAATTGTCTTGAAACGGTATCTGGAAAAAATTGTGTTGTTTTTTTATAGGAGGAGCATATGAAAATAGCGATTGGAAACGACCACGCGGCAGTTGGGTTGAAACGGGAAATTATGGCATATGTAAAAGAATTAGGGCATGAGGTGGAAAATTACGGGACAGATACGGAAGATTCCTGCCATTATCCGCTCTATGGAAAAAAAGTGGCGGATGCAGTAGCCTCGAAAGCGGCGGACTGCGGCATTTTAATATGTGGGACAGGCGTTGGGATTTCGGTTGCGGCCAATAAAGTAAAAGGCATCCGCGCGGCAGTCTGTTCAGAGCCTGTGACGGCGCGTCTTGTCAAAGAGCATAACAATGCAAACATTATCGCTTTTGGGGCGCGGATTGTGGGCGTGGAAGTGGCAAAGGAAATTGTGTCGTCTTATCTGAACGCAGAGTTTTTGGGTGGAAGGCACGCGGAACGCGTCGCGATGATTGCAGATTTGGAAACGGAGAATTTTCAGGAATAATAGAAAAAAAGGTTGAAAAATCAAGGCTTTTATTATAAAATTGTACAGGTGGCTAAGTCCGATATGTATTTAAGGAGGAAAATTTATGATTTCAGCAGGAGATTTTCGGAATGGTATTACAATAGAGGTGGAAGGCAATATTTTCCAGATTATTGAATTTCAGCATGTAAAACCGGGAAAAGGAGCGGCGTTTGTCAGGACAAAGTTAAAAAATATCAAGAGCGGCGGCGTTGTAGAGAAAACATTCCGCCCGACAGAGAAATGCCCGCAGGCGCGCATTGACCGCAAGGATTATCAGTACCTTTACGCAGATGGGGACTTGTTCTATTTTATGGACGTAGAAACGTATGACCAGATTGCGCTTAGTAATGACGATATTGGCGATGCATTGAAATTTGTAAAAGAAAACGAAATGGTGAAAGTTTGTTCCCACAATGGAAATGTATTTGCAGTAGAGCCGCCGTTGTTTGTTGAATTGCAGATCACGGATACAGAGCCGGGCTTTAAAGGAGACACGGCAACAGGCGCGACGAAACCTGCCGTTGTAGAAACGGGCGCGACAGTCTATGTCCCATTGTTTGTCAATCAGGACGACGTGATTAAAATTGACACAAGGACGGGAGAGTATTTATCCAGAGTATAAGTTATCGTTTCGCCATGCCCTTGGCGATACATGATAACAGTTTTTAAAAGCTCTTGAAAAGTGGAGAGGGTTATCATAGCCGACGGCGTTGCTTATGTCTCCGATGGAAAGTTTCGTCAGTTTTAAAAGCTCGGAGGCTTTTGTCATGCGGTAATTTAATAAAAATTCTTGAGGAGTCCGTCCTATGGACTCCTTAAATATTTTGCCGAAATAACTGCGGTTTAACCCACAGTGGTCGGCAATGTCTTCCACGGAAATGTCATTGTGGAAATTCTGTTCAATAAAGTTTAGCGCTTCATGGATGTAGAAATCCCGAAGCCGGCCGCCTTTTTTCAGCCGGATAGAGGATATGGAGCGGGTCATGGCGTCTAAGAAAAGGTATCCGTGGCCGATGAGGTGAAAGGGCGACATATCTCCATGTTGCGCGATGTAGAGCAATTCATTCATCATTTCTTCACGCAGGATATGTGAATGCGCATGATAGATGGGCATATTTACAGAAAGACCTGCGATTTCAAGCGTTTCTTTTACGCGCAGTCCGTCAAATTCAATCCAGACGTATTCCCACGGGAGGGTTTTGTCAGCAATGTACATTGTAATCTGATCGGGGAAAATCATAAATCCCTGACCGCTTTTAATGGAGTAAGTATGGGTGACGCCTTCCGCGTCATCGGCATTTAGGACGCCGGTTCCTGAAATGACGTAGTGGAACAAGTAATGGTTCCTTGCGGCGGGGCCAAAGGCATGCGACGGTTTGCAGCGCTCCCAGCCAAACTGGTATAAACTTAAGTCGATAAAATTTTCATTCGGAAATACGGAAAACAGCAGGTCTTTCATCGGGAAAACGTCTCCTTTTTGTTAGAATACCTTATGAGTATAACGGAAAATATACCAAAATGCCACTACTTTTTCATATATGGAAAAAATCTAGCATAATGATATAAAACAGAAAAAATTCTGCTATTTATAGACGCATTTTGGAATGTTATAATATCGCTATCAGGTGAGGGATGCAAAATCTGGCGTGATTGGATTTTGCTTGTGGCTCAACGGAATGATTAGAAAGGAGAGAATGAAATGATGAGGAAGAAGAAGTGGCAGTTTCTTCTGGCGGGAGTTTTGCTAGGCGCGGGAAGCTTTGCTGGGTGCGGCGGGCAGGCAAAAGATGGGAAGGTTGAAATTGAGCTGGTGCATTATAAGCCGGAAGCAGTGGATTTGTTTGCCAAACTGGAGGAGAAATTTAACAGTACGCATGACAATATCCATTTGACGATTTCTTCGCCGAATGATGCGATGACGATTTTAAAGACAAGGTTTGTCAGAGAGGATTATCCCGATATTTTGGGCATAGGGGGGGATATTAATTTTTCCTACTTTGTGGATTCTAATATATTGGCGGACGTGTCGGGGTATGAAGGGCTGTCGCAGATTAAACAATCGTATGTGGACATTTTAGAGGGGCTTGAGTTTGTTCCGACGGAAGGGACGTATGGGGTTCCATTTGCGGCGAATGCGGCGGGAGTGCTGTATAACCGCGCGATGTTTTCTGAACATGGATGGGAGATTCCTAAAACATGGGATGAGCTGATGACGCTTTGTGAGACGATTCAGTCGGAAGGGATTTTGCCGTTTTATTTTGGCTTTAAGGACATATGGACTTGTCTTGCGCCATGGAATGCGCTTGCGGTAGGATTGGCTCCGTCAGACGTCTGCCAGCAGGCAAATGCCGGCGAGACGACATTTTCGAAAGAATACCGCCAGACGGCAGAGAAGATGCTTGATTTGGTGAAGTATGGCGAAGAAGGGCCGTTTGCTTACGGATATAATGATGCGTGTACGGCGTTTGCAAACGGGGAGTCTGCGATGTTTACGATTGGCAGTTATGCGATCCCCCAGATTAAGTCGGTGAATCCTGATTTGGACATTGATTCGTTTGTAATGCCGGGAAATGAGAACGCAGAAGGGAACACATTAAATTCCGGAGTGGATTTAATGTTTGCGGTTACGCAGGATTGTGAAAATAAGGACGAGGCGTTTGAGGTGATTTCTTTCTTACTGGAAGATGAAAATGTGCAGGCGTATTTAGACGATCAGAACGGAGTTCCCTGTAAAGAGGGAGAGTTTACGCTGGCCCCGAATTTAGATGGAATGAAAGAATTTATTGATTCCGGCAATATGACGGATTATCAGGATCATTATTATCCGGCGGAAATGGCGGTGGACGCCCAGATTCAGACGTTTTTGATTGAAAAAGACGTGGATTCGTTTTTGGATAAGTTTGATAAGGACTGGGAAAGGTATAATCGGGATATTATCCGCAAAGTGGAAGCATATCAGGCAGACAATCAGTAAAGGAGGAGAAGGGAAATGAAAAAAATGAATAACAGGCAGCGGACGTTTGCGTTAATGACAATACCGATTCTTGTATTATTTTTTGCGTTTAATACGCTGCCTCTGATAAAAGGGTTTATTTACAGTTTTACGAATTTCAAGGGGTATGGGACTTACGAGTATGTAGGCTTACGGAACTACGCGGATTTGTTTACCGATGGCAGAGTGGGAAATTCTTATCTTTTTACAATTAAAGTCGCGATTATCACGACGATTGTCGTAAATGTGATAAGCCTGATTCTTGCGCTTGCGTTAAACAGTAAGATTAAGTTTAAGAGCGCATTGCGCGGAATGTATTTTATCCCGAATATTTTAGGCGCGCTTGTCGTTGGGTATATTTTTAATTACTTTTTTACTTATATTGTTCCGGCTATGATTGACATGATGGGTGGAAAGGGAACGAGTATCCTTGCAAGCTCGAAATGGGCGTGGGTTGCGATTGTGGCTGTGTGCGCATGGCAGGCGGTTGCCATGAATACGATTATTTACATATCGGGGCTTCAGACGGTTCCGGAAGACGTATATGAGGCGGGCTCCATTGACGGGGCGACGGGCTGGGCGAAATTTAAGCATTTGACGTTTCCGCTGATTGTTCCGTTTTTCAGCATTAATATGGTGCTTTGCGTGAAGAATTTTTTGATGGTGTTTGACCAGATTGTGGCATTGACGAAGGGCGGCCCGGCGCAGAGTACGGAATCTATTTCTTATTTGATTTATAATAACGGAATGTCCGGCGGGCAGTTTGGGTTTCAGAGCGCAAACGCGGTATTGTTCTTTGTCATTATTGTGTTGTTCTCGGTTGTCCAGCTTACAATTACAGGCAAGAAGGAGGAGCAGTTATAATGGATGAGAAAATCAAGGTAAAAGAAAAGTATAATATTCCGGTTACGATTCTTTTGATTTTAGGTTTGGTTACGATTGCGTTCCCGCTTTATATGACGATTGTAATTGCGTTTAAGCAGCCGTCGGAAATGACGAACAGCATTTCGGGGATTTTGTCACTGCCGAAACGGTTTAGTTTTTCGAATTTTGCTGAGGCAATGCGGGTGACGGATTTCTGGCGGTCTTTATTCAACAGTGTGCTGGTTACGGCGGTAACGGTTGCGCTTTCGGTTGTGGTTCATTCGATGATTGGATATGCGGTCGGAAGGAATAAGGCGAGGAATAAATGGTATAATCTTGTTTATATGTATGTAGTCAGCGGTATGTTTGTGCCATTTGCCATTTTGATGATGCCATTGGTAAAACAGACGGCGCAGATGGGCATTGCAAATATCTTTGGCGTAATTCTCTGTTATGTGGTGTTTTATATGCCGATGAATTTGATGTTGTATTCGGGCTATCTGGTGAATATTCCTATCGCGCTTGAAGAAGCTGCCCGTATTGACGGGGCGACAACGTTTCGGACGTTTTGGAAGGTGATTTTTCCGATTATGAAGCCTATGCATGCGACAGTTGCGGTAATTACGGCATTAAGCGTATGGAACGATGTTATGACGCCGCTTGTCATTATGTCGGGCAGTGGAATGAATACGCTTCCGCTTGCGCAGATGTCGTTCCAGACACAGTTTGGGACAAATTATAACCTTGCTTTTGCATCGTATCTTCTTGCGTTATTGCCGATTCTGCTTTTCTATATTGTTTGTCAGAAACAGATCTTAAACGGCGTAGTGAATGGCGCAGTAAAATAACTTAAAAAATACAAAATGAACGCATCCTGTGATGGCTAAAGCGGCGGATTCCGCTGTTTTAGCCATAGTCAGGATTTGGAGGGCCTGATGGATATAATTTTAAAAGAACGGGAAACAATTTTTACATTACATACAAAGCATTCGACCTACCAGATGATGGCGGACCGGTTTGGTTTTTTGCTTCATCTTTATTATGGAAAGAAAACATCTGGAACAATGGAATATCTGCTCCAATATGCGGACAGGGGATTTTCAGGTAATCCGTCGGACGCTGGGGAAGACAGGACGTATTCGATGGATGCGCTTCCACAGGAGCTGCCTTGTCAGGGGACGGGAGATTACAGAAGCCCAGCGATTGTGGTTAGAGACGCCAATGGCGTGTTTGGCTGTGATTTGCGGTATCAGGGATATTCCTCTTTGAAAGGAAAGTATGCCCTAGAGAAGCTTCCGGCGGTTTATGCGAATGAGGAGGAAGCGGAAACGCTTGAAATTTATCTTAAGGATTCTGTGACGGGACTTAAAGTGGCGCTTTTGTACGGCGTATTGCCGGAACTTGACATTATTACGAGAAGCGCGCGGATTACAAATGGCGGAGGGCAGAAAATTTATCTGGAAAAGGCGCAGGCGGCATGTTTGGATTTTGTCGGCGGGGACTTTGATTTGATCCGTTTTTATGGGCGCCATGCAATGGAGCGTTTGTTTGAACGGACGCCTGTCTCTCATGGCGTGTTAGGAATAGGAAGCCGCAGGGGGACGTCAAGCCATCAGTATAATCCTATGATGATCCTTGCAGGATCGGATACGACGGAGGATTTCGGGAGCTGTTATGCAATGTCGTTTGTGTATAGCGGGAATTTCAAAGGGGAAGCGGAAAAAGATCAGTATAACCAGACTAGGGCGCTGCTTGGGCTTTCAGATGAGCAGTTTTCCTATCCGCTTCTTTCGGGTGAGACGTTTGTGGCGCCAGAGACAGTTCTTACATATAGTGGAAAAGGACTTTCACAGTTGTCGCACAATCTGCATAAATGTTTTCGGAAGCATCTTTGCAGAGGGAAGTATCAGACTGGAATGCGTCCTATTTTAATTAATAGCTGGGAAGCCGCTTATTTTGATTTTAACGGGGAAACGGTTTTTCAGCTTGCAAAAGAAGCGGCGGAGCTTGGGATTGATATGGTGGTCATGGACGACGGCTGGTTTGGCAAAAGAGATGACGATAACAGCGGGCTTGGAGATTGGATTGTGAATGAGAAAAAGCTCGGTGAGCCGCTGGAGTCTTTGATTCAGAAAATCAATGGGCTTGGCGTAAAGTTTGGCATTTGGTTTGAGCCGGAGTCCGTCAATGAGGACAGTGAGTTGTTCCGAGATCATTCGGATTGGGCGTTTTCCATTCCGAAACGTTCTCCGGTGCGGGCAAGAAACCAGCTTGTTTTGGATTTTTCAAGGAAAGAAGTAGTGGACGCTATTTTTGATAAGGTATGCGGGATATTGGATCAAGGCAATATTGAATATATAAAATGGGATTTGAACCGCAGTTTGTGCGACTGTTATTCGGCAGGGACAAGGGATCAGGGACGTGTGATGCATGATTATGTGTTGGGCGTATATGATTTTCTGGAACGGCTGATACAGCGTTATCCAAATGTTTTGTTGGAAGGTTGCAGTGGGGGCGGCGGAAGGTTTGATGCGGGAATGCTGTATTATACGCCGCAGATATGGTGCAGTGACAACACGGATGCCTTAGACCGGACGCAGATTCAGTATGGCACATCTTTTGGGTATCCGGTATCTGCTGTGGGTTCCCATGTCTCAGCGATTCCAAATCACCAGACCGGCCGGTTTACGCCGTTTGCCACAAGAGGCATTACGGCAATGGCAGGAACTTTTGGTTATGAATTAGATCCGCAAAAACTATCTGAGGAAGAAAAAGAGGAGATAAAGAAACAGATTTTAGAATACCGGAAGTATGCGGACTTGATTCAGGAAGGATTGTATTACCGCCTGACGAACCCGTTTACGGAAAATGTTGGCGCATGGGCATTTGTTTCTGAGGATCGGACGAGGGTTCTTTTCAGCGCGGTTGCGTTTTTGCCGCATGGAAATATGCCTGTGCAGTATATCCGTTTCAAAGGCTTGCGTGAGGGATGCAGTTATGTGGATCAGGCGAGCGGGCAGGCGTATGCGTCGGATGCTTTGATGGAGTGTGGGATTCCGCTTCCATTCCGTATGGGCGATTATCAGGCGTATCAAATGTATTTTGAAATTGTGGAGTAAAGGAGATAGAAACAGTCCTTGGCGGCAGCGCGGAGGGCTGTTTTTTGCGATGTATGGTTTTGCGTTTTTTGGACGGCGTTTTTGTCAAAAAAGCAAAGGGGGAGGTGGGGAATCTGCAAATGAAGGAAAATGTTCACACTTATTTCAAAAAATTATTTTATAATCAATGAAAATATAGGTATGCAAAAGAAGGAGGAATTTATGTCGAATTTAGTGGAACAGGCAAAAAAGGGAAAACGTGTGGCATTGCTTGAATTATACGATAAGTATTGGAAAGAGGCAAAGATTGTCGCATCCAGCTTGTTGATGGAGGACAATGCTGCAAATATAGCCGTTATGCAGGCGTTTCAACATATATGGGATTCTTTGCAGGGGGAAGAAGGCGGTGAAGAAGGGTTCCGGAAAAAATTAATCAGTGAAACAGTTTCTTTCTGCCGTCAAAAGAACGGTAAAAAGAAAAAAATTTCTTTAACAGTTCCACCGAATAAAAATTTTCTAGTCACGGGAAATGATATGGAAGCTGCATATCAGGAATCGGACGCATTAGCTTCTGTTTTACAGACATTGCCGGCATCCACACGTTTTGTGTTTGTCTTAAATCAGATAGCGGGGTTTTCCAAAACAGAAATTGCCGCTGCGACGGGATTAAGCGAAAAAACAGTGGAGCTTGCGTTGGAAGCGCAGCCGCAGAATATAAACGGTATTTTAACGGCATTTTCCCAGAAATCCGGCGACTTTTCCCGTAAGCCTTCAGAAATTTTAGAAGAAGCGGTATTGCATGGAAAAGAGGATGCGGTTCTGCCCAAGAAGCAAGAGGAAAAGATCAAAGAAAGTATAGAAGCGTTTGTAGAGCCATTTGAAAAAAAGAAAAAAAAGAAATCAGTGACAGCGGCGTCGGCTGTGATAGCGGCAGCAGCCGTTTTGTGCGTTATAGGCTGGTTTGCGTTTAGAGGCGGAAAGGATACACAAAAGGAAACGTCTTCGACGGAAGCATTGCAGGAAGGGGCTTCTTCGACGGAAGCATTACAGGAAGGAGCATCTTCGACGGAAGCATTGCAAGAGGGAACAGAAGCTTTAGAAGCGTCTAATTATGCGAAAATTGAAATTCAGGACTACGGTTCAATTACTGTAGCTCTAAATAAGGAAGCCGCTCCTAAAACAGTAGAAAATTTTATTTCTCTGGCGGAAAGCGGGTTTTATAATGGACTGACGTTTCATAGGATTATAGAAGGGTTTATGATGCAGGGCGGCGATCCAAATGGAGACGGGTCAGGCGGCTCTGAACAGACAATCACAGGGGAATTTACAGAAAATGGGTTTGAAAATAACTTATCCCATACCAGAGGCGCGATTTCTATGGCTCGTTCTTTGGATAATGACAGCGCAAGTTCTCAATTTTTCATTGTGCATCAGGACAGCTTATTTTTAGATGGGAAGTATGCGGTTTTCGGTTATGTGACGGAGGGAATGGACATTGTGGATGCGGTTTGCTCTGCGGCAGAGCCGACGGACGACGATGGGACAATTCCGCCGGAGCAACAGCCGGTGATCACTTCTATTCAGATTTTCGATGCGGAAGAATAGTGGATTATAAGGGATAAAAACAGGCAGGTCATTCCTGCCTGTTTTGTTTAGGTAAATAAAGAGGCGGGAAAATAGCTTGGAAAGGACAAACAAAAATATTTTTTGACAATAAGAGAAGCGTCTATAAAATTATAATAGGAAGATTCGGAAAGAGTCCGGTGAACTTACAGGCATTGCGTAAGAAAATCATGCGGTTAGAAATAGATATAGTTTATTCATGTGGTTGATTTATGGCATAGAAAAAACTTTGATGTAACAAGTATTTACTGAAGAAAGAAAAGAAAGAATTGCCAATACGGCATTCTTGTGAGCGATTGAAATTCTGTTCGCATTATTCAAAATGGCATAAAAAGAAGCGGGTGATGGGAATCGAACCCACGTATCCAGCTTGGAAGGCTGGTGTTCTACCATTGAACTACACCCGCATATAATATATTTATCAATTCCCTCAGGTTTTAGATACCTGCAAGTCTCTCTCATGAACATTAATATAATACCATGCCATTCAAACTTTGTCAATCCCTAAAATAATTTTTTTATTCTGTTTTCTTGACTGTCCATTTTCACTGTGATAACCCTAAAGGAACTGAGTCTGAATGTCATGAGCGGCGCAGGCCTGGCCAGACTCTCCGGCGTAAAGACTCTGAAAGCTCTCCGTGTGAGAGCCCTGACCCACATCCATGTGGAGGAACTGGCCCCTTTCACGGGACTAAAGGAGCTGGGTATTGAGAATATGGAGCTGAGAGCCGCGGCCTTTATTGGCCAAATGAAGAATCTGAAAAAATTAGACCTGCACCACAGCAGACTGAACAACCTGGATTTTCTGAAAAATCTAAAGAAACTGACAGAATTCCACCTGGCTGAAAGGGCTGAGAATGAGGACGGACTTTCAGCGCTAAATCAATTGGCAAAGCTGAAAGAATTTATCTATCCTGTGACAGATCTCTCTGTTTATCAGGGCCATAGTACCCTGGAACATGTGGGAATGACCGCTGGTGTTGAGGAGGGGTTTGAAGCCTTTGCCGGAAGCAGGGTGAGAAGCTTCACTCTGCTGGGAAATACCCACCAGGAGCGGCCTGAAGAGGTCAGGCGCCAGATGGAAAAATATGTCCGTATCCGCTCCTGGGGGACCGAAGGCTGAGTCAGGGCAGATTGATATCGCCCTCTTCTTCGTCTACGCAAAGAATATCCTGAGAGCTTAGCCCGTTACACTGTTTTCTAAAAATACAAGTTTCCTATGCAGTTTCTCTCTCAGCTGAATCATCCAATCTGGTTCGTCAGGATGTTCTTCGGCAATGCAGCGAATTAATCTTGCATAAGAATACAAGTTGCAGAATCGCCGCATCAGTTTTAATTTTTCAGCATAATCCGCTTCTAACATTTTTACACTTTGATACCCCTGCAGGAAAATGGTTTTTGCAATCATTTTCCTGTCCTCTGAAATGTTTTCCAGCAAGGCGTCCAGAGCCTGTTCCAAATCAATCAGAAAGAAGTGATACATACCATCTTCAAAGTCGATAGCAGTACAGCAGTGCTTATCCTCGTCCCAAAATACATTGTCCGGCTCAAAATCGTAATGGACCAGTCCAAAAGAATCGCCTGTCTGAGAAAGTTTGTTCAACTCCTGCCGGACTTCCTCCAACTCAACCAGCATTTTATTGGGAGCATGGCCCTCTTCCAGTGTTTCCCCAATCCATAACAGCACATCACAATAAGTCCATTTTCTGATTTCCGGGGAATACTCTGCGGATAAAATATGGAGCTGTCCGAGAGCCTTTCCATACGCATACACAATACGGTCGTTACAGTCGGTATCTTCAATAGAAATTCCGTCAACACCCTTAAAAACACTCGCATAATATTTTCCCCAAGTTGAATCAATTGTGACAACAAGTTCACCCAAATTGGATGCAACAGGGATTACGGCAGGGTAACTTCTCCTTTGCAGATAACGCAGAAATTCCAATTCACCTCTCAGATTGTTTTCCATTTTCTCCGACACAGGAGATAAGCGCAGATACCGCATATTTCCCTGCCATAGGAAAGGATAGATTGCATTTGATGAAATCCGAAAATGTTGCAGACAGTCCCCAAGAGTCTCAGCATCATAATCCCAATTTTTCAAAGCAAACTTTGCAAGGTCGAAATTCTCATATAAATATTTTAATCTTAACATAAGTCCCTTCTGAAGCACAAGCTTCCATCCGTTAATATGTAATCACCTCATATATTTCGGATTTATCACGACTCATATTCTTCTGATATGCTTTCATGTCAATCGCCTCCTTTCAATGACAAAACACTCTGACACACTTACATTCGACAATTTATTATAATACCATTATTTTTAAATGACAACCATAAAATATAGGACACGGCAAACTCTATCCCTACAAACTGGTATCTTAAGGGATATAGTACTGCAGCAGAAGCTTCACCACACGGCTGTAACTTACTTTCCCGTCGGAGATACCGTTTACCTTCAGATTCACATCAATGAACACATCCGCCGCCTTGTCCACCACCTCCGTGTCGATAAGGGCTTTCCCATTGATGCGGTCCCATTCCTCCTGGGTCACAAACACATTGTCCTCCCATACCTGTTCCGACACCGCCACGGGAGGCAGTTCCTTCACAGCCTCCTGGTATGCTTTCCTACTGTCCCGCCAGGCATAGTAGAGATCATTGTTCAGATAGGTCAGCACACTTAAATATCCTGCATACTGAAAAAAAGGGTCGTCCGACTCCACACAGGCCAGATATCCGATAAAATTTGCCTCGTCCTCATAGATGTATCCCCGCAGATGCGCCAGCTCATGACACATGGTGGATGGGATATTTAAAATATGCATTACATCATTGTAATTGGCTTCCATGGAAAACGGAAAATAATAGCCCTGCATATACTGCTGGCACATAAAATCCGAGAAAAACATGGCCTTGGGCCGGGGATAATACCCCTTAAGCTGCGGATACGTCTCCCCCAGGCGCTCCATCTGTTCCCTGGCCTTGTCCGCCATATCCAGAAGCGTTCCCTCTGCCCCCCTGCTGCCTGAGTACACCACCATTCCCCTCTCGTCCCGCTCCATCTCCAGAGCCAGGCGGTTGCACTCTGAGGCCGCCATATTATAAACCGCAATCAAATCCACCAGCGTGTATTGGGTGTTCCGCTGTACAAAGTATTGTTCTGCAAAAGTGGAGGCATGATACAGGATAAAGCAGTTCAACGTCATCACCAGACACACTGCCAGCAGGGTCCAGGCATAAAAGCGGTAAAATCCCCTGGTAAACCGCCCAAAACGGCCTCCTGTCCACACCGCCCTGCTTTTCTGTCCGCCGCCCCTGCTTTCCCTGTCCCTTTGTGGGCAGGCGTCATTCTCACCGCAATTATCCAGGGAGGAGGCTGTCTCGCACCCCAGGCATCCGCCCGGGCCAGCCTCTTTACGCAAACGCCCCAGCCTTGCCCCAACGCCCCAGGCCTTCCGCACACGCCCCAGCCTTGCCCCAACGCCCCAGGCCTCCCACACACGTCCCAGACACGCCCCAACGCCCCAGGCCTTCCGCACACGTCCCAGACATGCCCCAACGCCCCAGGCCTTCCGCACACGTCTCAGACACGCCCCAACGCCCCAGGCCTTCCACACGCGCCCCAGACATGCCCCAACGCCCCAGGTCTTCCACACATGACGGCACAAGATTCCCAGTCCCCATACCGTCCACAAAATCACAAGTACCGCCGCCATCCCCGTCAGCACAAGCCCGGCCGCAATCAGCCACTCCCCCACGGAAAAGGGAAAGAACCCCGTAAAGCGGCCGTATGTACCCACCCATATCGGAAAGATATTGGCTATATACCAGTCCGCAAAAGCCGTGCTGTTCCAGGCGGCGATATTCAGCAGAGCCACCAGCCCGGCGCCGCCCCAGAAAACAATCCTTCCCTTTTTCATCTTCTCACACCCGCCCCTCCTAAAAAAGCGCGGCCCCCATTACCTGAGGCCGCGCTCATCTTATTCGTAAGAGATAAAGTTCTTTTCCTCCCAGATACAGCAGATCCAGGTCTTGCCCTGATTAAAGACAATCTCCTTGCCGTTCTCATCCAGGAACAGGTTGGGATCATAGTCATTTTCCCTGGACCAGGTTCCCTTGATCACCTTTCCGTTGGTAAACACATAGGCATCCCCTGTTCCATGCACCCGGAAAGCAAGATAGCCATTCGCGTCCCTGGCCTCACCATGGCAGATTTTGAACACCACATTGGACACCGCCACCTGCTCGCCGTTCTGCTCATCCTTCAGCTCGCTGCCGTACTGAGTACGGTAATACAGTCCATCCTCCGGGTTGTACTCAAAGCAGGGCTTCGCCTCCCCATAGCCGCCGGCGTTGGATTTGGTTCCGCCGGGGTATACCTTGGTGGCACTGGGATAGGAATCATAAGTAGCAGTATAACCGTCATCCGCGAAGGTAAAGGCCTGCACAAAACGGTCCGTATACTCCTTAGCATAGCCAAGCCGCTCCACAGCCTTGGTATAGCCTTCCGTAAACATATATCCCCTGTACTCATCCTTGTATCCAGGCCTGCTGACTCTGTCGAAAGCCTCCGGAGCCGCCACATCAATCCCCTTCAGAGCCTGGCTGACATTGTCAATCCTGTCTGTGTTGATCACAGGTCCCACATAGGGAATGGCAAGACCCCAGTTGCAGTAGATGGAGTCATAGGCCATGGCCTCATACACATAGTAGTCACGACTGCTGCGGACAGGTCCGATTCTGTCAAGATCATCATAATCCTCAAAGAAGCACATAAGTCGAGTAATAGCCCCTTCCACCGGCGCCTCGTAATACATGCTCGCATGAGAGATGCCGTAATGAGGCAGGGCCGCCTTGTTATTGGGCATCATCACCGCCATATTCCTTCTCTGAACTACGCTGGCATCCTTCCACTCACCGGTCAGATAACTCTGCATCTTACCTTCCACCACTGCCCTGGATGTAATGGGATGGTTCTCGCCGTTTGACATTTTTCCATCCGCCCCCACCGGCTCCTGTGTTTCGGGTGTGGCCTCCGGAGCCGTGCTCCCCTCTCCCGTGGCCTCAGGGGCTGTGGAACCCTCTCCCATCTGCACCGGGGTGACAACCTGCGGATTTGTAGCAGGAGCCTCTCCCTCCGTGCCACAACCTACTAAAAGGCTCGCCGCAATCACCATTGCTGCCAATACTTTCCTTTTCATAAAAAAATTCCTCTCCTTTTTGCTTAGAAAATGTCAGAGTATCGCTTCCTCATGCTGTTCTAACATTCATTTTATCCCAGAACTGCCTGCCTGTCCAATTTTTTAAGAAAAATTAATGTCGAAATAAACTGTCGGCAGAGCAAAGATATACTTTTATTTTACCACAACAACGCCCATGGCACAAGCTTGAAACTCAGATCATTCCTCTTAAAATACTGTCAAATTTGACAAAAAATACATCAAAATATACAAAATCCCGGCGCGGTCCGCGACGACCACGCCGGGAAGAGCATTTTCACATTTCGGCGGCTTTGTCCCTCTCCTTCAGTTGAATGCTCAGTTCCATATCCAGTGCCAGTGCAACTTTCACCAGCATCTCCAGGGACGGGTTATAATTTCCGCTCTCAAAACGATTGATATTGGGCTGCGATATCCCTGTCCGGCGCGCCAGTTCCGTCTGGGTCATCTTCTTATCCTTGCGGCACTGCTTATACTGCCCGATCACTTCACTGCGCGCCTGAGCCTGTTCCGATTCTATAAGCACCTGTTCCGTTCCGTTCAGGTAGATATAATCCATATTATTCCTTGTCTGCACTATGCTAACCCTCCTCTTCCATCGCCGCGACACCGTCCGGGCATCCCTGCGGCAGTGCATACGCTCTGCACAATCCTTTACTCCTGTCAAATATCCTGTCTTCTCCACACATTTATGCGCCCGGTCTGTCGCCATTTGGACAACTCTTATGGCATATTAAATCAAATCAGGTATCTGTGTCAAGACCTTTTATGGAATACTTCTCCTATTTTTTCCTCGCCCCCTTGTCCTGCCTGTGTCCATTCTGATTCTGAGCGTCTTTCCTGCCTCTGATACTCTTTCCTTCCACTGCGACTCTGTCCCGGGCACCGTCGTTGTCTGCCTGCAGCACCTCCAGCTTCTGGTTCCGTCTCAGCCCCAGCACCACCAGCTTTCTCACAAGATCATAGATCACTGCAAAGACCGGAACCCCCATGAGAATTCCTGCAAATCCGAACAGACCGCTGAAGACAGTCACGGAGAACAGAACCCAGAACCCGGACAGCCCCGTACTGTTGGCCAGAAGGCGAGGCCCCAGGATATTGCCGTCAAACTGCTGCAGAATAACCACAAACACAATGAACCACAAACATTTCATGGGATCCACAATGAGGATCAGCAGTGCCGAGGGCACGGCCCCGATATAGGGCCCAAAATAAGGAATGATATTGGTCACGCCCACAATCACGCTCACAAGCATGGCGTTGGGAAAATCCAGGATCAGGGAACAGACATAGCACAAAACCCCAATGATAGCGCTGTCCAGGATTTTCCCGGAGAAAAATCCCACAAACATCCTGTCCGCATAGCTGACCTCTTCCAACAGATAATCCGCCCATCTGGGCTTTAACACACTGTACACCACCGCCCTGGCCTGTCTGGCAAAAAGTTTCCGGGAAAGCAGCATGTAAATGCAAACAATGACACCTATAAACAGGTTAAACAGTGTGGTGACAACCGTTGTCACCGTGCTGGCAAACCCGTCCACCATATTGGTCAGCATGGGAAGCAGATCACTCTGGGCCCAGTTCTGAAGCCTCTGGTTCACTGCATCCATGGCGGTCTGAACATAATTTTCCAGCACAATATTGTCCGCAAGCTGTGTCTCCACCCACTCCGAAGCCCGGGCTGCCGCACCGGGAAGAGCCGCCACCACGGAAGAAATACTGGCCGCCATCTGGGGCACCACCATGCTCACCAGAAGATACAGCACCAGAAATGCGCTGCAGAGGCTCAGCAGCACCGCCAGGGCTCCCGCCTGTCTGCGCAGTTTTCCCGGAAGCCACCTGTTCAGGTACTTCTCAAAAAAATTGCAGGGCATTCGGAGCATGTATGCCATCACTCCGCCGTAAATAAATGGCAGCAGAACGGAAACCATGCTGCCGATCTTTCCGCAAAGATCGTCGAAACGGTCCAGCACAAAGAAAAAAGTGATGGCCATAGCCAGAACCAGAAAACCCGGCAATACCTGCTGCCGCCATCCCTTCTTCTCCCTGCCGCCTCCCTCTCCGTTGGTCATTGCCTTCTTCCTCCTTTGTCCTTCCGAATCCCATCCGGCAGCCTCAAAACCATAGGGCAAAACTCACAGGGCCGCCCATCCCACAAGCCCAGTCCGAACTCAAAGCCCCAACCTGCATTCAAAGCCCCGGCCTGAACTCACAGGCCCGGCCTGAACTCACAGGCCGTACACCGCCTTAAACGCCCTGTATGTCCTGGCCATTCCCTCCTGAAAGCTCAGGTATGCCATTCCCAGTTCCCGCCTGCTCTTCTCGTTGGAGCACAGCTCCGACTCTGCAAGAGAGGCCGGAAAAGGCAGGAGCCCCTGTCTGTCCGCCTCCTGAGGAGACAGCAGCACCTCCTCCGTCTCCAAGTCCGCCGCCCCCTTCAAGCCCTCATAAAAAGAATCATAGGTGAGGACTTCATCCTGACAAAGATTAAAGGCCTCTCCGTAAGCCTTCTCATTTTGCAGGCATTTCACGGCAGCTTCCGCCGCATCCTTCACGTAGACAAACTGGAATCTGCCGTCGGCGCCGGACACATGGGGCAGCACCCGGTCCCGGACCATTTTCTGGATGAAAGCAGACTCCCTGGGAGCGTAGTTATAAGGGCCATACAGAATGGCAGGCCTGAGCACAGTGCCTTCCATCCCCATTCTGGCACATTCCTCCCAGAGCTCCTCCTCCAAGGCCGCCTTCCCCGCGATATAGGCTCCCGCCTCCCCCGGAAAAACCCTTGTCTCAAGAGGCGCGTCCTCTCCCTTTATCCCCTCAGTCCCCCGGGCATACACATCCACCGTGCTGATCAGAAGATACTGCCCTGCATGGGCCCGGATATTGTGCAGCACCCCGGCGATATCCCCTTTCTCGTAGGCACAGAAATCCACAATGACATCATAGTCCCCGCTGCATCCCTGCCAGAGCGCCTTATCCCTTCTGTCACCCCTGATTTGTCTCACGCCCCATTCTTCCATGGAGTATGTTCCCCGATTTACCAGAGTGATCTCATGGACGCCTGCGGCCTGCATCACAAACACCCTGCCCAGAAAATAGCTTCCTCCTATGACCAGTATTTTCATGTGCCTCCCCCTTCCAGCTTATGTCCCAATGTGATTTTACCATCAGAAATCTCGTTTTTCAATTGTTTCGCTGTCAAATTATGCCAAAAAAACTCCCACTTACGCCCTTTTTCTGCCGTCCCATGCACACCAGAGCACAAAAAGCAGCAACGCCCCTGCCACTGCCATCCAGCCTCCCAGCACCAGAGGGCTCTCCTGCCGGAACTTGTCATAATATCCCTGGAGATAGATCAGGATAATGATGGCCGGAATCCCGTAGGACATGTAGACTTTGAGTCCCTTGGGAAAACGAATTCCCTTCCCTGCGTTGGCCTCCTCCAGGAAAGCGTTCCATCCCCAGCCGCTCTTCCGGGTACAGAACAGCACATAGCCCAGGCTGCCCAGAGGAAGCAGGTTGTTGGACACAATAAAATCTTCCAGATCCATGATGGTGCTGTTCTCCCCTAAGGGCTGTACCATGGACAGCACATTGAATCCCAGCACTGCCGGCATGCTCAGCACAGTCAGCAGCAGCGCGCTCACCAGCACGCTCTTTTTCCTGGACCACCCAAAGAGATCCATGTCAAAGGCAATGATATTTTCATACACCGCAATGATGGTGGAGAGCGCCGCAAAAGAGAGAAACAGGAAGAACAGCGCACTCCACAGAAATCCCCCCGGCATCTGGGCAAAGATATTGGGCAGGGTGATAAACACCAGGCTGGGTCCCGCTCCCGGCTCAATCCCATAGGCAAAACAGGCCGGAATAACGATAAAGCCTGCCATCAGCGCCACAAAAGTGTCCAGGCCCGTGATACTCACCGCCTCCCCGGCAAGACTGCGGGAACGGTCCATGTAGCTGCCAAAGATCAACATGGCGCCGATACCCAGGGACAGTGTAAAAAAGGCCTGGCTCAGCGCCGCAAAGACCACCGCGCCGATACCGCTCTCCGCCATCCTGTCAAAGTCCGGAACCAGGTAAAACCGGATACCTTCCCCTGCTCCATCCAGGAACACCGAGTGTACCGCCAGCACCAGCATAATCACCAGAAGCGCCCCCATCATAACCTTGGTGATCCGCTCCACACCGGATTTCAGGCCGAAAAGGCAGACCGCAAAACCAATCACACACACCAGTATGGTCCAGAAAGTCATAGTTGGAAGATCCACAAGCATTCCTCCGAAAGCCTCTGCCACCTGCTCCTGGGAAGCCCCGGAGAACTCACCCCGAAGACTCCTGTAGCAGTAATACAGCATCCATCCTCCAACCATGGTATAGAACATCATGAGCAGATAACACCCGAAAATCCCTATGTATTTCAGTTTTCGCCACCTGGAAGAGGAGGGAACCAGAGCCTCAAAGCAAAGAGCCGCGCTCTTCCTGCTCCCCCTGCCCACCGCAAACTCGCAGACCAGTACCGGTATTCCCAGAATCAGCAGGAATGCCAGATAGATCAGGATAAAAGCAGCCCCCCCATACTCTCCGCAGATATAGGGAAATTTCCACACATTGCCGATGCCTATGGCACATCCCGCCGAGACCAGAATGAAACCAAGACGCGATCCGAATTTTTCTCTTTTCATATTACCCCCTTTGTATCCTGACTATCTGGCTGCCTCCTTCTTTGCTGCCCTGGTATCGCTGATCCCCCTGGCAGTGTTTGCCCCAAAACCTGCCCGTAAACACACAGACCGCCGTTTTTATTACGATTTCCCCGCAACATTTTTATTATGGACTATGGCAGGGAAAAATGCAAGCTATTTTAAGGAAGGAATAGTTTCTCAATAATGCAGATATAGAATAATTTTCATTGCTTTGCTCTGTGGTATGTGATAGGATGGTAATGGAAAGTAAAAAAATGGGGGCAAAATTCCAAGCCCCCTGTTTTTGTATGAACAGCGATACTGAAAACCCTGCTGTAATTTCATTGGATCACAGGAGGATCTCTATGAGCGAAAAACACAGACAGCCAAACATCCTGCTCATCATGACCGACCAGATGAGAGGGGACTGCATGGGGGTGGCGGGACATCCCGACGTGAAGACCCCATATCTGGACCACCTTGCCTCCAGGGGCATGCGTTTCACCAATGCCTACACCGCATGTCCCAGCTGTATCCCTGCCCGGTGCGCCCTCCATACCGGACTGGAGGCAAAACACCATGGACGTGTAGGCTATCAGGACAGAGTGCCCTGGAACTATCCTGTCACCATGGCGGGAGAGTTGGCCAAAGCAGGGTACTACACCCAATGCGTAGGAAAAATGCATGTCCATCCCCTGCGCAATCTTATGGGCTTCCACCATGTGGAGCTCCATGACGGCTACCTCCACGCCTACAGAAACGGAACTGTTCCCTACGCGGAGAACCAGAGGGTGGCCGACGACTATTTCTACTGGCTGAAAACACAGCTGGGCATTGACCGGGATGTGACGGACCAGGGACTGGAGTGCAACTCCTTTACCGCCCGCCCCTGGATGTATGAGGAAAGACTGCACCCCACCAACTGGGTCACGGATCGTTCCATTGACTTCCTGCGCCGCCGGGACCGCTCCAAGCCCTTCTTCCTGATGGCCTCCTACCTGAGACCCCACCCGCCCCTGGACGCGCCTGAATACTTTTTCCGTCTCTACCAGGATCGGGAACTGTCCCCCATCCCTGTGGGAGACTGGGCGGACAAGGGAAGGCTTGAGCGCATGGGAAGGCTGACGGATTCTGACACGGGATCCTGCGATCCGGAGCTGATGCGCCAGGCTCGAATCGGCTATTACGCCTGCATCAGCCACCTGGACAACCAGATAGGGCGCCTGCTGGATGCCCTTAGAGATGACAGCTGCGCCCAGGACACGGTGGTACTTTTCACCTCCGACCACGGAGAGCTTTTAGGGGATCACCACACCTTCCGCAAGACCAGGCCTTACCAGGGAAGCATCCACATTCCCATGATCATCAACAACGCTCCCGGCATCCGTCCGGGTACTGTCTCGGATCAGCTTGTGGAACTTCGGGATGTGCTGCCCACCTTGGTGGAGCTGGCCGGAGAAACGCCGCCGGAAGGAATCGACGGCCTCTCCATGCTCCACGACCAGGGACGGGAATACCTGCACGGAGAACACAGCGGGGGAGACCTGGGGAACCATTACATTGTCACCGGCCAGGATAAATACTGCTGGTTTATGCAGTCCGGGCGGGAACAGTATTTCCGCCTGGACAGGGATCCTCAGGAGCTCCACGATGCTTCCAGGGACCCTGAATGCCAGGAGCGGATCGCTTACCTGCGCCAGATCCTGATCCGGGAACTGGAGGGAAGGGAGGAAGGATATTCCGACGGTACCAGCCTGATTCCCGGCCGGCCCCAGAAATGCTGCCTTTCCTTCCTGCCTTCCCGGGACTAGTATAATCCACAACAATTACCACTATGTTTCGCGAAGGATAAATTTTCAGTCTGCAAGGCGGAGGAAGGAGGCAAGGCAGGGGCAGGCATCCTCAACACCCTCTTCCACTACACAGGCCGGGCAGCCTCAGCCGCCCGGCCTGTTTGTTCCAACTCTTTTTCCGGTTCTACTCCAGGACTCCGCCTCCGGAGACATATTCTATTTCCATCACACCTCCCAGAGTGTCAAATGCCCTCAGTTTCTCCAGATCTTCCTCTTCCCGGGAAGTCACCAACAGGTGAAGTCTGGGGTAGGGCTGCTCATAGACAGAGGATACCACCACAAAAGGCAGCTCATGGTCTATCATAGCCTGGCTGACCCGCTCCTGAAGCTGATTCACGTAATCCAGTCCGGCTTCCCGGTTATCCGCCTCCAGAAGCAGCGTCTCCCCGACCTCCTGTTCCTCTTCCTCCGACGGCCCTGTGATACCCAGAATTTCCCACACATCCTGAGCCTGCTGCCCTTCCAGGGAACTGTAGGCAATGCCGTTATACTCGTAGAACATATTCGAGACAGCAGTGTATTTCAAACCGTCAATCTCATTTCCCCAGGCCGTGGTAAAAGACAGATATCGCCCAAGCCTTACCGCCTCATGGTCCCCTGTCTCCCTGTCCGCCGCTGCCTCTACGCCGCCATAGTCCACCAGATCCCACCGTCCTCTTCCATAACAGGTCATGGAAGCCAGCGCCTGGTACAAAGTTTCCATCGCCTGTGGATCCGTGACCATATGGGTTCCCACTTCCTTCTGGACCTTTTTCCCACCGTCGGTATTGTCCATGGTGGCAGGCATAATCTTCACCTGGGTCAGCGCCTCCCCGGAATCAATCCCATACACCAGACGGAGCACATCACCATAGGGATATTCTCCGCTGTCAAAACAGAGAAATTTCCACAGAGAATAATCCTGGTCTTCCTCCCGAATCAGATACTGAAGATCCCCATGCCCTGACACATAATGCCATCCTGTGGCCCAGCCGGTCTCCGCCCCCATACTCTCAGCCAGAACCCGGCCCTCTGCAGAGGAAACCTTCTCATAAATACCCGTGTACTCCCCCAGGGACACCTGCACAGACTGTGCTGCCATTTCCTCCTGGGTCAGGCTTTTCTGTGCCAGCAGAGTGTAAACAGGGACAAATTTCTCCTGCCCCACATCACGGGACGCAGCTTCCTGGCGATAATTTGGATCTGAAGCTTCCTGTATCTCCTGGGATACAGCACTTTCCTGATTGTCCTCCAGAACTGACGACTCTGGAGTTCCCTGGCTGTCATCCTGAGCTGATGACTCCAAAGTTTCCTGGGAGGAGTTGTTTTCCGGACTGTCTTCCGGGCTGTTTTCCGGGACTGAGGACTCCGGAGTTCCCTGGGTGGAACCACCTGTCTGACTGCTCTCCAGAGCTGAGGACTCCGCAATCTCCTGCCCCTCTTCCTGAGGGTGGATAAAGAACAGTAAATTCTCTCTGGCCAGATAGGCTGCCGTTCCCGCCAGACACAGGCATGCCGCCCCGGCACACCACCGCTTCCAGCGTAATCTTCTGAAGCCACAAGCCTCCCCTCCCTTTCTCCTGACAATGTCCGTGTGCAGGATCATGTCCTCATCCAGCAAATCCAGTGCATCGCTCAAATCTTCACTCTTCATAAAACCCCTCCTTTTCCAGGTGTTTCTTCAGTCCCTGCCGTGTGCGGTAAAGCATGCTCTTTGCCTTCGACTCGCTCATGCCGCAATACTCTGCGGCGTTCCGGACCGAATCTGCAAAATAATACCGCCCGATAAAAAGGTCTCTGGCTTCCACAGAGAGTGTCCGCAGATAATCATTGACTGCCTTTGCCAGCAAATGCAGATCCACGTGCTGCTGGGTGGTGTCCCCGGCCGACAGGCAGTCCTCCAACTCGGAAAGGGAGACCGCATACTCTGTCCTGGGTCGTTTCATGCGCTTCCTTTTTCTATAGATGTCTATGGAGATACGCCTTGTGATCTGCCCCAGATAGGCGGAGAGGCAGACCGGCCGCTGGGGCGGAATGGAATTCCACGCTGCCAGATATACATCATTCACCGATTCCGCGCTGTCTTCCCAGTCGGCGAGAATATTATAGGCGATCTTTGTGAGATAATGCCCAAACTTTCTTTCTGTCTCATGAACTGCCTCTTCCTTCCGCTGCCAGTACAGGTCTATGATCCTCTCATCCTCCATGACACGGACCTCCTTCCGTTTCTCATAGTTCTCATACTGACAGTCGACAAAAAAGGAGCTTTCGTTGCAGAAAAATAAAAATTTTACCGATACCCTTTCACTGCTTCCTTTACCTCCTGGAGAGAATACAGATTGTCATAACTATAGCTGACGGCCTGGAAAACGTCATATACTTTGCCAAGTTCCTGACCATACTGCTCCTTATCCACCTCCACACCATTCCATTTATAGAGATATATAGGGTCGCCATTCTCGTCATACTCCACCTGGCTGTTGTCTTCTGCTCCGTACCACCCCTCTGCTATCCTTTCTATTTCCCCATTGCTGTATTTATATACCAGGTCATAATAATAATCCATATTCCCTTCCGAGTTGCACAGAAGGTTGCCGGAGGGAATATAGGAAAAATACAGCCGGTTCAGCTGGAACACCTGGGCTTTACCACCGGAATAAAAGACAATCCTGCAGCCAGTGGCCTCGTCCGCCCCCACCTCCACCAGCTGGGGGATCCCGTCGCTGCTCATGCCAATCAGAGTATATCCCTGCTGTTCATCCTCGTGGGACTCAGTTTCCAGATAAGTAAGATAGGCCTGCTGCCAGAGTTCCAGATCATTTTCTGTTGCCTGTCCCCCATCCTCCGCTGTGTCGCTGGATTTTACCATAATAAAATCCTTCGCCGTTTTTACCGTGAGCTCCGTAAGAGCCATCATCGCGTCATCAGACATCTGCGCCTCATAGAGGAAGCTGCCCTGGGCGCTGCCTGTGTAATAGCGAAGCACAGAATGGGGCTGTCCCGCCTGGGGGCCTGCCCCAAAATAGTACTGAAGAATTATAATAATATCATCATAACCATCATTGTTATAGTCCACAAAAGACACCGCATCCACCTGCGCAAAAAGCTCATATCCTATATTTCCCTCCCCTGTTCCTGGAAGCTGTAACAAGATTTCTCCTTCCTTTTCAATTAAAAAGACCACATCGGCCAGAGGATTTTCCGAGGTGTCCGGCTTATAGGAGGCAAATGTTACCTGCCCTAAGGGGCGCAGTTCTACCTGAAAAGACTGGTTCTCGATCTTGTTTCCCCTTGGATACCCGTCTTCCTGCCCCGGTCCGATTCCCTGACTCTGGTCCCCGCTCCCCGCTTCGGTTCCCTGGGTCTGGACTCCGCTTCCCGCTCCCTGGATCTGAGCACCGCTTTCCGTTCCCTGGGTCTGAGCACCGCTTTCCGCTCCCTGGAAGCCATTTCCCGTCCCGGGCTCCCCGTCTCCCTGAGTTCCTGTCTGTCCCATGTCCCGGGCCTCCACTCCCCCATAGTACTGTGAAGTATCATCCCCGGGTGCATCCCCCACGGTGCCGCATCCTGTCAGTGCCACGCATGCCAGAATACCGGCTGACCTGTACACTAACCTGCCCCAATAAGTCTTTACTCTGTGATTCATATTTTCCTGCCTCCATTCTGTGAAACAACTTCCCAAAGACCTGATAGCCCCTCCAATTCCTGCCTGATTGAAGGAATGGGCCTGTTCCAACAGAATCATCAACTCCTGTTGGAACAGCTGGAGATTAGGCAATTTTAGCCAAAAGGCACATGGTGCCCCAGAGCAGGCCATGTGCCTTTCGCATGTTCCTATGCTGTATTCCCCCTGATGTCAGCCCAGGGAAGGATCCGCAGAAATTCTGTTTTTGAGGAAGTGCCTGGATCCTACTCCCTGCCCACAACACACTTGCGGATCAAGTCCACAGGGATCATGGTCACAGCCAGGAGCACTACAACAATCCAGCCCGTGATGCCGAAGGGTACACAGCTGAACATATTACCGATCCAGGTAAACACGGAGCCTGGAATCAATGCCGCATTCACAATGGCCGCCTGCACCAGGACAATAATGGCGAACACCTTCAGGAATCCTGTGTTCTCATTGAGTCCCTTGAAAATGCCAAATCCGTCATCCCTCACATTAAATCCATTAAACAGTGCACTTACGATAAACAGCACGAAATATCCTGTCAAATGCTGCTCTGTTGTATCAAAAAGGTTTACAAAGAAGGGAACTTTCAGGTAAACAAAACTGATAAAAGTAAGCCATACCCCCATGGTCAGGATCTGAGCCATCATCTTCCTGCTGATAATGCTCTCGTCCCTTCTTCTGGGCTTTTCCCTCATATATTTTTCCAGCGCCGGTTCGTTGCCCAGCATAATGGCCCCCAGGCCATCCATGACCAGATTCACAAACAACAGGTGCGTAACCTTCAGCGGTTCATCCACCCCAAAGAAGGGCGCTATGGCGCTGACCACCACGGCCGCCACATTGATCACCAGCTGGAACTTGCAGAATTTCAGGATATTGTGGTAAATAGTCCTGCCGTACCAGATGGCGTCCCGGATAGATCTGAAATTGTCGTCCAGCACCACAATCTTGCCGGCCTCCTTGGCAGCCTCCGTGCCGCTTCCCATGGCAAATCCCACATCCGCACGCTTTAACGCCGGGGAGTCGTTCACGCCGTCCCCCGTCATGCCCACCACCAGATTCATCTCCTGGCAGAGCTTGACCATGCGGGATTTGTCCGTGGGAAGGGCCCTGGCGATAACCCGGATATCTTTCATAATAGCCTTCACTTCCTCGTCGCTCATCTTGTTCAGCTCCGCGGATGTGAGCGCCTTGTCAGAATCTTCTCTGATGAGACCTGCGTCCTCCGCAATGGAAACCGCTGTCTCAAGCCTGTCGCCGGTGATCATGACAACCTGGATGCCCGCTTCCTGTACCTGCTGGATGGCGTCTTTTGCCTCAGGTCTTACATCATCCCGAATGGCCACCAGACCGATAAGCACCGTGTCCCCGTTGATCTTGTTTTCCACAAGCTCCTTCTGGGAATAGCCAAAGGCCAGCACACGCATGGCTCTGGAGGCCAGTTCGTTGATTTTCTCATTCACTTCGTCAAAGTCCAAAGCGGTCTCGTTTCCGTCCTTGTCCAGTGCTTTTGTGGCAACTGCCAGAAGTCTCTCCGGGGCGCCCTTGTAGAAGGTTCTGCCCATGCCGGGGATATGCACCTGGCTGAACTTATTTGCCGAGTTAAAGCCCTGGAACTGGCCGGCCTCGCACTCCTTATTCTCCTTCAGCAGGTTGAAGGTCTCTTCACCGATGAATTTCATCAGGGCCTGGTCCGTGGCATTTCCACCGATGACCTTGTGGGAGCCGTCAAACATAGAGGAGGTATTTTTTCCTATGGCAAGGTCAATAAGGCCCTTGACCTTCCCATGGCTCTTCAGCTGATCCAGGGGAATGGTCTCTCCCTGGGCGGTGAAGAACTCCACCACCTCAAGCATGCCCTTGGTGATGGTGCCCGTCTTATCGCTGAACAGAATGTTCAGGGAACCGGCTGTCTCAATACCCTCAGCCTTTCGCACCAGCACATTGTGATCCAGCATCTTACTGGTATTCTGCATCAGCACCAGGGAAATCATCAGGGGCAGCCCCTCAGGGACGGCGCACACAATGATTACAATGGCCAGGGAAATCGCTCTCACCACTTCCTGCAGGACATTGGACCATCCAGTGGCCAGGTATGCGGAAACCCCTCCTGCCTTGGTGATAAAAAATATCATATAGAGAACCGCAATCACCACGGCCCCAATATAGCCGAAAGTGGAGATCTGCTTTGCCAGCCTGGCCAGCTTGACCTTCAGAGGGGAGTCCGGTTCGTTCTCCTGCATCTCCTCGGCCATCTTGCCCATCATGGTCTTCAGGCCCACCCTGCGCACGTCGAGAATGCCTTCGCCGTCAAAGACCACAGCCCCTCTGAACAGGGAATACTGATCCACAAAAGTGTCGCCGGTGATCTCCTCCGGCAGCTCCACATGGCCCTGGGGCGCATTTTTCTTGCATTCCTCCGCCTCACCGTTCAAGGCAGAATTGTCCACCCGGATGTCGCCATCCACCAGAATTCCGTCCGCCGGAATCTTGTCGCCGGACTGGAGCAGCACACTGTCTCCCACAACCACATCGTCCACATCAATTACCGCGACCATGCCGTTTCGATACACCTTACAGGTGTCCTTTTTGGTGCTGTCCTTCAGCTCCCGGTACTTTGTATCACTGGCCACGCTGGTTTTGGCAGACACAAAAGCCACAATCAGCACCGCCACAATGGTGCCCGCAGGCTCATATACGTCAGCATACCCCATAATCCACATGGCGATCATGATACCTGCGATAACCAGAAGTATCCTGATCATGGGATCGCCGAAAGTCTCCTTAAATGCCTCCCAGAAGGTGGTGGGTTCAGACTCGGGTATGGCATTGGATCCATACTGCTCCCGAGACTTTTCTACCTCCTGGTCCGAAAGTCCTTGAAATCTCATCTTTTTCCTCCCTGCCCGCCCCTGCGGACATGCCCGCTTGAAGCGGAACTCAGCCTAAACCTGTCTTTTGTAATTGATTCTGCAAAGACATCCCCAGAATCTGTCACATATATCTCCCGATCAGCTCACCCAGACCCGGGTCAGTGGTGCCCTGGCCGATGGCGTTGAACTTCCACTCCCCGTTCCGGCGGTAGATCTCGCCGAATATCATGGATGTCATTCCGGTGTAATTGTCGGTAAGGCTGTACCTGCACATTTCCGTCTGAGTGGCCCCATTCACCAGGCGGATAAAGGCATTCTCGATCAGCCCAAAGTGCTGTTTTCTCTGCACCGCCTGATAAATGTTCACCACCAGGACCACCTTGTCATATTCAGCCGGAATCCTGGCCAGGTCCACCACGATTTGCTCGTCATCTCCCTCTCCGGCTCCGGTCAGGTTGTCCCCCATATGCTCAATGGTTCCTGTGGGATGGCGCAGATTGCCGAAGAATACCACGTCCTCTTTGCGGATCAGTTTTCCGTTCACCAGCGCCAGCGCCGACGCGTCACAGTCTATGGGCTGGGGCCTGGGGGCAAAAAACCCCGTCTTTCTCTTGACCTCGTCCCATCCCAGGCCCACAATCACTTTGGAGAGCCCAGCATTGTCCTTTGACAGACTGACTTTCTGTCCTTTCTGCAGACTAACTGACATATTATACCTCCCTGTGTGCCTTTGGAATTACTTCCGTCCTGGTTTCCAGTTCATGCCCCATCCAAAAGCCCGATCCAGCTCCATGTGTCCCGGGAAGAAGCGGATAAGCTTCTCCACGCTGAAAGTTTCATCATTGCTGTTCTCAAACAGCACCAGGCCGCACATGCCGTCTGAGGAATTAAACTCGTCCATGCGCACGATAATGTCCTCCGCGCCGGGATATTTGATTGTCACCACGGCGTCGGCCTGCTTCCAGTTGGCGATCCCTTCGTAAATGAAGGTGTACACAAGAATTCTTTTCAGTTCCTTGATATGATCCCCGTTGATGCGCAGATTCTCTCCTGCAGCCGCAGCGCCGGTTCTGTCATCCCCGTCCAGAGCAATGTAGGGAGGGTACTGCAGGGAACCGAAAGAATTCCCAAGGGCCTGCACCGCCCCTTTTCTGCCGTCCTTCAGCTCAAACAGGCATCCCAGATCCAAATCGATCCCGCCGCCTCCGCCCAGAAGTCCTGCCAGAAAGCCTTTTTTTCCGGCATTCCAGTTCAAATTCACAAGTATCTCCCCCAAGCTCCGGGAGGATTCCTTTTTAAGGCTTACTTTTTGTCCCTTTTGCAGACTGATTGCCATAAATGCTGCCTCCTATTTTTATTCCAGTGCCCAGACTGTTTCTCTAATCGTCTACGTTGATGCCGAAGTTGGCGCAGAGTGCCGCCAGGCCCCCCTGGTAGCCGCTTCCGATGGCATTAAATTTCCACTCGCCGCCGTTTTTATACAGCTCGCCGAAGACCGCAGCCGTCTCAATGGAAAAGTCTTCTCCCAGGTCATAGCGCAGAAGTTCCTCTCCGTTGACCTCATTGTAGATGCGGATAAAAGCGTTGTTCACCTGACCGAAGTTCTGACGTCTCTGCTCAGGCTCGTAGATGGTCACGGTGAAAGCGATCCTGGTGATGTTGGCAGGCACCAGGGACAGGTCAACGCTGATCTGCTCGTCATCCCCCTCTCCTGCGCCGGTGAGGTTGTCCCCCATGTGCTTCACGCTGCCGGAGGGATGTTCCAGGTTGCCGTAAAATACAAAATCATTCTGCCCTGACACCTTGCCGCTGTCCGTAAGCAGAAACGCCGCTGCGTCCAGATCAAAATCTCCCCCTGTGTCAAATTGGTTCACATCCCACCCAAGCCCCACGGTCACTTTGCTCAGCCCGGGATTTCCTTTTGTCAAACTTACCTTCTGACCCTTTTTTAAAGAAACTGACATAATCTCATTTCTCCTGTCTGAAATTCTGCTGCCGGCTGCGGAAAACAGCCAGCAGTTTACATACTTCTGATTTTTACGCTACTTCAATGCCATAATGAGCGCAGAGTGCCGCCAGACCGCCCTGGAAACCGCTGCCGATGGCGTTGAACTTCCACTCTCCGTTGTGCTTGTACAGTTCCCCCACCACAATGGCCGTCTCTATGGAGAAATCCTCCCCCAGGTCATAGCGGATCAGCTCCTGCCCTGTTACCTCGTCCACAATCCGGATAAACGCATTGGAAACCTGTCCGAAATTCTGGCGCCTTATGTCCGCGTCATAGATGGTCACGGTGAAGGCCACCTTGGAGATGTTGGCGGGAAGCTTGCTCAGGTCCACCTCGATCTGCTCGTCATCCCCGTCCCCTGATCCAGTGAGGTTGTCCCCCATGTGCTTCAGAGCCCCGCTGGCGTGCTCCAGGTTGCCATAGAAGATAAATTCCTTCTCCGTGGGGCACCTGCCGTTGTCACCCGTCATAAAAGCCGCCGCGTCCAGGTCAAAGTCCGCTCCTGAATCAAAAGAATTCACATCCCAGCCAAGCCCCACCAGGATCTTCTTCAGCCCGGGATTCCCCTTGGTCAAGTCCACCTTCTGTCCTTTGGATAAATTGATTGGCATATCTTTGTCCTCCTTGATATATGAAAAAGTTGACAGTTCTCACAAGTTATCGGGGCTATTTTGCATCCGGCATATGGTATTTCTGGTTGAATTCTGTCTTGATGCGCTCCAGCCTAGCCTGGTCCTCCACCCGCTGCTTCCTGGCCCTGTCCTGAATCTGGTGGGTCTCGTCAATGCCGTTTACAATGGTCTTCCAGGTGGTCTCCAGGGTCTCTATCTTGATGGAGCTTCCTGAGGCCAGCTTCGCCGTCATCTTGGACTGTTCCACCGTATTACGGGCGTTTTTAATCAGCATTTCATTTGTCTTCTCATCCAGCGCGGACATTGCCTCCGCCTGGATCCTCTGGCGCTTGAGCATAATGGCCTGGGCCAGAGCCTGCTTGAACACGGGAAGTGTGATGATAAATGCTGAGTTGATCTTCCGGACCAGGTTCATATTGCTGAATTCCATGGTCTTGATCATGGGCACGGACTGCATGGCCACACTCTCGGCGGTGCGCAGATCCTGGGTCCTCTGCTCCAGCATCATCAGGGCCTGCTGCAGGCTCTGAAGCTCAAACTGTATGGAGTTGTCCCCTGTGAGCTCCATGTCCTTCTGCCTTTTGGCAATGTACTCTTCCAGTTCCCGGCATCCCTGCTCTCCTGCCAGGATATATTTCACCAGCTGATGATAGTATTCCACATTTGCGTCAAAAAGTTCATCCAGCTTCCGGTTGGACTGCCGGATCTCATTCTCATACTGCTTCAGCTGCACATAGATCTTGTCCACTTCCTCCCCCATGGTGTGGTATTTGTTCAAAATCTTGTCCAGCTGCTTCCTGAGATTGCCAAAGAGCTTGCCGAACAGGCTGGGGTTCTCCCGGATCTCGTCGATGTCAAATTTCTCCATAATCTTTGCCAGAGTGCTGAGCATCTGACTGGACTCGTCCAGCTGGGACATATCCATACTGTTCAGCACCACATCCGATGCCCTGGAGATGCCCTCCGCCGCCTCCGCCCCAAAAGTTACAATGGTGTCCAGATTGTCAATCTCAATGGTGCTCACCAGGGCATCCACCTCGGCGGAATTTGTCAGCTGGGCGTTCATCTCCTGCCTGTCCGCCACTATATCATAGTTCTCCACCACCATAATTTCATTCTTTGTGTCCGGCATGGTCACTACCTCTGGGGGCTGTGCCGTCTTCGTGAAATCCAATCCCATTCTTTAGTCTCCTCTCTTAAATATCTCACGCCAGGAACGGCGCGGTTTTGTTGATGTGGTGTCAAAATCGGGAACTCTCAGATCATAGACATATTCCCCGATCTGGTGCTCCTCCATATTCCTGCTGTTCAGATATGGTTCCACACACTGGTATCCTGTGGGTACATAGAAGACAAAATCAAAACCGGCCAGATTCAGAAAAGCCGCCAGAATACTGTCCTCCAGGGATATGGCCGCATCCGAAGTATGGATGTATATAACCTTGGGATTTTTTCTGGTAAAGTCAAACTTCTGCAGCATCCGCAGAATCTCTTTTTTCAGGTTCAGCACCAGCGCCACGGCCGTGTACTCGGTGCCGTTCTCATAGATTCCCTTCACCAGTTTCCGATCCAGAAGAAGCTGAAGCTTGTCCAGAATATGCTCCTGGACCTCCTCCCGCAGCACACCGTATGTGTAGCAGGAATGTGCTTTTATCTTCCCCCTCTGCAGCTTTCCGTTTTTAATAAATCCTGCGGCATAAGCCCTGACCGGGTTGGGATCCTGAGGCCGCAGGTAAGGCGCTCCCCGGATCACCAGGGTGTCCGGCGTAATCAGCTTTTTTATCTCAGCCCAGTAAGATTCCACAAGCCCCCCTTTTACCCCGGAAACTTTTGCAAAAATCACAGGCATGGTCACTACCGCGTCGGTCACGTTGAAGTTGGGCCGGTATTTCAGCTCCTGATCCCATAGAATGGCAATCTCCTCGTAGATGGACTGCAGGGTGGCGGAAACCCCTTTCTGATATTGTTGGTTCCGGTACATGCCGCTGTCCTGGTACATTATGGTATCCAGTTCCCGCTCCGCATGGTAGGCGGCGGTGGACAGCCGCAGATCTGCGCTCTGTCTGGGGAACCTGTCAGCCTGCAGGGAATCCCTGAAATGCATCTGGTACAGATTGGCCGCCTCAAGACAGCATTTTCTGTTCAGATCCGGCGCCAGTATCACCACATCCACGGGAAGTCTGCTGAGAAACCGGAGGAAAAAAGCCTCTGTCTCATTTCTGCACCCGCCCAGGTACACAAAACATCCCACCTGTGGAAACTCCCATTTTTTAAACAGCGCGTCCTGAAATCGTTTCAGCCAGCACAGGAGATAAATGGTTCTGTTGGTAAGACGGTTCAGGTTCTCCCCCTCCGTTTCCGCCTCCTCCAGTACCACATCCATAAAGGCTTTCCGCAGAATTCTCTGGAGCTCCCCGCCGGAGGCATTTCCCCCCGCGCAGACAATATTGGAAACCAGATCCCCCGCCAGCTGCTTTACCTCTCTGTACTGCCGCCTTTTGATGGCGCCGATCTCCTCATTGGCCGGAGGCTTCAGCTCCGATTCCACAATCACCATGTTCCTGCCCGCCCCGGCCATCTCCAGCTGAAAACGGTACAGATCGTTCATATAGGTAAGCTTGTCCTCCACGCCCTCCATGCGCAGAAAGCAATTGTAATAAAATCCCGGGTCCTGCCCCCTGGACGGGAAGGGCTTCAGCACGTCCACAAGGCCCTTTCCTGAGATCCAGGCGTTGGTACAGGCATTCACTCTGGGCAGGGGGCCGTAGAGCCTCTCCCTCTCCACCCGCTCTTCCTGCTCTTTCCTCAGGGCCCTGATACAGAATTCCCGGGGAAAATCTCCCATGCCAGGCAGCTCCAGCTTCCTTGAAAATCGGGAATCCCTATCCAGCGCCGCATAACTTTTATCCCCCTGGTACTGGAGCAGCACAATGTCGCACCCTGCCCCTGCCAGTATGCACAGCAGCTTCAGCTCATAATTGCTGATATTCCCCTCGTAGAGTATCTTGGGGATCCGGTTCTCCCCCAGCTGGTTCACCACCCTCTCAAATTTGTAATAGAGCCAGCACATAAATTTGATAAAGGCGTTCCGCAGCATATTGTCATTTTTGCCCTCCCTGCGCATGCCCTCCAGGGTATCGTACAGAGATTCGGCCACATTCTGCCTCTGGTAACTGTTCATCCTGGGAAGCCATTTCTGCAGGCTGGAGAGCAGAAATCCCATTCCCAGCTGAAACTGCATTCCCATAATTTCCTCATAGTATGCCAGATTCTTCTCATCCGGATTGGGTATCTTGCCCTCTATCACCACACCTGTCCTTCTGGCCTCCTCATAGTAGCGCAGAAGGAACTCTCTGATAAGATCATTATACCCGTTAATCCTGTAAAAGTATATGCCCTGTTCCCGGCGTTTTCCATATTCAAGAAAAAAGTCGTCCAGGCTGCTGACTGCTCTGTTTTCAAACATATGATTTCAGTTCCTCAATAGCGGTTCATCTTGTTCCTGTGCATCACAAACCCCAGTCCGGACCCCACAAGGCCTCCCAGGATATGGGAAAGATTGGAGATATTGCTCTCCACAAAAAGTCCCTGATAAACCTCGCTCCCGATATACAGCACCGCCACCAGAATAAAGGTCAGGGGTATCTCTTTCTCCTTAATGCAGGTAAAGGAGGAGAGCATGATAAAGGCAAAAACCACACCGCTGGCCCCAAGGAGCGCATACCCTGGCACAAGTATCAGATGGGCCACCCCTGTGGCAAGAGCCGTTGACAGGATCACGAAAATCAAATTGGAAGAGCCGTACTTTTCCTCCAGCATGGGCCCCACCACCAGAATCAGCATGATATTCCCCATAAAATGTTCCAGGCTGCTGTGTCCCACAATATGCCCAAAGAGCCTTACATAGGTAAGGGGGCTGCTCCAGGAGGAGCGGTATACACTGCAGATATGGGTGTTGACATACCCCTTAGTAACCCAGTCCAGAAAAAGGGTCAGGGCACAGAGGATGGTAAATGTCAACACCACAGGCGAGTTAAAGGATACTTTCAATTTTTTATCTTTCATTCTTCTCTCCACTTTCGTTGTTCTTCTCTATAGATGCGGCCGGAAAACAGCTGATTGGGCTTGTTTCACGGGGCCGTATTCACTGAAACCCCTGGATAAAGGTGTTGATAAATTCATATCCCACGGCCAGGTTAATATTCTGCCCCTCATCAATTCCGGCGGTGCTGACCCCGATCACTTCCCCGTACATGTTCAGCACGGCTCCCCCGGAACTTCCATGGGATGTGGGGGCTGTAAACTGAATCATGTCCACGTCTTTCACTCTCCGAAACCCTGAGATAATGCCGTCGGAAACAGAGTTGAACAGCCCAAGAGGGCTTCCGATGGCTACCACTTTCTGACCCCTGACCAGAGGATTTCTGCCCCGGTACACCGGCAGGGGCTGAAGCGTCCGGTCAATACGGATCACCGCCAGATCCAGAAGGGAATTATACTTGATGATCTCATCCGTCCTGTACATGTTCTCATCGTTCTCAATTCTCACGGAATAATAGTTTCCGCCCCTGGCCACATGATCGTTGGTAAGAATATACCCCTGCCTTCCAATCATAATCCCTGAACCGCTTCCTATGATCTCGCCCCTCCTGTCGTGGATGGCAATCATCACCACCGAAGAGGCCCGCAGCGCCAGTTCCTCAAAATTCAGCTCCCGTAAATCCCTCTTCCCCGGCGGCGCTGTCCTGCCGGGAACCCTTCCGGAACCCATTGCCGGACTTCCCACCGGGACACAGCCTGCCTTTTGGTTTTCTCCCGGGAGATAATCCGCCTTTGGGTTTTCTCCCAAGTCCACCCCACCTATGGATGCCTTCTGTCTGCGCGGGGGCAGAACCACCCGGGGCATGGCGCATCCCCTGTCCGCCTGTGCGCTTTCCTGGGACTCCCTTCCAGAATCCGCCCGCCCCATTCCCCGGGACGGCGCCCCCGCATCTGCCTTTCCCATTCCCTGGGACACCCTGCCGGAATTCGCTTTTCCCATTCCCGGTTTTCCCATTCCCGAAAGAGCTGCCCCGGAAGCCTGTTTCAGGCTGTCATAATTTTCCAGTGCCACAGCCCTTTTCTCCCCCAGAACCACCTGCCTTGACAGCTGCAGAGCGTCCAGTTTCTCCTCAATATCCACCTCATTCTGCAGCAACAGCACGTCAACCCCAAGCAGAGTCAGAAAGTAACAGAAGAAATACTCCTGCTGCTTTACAACCCCCTGGGCCACAAATTTCATGGAACATCTGGGGTCCCACCCTCTCAGGTATCCAAAAGCCAGCTCGTCCAGCCAGAACAGCAGCTTAACCACGAAATTTTTCTCCATACAATCGTTCAGACCAGGACTGCAGAACCGGTATGTCGTCAAAACCTTTTTACAGGCAGCGCTGAGCAGTTCTCCCACCCCTGCCGCTTCCCCACACCGGGGGGTATAAAGCACCTCCCTGCCTGTGTCCAGCCATTTCTGATAGCACTCCATACAGCAGGCGGCCCTGTCCCCGTCAATGTTCCTGGGGAACGCTCCTACTCTGTTATAGATTCCCTGTCCTGACCGCATTCTTGCCGTCTGAACCGCATCCATGGAAGCCACATCTTCCGCAAATGTCCCATTGACCCCTGAAACCCTGAGAAAATACACATCCTTGCAGTTCCCGTTCATGCCGCCTTTGATACTGGAAAAGGTTTCAATAGACGTCAGTCCTATTATGTTATATCTTTTCTCTATGTATTCACGCCCCATATGCCACCTCAGTAAAGGGTTTTCTTTCCCCGCCCCGAATAAAGCCTATTATAACACATAAAGATAGAAAATGCTATTTTTTTCATGGAGAAACAGGGATTTCGCTTCCGGCCTGCGGGATCGTGTTTCTCTGCTGTGAGAGCGAGGGGTAACAGCAAAATACATCAATCTCATGAAGCTTGTCACAGACTGTTAGCAATGTTATAATAAGCCCGTATGCCCTCAGCATATGATGAAAAGAATCCCCCGGGAGAGCGAGACATGACCATACTGCATCTTGACCTGGACAATACCCTGATCTATTCCTGCAGGCACCCCATTGGAAACGACAGGATATGCGTGGAAAGCAGCCAGAACAGGGAGCTGTCTTTCCTCACCAGATATACATACGAAAAGCTGAAGCAGATAAACGAAAGGCTTTTTGTGGTTCCCACATCCACCAGATCCATAGAGCAGTATCAGAGGATACGCCTGGGCATCGGCAGTATTCCCTGCGCCCTGGTCTGCAACGGCGGAGTTCTGCTGGTAAACGGAGAGAAAGATATCCCCTGGTATCAGCAGTCCTTAAGCCTGATTCAGGAAAGTCTGCCCACCCTTCAGGCCGCGGAGTATTTTCTTCAGAAGGACCCCAGGAGAACATTTGAGCTGCGTTTCATAGAAAAGCTGTTCCTGTTCACCAAGTGCAGCCAGCCGGACTCTGTGGCAGAGGAATTGAGAAAACTTGTGGATCCCGCGCTTGTGGATGTGATCTGCAATAAAGAGAAACTATATGTGGTTCCTGTAAATCTTAGCAAGGGAAAAGCCGTGGAAAGGTTTCGGAAACACTTCCGGGCCGCCAGGGTCATCGCCGCAGGCGACAGCCAGTTTGACATTTCCATGCTTCGGGAGGCGGACATGGGGATCGTGCCCCAGGGATTTACAGAAAAATACCCCCTTGATTTCCCGGTGGAAGAAATGCCGGGAAAGAGAACTTTTTCGGATGAAATGTCAGAAAGAATCTGGGAACTCTGCCAGGAAACGGATCCCCTGTGATCCACTCCCATTACATTATCTCTGTTTGCAAGAAACCGCGCCAGAGCGCGGCTGAAAGGAAAATGACCTTGAAAAATCATGTAAAATATTACAGTGTGGGCCCCCTGCTCTACTGTCCGGCCAACAGGTCCTCCATCGCCCAGTCCGTCATCCAGGAAAAGTTCGGCCGCCGCTTTTCCCTGGCCCTCTGTCTGGAGGACACAATCCATGATAACTATGTGGCCCAGGCGGAACAAGACCTGCTGCAGTCCCTGAGAGAGATCTACACGGCTCGTCAGGACAGGGACTTTTTTCTCCCGCAGCTGTTTATCCGGGTGCGCCACCCTCAGCAGATACCCATGCTCATCTCCTCCCTGAAGGAGTGTGCGGATGTGGTAACAGGTTTTATCCTGCCCAAATTCTCCCCCATAAACGCAGGAGCATACATTCGGAAGATTGTGGAGGCCAATGAAATCTCCGGCAGAACCATAATGTTTATGCCCATATATGAGAGCGAAGCCATGATAGATCTGCGCACCCGGTACGAGGTGCTGTACTCCCTGAAAGACTCCCTCCGACAGGTGGAAGAACTGGTGCTGAACATTCGAGTGGGCGGCAATGACTTATGCCATATATTCGGTTTCCGCCGGCATCCGGATGAGTCCATCCACAACATCAAGCCTGTGTCCTCCCTGTTTACGGACATTGTTACCGTCTATGGCATGGACTATGTAATCTCCGCCCCTGTGTGGGAATACTACGGGGGAGAGAACTGGAAAACCGGACTCATTGCCGAGATACAGGGCGACAAGCTCTGCGGTTTTACGGGAAAGACCGTGATCCACCCCCGGCAGATTGAGGTGGTAAACGACTGCTACCAGGTCTGGGCCTCCGACTATGAGGACGCCAAAAACATTCTGGGGTGGAACAAAGATTCCGGCATGCTGGTCTCCGGCAGCCAGGAAGGGGCGCGGATGAACGAGTACAAAACCCACCTGAACTGGGCCCGGCAGACCCTTTTTCTGGCGCAGGCCTTTGGGGTCAGAGGGCAGGAGGTCCTTTGAGTCCTCCTGCCCTGAGCCGGCCGGCCCTTTGGCAGATCCTGTTATGCGTCGGCGATTTTTTTGATGATGCCACAGCATTTATACCGGGTAAGGGGATAATATTCCACCGGAACCTGCTTTTCCTCTGCCAGCCTGACCACATGGCCCAGTTCCGGGTCTCCCCGGTATCTGTCACCTATCAGCACTTTCCAGGGAACCCGCCGCAGCAGAACCCGGGTGGTCTCCCCAATGCCGGGTTTTACAAAATTGATATCCTGGATGCCAAAATAAGCGGCAATTTCCCCCACCTCCCGGATACCCCCGCCAGTACAGGAGGCCTTTTCTTTCCCGGCGAATCCGCTTCCCCCCGGACAGGTAAGGTCTTCCTCCACTGTAGGAGAAAAACATCCCTCGACAGTCTCTATAAAGTGATAAGACAAATCCGAATCCTTCAATTCCCCATAGTACACCGCACCGTGAAAATCCTTTTCCCCGATAATATCCTCCCGCAAAACTGTCCTGCTGATCAGTCCGGACACCGTACTGTTGAGACAGGAACTGGGTATCAAGATATCCTCAGGGGTGCCCCGAAGTTCCGTCACTCCCGCCGGATCCGCCAGAACGGCAATCTCCGGGCTGACGCCGGGGTAAGCTCCCACATCCTTTTCCAGTTCCCCCAGTATGGCCCCTTTTCCAATCCACCCGTCCACAAAGAGAAGCTGTCCGGGCTTATACCTGTCCAGCAGATATCCCATGGCATTGCCGTCAATCCCCCTTCCCCTGATAATGGAAATGGCATAATGGGGCACATTCACACCATAATATCTTTGAATATACCGTCTGACCAGAATCCCCGCCGGAATGCCTGCCCGGGCCAGGGACACCAGCACCACATCCCTTCCCCGGGACGCCATAATCCTGCGGGAGAGCTCTCCCACAGCCTTCGCCACCTGCCCGGCATACCGGGCCAGAGCCTCCCTGTACACCGCCATATACTTCTCCGTGGGAACATATTCCACAGGCAGCATTTCACTGTAATGCCTGCCTGACTGTATGAGCCTCTCCCGCTCCTGAGTGGGCTGGGGACTAACCATGCCCGTGATGTCTTTCAGCAACAGCACCACATCTTCCGCCAGATAAGAACTTCTCATTCTCCGCACCACCTTACCAGGCACACCACTGCATTCTTTTTTTCCAGGGCGCTCAGAAGAGCTCTCTCCCCTTTTGTGCCCTTTTCCCGGGCATCCGTCACCACAATCACGGCGTCAAAGCTGCCGATATCGTATAGAAAGGTCCTCCGGTCTTCCTGATAGAAACTGGACAGCGCATACCGCTCATGGAGAGGATAGTCCCCACTGGAGCTGACGGCGATGGGACTGCGGGTGGTGGCGTGAAACATCACCTCATGCCCCCTTTCCTCCAGGCTTTTTCCCAGCCACAGCCCAGGGTACATGAACTCTTCCGTGCCCAGCACCAGCACCCTCTCATGCCCCTCCAGGGGAAGCAGATTCAGCGCCTTGTCCGAAAATTCCCTGCACGCCCCATCATACCCAGGCCCCTCCGTAAGTCTCCGGGCATCCACCCTGCCTTCCAGGTCAAAACAGGCTGTGTATGCGCCTCCGGATTCCTCTTCCAGGTGATAAATCCCGTCCTCTGCAGCCTGACTGGCTGTCTCCGGATAGCCCTCATGACTGATCTTCAGCAGGTAGTGAAGCCCTATGTCCCTGTCCTGAAATGCCCTCTCGTCCTCCTCCTTCATCCCATTTAACAGGGAGGCCACTGCAAACTGCAGCCTGCTTCCACAGCACTGTTCCAGAACCGCAATCAGGTTCCGGATGGTCTTTCCCGTGGTGACTTCATCTTCCGCAAAAATGATCCTGTCCGTCCTGTCCAAGACCCTGTGCAGATCGCTCTTCACCAGCTTCTGCTGGGTGGCGTGGCTGTGCTCCTCTGAGAAAAAAAGGTATTCCACGCCGGGGATCTCCTCCCTTGTGGTCTGGATATATCCAGCCCCCAGTTCGATGGCAATCCGGGCCCCCACGGCGGTGGCGGTCTCCGCAAATCCCACCACCAAAAGCCTCTCCCCCGAATACTTTCTCAAAAGTCCGGCCAGTTCGGAAAACACCCCCAGGGCCTTTCCCGGCGAAACCGGAATATGCTTACCCTGAAGGGGATTCACCACCAGATAATTTCTCCTGCTGTTATTTTCCCGCCTGGCAATTCTGACCAGCTCTCTCTCCGTATACATATGTCCATGCACTCCTTTGAGGTTGTTTCCATTATCATACCACCTCCCCTGGGGGAATTCAAGCGGCTCCCCATCTGTGCATCTGATGTAACAGTTCAGACAGCCCCTCTCGCGAAGTCAAAATTGCGCTCTGTGCAATTTTGCGAGACTTGCGGGCGCCAAAACGCATTCTTTTCGCGTTTTGTGTGCATTCTCGTAACAGTTCAGCGCCCTGTCTGAACTGTTACCACCTGACGGGAATCTGGCGGAAATACAAAAAGTTTCTTTCTTTTCGTCTAAAAATGGGCTATAATAAAATCCATGACCTAACGGCTGAACCGATCTCCAAACTCCCGTATCTTTCCGGTACTTTTGCAGTTTTGGAAAAGATTTTTTGTCTGTGTCTGCTATATTCAGATAAGGTGGTGACGCAAAATGTCTCTGGAAGACATGATGAATTTTATCGAAAATAATTTGAAAGAAGACTTTACCCTGGAGCACTTAAGCCAAAGATGCCATTATTCCACAAGGCAGCTCTACTATTATTTCCATGACATTACAGGTATGCCCGTCATGACTTATGTCAGAAAGAGAAGGCTCTTCCGGGCCGCAGGGGAGATCGCTCTGGGCAGGAAAATGTATGATGTGGCCATGGATTATGGTTTCGAGACCCAGGCTGGCTTTTACAAAGCTTTCCTTCAATACATAGGGTGCACGCCCAGTGAATACCGCTGCCACCATCAGCTGAAGCAGCACAGAAAAATCCATCCAAAACTATTGTCAACAAAGGAGGCACTGGAAAACATGAAAGAAATTGAAATCAGAAAACTGAGGCTTACCGATGCCAAAAGTCTCTGGGAGAACATCTTCTCGGCCAATACACCGGAAGAGGTGAAACAGAGGGTTGAAGCCAATGTGAAAAAAATGGAGAATGGAGAAAGCATCTTTCTGACAGCCGTGGCAAAAGAGCAGGTGGTGGGAGCGGTTCTGGTGGAAAAATCCCAGTATATCCTTCACCCTCACAAGGGCAAGCTTGCAGACGTGGTGGTAAATCCCGCTTTCCAGAAGCAGGGCCTGGGAAAAAAGCTCTGCCATGAAGCCTTCGCCCAGGCCAAACAGCTGGGATGCACTCATATAACCACATCCTGCCGCGGCGACGGCTCCGAGCATTTCTACACAGCCATAGGAATGGAACCCTGCGGCAAAATACCAGGCGGCCTCCGGGAACCCTGGGGCGAAGAGAGGATATACGACGAAATTTACTTTTATAAGCAGTTATAGCTATTCAGGGATAGTCTTTCAGTGGCCCTGAGAAGATTCCTCCGGCTCGAAAAAGCGGTTCAGATTCTCAAGACACCGGCACAGAATTTCCATCTCCTGCTGGCTCAGGTCCTTCACAATGGCCTTAATCATCTTCTTGTGAAAATCCCGGTGGTGATAAAAGGCCTTCTTTCCCTTCTCCGTCAGTGTCACATACACCACGCGCTTGTCCTTCTGCCCCCGCTCCCTGCAGATATAGCCTTTCTTTTCCAGTCCGTTCATGTTGATGGTCAGGGTACTCACCGTAACATGGAGCTTCTGGGCAATCACGGACATATTCCGCGGGGCCTCTATGCCGATGGCCTCTATGATATGCATGTCGTTGTTGGTGATATCCTTGTATTCCTCTGTGATAACCGCCTGGCCCTCCATGTCCATCACATGATTAAACAGACTTACCAGCATCTCATTGAGAGAATGATTCCTGTTCCGCCCCATCCCGCCGCCTGCACCTTCTTTCCCGCGCCCCTGTCTCCCCGGACGCTTTCCTTAACTATACCAATTTCTCCTGAAAAGTCAAGTTACCGCTGCCACTTCAGCACACACGCCCCGTAAGTGAGCCCTGCCCCAAAGCCTGAGAGCACAAGGGTCATTCCCTCCTGCAGCCGTCCCTCCCGGACCAGTTCGTCCAGAAGAACCGGGATGGATGCGGAGGACATATTTCCCGTCCGCTCCAGATTCATGGGAAATCTGGCCGCCTCCAGATTCATCCTCCCGGCGATGCCCTCAATAATACGTCTGTTGGCCTGGTGGAGCACATACAGATCCACATCCTCCGGGGAGAGCTTTGCCTGTGAAAGCGCCTCCCATATGCAGGCTGGAACCTGTCTCAGGGCAAAAGCAAATACCTCCCTGCCGTCCATGGACAGAAAAGGATTTCCCACAGGCAGGGACACAAAAGGATTCTCCAGCTTTCTGCCGTCGCACTGAAGGACCCCGCCTTTGGTTCCGTCCGAGTGCTGTACAAAGCCCAGAATACCCGGCTGCCCGCTGCGCTCCAACAGCACCGCCCCGGCCCCGTCCCCAAACAGCACACAGGTGCCTCTGTCAGTCCAGTCCACCACTTTGGACAACACCTCGCTGCCCACCACCAGAGCATTGTCATAGATACCCGCCTCAATGTAGGCATGGGCAGTGTGCAGCGCAAAGAGGAATCCGGCACAGGCCGCGTTCAGGTCAAAAGCCACCGCCTCCGCCGCCCCCAGAAGGCTCTGCACCTGACAGGCAGCACAGGGAATGCCCTTCTCCGGCGTACAGGTGGCCACCAGGATCAGCTGCACTTCCGAGGCTTTTCTGTCCCCATGGGCCAGGGCTTTTTCACAGGCCTCCACCGCCAGGGAGACCACGGTCTCCCCTGTTGAGATATGCCTGCTGCCAATGCCCGTGCGCTCCCTGATCCACTGGTCTGAAGTCTCCACCAGTCCCGCCATCTCCTCATTGGACACGACCTTTTTTGGCAGGGCGCTTCCTGTTCCGATTATTTTTACCGCCATACTCTCCCCTTTCTCTGCACTCTGTCCCCAAGGTATTTCAAGAGTATATTTTCTCTTCTTTGCTTCTCCCCCAGCGACATTACCTGTCCGGTTTAGAACCTGCGGAAACGCTCGTACCGGGCGGCCGCAAGTTCCTGGCCGCTCATGCCCTGGCACCGCTTTAAAAAGTCCACAACCTGCTCCTTCAGACAGCCTCCAATGGCGGCGGCCGTAGTGCTGTCCGCACCGCCGAACTCAGGTATAATCTTCTCAATGATCCCCAGACGTTTCAGATCCTGGGCCGTCAGCTGCATGATCTGGCTGGCCTCCCTGGCCCTGGAGGCGTCCTTCCACAGAATGGAGGCAAACCCCTCAGGGGAGAGAATGGAATACGTGGCGTTTTCCAGCATCCAGACCTCATTCCCCACAGCCGTAGCCAGGGCGCCGCCGCTGCCGCCCTCCCCGATAAAGATACACAGCACCGGCACCTTCAGCGCCGCCATCTCCATCAGATTTCTGGCGATGGCCTCCCCCTGGCCCCGTTCCTCCGCCTCAATGCCGCAGAATGCCCCGGCGGTATTCACAAAGCTGATAATGGGCCTGTGAAACTTTTCCGCCTGCTTCATCAGCCGCAGAGCCTTGCGGTATCCCTCCGGCATGGGCATGCCGAAATTCCTCTGCTGGCATTCCTTTACATCCCTGCCCTTGTGCTCTGCAATCACCGTCACCGGCTGCCCGTCCAGAAAAGCCAGGCCCCCAATGATGGCAGGATCATCCCGAAAAGCTCTGTCTCCATGGGACTCCACAAAGAAATCAAAGATATAATTCATATAGTCGCATGCCTGGGGCCTCTCCACCCGCCGGGTCGCCTTTACCTTCTCCCAGGCATCCAGGGGACGCACCTTAAAGGACTGCTCTTTCAGAATCTCACTCAGCACAAACCGGACATCTTTTCCAGGGGTGAATTCCGCATACTGCTTTTCCCTGCACTGGTGCGCCTTCACCAGAAAGTACATGGTCTTTTTCAGGTTTTCCCGCGCCACAATGCCGTCAATAATGCCGTGTTCCACCAGAAACTCTGCGGTCTGGAATCCCTCCGGCAGCTCCTGGCCTATGGTCTGCCTGATAACCCTGGGACCTGCAAATCCCACCAGGGCCCCGGGCTCCGCCATAATCACATCCCCAAGCATGGCGAAACTGGCAGTCACTCCCCCTGTGGTGGGATCCGTCAGCACCGTACAGTACAAAAGTCCCGCCTCCCCCAGTTTCTGTACCGCCCCCGAGGTCTTGGCCATCTGCATCAGGGATACAATGCCCTCCTGCATTCTGGCCCCGCCGGAACAGCAGAAAAGGAACACCGGCAGCCTCAGCTCCAGAGCCCGTTCCAGGGCTGCGGTGATCTTCTCCCCCACCGTCCGGCCCATGCTGGACATCAGGAATCTGGAGTCGCAGATCCCCAGTACAATCTCCTCCCCGAACACCCTGCAGCGGCCCACTGTCACTGCCTCGTCCAGGCCAGTCTTCTCCCTGGCCTGGGCCAGTTTCTCCTCATAGCCCTCGTAATTCAGGGGATTATGTACCGGCAGATCCGTAAACCAGGGTTCAAAAGTGTGGGGATCCGCCACCATGCGGATGCGGTTGGACACCTTTACCCGGAAATATCCCCCGCACTCATAGCAGATATATTTCCGCTTCACCACCCTCTGCCGGTTCACCTGCTTTCCGCACTTGGGACAGCGGATGGTATAATCCTCCGAATCCTGTGGGGAAATGGCTTCCCCGCCTTCTTCCTCCTGGCCCCTGGAGACCGTCTGGTTTGGATTCTGCCTGCCAAATTTCCTGGCAAAAAAATTCGCTCTCTTCTGTTTCAGCAGATTATTTTTCATCTCACATACCTCGCCCTAAATCCTGGAGGCTGTCTCAAAAGAATCCGGGACGCCATCCAGGGATAAGGATTTTGCATCCTTATCCTATGGAAAAAGTCAGCTCCGCCCGGGCCGCCACCACGCCGTCCACTTTCGCCTGGGCCCGGCCCACACCCACAGGCCCCTTCACCTTGAGAATCTCCGTCTCCAGAACAAGCACATCCCCGGGGAACACTTTCCGGCGGAACCTTGCCTTGTCAATCCCTGCAAAATAGGCAGTCCGCCCCTGGAATTCCGGCTTGGACAGCATGGCCACAGCCCCAACCTGTGCCAGGGCCTCCAGGATCAGCACCCCGGGCATGACAGGGTTCCCCGGAAAATGTCCCTGGAAAAAAGGCTCGTTCACACTGACACATTTTCTGCCCACAGCCCGCAGCCCCGGTTCCAGTTCCTCTATGGTGTCCACCAGCAGAAAAGGATACCGGTGGGGCAATATATTCATAATCTCCTGCGCTGTATACAATGACATATTCTCTCCTATCTCAAGCCCATTGCCGCTTGTATGTGAGTGTGCCGCCTCCTGCACGTTTCCGGGGAAACTGCTCAGTTCCCCGGCTGTCCCAGAAGGATGCTGGCGTTGTGCCCTCCAAAGCCCAGGGAATTGCTGAGGGCGTAGGGAATGGCCTCCTCCCTGCTCTCCCTGCAGTAGTCCAGATCCAGCTCCTCCCCGGCCTCCTGCAGGCCCACGGTCCTGTGGATAAATCCCTCCTGCAGTTCCTTTACACAGGTTATAAACTCCACTGCCCCTGCGGCTCCCAGCAGATGGCCGATCATGGACTTGGTGGAGTTGATCCGCAGCTTCCCTGCCTGGTCTCCGAAAGCCATCTTGATAGCCCGGGTCTCAAACAGGTCGTTGAGATGGGTGGATGTGCCGTGGGCATTGATATAAGTCACTTCCCCAGGCGCCACACCTGCCTCTGCCATAGCATACTCCATGGCCCTGGCGGCCCCGCTGCCGTCCTCCGCAGGGGAAGTGATATGAAATGCATCCGAGGTACAGCCGTATCCCAGCACTTCCGCATAAATATGCGCCCCCCGGGCTCTGGCATGTTCCAGCTCCTCCAGAACCACCACCCCGGCGCCCTCCCCCATGACAAAGCCGCTTCTGTCCTTGTCAAAAGGAATGGAACACCTGGCAGGATCCCTGCTCTCGGACAATGCCTTCAGGGCGGAAAAACCTGCGATGCCAATGGGGGTAACTGCGGCCTCCGTGCCCCCTGCCAGCATCACCTCCGCGTCCCCGCACTGAATGGCCCGGAAGGCCTCACCGATGGAATTGGTTCCCGTGGCGCAGGCTGTCACCACATTCAGGCTCTTTCCCTTCAGCCCCAGGGCAATGCTCACATTTCCCGCCGCCATATTGGAGATCATCATGGGCACAAACAGAGGCCCTACCCGTGAAGGCCCTTTTTCCAGCAGTTTGCCGTACTCTCTCTCTATGGCCTGCAGACTGCCGATGCCGCTTCCAATGCTGCAGCCCACCCTGAAAGGATCCTCCCTTTCCATGTTCAGCCCCGCGTCCCCCATGGCCTCCCCGGCTGCCGCCACCGCAAACTGGCAGAACAGCTCCATGCGCCTGACGGACTTTTTGTCCATGTGATCCTCCGGCCGGAAGTCCTTCACTTCCGCCGCCAGCCCGCATTTATAGCCGGAGGCGTCAAACCGGGTAATGGGGGCAAACCCGATTCTCTCCTGTCTGATACTCTCCCAGAATGCCTCCACGCCCGTCCCTATGGGTGTCACCGCCCCCATACCGGTCACTGCCACTCGTCTGCTCATATCGCCATACCTCCGTCCACACAGATCACCTGGCCTGTGATATAATCCGATTTGTTCCCTGCAAGAAACGCCACCACCTCTGCCACATCCTCCACGGTGCCCATTCTGCCCATGGGCACCGCGGCCAGACCGCTGCTTTTCGCCTTCTCCGACAGGGTCTGTGTCATCTCCGTGTCAATAAAACCCGGAGCCACCGCATTGACGCACACCCCCCGGGAAGCCAGCTCCCTGGCCACGCTCTTGGTGAGTCCGATGAGTCCTGCCTTGGAGGCGCTGTAATTGGCCTGGCCCGGGTTGCCCATGACGCCGGAGACAGAGGAAATATTGATAATCTTGCCGCTGCGCTGCTTTAAAAAATATCTGGACAAATGCCGGATGGTGTTGAATGCTCCCTTTAAATTGGTGTCCAAAACCTCGTCGTACTCCTGCTCCGACATGCGCATAAGCAGATTATCCCTGGTAATTCCCGCATTGTTCACCAGAATATCCACATGGCCGTACTCTTTTATGACTGTCTCCACCATGGCCCCGCAGGCGGCGTAGTCCGACACATCGCAGCCCAGGCACTCCGCTCTGCCTCCTGCAGCCCGGATCTCCTCCTCCGCCTCCCGGGCCCGAAGTTCCGATCCTCTGTAATTTATCAGCACCAATGCACCCAGGGATGCCAGTTTCCCTGCAATGCCCCGGCCGATACCCCGGCCCGCTCCGGTCACAAGTGCCACTTTGCCCGCCAGTTCCCCGCAGGTTCCAACGGTATTGCTTCCTTCTTCCATCCACTCCTCCTTGCCACGGCCCCATTTCCAGGGCTTTACCCTGTACAGAGCGTTTTCAGCTTCTCCAGGTCTTCCGTCTTCTCCACATTGAACACTCTGGCATCCCTGTCTATCCTGCGGAGGAATCCGGCCAGGGTTTTGCCCGGCCCAATCTCCACAAAGGTATCCACGCCCTCCGCCAGCATGCGCTCCATGGTCTCCCGCCACCGGACTGTGCCGGATACCTGCCTGGCCAGCAGTTCCTTCACCCGGGTGCAGTCCGTCACAGGAAGCGCCTCCACATTGCACAGATAGGGGATCACAGGATCCTGCACCGCCACGCCCTCCAGCTCCGCCGCCAGTTTCTCCCCTGCGCCTGCCAGCAGAGGGGAGTGGAAGGGGCCGCTGACTTTCAGGGGAATACAGCGCTTTGCCCCCGCTTCCTGCAGCTTCTGTGCGGCAGCCTGGACAGCCTTTTCCTCCCCCGATATCACAATCTGGCCGGGACAGTTATCGTTGGCAATGGACACCGTGCCCGGAGTTTCACAGCAGATCTCACGGATGGTATCCGCCGAAAGCCCCATCACCGCCGTCATGGCGCCCCCCACAGGATAAGCCTCCTGCATGTAAATGCCCCGTCTGCGGATCAGGCGGAACAAATCCTCCAGTTCCATCACCCGGGCCGCCGCCAGGGCTCCATACTCTCCCAGGCTGAGTCCGGCGCAGCAGTCCGCCCGGAACCCCTCCTGCTCCATCACCTTCAGCACCGCCACCTCTGTGGCCAGCATAGCGATCTGGGTGTACTCTGTAATGTGAAGACGTTCATCCTCCTCAAAACAAAGAGCCGCCACATCCAGGCCGGAAGCCTTTCCCGCCAGAGCGTACACCTCCCTGGCGGTCTCATATTTTTCATAGAAATCCCGTCCCATTCCACAGTACTGGGACCCCTGTCCCGGAAAGATAAATGCTGTCCTGCTCATTTTTCCAAACTCCCCCATCCTGCTGCCCTGGAACGATAAAGCATCCCCGGGCACATCTCACTGCATTTTACCCCTTTAAGAACGGGGGGACAGCAGCTTTTCCGCCTGCTCCATAATCTCCCGGATCATCTCTTCACAGGTCTGCTCCTTCTGCACAAGCCCCGCGCACTGTCCCGCCATAAGGGTTCCGTTCACCACATCCCCCTCCACCACGGCTTTCCGCAGAGCTCCCAGGGTCAGCTGCTCCAGTTCCTCAAAGGGCGCTCCCTCCTTCTCCAGCTTCACATACTCCCTGGTCATCTTATTGCGCAGCTGTCTCACGGGATGGCCGTGGCTCATGCCCGTGACTTCAGAGTCAATATCTCTGGCACCGATGACTTTCTTTTTATAATTTTCATGTACAACGGACTCCCTGGCCACGATAAAGCGTGTGCCCATCTGCACCGCCTCCGCCCCCAGCATCAGGGCCGCCGCCAGTCCTCTGCCGTCCGCTATTCCTCCGGCGGCGATAACAGGAATGCTGACGGCATCTGCCACCTGGGGCACCAGGGTCATGGTGGATGCAGCGCCGATATGTCCGCCGGACTCTGTCCCCTCTGCCACCACTCCCTGTGCCCCGGCCCGCTCCATCATCCTGGCCATGGCCACGCTGGCCACCACCGGGATCACCGTTACACCCGCTTCTCTCCACATGGGCAGATAGCGTCCCGGATTGCCGGCGCCGGTAGTCACCACCTTCACCCCTTCCTCCACAATCACCTGCGCGATTGCATCTGCCTCCGGGTTCATCAGCATCAGATTCACCCCAAAGGGCTTCTCCGTCCTCTCTTTCACCTTCCGTATCTGCCCCCGGACAAATTCAGCGGAGGCACCGCCGGCCCCGATAATGCCCAGTCCCCCGGCCTGGGACACTGCCGACACCAGGTGGTACTCCGCCACCCAGGCCATTCCTCCCTGAATCACAGGGTACTGGATCCCCAGCATTTCTGTCACCCTAGTCGTCATATGCTCTCCCATCCGGTGCGGATACTCACTCCACACCTTTCTCCCTCAGATACTCTATCACGTCCCCCACGGTGGCCATCTTCTCCAGATCCTCAGAGGGAATCTCCACGGCAAATTCATCCTCCAGGGCCATCACCATCTCAAACAGGTCAAGGGAATCCGCCTCCAGGTCATCCTTGAAACTTGTGGCCTCGGTAATGCCCATCCCGTCCGCATTCAGCTTTTCTTCAATGATCTCCTTTACCTTCTCAAACATAATCTCTTCTCCTTTTTTGATATTTTTTAATATTTTTTGTTATTTTCTGCCGCTTTCTGTCATTTCTTCCGCTCCGGAACGGCACCCTGCCCGCAGCGTTATTTTGAGTTTCAATTAATTTTAATCTCAAATATTTTGACATTCAAAATTTTTAACTGGATAATACTCCCACCAAGGTCATCTGTCAATAGGGTCAATGAATTTTTTCCTGAATTTTTCCCTTGACTCTCCCCTTAACTGGAATGCTATGATACTCCTGCAAGGTACCTGCGATACAGAATCTCAACATTTTATGGATACAAGGAGTGATGTTATGTACAAAATCGGCGAGCTTTCAAAGCTGTGCAGAATACCCGTAAAGACCCTCCGGTTCTATGACAGCGAAGGGCTTCTTCCGCCGGACCGCATTGACGAGATGACGGGATATCGTTATTACAGCGCTGTAAAACTGTCCGACTGCTACCGCATTATCGCGCTGAAAGAGCTTGGGTTCAGCCTGCGGGAGATCAAAGAACTGTTCTCCCTGCCCAAAGAAAACCTGTCCGCATTTCTCAAGGGTAAGGAAGAGGAGCTGCGCAGACTGCAGAGACAGACCCAGAGCCGCATAGCCATCCTCCAAAACCTGAACCATGACTTAAAGGAGCGAAAAATTATGTTTGACATTGTCATAAGAAAGAGCGATGGAATCAGGCTGGCCTATGACCGGAAGATCCTTGCCGAAAAATCCCAGGCAGAGGATCATCTGCAGGAAATGCGCGGCGCCATCCCCCAGGGAATTTTGGGGCACAGGACAGTGCTCATGGACTATGAGCCAGAATTTGTGAGCCGGAATTTTGACACCGGATTGGGGGTGGAGATCACGGGGAAACTGCCAAAATCCTGCGGATTTTCTGAGAGAACCCTATCCTTTGGGGAGGATACCGCCAGCCTGGCCTGTGCCTGCGGAGAGTATGAGGAGGGTGTCATCGCCCTTCAGAAATATGTGCTGGACCACGATTATCAGATTGTAGGTCCCACCTGTAAAATCATGTATGAGGACGGCACAGTGGAGATAAAGCTTCCCGTGGTGAAACTGGGCGAGCTGGACATGAGCCATAATGAGGAGTTCGATAAGCCTTTTGTAAATGATGAAGCTGTCATCGGTCACTGGGAAATGATTGACTTTCTGCCCTGCCGGGAAATGTTCCATCCCGAGAAGCAGAAATCCGGATGTATAAAAGAGATGGAAAAGGGGCTGTACTTTCTTCCCGGAGGCGAGTGGTACTGGTCCTTCGGCTGGACAAAAGGGCTGCTGTTCTCCAGCTGCGGCTACCCTCACCGGAAAAGCCAGAATGCGTACACCATCGAAGAAATCGCCGGGGAGACTTACCTGTTCCTGGAGTTTAAGGGCCCCAACTACTATCGGGGCGGCAGGCCGGAGCTGTGGGTATTCCGAAAGACGGACTCCAAGGCATACCGGAAACAGGAGATTATGTCCGTGGACGAGATTCCGGACCTTCCGGCAGAGGATGCTTCTGTTCTGGGAAAATGGAATGTGTGCAGCCTGGTGCAGCATATAGAAGAATTTGACCCTCTGAATCCTGATATTGTACTGCCTTACGAGGATCTGTACTGGAGAACGGCGGTGTTTCTGGAGGACGGGGGCATGGAAAACAGCTTTCGGAATAGGAATGACGGCAGTTTCCGCACCGATACCTCCGAGGTATGGCGCTGGATGAAGGGATACGTAATCTGCACGCCCCAGTCCACCGCCAGCAAATATATCCTTCAGGAAATAGGCCAGGTGCCGTATCTGTTTGTCCAGTGGAAAAGCGGGGATTATTCCTTCGGCGGAAGTGAACCTTACTGGTATGTGTTCCGGCGATAGGCACGTGGGCAGAGCCACCGCAAAATCAAATCCTGTTCTCAGAATTATTTGAAATACCTACAAAAGAAGAATTGGAGCAAAAAATTTGAGTTTATCAGTCTGATAAAACTCCAAAACAGGGCGGCGGTGATAAGCATTGACTATCCCGCCGCCTTGCCTGTTATCGTTTCATATCCTGCGCTCTGCGGGACTGTTCTTGCCGCAAGATACTGTAAACACTGGGACAAACTGTTCAGCTGCTTATAAGCCCATATCTGAAAGCTCTCTGCTTCCAAAATATGGGCTCACCTTGGCACTCCTTCTCCCAAAATTCTCCTGGCTGAAAATATCTCCTCCAGCTGCTTTTTTATAAACACTATTTTGCCGTTTTTATTTTCATCTCAGCAGATCGTTTTATGGTATCTCTATTGGGTCTAAGCAGCAGATAAAGCATACCGCCCAAGATGATCACGGCCCCAAACAGACCCACAATATTCAGATTCCCCATAAAGGCTGAGCCAATCTGGTATACCACCAGAGCCGCCCCGTAGGCCAGCAGACACTGGTAGCCTATGGCAAACCAAGTCCATTTTGCACTGTTCATCTCCCGCCTGATGGCACCGATTGCACCAAAGCAGGGTGCGCACAGAAGGTTGAAAACAAGGAAAGAATATCCGGAAGCCTTGCTGAAAGCAGCACCGATTTCCGCCCAGCCGCCGGGATAGAGAATACCCATTGTGCCGACGATATTTTCCTTTGCCACCAGACCCGTAATGGACGCCACTGCTGCCTGCCAGTTTCCCCAGCCCAGCGGCGTGAAAATCCATGCAATCACGTCTCCGGCGGCAGCAAGAAGAGACTGATCCATCTCCTCTTCGCCGAGCATTCTGAATCCTTCCGACGTAAATCCAAAGTAAGTGGTAAACCAGATCACAATGGTGGACAGAAAGATAATCGTGCCCGCCTTTTTGATGAAAGACCACCCACGTTCCCACATGGAGCGGAGGACATTCCCTGCAGTGGGCATATGGTAGGCGGGAAGCTCCATCACAAAAGGAGCCGGTTCACCGGAAAACATCCTGCTCTTCTTCAGCATGATGCCGGAGGTAAGGATTGCTGTCATGCCAACAAAATATGCGCTCGTTGCAACCCATGGGGAACCGCCGAAAACCGCGCCCGCAACCATGGAAATAAACGGCACCTTGGCGCCGCAGGGAATAAATGTAGTTGTCATAATGGTCATCCTGCGGTCCTGTTCATTTTCGATTGTTCTGGACGCCATAATGCCCGGAATGCCGCATCCGGTTCCGATGAGCATGGGAATAAAAGACTTACCGGACAGCCCAAACTTACGGAAAACACGATCCAGCACAAAGGCAATACGCGCCATGTAACCGCAGGCCTCAAGGAAAGCAAGAAAGAGGAACAAAACCAGCATCTGGGGCACAAATCCCAAAACCGCCCCCACACCGGCCACAATGCCGTCAACCATAAGACCTTCAAGCCAGCCTGCAGCCCCCACAGCCTCCATCCCCGCCCCCACAAGTACCGGGACGCCGGGAACCCAGACGCCGTAAGCCGCGGGGTCAGGCTCTTCTTTGTGCTGTTCCAGAAGCCTAACTGCCTCCTGATAATCCACAAGGGACGCTGTCTTTGTCACTTCTTCCAGTGTTTCCTCGTCCATGGCTTTATACGGAAAATCTCCCGTAGGCTCCCCGCCCGCTTCTTCCACATATGCGTCATAGCCCTGCACAATCAGCGATGCATCACTGTATTCCTCAACCGCTTCTCCATAGGCGGAAGCACCTATGCCAAACAGGTGCCAGCCCTCACCAAACAGCCCATCATTGGCCCAGTCTGTGGCGGCGGTTCCTACCGTCACCATGGATACATAATATACCAGAAACATAATGGCGGCAAAAATCGGCAGTCCCAGAAAACGGTTGGTGACAACCCTGTCTATTTTGTCGGAGTTTGAGCGTTTTCCTGTAGATTTTTTCAGCAGACATCCTTTTATGATACTTCCGATGTAAATATATCTCTCACTGGTGATAATGGATTCCGCATCCTCATCCATCTCCTCCTCAACTGCCTGAATGTCTGTTTCAATATGGGAGAGAACGGACTCAGCCAGGTTCAACTGCTCTAAAACCTTCTGATCTCTCTCAAACAATTTTATGGCATACCATCGCTGCTGTTCCTCCGGCATCCCATGCACCGCAGCCTCCTCAATGTGGGCAAGAGCGTGTTCCACGGTTCCCGAAAAGCTATGCCTGGGCACCGTCTTTCCCTTCTCTGCTGCCTCCACTGCGGCTTCCGCAGCCTCCATAAGTCCGACTCCTTTCAGAGCTGAAATCTCCACCACCTTACAGCCCAGGGCTCTTGACAGCTCTGCCGTATTGATTTTGTCGCCGTTTTTTTCCACCACATCCATCATATTGACGGCAACCACCACAGGAATTCCAAGCTCGGCAAGCTGGGTGGTCAGGTACAGATTTCTCTCCAGATTCGTGCCGTCCACCAGGTTCAAGATCCCATCGGGGCGCTGGCTCACAAGGTAGTTTCTTGCCACCACCTCCTCCAGTGTGTAAGGGGAAAGAGAATAAATGCCAGGTAGGTCGGTGATGGTCACTCCCTCATGTCTTTTCAGCTTTCCTTCCTTTTTTTCCACCGTCACCCCCGGCCAGTTTCCCACAAACTGATTGGACCCGGTAAGGGCATTGAACAGTGTTGTCTTCCCGCAGTTTGGATTCCCTGCAAGGGCAATTCTCAGACTCATCCTTCTCCTCGCTTTCTTTGATTAGTTATAGCTAACCAATAAGGCTGAAAATACAGGGGATATCCCTCCCCTGACAATTTTTTACAGAGGGCCTGCTACAGGCTCTCAACTTCAATCAGCTCTGCATCCGCTTTCCTGATAGAAAGCTCATACCCCCGAACCGTCACTTCGATAGGGTCCCCAAGGGGTGCAACCTTGCGGGTCTGCACTTCTACCCCCTTTGTCAGTCCCATGTCCATGATTCTGCGCTTGACCGCTCCCTGGCCGTGAAGCTTCACCACCCGGACGGTATCGCCAACCTTTGCTTCTTTCAGCGTTTTCACTCCCATGTACCTCCTGTCAAAATGTTTTTGAGGGGCATACCCCGCACCTCAAACCATGATTTTCTGCGCCATCTCTCTGCTGACGGCTATGCGGGAATCCTTTACTTTTACAATGACATTGCCCCCTGCGGCGCTGACCACCGTCACCGTCCCTCCCACAACAAAACCAAGCTTCTCAAGATGCGCCTTAATCTCCTGCTTCCCTCCGATTTTTCTGATTATGTTTTCCTCTTCCACTTCTGCCAGTGTAAGCGGCATCATATCCCCACCTTCCTCCATGTATTAGTCAAAGCTAACTCTCTGTGTCAAATAATAGTTAGCTACCGCTAACCATCCTTAGGATACCATGACAGGAAATAATTGTCAATACATTTTTTTCATTCCGGAAAAGGTTGCTGAAAGGACGGCTGATGAAGTATAATGAAACTTAACAGCTATGCTGAAATGAAATCAAAGGTGGGAACCAGGATGGGCGCAATAGAATTGACACCAACAGACCGTCAGCTTTTGCTGTATGATATTTTTAAGGGAAGCCAGCAGGTGGAACTTGCCGATATCACTTCTCGCCTTCCCATGGGCAGAAAAATGATACAGAGAGACATGAAAACCCTGGTGGACGCAGGGCTTATGGAAGTCTGTTATTGCGCAAAGCAAAAGGCATATATTGTAAAAAACCACATGCCTTGTGCATTGGCGGAAAACACCCTGGGACAGAAGAGCAGAAAATATCTTCACTTGTCAAAATTAAACCGAATCGGGAGACTGATGAATGAACTTTACACTGAAACAGGTTCCTATTATTGGGAATGCGGAGACGATTATTATTCCTGTAAAGACTGCTATTATGAGCTTTTTCCCAATGCTAATGAAAGAATGCGGCAACGGGATTTTGCACAGCTAAACCGTATTGGTTATACGGTGTTTTATGACAACACTTTCAGGCGTTACAAAATGTGGGAGTGCTCTAATTTGCGGGAAGATTTCGGCGTTTATCAGGAAAATGGGAAGTTAATGAGACGCATGGATCTGGAATATGATCTTTATTGAACAGGGCACAGGAAAGGAAAGCCAAGCCAGAGCAATTCACCTCTTACTTGCTGTGGGATAATCAGAAGCACATGAAGGACAAATTTTTCATCATCACAGATTGCAATATGGATCAATGTGCCACCTCCTGCCCATGATATTTTATTATAACCTGCCTGAGAAACCAAAACAACTGAATTGCTGTGAAATGTTTTCCAGATGCCGCGAAATGCTTCCAGGACACTTTACTCCTGTTTTACTGTCTGCTATAATTTAATAAACAAAATACCCAGGAATTCCTGAGGAAATAACGGCAAAGGAAGGTAGCGCCCATGAAAGAAGAATGTCTGATCTGCAATGCTGCTCTGGAGTATTCAGCAGCAGATGAACCTATGGAGTGTGCAATATGCCATAAAAAAGAAAACAGCAAGACCAGATGCATCAACGGTCATTTTGTCTGTAATGACTGTCATACCCGCGGTGTGGACAGTATCATCCGGTTATGCCTGGACGAAACCTCCAAAAACCCTGTGGAAATCATCACGAAACTTATGTCCCAGCCCTTTTGCCACATGCATGGGCCAGAGCATCATGTTATGGTAGGCTCTGCTCTTCTGACAGCATATAAAAATGCAGGCGGAGAGGTTGATCTCCCCGCCGCATTGATTGAGATGATAAACCGGGGGAAAAGTGTTCCCGGCGGCGCCTGTGGGTTTTGGGGCGCCTGCGGGGCAGGTATCAGCTCCGGCATGTTTATCTCCATCCTGTCGAAGTCAACGCCTCTCACAAATGAACCCTTCGCCTTGTCTCATCAGATGACCTCCAAAGCACTTGGCAGGATTGGAGAAGTGGGAGGACCCCGGTGCTGTAAAAGAGATTCTTTTCTGTCCATCCTGGCTGCGATTGATTTTGTGGCTGACAATTTCCATGTAGTTATGGAGAAGTCTGAAATCGTATGCCGCTATTCACAGAAAAACAATCAGTGTATTGGCAGACGCTGTCCCTTTTCACCCTCAAACTGATACAGAAGCATTCTGCCGCCTGTAGGTATCATTGTCTTTCCGGCTTAACTC
>OFGR01000109.1_pt1 | contig 81035 bp, 62 predicted proteins | sample 1521811 | NCBI WGS metagenome assembly OFGR01 (sample SAMEA3504098, study PRJEB24116) | mouse gut metagenome | biome: mouse gut; feature: mouse-associated habitat; material: faeces | place: Denmark | collected 2011 | reverse complement strand
AGTCTCAAGGGCGCTGTAGAAAATTGTGTAAGCGGTGTTCTTCTTGCCGTCATACATGAGGTGGTTGACGAACTTTGACACTCTCACATCATTGAAAACGGGATCAGGTAACACGATCCGTTTCTTAGGTTTTGCCTTTCTCATTTGTCAGTTTACTGATTTGTCGTTTTTTGTTTGCTTGGTTGCTGCTTCTTTCATCTTCAACGGCCGTTCTCCAACGCGCCATTTACTCAACCATCGAATTAGCCTTCCAATAAATCAAAAAGCGAAGTTAAAAAACTCGTTTTAATAATTTATTTTCCGATCCTGCTTTCTCTCCCCGGACCGACGGGAGTTCGTAAGATTGTCGCTATTATTATTTCTTAGCGGCTTTCGGACGTTTTGCACCGTACTTCGAACGACGCTGTGTGCGGTCTTTCACACCGCTGGTATCGAGCGTACCGCGAACGATGTGGTAGCGTACACCAGGGAGGTCCTTAACACGACCGCCACGTACGAGCACGATAGAGTGTTCCTGCAGGTTGTGACCTTCTCCGGGGATGTAGGAGTTCACTTCCTTACCGTTGGTCAGGCGCACACGGGCCACTTTACGCATTGCCGAGTTAGGTTTCTTGGGGGTTGTAGTGTAGACGCGCACACACACGCCACGACGCTGCGGGCATGCATCCAATGCAGGCGACTTACTCTTATCCTCAAGAGCTACACGTCCTTTTCTTACTAATTGCTGAATCGTTGGCATCTTAGTTCTTGTTTTACTTTTTCGTTTATTAAATCAGTTATATTATTCCTTTCTAAGCTGGCTCTCAGCACACATACAGACCCAATTATCGCATTATCCCTCAGGATTTTAGCGTCAATCGGACCTGCCTTATGCCTAAAAGCGATGCAAAATTAGCCACTAATTTTCTAAAAACCAAATATTTCCATAACTTTTTCCGTCATGCCGCCTCTTTTCTCTTCTATCAGTGGTTTTCGAGCATAAGCACCCGGCTGCTGATAGATTTCAGCGAGCAGGCAGCATCTGAATCGCCGTCGCCCACGCCCGCCATAAAAGCCGCATTGCGAAATTCCTTACAGGCATCATCCGAACAGAAGCGGATTTCGACACGTCCCATATCAGGCCACACTACAACAGCGCTATAAGGCTCGGCCACAGCGTCAAGCCGGCCGCCATCGAAAGTCATATTCACTCCGAGCACCGCCGGGCTGTCGCCATCCGACCGACTTAACAATGCATAGCCTCTTCCACGCAGCGCCTCCACCACATCATCAAATGACAGCGGCTTCAATCCGCCATCCGCATTATCCGACAGAATATCAGACACCCGCACAAACATCCGTTCCATCTCGCGGGCTCTCAGGCGCTCCGCCTCAGCCATTCGGATTGAATCGGCCCTCATATTCCTCTCCCGCACAGCCCTGGCCTCAGCCACTTTGAGCGAGTCATTAAGCCGCTTCTCAGCTATGCGCACCGCTTCATCGCGGTCATGCAAACTTACAAGCCACACCGTACCGCCAATCATTGCCGCGATGACAATAATACTCACCGCTACAATCAGGCCTACCCAGCTGCGTCCTCTCGTCTGAGATTCCTCAGGCAAGGGTGCTCCACATCGCGGACAGTACCGGAAGCGACCCTTGAACTCAGCGCCGCAGTTGACACACCGGATTTTCACAAGTCAAAAGGCTCGACGTCCTTTAGCGCCACTCCCCTGCAGTCCTTATCGGAAAGCAGCATTTCATCGTGTGGTATAAGCCAATCTATCCCAAGTGCTTCATCGTCAAACCGGAGCGTGGCCTCCGCCTGAGGAGCATACTGGTTATCAACCTTGTATTGAAATTGAGCCACATCGCTCAGCACCACAAAGCCATGTGCGAATCCACGGGGCACAAACAGCTGCCGTGCATTTTCATCACTCAGCTCCACAGCCACATGACGGCCATAGGTAGGCGAGCCGGCACGCAGATCGACCGCCACATCAAGCACGCGGCCGCGCGATACACGCACAAGCTTGGCCTGAGAGTATTCACCTTTCTGGAAATGCAGACCGCGCAGCACACCCCGGTTCGAAACCGATTCATTATCCTGCACGAAATGCACCGGACCGACATGCTGCCGGAACTCCGACTCTTTCCATGCTTCCATGAAGTACCCACGTTTATCGCCATAACGGACAGGCTCTATCACCCATACTCCGTCGATATCAAGTCTATTGAATTTCATCTTTCGCAGTTTTCCACAAAATTAGTATTTTTGCTGCAAATTTCAACCGCTATGCACCATGTAATTCTTGCCGATATTCCGGCCATCAGAGAGAATCTTCTTCCGCTTACATTCACACGTCCGGTATGCGAGCTGCTGGCCGGCGCCGACACCATACGCGACAAATGGCAGCGCGCCATACCCGGAGCTTACTCTTTCATAACAGCGCCGCATCTGAGCGAGCTATTCCCGACCGACGAATCGCAGGATGGCGACAATCTGATAATATCGTCACACATACTCCCCTCACGTGGACTCGCCGCTGAAATATCCGCACTTAAGATAGGAGAGGCGCTGACAGACGGTGAAGGTGGCATCATAGCACGACGTGGACATATCGATGCTGAACCTGAGCGCCTTATCACCGCTACTACAGAGGTCCAAAAAATCACCAACGTTTACGATCTCTTCCTCATGTGCGGCAGTCTTATATCATCTGACTTCCAAGCATTGACATCAGGAATGAAACGCGTCGCCGCATCCGGTTCATGCACCGTCATAGGCCCTGACGACAATCTTTTCATAGAAGAGGGGGCCAGCGTAGAGGGTGCCATAATAAATGTCACCCATGGGCCGGTACTGATACGCAAGAATGCTGAAATAATGGAGGGGGCCTGCCTGCGCGGACCTATAATCATAGGCGAGGCATCTACAGTCAACATGGGTACCCGCATTTACGGCCCCACAACCATTGGAGCCCACTGCAAGGTAGGCGGCGAGCTCAACAATGTGGTAATGCACCCCTACTCCAACAAGGCCCACGACGGCTTCCTCGGCAATGCCGTGATAGGGAGCTGGTGCAATCTTGGTGCCGGATGCACGGCATCAAATCTCAAGAATGACTACACGGAAATAAAATTGTGGAACTATCCCTCGCGCCGTTTCCTGCGTACAGGGCTGCAATTCTGCGGTCTGATAATGGGCGACCACTCCAAGGCGGGTATCAACACGATGTTCAATACTGCCACTGTGGCCGGAGTTGGCGTCAATATTCATGGCACCGGCTTCCCCCGCAACTTCCTCGCATCGTTCAGCGAAGGCTCTGCTGCAGGGCTCACGGATGTTCCGCTGTCAAAGTTCATGAACATAGCACGACGGGTGATGGCACGACGCGGCATAGAGCTCACGGCTGCCGACGAGCGGATGTACACCACCCTTTATGAAATGACCGAAACCTATCGCTGAGCGAGCTGCTTGCGCAACCGAGCTGTAAATTCATAGTTTTTCAGCCCCCAGCGAGGCGAAACAAGAAGCTCCGATGGAGCCTGCGACACGAACCGCTCTACGGCGATATCCGGTCGTAGAGCTTCGACGATCCGGCAACACAGGTCAATATAATCATCTACTGAATATTCCGCGACTGATTCCATACCGGCTTCGACATCGGCACAGAGACGAGTGCCGCGTATGACTTGCAGCTGATGGAACTTCACGATATCCACCGGCAGCTCATTTATGCGATGCACTGTCTGCATCATCATATCCTCATCCTCTCCCGGCAGTCCTAAAATAAAATGCAGCCCTACGGGGATACCGGCGGCATGCGTACGCTTTACGGCATCCACCGTACACTGCCAGCTATGACAACGGTTGATACGGGACAAGGTCACATCATGCGACGTCTCAGCGCCGTATTCCACCATTACAAATTTAGAAGCGGCTATTTCACGAAGTAGAGCAAGCACACTGTCAGGTATACAGTCAGGACGCGTGCCTACTATAAGTCCTTCTACGCCATCCACGCTGAGCGCCTCCTCGAAGAGCGCCCTCAGCTTCGGCAGCTCCGCATGAGTCCCGGTATATGACTGGAAATATGCAAGATAACGCATTGACGGATATTTTCGGGCAAAGAATTTCTTCCCGGCCTCAAGCTGCTCCGTCACCGAGGGGGTACTCCGGCAATATCCGGGACTGAACGAACTGTTATTGCAGTAGCAGCACCCTCCGTGCCCTATAGTGCCGTCGCGGTTAGGGCAGCTGAATCCTCCGTCGACCGACAGTTTCTGCATCTTGCCCGAAAAATAGCGGGATATGAAAGCGGCGAAATCAGCAGGCAGATCCATCACAGGCGGGAACAGCGGTTCAACAACACAGCATCCAGCAGCACAATAGCAGCCATAGCCTCCACCACAGGCACAGCACGTGGCAGCACACAGGGGTCGTGCCGTCCGCGTCCTTTTATCACGGCGGGGCGCCCTTCAGTATCGACCGTGCTGACTTCCGACATCAGCGTGGCCACAGGCTTGAACGCGACCCGAAACATTATATCCTCGCCATTGGATATCCCGCCCTGGATACCTCCGGAGTGATTGGTCACCGTATGTATCGAACCATCCTCACACGCAACAAAGCGGTCATTCATCTCGGAGCCAAGCCTGCCTACACCATCAAAGCCCATTCCATAGTCAAAACCTTTGGCGGCGTTGATGGACAGCATGGCTGCCCCGAGCATAGCATGGAGTTTCGCACCGACAGGCTCGCCCAATCCTACAGAACAACCGCTTATCACTCCGGTGATCACACCACCTATAGTATCGCCGGCAGAGCGGACACGTTCTATAAGATGATACATTTCATCAGCCACGGCCGCGTCCGGACAGCGTACGGCATTCCGGTCGACATCCTCCGGTGAATAACATGTGTACGGATGCTCTACCGATATTCCTCCCACCTGAGAAGTATAGGCCCATACATTGATACCCATCGCGCGAAGAGCCTGCATTGCAAAAGCACCTGCGGCCACACGGGCCAGATTCTCACGGGCCGACGAACGGCCGCCGCCACGATGATCGCGGAGTCCGTACTTCATCTGATAGGTATAATCAGCATGCGAGGGGCGATATGCACGGCGCATCTGTTCATAGTCAGCCGAGCGGCTGTCGGAATTGCGCGTCATGAACGCGATAGGAGTACCTGTGGTCACTCCGTCAAGCAGGCCCGACAGAACTTCAATCCTGTCAGTTTCCTGTCTTGATGTAGTTATCGACGATTGGCCCGGGCGACGCCTGTCCAGCTGACGCTGCACTTCATCGAGGTCAATCGGCACGCCTGCCGGCATTCCGTCAATAACTCCGCCTACCGCCGGCCCATGCGATTCGCCGAAAGTAGTGACCTTAAATATATTACCAAAGCTATTCATTGTGCATCTGTTGTCAAATCAGCAGTCACGGCATCCGTCACTTCGATAAGCTTACGCGGGTCAACACCTATCTGAAGTCCCCGGATTCCGGCACTTACATATATTTCATCAAATTCAAGAGCCGATTCATGGAAGAACGTAGGAAAGTGCTTCTTCATTCCAAGCGGAGAGCATCCCCCACGTATATATCCCGTAAGAGGAAGCAGTTCCTTGACGGCTATCAGGTCAACCTTCTTGTCGCCGGCAATGTGGGCCGCTTTTTTCAGATCGACCTCCGTGTTACCGGGCACCACACATACGAAATAGCCGCAGCGCTGCCCGTGAAGCACAAGCGTCTTGAACACCCTACGGATATCCTCTCCGAGTTCCTCCGCCACATGATCGGCGGCAAGATTATTTTCATCAACCGTATACGGGATGAGTTTATAGCTAATGCCCGCTCTATCAAGCATCCGCGCGGCATTTGTTTTCTGTATTTTTGACATAATCGTATTTGCAAAGATACACATTCCGGAACTATTTTTCATCAACAGTTGTTAACAAAACAGACTAAACATAAATTTTATATCTATAACGATTATGAAGAAAGTTATCATTGCCCTCGCAGCCGTTCTCGGCATTTCAGCAGCAGCATTTGCTCAGAAAACAGATCTCACTGTCAGCTACGGTGGATACACAGCCATGGACTGCATGGATTATCATGGTGGCGGTCCGGACGTCAATGCCGCATGGGGTGCGGTGAACGTAGGACTTAACTTCAAAGTTGCGCCCAAACTCTCCATCGGCCCATCCTACACCTTCTCCAGCAATACAAGAAAGCATTATGATGATGACCATTTCTACTATCATGCAGTAATGCTCAACGGACGTTATGATTATTACCGCAACAGCGTTGTCACCCTGTCCGGACGTCTTGGCGCAGGCGTTGTGTTCTCACACGAATCATGCGATGATTATTCAAAGAACCGCGCTTATTTCGGATTCCAGATTTCGCCCCTGCACGCTTATGTAAGCCTGTCACGCGGCTTCGGCATATTCGGTGAAGTAGGTTTCGGTAACCAAGGTCTCGTGCAGGTCGGCTTCCGTGCTAACCTATAATTAATCAGTCATAAAGGCACATGTCTGACCGATTGAGCTACGACCAGAAAAAGGAACTCCCCGACAGCGTGTTCGGGCTTCCTGAAAGGCGCGAATACCCTATGCCCGATGCCGCTCATGTAAGAGCTGCCGAAGCATATTTCCGGTATTGTCCCGATGAATTGAAGCATCGGCTTGCCGTAGCGATTCTTCAGCGCGCCAAACTATTTGGAGTGGACGTGGAGAGCCCTGTCGTACTATCCTACGCCACAGCCGACTGACATCTCATTTCCCTTTGAACCTAAGGCGGTTTCGGAGCTTGGCTCCTGAAGCCGCTTTTGGTATATTTCTATTTTGGTTATGATGGATTTATTCACTAATTTTGCATCAAAATATTATCATCACAACATACAATGAAAGTAGCCATAGTAGGCGCCAGCGGCGCCGTAGGACAAGAATTTTTGCGAGTGCTTCAGGAGCAGAATTTCCCCATTGACGAACTGCTCCTTTTCGGTTCAAGCCGCAGTGCCGGACGTACATATAACTTCCGCGGTAAGGAAATAACCGTACGCGAGCTCCGCCACGAGCCCGACGATTTCAAAGGCGTGGACATCGCATTCACCTCAGCCGGAGCCGGAGTATCACGCGAATATGCGGCCGACATCACCGCCCACGGCGCACTGATGATTGACAACAGCAGTGCATTCCGCATGGACGAGGATGTGCCTTTGGTTGTGCCCGAAGTGAACGGCGATGATGCGTTCAATACACCCCGTAATATCATAGGCAACCCCAACTGCACCACCATACAGATGGTAGTGGCGCTTAAGCCTATCAACGATATCAGCCCGATACGCACCGTGCATGTAGCCACATATCAGGCAGCCAGCGGCGCTGGAGCATCGGCCATGGACGAACTTGCAGAGCAGTATGCCCAGATAGTACGCGGAGAGAAGCCTACAGTTGAGAAATTCGCTTATCAGCTTGCCTACAACGTGATTCCCCATGTCGACGTATTCACTGACAACGGCTATACCAAGGAGGAGATGAAGATGTTCAACGAGACACGCAAGATCATGCACGCTCCCGAGCTTAACGTCAGCGCCATGTGTGTACGTGTTCCGGTAATGCGCGCTCACTCCGAAGCTGTGTGGATCACTACAGAAAAGCCCGTCAGCGTAGAGCAGGCCCGCAATGCTTTTGAAAAGGCCGAAGGGTTGGTTGTCATTGACGATCCAGCCACAAAGTCCTATCCCATGCCGCTCGATGTAGCTTACAAGGACCCCGTATATGTAGGGCGCCTGCGTGCCGACCTCAGCAATCCCTGCGGCCTCACATTCTGGATCGTAGGCGACCAGATCAAGAAAGGCGCGGCACTCAATGCTGTACAGATAGCTCAGTATCTGATAGCACACGGAAAGAAATTCGGAGCCTGATGCTTCTGTCACTGGCCATACCGGCCACACACCCGGCGGTCACCTCACCGGTGGCTATATTCCTGGTAGTACTTGCCATAATCCTTATCACACCGATACTGCTTAACAAGCTTAAGATACCGCACGTGATAGGCCTGATTGTGGCAGGTGTTCTTGTAGGGCCTTATGGCTTCAACATATTGGCCCGCGACATGAGTTTCGAGGTGTTCGGTCAGGTGGGATTGCTGTATCTCATGTTCCTTGCCGGCATTGAGATCGACATGTTCCACCTGAAGAAGAACCTCCGCAATGGAGCCATATTCGGACTGTATACCTTCATGGTGCCCATGATTATCGGCACTCTTGCCTCCATGGCGTTCCTCGACATCCCGATACTGGCAGCTGTGCTGCTTGCATCCATGTTTGCTGCCCATACCCTGATTGCCTATCCTATAGTATCGCGCCTCGGACTCACGAAGAGCAAGGCTGTGATTATCACCATTGCCGGCACCATATTCACCGTACTCGGCTCACTCATGGTGCTCGCAGCCGTGACAGGGATAGTCACCACCGGAGAATTCAGGGTAATGGCCATGTTGCGCCTTGTCGGGAGCCTGCTACTTTACTGTCTGGCGGTACTGTACATCTATCCGCGGCTTACACGCTGGTTTTTCAAGCATTTTATTGACGGGGTACCGCAGTTCATCTACGTCCTGTCAATGGTATTCTTAGCGGCTGTTTCCGCGTCATGGATAGGCATCGAGGGTGTATTCGGAGCGTTCTTCGCCGGTCTGGTGCTGAACAGGTATATCCCGGCACGCACATCGCTTATGACCCGTCTGGAATTCGTAGGCAACGCCATATTCATCCCTTATTTTCTAATCGGTGTAGGCATGCTGATCAATGTCAGCGTGGTGATGAACGGATGGCACACCCTGTACGTAGCGGCAGTCATGTCGGCTATAGCCATGGCGGGCAAATGGGTGGCAGCCCTGCTTACCCAGCGCACATTCCACATGACAGGGATGGACCGGTCCATAATATATCAGCTCTCAAATGCCCATACAGCCGTGGCCCTTGCTGTGGTAATGATAGGCTATGAGCTCTGCATATTCGACGAAGCCATCCTCAACGGCACCGTGATAATGATACTTATCACATGCACCGTAAGCTCAATCGGCACCTCACGGGCTGCGATGAAGATGAAAATCAGGGAACTTGACCATCTGTCAGATGAATTGCCACATGGAGCATCCGTACAGCCCAACACTCTTGTAACGGTCGATAATCCTGTCACTGCCCGCGAGCTTGTCAATCTGTCACTGCTGACAAGAACCACCACATCCGACAAATCTGGCAAGCTATACGCCCTGCATGTCCGCAACGACAGCAGTCCTATGGCCCGGGCCATGAGCAGAAACGCTCTTGACATGGCCGAGCGCGTGGCAGCCACCTCCGATGAATCGCTTCAGCCTATAGAACGCTTTGACCTCAACTTCGTGACTGGAGTACTTAACACCATAGAGGAGAGGGATATAGGCGAAATTGTCATCGGACTACACAGGCGTAACAATGTGATTGATTCATTCTTCGGCGACAAGCTCACCCAGCTTATAAAGGCCTCGAACCGCATGATCATGATATCCCGGTCGTTCATTCCGGTGAATACCATAACACGCATCGTGGTGTCGGTGCCTGAAAAGGCTGAATATGAAACCGGATTCCGGCGTTGGGTAGAGGCTATAGCCACGCTCACACGCCAGATAGGATGCCGGATAATATTCTGCTGTCACCCGGACACAGCGCCCGCCATCAAGGCCGTGATACGACACGGCATGTTCGGAGTGCGCGCCGAATATCATGACATAATGCAGTGGGACGATTTCATACTGCTTGCCAATAAGATTCTGGATGATGATCTCTTTGTGGTAGTATGCGCGCGACGCACATCGCTGTCATTTACATCGGAAATGGACAACCTGCCGGAGTTCCTGAAAAAATATTTCGCCACAAACAATCTGCTTCTTGTTTACCCCGAGCAGTTCGGCAGTCAGAGCGATATAACCACTATGGCCGAAACTCTATCGACCGATATCGTGACTACGCCCTCGCCTATTTGGCTGCATATAATGAATATCTACCGTGGTGCTGTAGCGTTGAAAAAGCGGTTTACACATCCGCATAAGCCAAATAACCCGGACTTCTAAAACCAACATACAACAAAAATGGCCCCTGATCATCACGAAACAGGGGCCATTTTTATATTATCTTATAAACCGAGGTGTATTCAGCGCCTACGGTTGCGTACACTTCTTGTAGCGCTGCCCGACGATGACGCCTTAGCTTTCTTTGGCTTTTTGACCTTAGCCGGTTTGGCAGTGGTTTTCTTCTTGGAGTTTGACCGGCGCGATACCGAACGCTTGGTTTCCTTGGCATCCTCCTCAACGGCCTCTTTCTCCTCGTCGCCGTCAGTGGAGGCTGTCACCTTCTCCTTTTCCTTCGATGCGGCCTTCTTTGAGCCATTCTGCAGCTCTTCAAGTGAAGGCACCCACAGGTTATCATCAAAATGCTCCAGCGAAGCCTGAATGCTGTCCTGGGCATGCTTACGCTCATCGGCATCGGGATACATCTGCACTAACGAACGGTTGCGCAGATTGCGTGTCTTGTAAATATCGCCTTTATATAGCCCAAGCTGGAAAAAGTCATCATACGTGCAGGTAGCCAGATTATTGGCATCGGACGTGAAAATATTATGCGATGACAGATAGGGACGCAAATCGTCAAATTTCACCCAGAACATAGGATAACGCACCGGCTCCATACCCCATTCATCGGAGCGGTGAAGCACAGGGCATATAGCCTCAACCACAGTACGTGTGCGGTTAGTGCGCTTGTCAAATTCCCAGCGCTCTATCATATAATAGCTCAGAATCTCGGTTGCAGGCACATCACTTTCATGTATCTCAAACCTCGGGTTCTTCTCTGTGCTGCCTTTTGCTTCGGAGTGATAGATATGGAATCGGTCAAGCATATCCTTCACTTTTATCCGGTACTGGTCCGTAAACACCTCACGCCCGTCAAGATATTCATATACAGGCAACTTTCCCTCCGCGACAAGACGTATTATAAGACGGAACATACTCTCCTGTCCCACGGTAGGTTCCTCAGGATAGTAGAGCGGGGCATTTTCATCCTTACGCAAATCAAGCTCGCGGTATATGACGCGCATCCATGCCAGGTCAGCATCCGAAGCCTGAGGCTGCTCCATGCGGTTCTGCATGCGTGTGGTAACCTCCGATTTCTCTTTGGCACCTCTGTTACGCGACGAGCCGCGCCGCAGAGTTGACGTACTCGAATCCTGGGCAGTCATAACCATTGCGGAGGCCATGATGCCCATTATAGTCAGTATATATCGTAGCATATTCATAATCGTATCAGTTTACTATTACTTCCACCGGACTCAGCGTGCGTTCCACGCCATCGGGGCCTTTGGCTTTTATACGTGATATGTAGAAGCGCTTCCCACGTGACAGACGGCGCATCTGGTCAAGCTGACGCTGTGAAAAGTGGCTTCCGGCCGACACTTCCGGGATGGCATTGCCGAGCTGATCAAAAAATACGGTTTCAAAACTCAACACCGTAAATTCAATATTGAGCATATCATCGTCAATAGCCGCATTCAAGCCTTTGGCGCCTAACAGAGAAGCCTTGGCTATGGGGCGGCCACCTTTATAGCGGTCGGAGCCTATGGAAATATATGCGGTGGGGTCAGGCAACTTGCGGACACGGAAAGAGGTAGTGTTCATGGTCTGCTGTCGTCCGTCAATATTTGCAGTAACGGTTATCACCGCATCCGTACCTACTGCTGCAGGACGGGCCACCCACGCATCGCCCTGACGGGTGAGCGTACCGTTGGTCATCGAGGCGTTTACCTGACTCATAGGTATACCAGGGACAGAGATACTCACGGGATTGTTGATGCCGGCATACATTACATTCATCATCGTGGCCGATACCGTAGCGCTCGGCTCAAGTACCGTATAGTCCGAGGTGAAATTATGACGCGATGTAGTACCATCGGCATGGGGCATCTCTATATATCCGCTGAAGCTGAACGAACCGGTGGCGCCTGTACCTGCCTGATACTTCCCTCCGGGAATCTCCCGTCCACCTATAAATACACGCGGGCGCGAAGTCGTATCAATAGCAGCCATCACTATATCAGCGCTGTATCTTGAACCGCGCATCACTATGCGCGACTCCGGAATCACGAAAGCCGACAGCTGGTTGACATGAATGTCACCGGCATCAACCTGAGCCAAAAGTGTCGACAGAGCTTCACCCTCGGCATATTTAACATCGTTCTGCAGCTTGGTAAGCAGGGTTATGGCCGCTACAACAGGCTGATTTTCAAATTTCGATTCCTCCCATTGCTGAGGCGTGGCAATCTCCTTGCGCCGAAACGGTTCGGTTGACAATGCCGCCTCTATGGATGACCGCTTCACGCTGTCAGTAACGATATTGCTGATATATGAACGGTAACGGTCAATCTCTCCACGCAGTTTGAACCCGCGGCGTGTCACCGGATTAAGCATAACCACAGCAGCGCTCTCCAGATCCTCACGGTTCTGTATATCGGCAGGGTCGGCATCCGCGCCATCAGCCTCACGCGCAATGATAAGTTTAAGTGAGTCAATCACTCCATTCAGCTTTGCGGCTTCAGTACGTACCATAACCGCCTTATCGTACCATACTTTCCCTTTGGCCGGATTCTGTTCATTGACAGCCTGCAGTTCGGCAAAAATCGCATCATTGCGCCGGCTCACATGGCTGTTGGTACGCGCCAATCCGTCATGTACCTGCGTAAAAGCATCAAGCACATCGCTTGATACATTCAGCGCAAGCATGGCCGTCAGCACGATATACATGAGGTTAATCATGCGCTGACGTGGCGATGTTCGTTTATCAGCTTGTCCCATATCTAATCAATGCACTGATTCATCCTGCTGAGCCTGTGCGGCCGGCTGGCTCTGAGAAGCACCCATAGGGCGATACATATTCACAGTCATGGCCTGAAGCATCTGTTCATACACCTGATTGAGCTTGCGCATGTTCTCGGCCATACGCTCGGTTTCCTGACAGTAAAGCTCGCTCTTGCCAGAAGTCTCTTCATACATCCGGCTTATATCCTTTATACCGCGGTTCACACGGTCAATGGCATCAAGCTGGCTCGACACGCTCTTAAGCTGAATCTCGTATATGGTATTGAGGCCGCTCACATTGCGGTTGAGGCTCTGCATCTGCTCCACATAGCCGGTGGAACTGGCAGTGATATTCTCTGAATTCTCTGTTATCGCCTTATAGCTGTCCAGCAGAACTACGCTCACACGGTTAAGAGCCTCAGTTGTATCTTTCAGATGGCGCATCTCTTCAGCTATGGAAGCCATCTGTGTCAGATAGCGCTGGGTCACGGTGGTCATTTCCGCTATCTGCGACAACTGGTCGCCCGCAGCGGCCATCCGTGCTATGCTCTCGCTGAGCATGCGGCTGTCCTCTTCGCTCAGCACTCCGCCTGACACCACCGGACCGGTCACACCACCCTGTGCGGCAACACCGGATTGCACTGCCCCCATACCACCATTACTGAAATCAGGACGGTCGTCGGGATCCTTTGTGCTAAGCACGGGGAACACCTCTTCCCAGTGATAATCACGGCCGGGGCGGTCAAAGGCCGTAAGAATAAACATCATGACCTCAGTGCCCATACCTATGCAGAGGAGCATGTTACCTCCGGGAAGATGAAGAATCTTGAACAGCGCACCCCATATCACGATGGCGGCGCCTATACTATAGGCAAAGTTGAAGAAACGCTGTCCGCTCTCTCCTGAGAGAAAGCGTTCAATGCTGTTTTTATATCGTTTGATTTTACCCATTGCGTAATGATTGGTTGGAATGATGAATTCTGATTATTTCTTGACTTTCTGCCCTTTGGCAAATCCTATCTGCGAACGCACACAGCGGAATCCGATGTATGAGCGCTGTTCATTCTGATACTCCCACATGCGGATATCGGAGCGGATATTGTGCGCCACATCCTTCCATGATCCGCCGCGCACTATCTTACGCTTCATCTTGTAGGGGTCCTCCTTCGCTGCATCGTAGCGATATTCTGGATTCATATCGTTTTTCAGCTTGCTCACACTTTCGGTATAAGCGGTTGATGTCCATTCGCTCACGTTGCCGGCCATGTCATACAGCCCGAAATCATTGGGCGCATACGTACCTACGCGCGATGTTATCAGATGTCCGTCCTGCACATAATTTCCTTCCTGCGGTTTGAAGTTGGCATAGAAGCACCCTTTCTCCTCAGTGAGAGGAAGATCACCTTCCCACGGATACTTGTTCTCACTCACACCGGCACGTGCGGCAAACTCCCATTCGGCCTCTGTGGGCAGACGATAAGGTTCGATATACACACCTTCACGTCCGAGTGCGCGACGCAGGAAATCGGTGCGCCAGTTGCAGAAAGCATTAGCCTGCTCCCAGCTGACACCTACCACAGGGTAATCATTATATCCGCCATGTGCGAAATACATACGCACGTAAGGCTCGTTGTAAGCATTGTCAAAATCGTTTATCCATGCGGTGGTATCGGGATAGACATTTACAATGTAAGTGTTAAGGAAATCATAGTCGCCGGTAAGTCCGCGGGTTACTGTTTCGCGGATTATCTCACCATTGTCATTGATAAAAGCGGTATCTTTTGATATGATTGGTATATCAGTAGGTACAGGCTTATCAGTATTGTATTCCCTACGTGCAGGATTCAGACGATGCTTGCGCTTCGCAGCCTCGGTATGATTGTATATCTCGTAGCGATAGTTGAGCTGCTCAGGATCGAGTTCACGCACACCCGTGATCGGATTGGTGCGGTACATGCTCTCTATGGCACGCGCTTCATCTTCATTGGCATTACGCCATGGAATAGGCTTGCTCCAGTTAAGACGCGGAGTAATAGGATTGCCCTCACGGTCCTCCTCGATTTTGAATTCCTCGTTGCCACCATAGGCAGGGTCGGCCAGACGCTCACGGATTATAGAGTCACGCACCCAGAATACGAACTGCTTGTATTTTGAGTTGGTAATTTCAGTTTCGTCCATCCAGAACGCATCGACTGACATGCCGCGCGCATCAGCACGGACACCCCACAAGCTGTCAGATTCCTGCGGGCCCACTTTCATCGAGCCACGGCTGACGAGAACCATACCATACGGAGTAGGCTCTGTCCAGGATGAACCGCCGACTCCGGTGACTTCACCGCCTGAAGCGGTGCGCGGACCGGCCGCACATGCAGCCATAAGACTGAATGTCAATATAGTGATAATATAAGCGGTCAGTTTTTTCATATTACATTATACGTATGCTCTTATGTTTGTTTTTATTCTTTTCCGAAAAGTCAAGCTTCAGGCTATATCCGGCGGTTATCTCATGGCTTCCGCTGCTCGCCTTGTTGATGGCTGATATCGGATAGTCATAACTGTAGCCTATGTAAAATCCCTTGAATTCAGCACCGAGTATAGCTACCACAGCATCATCATGCCTGTAGCCGATACCGGCCGTGAGGAATTTCTTATAACGGATACGTCCTGTAAGTTCGGCCCTCCAGAAGTCAAGGTCAGTCTTGAACATCATGGACGGCATCACTTCAAATAACGTGTTTTTTATCGGGATATTGCTACCGGCAGTAAAATAGAGTGTCCGGCGCACCTGAAATTCATATCTTTTTTCCGAATCGGTACCTTCGGACGTCTGCAGGTCGTCGCCGAATTTTATTGTCGGAGCATTGAGATGCTGTCCTCCGATACCTACATAGAACCATCGGTGGGTGTACCACAGACCGGCCCCCATATCCAACGCGCCGCCGCTGACATCCGTTGTAGGTATGGCATCGTCATCCCCCTCGTGATAGTCATCATCGTCAGGCAGAAACACTTTGCTCCCCTTGAATACCTCGTTGGTATATCCCAACTGTATGCCTACACCGAGTTCACCTTTGAAAAGGCGGACCTTATAGGAGGCCTGTGCCCCGATTGTCAGATTGCGGAAAAGACCCTCGCTTGACTGTCGTGCCGTGAGGCCGACACCCAGACGCTTGCCGAACAACTTCACCGGCATATCGGCGGTGGCCATAAACAGCTTTGGGGCATTGTCAATCCCTATCCACTGCAGACGGCTTCCGGCATGTATGCGCAGGCGGTCCTCAAGCCCTGTGGCTGCAGGATTGAAATATGAAGGCACCTCGAAGTATTGACTCATCTGCACGTCAGTCTGCGCACGTATAGTGAGCGAGGTAATACCCAGTGCCATAACGGCAATATATTTAAGGAATCGCTTCATTCGAAATAAAAGGTAAGAACCACCATCTGCGACACAGCCTTGGTAAGTGACTGCGTGTACTTCATTTTATCAGGTTCATCAGCCAGATCGGGACGATTATGGTCCAGGACATCAGTAAGTCCGAAGCAGAACTTCAGTTCAGGTATCAGCTTGAAGAAGGGCAGGTAGAAATCACATCCGAACCCTACGGTCAGAAACATATCCGTGGCCTTGAACTTCAACAAGTCATTGCGTCTTTTCGACACATCGAATGCCGGCATAAGGCCCCCCACCAGATAAGGGCGGAGATTGCGGAACCTCTGTGCTGCAAACTTGAGCTCTATCGGGGTCACCACATAGGCCGACTTGATATTCTGACGCTCAACAGCGCCGCTCTTCACATCATGGAGCCGTATATCGCGGTTGCCAAACATCATGCCCGGCGTGAACCTGACACTGAAATAGTCATTCAGCCTCACTGACAGCAATCCGCTGACACTGAATCCGGGAGAGAACGATGGCTGCTCCATGAACCATTGTTCACCTGACTCTGTAACGAAACCATTATGCGTAAACCGCACATCCTGAGTCTGCACCCCGACTGAAAAGCCGAGATGCCACCGGCGCAGATCGCTATACGGGCGGTTGAGCAAGCGGTCGTTGAATTCACGGCCTGATACCGCCACGGGCAGTGAGGCCGCGGCTACAAGTACAATTGCTATTACTCTTACGAACAGTTTCATCAGATATAAAACGAATCTTTTACACTATTATTGCTTAGTGACATCATTTAGTATCTTTGCACTCCGGATAGATAATGAACAACCCTTATGAACGGACGACTTCTATATTACAATCCGTGGAACGACCTGGCTTTGGCGGCCAATGTAGCCCGATTCACCCCTCCGGCGGGAGCTGTAGCCATGGCCGATGGCGGCGCTCTACTACCCCTCTGGTGGGCTAAGCCGGACGACTATGTCTTTGCGCGTCCAGAAATGGCTACGGCTGCCGGACAGATATGCCGGCGCTTCAATCTCAACGGCTCCATATTCTCAGATTCCATGCACACTGCCGGACTCCGGCCTTCGCCTTGGGGCTGGAGCAGAGCCACACGCAGCGTATTTGCATCCGCTGGCATTGAAGCCGCTATTCTCCCGTCGGACAAAGAACTGGACACCATGCGGAGCCTGAGCCATAGGGAACTGACAGCTGAAGTCCACCGGCAATTGGGGACTCCCGAAGGACTAATACCACATCGGGCCGATACCGCGGAGGAAGCCATATCGCTTATCCACCAAGCGGGCAATGCCGTGATTAAACTTCCATGGTCATGTAGCGGCCGTGGCGTGATGTTTTCCTCCCGTATACCTCCGCAGGAACTCCACAGGCGCATATCAGGGATGATTCGCCGTCAGGGCTCTGTCATGATTGAACCTCAATACACTCCACGGGCCGAATATGGAGCCTTGTACCTGAGCTCTGCCACCGGGGTACAGCTGCAAGGATTTTCAAAAACGATATCATCGGCCGATGGAAAATATGCCGGAAATATAGCGGCCCCCCAGTCATACATCATATCAGAGGCCGGCGATGAAATAACATCCACCGCCCGTAATATGGAGCCGATATTGACACGGCTATTTAGTGGGAAATACAACGGATGGCTTGGTGTAGATATGCTGCTTCATTCCAAAGGTTTGAACCCCTGCATGGAGATAAACCTGCGCATGACAATGGGAGTTGCAGCCATGTTCATAGCCGACCGCCTGTATCCACATGCAGGGAAAGGAGTGATCTACACATCGCCGCGCATGACCGGAGGCGCGGATATCAATCTGTCACCTACAGGGGTCGGGCTTACCGTGGCGTTTACCCCCAATTGAGCAGCATATTATAGATTATATGTAGCGGAAGCCCCATTACATTATAGAATGACCCTTCAATACGCTTGACTCCTATACACCCTATCCATTCCTGAATACCGTAGGCTCCGGCTTTGTCAAGCGGACGGTACCGGTCGACATAGTATGCGATCTCACCGTCAGTCAACACGGCAAACTCCACTTCAGTCACAGCCCGTGAGCTGACAGTCCTTACACCATCAGTCAGCGCCACTCCTGTCACCACACGGTGTACCCGTCCAGACAGATTTTTCAGCATATGCACGGCATCGGCTTCGTCCATCGGTTTCCCCAACACTTTGCCATCAAGGATTACCACCGTATCTGACGTCACAGCCAAGTACTCTCCGGAAGCAGACGATGCAAAAGCCTCGGCTTTCTTTCTTGCAAGAAATTCCGGGACCTCTTCAGCCGGCATTGTCGAAGGATAGCTTTCATCGCACTCCCTAGGCAGCTCCACGCTAAAGTCAACGCCGAGCATTGCAAGCAATTCACGTCGGCGGGGCGAACCGCTTGCCAGCACAAGCCGCCGTCCGGAAAGACGGGCGGATAATTCAGAGGTTACCATCCGAATGCACGTTCATCAAGCGTCCACTTACCCTGAGCTTTCAGAATCTGCTCAAGCAGATCACGGCCTACACCATATCCACCCTCAACCGGCGATACATACACTGCCGTACGGCGGATCAGGGCATCGGCATCAGCAGGCGCCACGGACAATCCTACGGCACGCATAGCCTCATAATCAGGTATATCATCGCCCACATAGGCAACATCCACGGAGTTGAATCCATTGCGGTGCATCCACTCTCCCAACACCTCAAGCTTACGTGATGCCTTGAGATACACATCCGTTATACCGAGGCCATTGAAGCGCACACGCACAGCCTCGCTATCGCCGCCGGTGATTATAGCTATTTTCAGCCCGCACTTAACGGCAAGCTGCAGGGCATAGCCATCCTTTATATTCACCATACGCATAGGCTGTCCGTCAGCGCCCATAGGTATGGTGGAGGGTGACAGAACTCCGTCGACATCAAACACCACACCGCGAATGGCAGTCAAATCATAGTTAATTCCGCTCATCGTAATAAGATATTATTTTTTCAGTCAAATACTTATACATATCGGCAAGTTCAGGGTCAAGCATCGATATATGCTTGTCTATCACATTACGGTCGCCACGCATTGCCGGTCCGGTCTGCGCATTTCCCGGCCCGATAGCCATGCATTTGCGCAACGTCTCCTTAAGAAGAGGCTCTATGACAGTGATATCAAGCCCATCATTCCTGCGGAGCAACCCATCAGCTACTGTCCACATGAAATTTGTGAAATTACATCCGAACACCGCTGCCACATGCATACGCGCGCGCAGGTCACTGTCTGCTTCGTAAACTCTGGTGGACACCTTTTCAGCCAGATATCGGGCTGTCGATAATGTGGATTCGTCACTACCCTCTATAAAGAACGGCACACATTTCAGGTCAAGCTCCGTTCCACGACTGAATGTCTGCAAAGGATACAGCACACCGTAATGCTCCGTCAGGCGTTCAAGCGCCGAGGCCGGCACACTCCCGGATGTATGAAGCCAAACGGCATCATGTCCGCCGTTATATTCAGCGGCGATACGCCGCACCATATCATCGGCTACCGACACCAGATACAGCTCAGCCCCGTCAGGCACCGCATCAATGGAACATACCGGCAGAGCGCTTCTCAACCTTGAGGCAAGCTCCGATGCATGCTCTTCTGTGCGGCTCCATACCGCGCTGACCTCTATAGCTCCGGATTCTTCCAACGCCGGCACAAGATGCGATGCCACATTTCCGGCACCGAACACCACGGTGCGCAACGGGGCCTTGATTACTCCACCGGACGCCATGAGCCGATATGAACCTGTTCCCAATGCAGTTTTGAGGTGTCGACCGGGCGACGTTCCTCATCCTTATATCCGAATGTCATGATACATAGCACCGGCAGTGTCTCAGGCATACCGAGGAGTTCCTGCACATATTCCTCCGACGGGATATCATCGGCAGTGAAACGGCCACGTACCTGAATCCAGCATGAACCGATATTCAGATCCTCGGCCTGAAGCTGCATATAAGCGGCGGCGATGGAAGCATCCTCAACCCATGGGTCGGACAGCTCCGGATTGCCGGCCACTACAACTGCCAGCGCACACCGCCCTACAGGAATTGCACCCGCAGGTTTGCATTGTCCGAGGCGCTCAAGCATGCTGCGGTCATCAACAGCTATGAACTGCCATGAGCGTGTGTTTTTTGATGTAGGAGCCAGAAGTGCGGCTTCAAGAATCAGTTTTACCTCTTCAGGTTTAAGCGGTTCGGGCTTATATCGCCGTATACTGTGCCGGCGTACCAGCAGGTCATGTAAATCAGTCATATAGTTTTGTTTTCTGCAAAATTACTAAAATCCCTAAAAATGCCATTAATCCGCTCATTTTTTATTAAATTCGTGGCAGATACTAAAATTTAACAAACTAATACCAATTACTTTCAACATGAAAAGATTACTAACCGGCGCCTTGATGGCCACGTTATTAATTCCTGCGGCCATGGCTTCGGGCTCCAACGCCCCCACCGGAGCGGCAAGCGCACTTGAGGCTCCGGCAAAGAAAAAGACCAAAACTGCAAAAAAAAGCTCTCAGATATCGCTTCCCGCCGACCTGAAGAGCGGCAATTCCATCTGGTTTGACACCCCCACATCATCATCGGAGGGTGTGGCCGTATGGAAGAAAAATGATTTCAGCTCCACAGCAGTCAACCCTGACCCGACATGGGAATCAAAGTCGCTTCCTATCGGCAACGGTTCTTTCGGTGGAACAATCATGGGCTCTGTAGGACGTGAGCGTGTGGTACTCAACGAAAAGACTCTATGGACCGGAGGACCCGCTACCGGTACAGAACGCTACTGGAACATGAACCGTCATGTAAGCGATTCAACTCTTGCTGAAATACGCCAGCTCCTTGAAAAAGGGGAGAATGACAAGGCTGACCGTATACTGAGCCAGCAATATCGCGGCAATATCGATTATGACCGCAATGTGTTCGGCACCTACACCATGCTTGGCGAGGCTTACGTAACCACAGGCATTGATGAATCAAAGGTGAGCGACTATGAACGTGTGCTGAATATTGACAATTCAATAGCCGCAGTAAAGTTTACAGCCGACGGCACGAAGTATTCACGTGAATACTTCGCCTCTTACCCTGACAGCGTGCAGGTATGGCGCTTCCGCTCAACCGGCAAGACTCAGACCCTCACATTCGCTTTTGACACTCCTCAGAAGATAACAGCTATCGAAGCTGCCAAAGGTGGACTTCTATACACCGGACAGGTTGAGAACAACGGCATGAAATGGGCACTCCGCGTCTATGTACGCACTGCCGGCGGACGCGGCACCATCACTCCCGATGCTAAAGCCGGGACCATAACTGTAAGCGGCTCCTCCGATGTGGAATTTATCTTAGCCGCCGACACCGACTACCGCATGAATTTCAATCCTGACATGACCGACCCGCATACCTATGTCGGACCTGACCCTGTAGCTATGGTCAACAAGATGATCAACGCGGCTGTTCGCATGCCGTACAATCAGCTCTACGCACGCCATCAGAAGGACTACAAGAATCTGTATGACCGCGTTAAGCTCAGCATCAATCCATCGGAGACATTCACAAATGTCCCCACTCCCCAGCGTCTGGAGCGCTACCGCAAGGGCACTCTTGACCATGACCTTGAAAAGACATATTACCAGTACGGCCGCTATCTGCTTATATCAAGCTCACGCCCAGGCACACTACCGGCCAACCTTCAGGGCCTGTGGCACAACAATCTTGACGGCCCCTGGCGTGTCGACTACCACAACAACATCAATCTGCAGATGAACTACTGGCCCGCCAATTCCACGAACCTAAGCGAATGCTTCACTCCGTTTGTTGACTACGTGCAGTCACTTGTCAAGCCGGGCGAACGCACCGCACAGGATTATTATGGAGCGCGCGGATGGACTGCCGAGGTATCGACAAATCCCTTCGGATTCACAGCTCCTCTTAACTCAGGACAGATGTCATGGAACTACAACCCCACCGCCGGTCCGTGGCTTGCATCCCAGATATGGGAATATTACGAATACACCCATGACAAGGAGTGGCTCCGCAAGGTAGGCTATCCAATTATAAAGTCAAGTGCCGATTTCGTAACTGACCTACTGTACAAATCAAACGGCACATACACATCAGCGCCCTCGACATCGCCTGAGCATGGCAAGGTTGACCTCGGAGCCACTTATGCAAATGCCGTAACCCGCCAGGTGCTTTCAGAAGCTATAAAGGCGGCTGAGATTCTTGACACTGACAAGCAGTCGGTAGCCGAATGGAAGGAGAAGCTCGACAATATGTATCCCTATCAGGTAGGACGCATGGGGCAGCTTCAGGAATGGTACCACGACATTGATGAAGAGAACGACAAGCACCGCCACACCAATCAGCTCTTCGGTCTGCACCCGGGCAACACCATCGATCCGGTAAATGACAAGCGCCTTGCCGACGCATGCAAAGAGACTCTGCGTCAGCGCGGAGATGCCGCTACTGGCTGGAGCATGGGATGGAAACTCAATCACTGGGCACGCCTGCTGGACGGCGATCACGCATATATTCTGTTCCAGAACCTGCTGAAAAACGGTACCGGCGACAATCTGTGGGATGTACATCCGCCGTTCCAGATTGACGGCAACTTCGGCGGCACTGCCGGCGTGACCGAGCTGTTCCTCCAGAGCCACAACGGAACCATCAATCTGCTTCCCGCCCTCCCCTCACAGTGGAAGGATGGATATATCAAAGGCCTGCGTGCCCGCGGCAACTTTGAGGTTGACATCAACTATGCCGACGGAAAACTCAAGGATGCAGTGCTCCGTTCACTCTCCGGAGAGCCGGCCAAGATATATTACCAGGGCCAGACTCTCGAATTCCCCACCGTGAAAGGCCGCACCTACACTGTTGTGTACAACCCCGCGAGCAAGACTATCGCACTGAAGAAGTAACCGATACATATCCTAATAATAACGCCGCTGAAGAAAATCTTCAGCGGCGTTATTGTTTTATATATCTTATAAACTAATTATTCGCAGGAATAAACCCAGGCATCAGGGTGGAGGGCAGCAAACGACGACTGCTGCTTACGACCCATGGCATCATCCTTCGATGCTGTGGCATAGGTGTACACACGATAGCGTCCGTCAGAATGGACAATACGCAGTCCCTGACCGGGACGACGCGATACGTACTTTTCAGCACGGGCGCGGGTATCACATGACGCCACTATTACATAATGCATACCGACGCGCGGTGATTCAATCAGTGATTTCGTTCCAGCTGAAGCACTATTCTCCTGCTCTACAATAGCAGCGATATTCTTGGCTACGGCAGCCTCCCCATCGGTCTTATCCGGAGCCACACAGAAGAGAGTGCGAAGAGTGTCGGCCACTTTACCGATTTCATTTCCGCAACGGTCAAGTCCGGGAACGGAAATAGATGCATAGTGCATCGAGTCACGATTGATGACAACAGGAGTTGACAATGTGAAGCCGAAACCGATCAACACAGCCGCTGAAGCTGCTACCTTGAGCCATGAGCGCACGCTTCTGCGCTTACGGACATCAACATGGAGCACTACATCCTCCTCGGGAAGTTCGGCAGCCACAGCCTGTCCGAACGACCGCAGTCCGACATAGCGGGCAGCCGCGATAGGACTTACGGCATCAGGGCTGAAAAGCAGCGTTTCGCCATCAGTTTCCAAAGTTCCGATACGCGGAAGTTCAATTCTTCCACATGCGTCAAGGCGCTGACGGAGGAGTGCGACATCATTTCTAACCATAGCCTTGGCTGTCTCATATGGCACTCCGGCTCTACGGGCCACACTGGCACACAGAAGTCCATCGTCATGGCATACTCCGGCATTGAAGCTCACCATACGGTATGGAGGGCACCAACGTCCGGCAGCGTCACGTCCGGCAGGCTCATTCTGCGCAAGAAATGCGCCGAAGCCCGGAACCACAACACAGTCATGGCTGATAATGAGGTATTGTATATGGTCTAATATCGAAATCACGGTACAAATATACTCAACTATTCTTGTTCAATAAAATCTTTTTATCCACAACTTATTCACATCAGAACAGTGACGTAAGCTGTTCGATAGGTACGATGCTGACTATCAGCTTGCCATCAGGCGTATAATTCGGAGTGGCCAATCGGAACAATTGTCCCAGCAGATGCTCCCGCTCGGCGGCATCAAGATGACAGCCGGGGGCTATCGCCTCAGCTTTTGCCATTGAGAGTGCCACCCTTGAGCGCAGTTCCTCCCCAGCATCGCCTCCGTCAATAATGTTATCCATTATCTTATACAACCGCTCAACGGCATTTGTTGAGGCCGATTCTGAAGAAGGCACGGAATTGATGCTCCATGTATTATCGCCTAAAAAACTGAATTCATACCCTATTTTGCCCAGTTCATCAGCGATGCTGTCAAACAGAACCGCCTGTGCCGGTGACAACTGAAGCATCTCCGGGAACATCACTTTTTGTCCTCCGCTGCTTCCGGCGGATAGCAATCCCATATACCGCTCATAGAGCACCTTCACATGGGCCCGGTGCTGATCTATGACCATCACTCCGGACTTGGAGGGTGACAGTATGTACCGGTTCTTCACCTGAATACTGCTGCTGTCAGCCGAAGGCTCGGCCGAAGCCATATCAAATCCAAGTTCCGGCGAAATGCCACTTTGACCAATGCTGTTCAAAGCGCTGCCGTGCGACAGGGTGGCATCCTCAACAACCGTCTCCTCACTGTCAGGAGTGAAACTGTCAGCAGCCGCTGTGAAGCCTTCATACAGCTTGTCCCAATCAGAAAGCGAGCCGGACTGAGCCGATGTTCCCCGAAAACCGGCCGAGGATGCCGGAGTCTTTGCCGACGGCATATCACTGACCTCGCCAAACGGATTATAGCTACGGTCAAGCACTATTTCATGTTCAGCATTGGCATCTGGATTGAACACGGGTATTTCAGGGGCATCCTCGACATCGAAATCTATCCCAGGCACAGCTCCAAACCGTCCGAGCGATTCCTTTATCACCGCTGTCAGAATCTGCCATATTGCGGCTTCGTTTTCAAATTTTATTTCATTCTTCGTAGGATGGATATTAACATCAATCGTAGATGGCTCCACATGGAAGTTGATGAAATAATTTGGCTGCATCTCTGCCGGCAGAAGCTGCTCATAGCAGGTCATCACCGCCTTGTGAAAATACGGATGCCGCATATGACGTCCGTTGACAAAGAAGAACTGGAGCTGGTTGCGCCGGCGTGCAAATTCCGGACGCCCCACAAAACCGTCGATTTTCACTATGGAGGTAGCGGTATTGACCGGCAGAAGCTGCTTGTCAAGTCCTTTGCCGAACAGATCGGAAATACGCTGCTTCATGGAAGCCCGCATCAGCTTATGCACTACGGAGTCATTGCTGATAAGGGTGAAGTCAATGGATGGATTGACGAGCGCCAACCGTTCGAATTCATGCATGATGTTGCTCAACTCCACAGAATCCTTTTTCAGGAACTTTCTGCGTGCAGGCACATTGAAGAACAGATTCTTCACCATCATATTGCTGCCCGGGGCACATGCCTCAGGGTTCTGCTCCTCAACCTTGGAGCCACTGATGATGATACGAGTCCCTATATCCTCGCCATGCTTCATTGTCCGCAGATCCACCTGCGCTACAGCTGCGATGGAAGCCAATGCCTCGCCACGGAATCCCATTGTATTAAGGCTGAACAGGTCATCGGCCTGCTCGATCTTGGAGGTAGCATGGCGTTCAAATGCCATACGTGCATCGGTATCGGACATGCCGCAACCGTTGTCCACCACCTGAATAAGCGTGCGGCCAGCGTCAACTATAATAATCTGGATATCTGTAGCTCCGGCATCGACAGCGTTCTCCACCAGTTCCTTAACCACTGAGGCGGGGCGCTGAATCACCTCACCTGCGGCTATCTGATTGGCCACGGAGTCCGGAAGCAGTCTGATTACATCATTCATATCACCTGCAAAATTACAACACAACTCCCTGAGCGGCAAACTGTCTTTTCAACAGACTGCACATAGCCATGTCAATAAAATGTTAATAACTTATTCTTCCGCCTCAATTTCTTCGGGTGCCATCTCTTCCGAATCCGGCGTCTCAGGCACAGCGTCCTCATTTTCAGGATTTTCACCCTCTTCAGATACTTCCTCCTGTACCGTGCCCTTGAGGTCTATAACTTCTGCAGGGGCTGTTGATTCTGTATTACGGCGTGGAGCTTTCGAATTAGGCGACGCCACTTTCCGATCGCCTCCATTCAGATACTCCTCCTTTATAGGTGGCGCCTCTTTCAGTAGAGTGCGCATGGCAAGAGGCACAGTGAATATATCGAATTTATCAAACGGCCTCAAATCCTCATACCAGGTGAATTTAGGGAGGAAGTAAGATCCACGCTTGGCAAGATAAAGAGGTGTGACCTTCGATGTTGTTTCGGGCCAGAAGTGGATGCTCTCTATCTGATTGGCATCAAAATAAGCATCCATGAAGCTGCTCTCCACAAACGTGAATTTATTATACACCGAATCACGCTCCATCGGGAACATAATCAGCTGTACATTGCCCTCCACATAAAGCCGGCGGATGGTCGAATCATTGAACCATGCGGTCATATCAGTACCTGATATCTGATTGTAGCAGTCCTCGGCAATATGCTCCGACACAAGTCCACTCTGAGGCAACCGGGCCCAATCGACAGTCGAGTCATTGAGATGCACCAGTATGATATTACCCGTTATCTGACGCTCGCCACTCCATACTATCGGAGCACGATACATATACATCATCGAGTCACGCTCGGTGACACTCATCGAGTCGCACAGTCCCTGGATATCACTGCGGTAAAACCGCACACCGTGGAATGCATTGGTCACACGCGTAGAGTCTGCAAGGTCAAGATAGGCATTTATAGTATCACCATGCAGAAATAGTGTATCGCCGCGTGAATACTCCTTGGCCAGCGCATGACCGGTCACAAAAGCACTGTCGCGCACCTCGTCATAGTACCCATAGTTGCCGAAAAGCGCCGACTGACGTGCCGAGTCAGTAAGAATCATATTTCCACGCGCCTCGCCATACTGCTTCACGCGGTCATAAAACAGAGTGTCGCCCGTGAGCGTATTGCCACGCCGGGTCCTCACCGTAGAACGCTCAAATAGGTCAGCGATACCTGTATTGGTATTGTAATTACCTGACGATGATACTATGACACCGTCGGCATTGACAATCTCCGTTGGGCTGACAAGCTCAGCGATATGTGTGGCGGTATTGTAAATCAGCGAGTCAGTGCGCATTGTAAGCTCACCCTTATTCTGACGGCTCTCAAGAAGCACATCAGTATAGAAATAGGCGTACTTTGAATCGGGATAATACTCCCCTTCTATTGATGTCAACCTGTTCGCCTTATCTGTCAGGACTCCACCTATATTATAATAACCCACATTGCGGGCCATATCATAATTGAAGATATCCGTTTCCAACTTTACATCGCGATTGATCAGGCGTACCTTTTTACCGTAATCGGCATAAAGTATAGCCATTTCATTCTGCCCGTTATAGTTGAGCTCATCAGCATAAACAAACAGGGTATCACCCTGCTGCATACGCACATTGCCAAATGCATCAAGCGAATTGGAGCTTTCATAAAACCGCGCGCTGTCGCAATACATAAACATGTCATTGCGACGCAGCTTCACATTCCCTACCAGTACCTGGTACTGGGCATCGGCGCCCATTCCCTGCGATTCCTGATAATAAAGCTGGTCGGCATGCTCAAGAAATACTTTACCGGGCTGATAGCGGTCGGCACCAGGGATAGTGGGGCGCAATGGTTCATGCTTTGCAGAACCGCGCCCGGGGACGCGTGTCACCGGAGCTTTTTTCTGCGGAGCATCCACAGGCTGATTGCCCAGTCCGGAAGCAACGATAAATCCGGGAGCCGACAGCACGAACATACTCACTGCCGCTACTATCGCCCTTACTACCGATGATCTACGTTGACGTTCCTTCATTCGTAGTATTTAGTGGATACTAAATAATGTCTGTTATTCCTTGGACGCGGAGGCCTTCTCCTTCACCCAACCCTTATGCATGAATTCGCAGTTGCGCCATCCATCCTCGATGCGCACATACGTATCGGCAATCTTCTTTTCAAGCCAGCGGCGCAGTATTGCCTCACGCTCGGCATTCTCGTACATATTCTTGATCACCTGATAGTCATCAGCCATATTGGCTTTATGACCATCTATGCGGTTGGTCAGTTTCACCATAGCCACTACCTCACGGTTAAGCTTATTGTCAATCATGATGAACGGCTTTGAAACATCGCCCACTTTCATAGTATCCACAGCTTTTGCCACTTCCTGCGGGAGCTGCGACATCTCGAAGCGTGTAGTACCGGTTTCCTGGTTCACCATCTGACCGTGGTTGTTTCTTGTATCCTTATCGTTTGAAAGGATGGTAGCCTCCTCAAAGGTAAACTTCTTGTCAACAACCATATCCGTACGGATTGAATCCAGACGTTCAAGCGATTCACGGAGATCGGAGTCGCTCACCTTCGGGCGAAGCAGAATATGACGGCAGTTAACACGGTCACCGCGCTTCTCTATAAGCTGGATGATATGGAATCCGTACTGCGACTCAACAATCTTCGACACCTTCTTGGGGTCGTTGAGATTGAATGCCACAGCGGCAAATTCGGGGTCAAATGTGGCACGACCGGCAAATCCGAGCTCACCGCCACGCACAGCGCTGCCACGGTCATCGGAGTAGAGGATGGCAAGTGTTGAGAAATCGCTCTCTCCACGTGTGATGCGGTCAGAATAGTCACGCAGACGCGCTTTGATATCCTCTATCTCCTGACGGGGGATAACAGGATTGAGCGTTATAATCTCTACTTCAACCTGCAGTGGCACGTAGGGCACACTATCCTTCGACAGCTTATCGTAGTATTTGCGTACATCGCTCGGAGTTGCCTTGACACCCGATGTGATATTACGCTGCACCTCACGCACGCGATACTGATTGCGTATCATGTCGGCCATAGCATTACGCATGTCAGGTAAGCTCTTGCGGAAATACTGTTCGAGCTTCTCCTTGCTGCCAAGCTCTGTGATGAACGAGTTGATGCGGTTGTCCACCTCGGCCTGCACCATCGATTCGGCAACTTCCACCGTGTCAAGCTCAGCCTGATGGAGGTAGAGCTTTTCTATGGCAAGCTGCTCGGGGATAACGCAATACGGATCGCCGAGAAGATCGACATGCTCATATTGCATATTGTTATATTGCTCCTCGATTTCCGATTTCCATATAGGCTGGTCACCGATTACCCATGCCACCTCTTCAACGACATTTGACTGGGCAAAAACCATCATCCCGGCTGCCAGAGGCAGTAATGCAGCTGCTATTTTAGTTATTTTCACTTACGAATATGTTTAATGTTCAATTATATGAGGCCAAAATTACTAATTTTTGTCCATTTGCATCATTAACGAATGTGAAATTATCATTTAAGTAGATTTATAGCCTTTTCATTAAGCTTCACCTTATAGGTACGATGCAGCTGTTCAAGCCATTCTTTCTCAAGTTTCTTCTGATAGTCCACACTTAGCGCACCCTTGACATCAGCGGCCTCCTCAGGCTGCGCTATGATACGGTAACGGAATGGTACGAATGAAGCCCAACGGCCCACAGGCTGAGGACGCGCGCCTCCAAATGCCACATAGTCGATAACCGCATTAGCGCCCTGCGGAGCCAGCACACGCTCGACCTTGGCATTATTACCCATCTGCTTGCGGAGCACAATAGCCAGAGAATCGTCCGGAGCACCTGAAGAGGCAAGATATGTACGCGCCAGATCAGCCACCGAATCATTTTCAGCCATGATCAGATAGCCTTTATAGCGGGGGGTGTCCCATGCATAATCCTTACGATGCGCCTCGAAGTACTGCTCCAATCCACGTTTATCTGTATTTGGCTTGTCCCACACCTCACGGTTGCTTATCTCGTAGAGAAGTATTCCGTCATGGTATTCATTCATCAGATTGGCATATGAGGGTTCTGTTTTCGGCAGATCAGCGATTGCTCTGTCAGTAGCCGCCTCCCCGAGTTTATAATCGAGGGCAGCCAAGAACACATCCTTAAATTCATTCTGTGGAATTCCGGGCGCAAGCATTGATGCGACATCGGCAACAACCACCGCCTTATCATCCACATATCCAGCAGGAGCATTGTTCTGTCGCAACACGCGCAGGGCATTGGCAACATTACCGTTTGAAAGCGACAGAGCCTCCTCAACTGCCTTACCGACATTTTCGTCCATGCGCGCTTTATAACGGGCCTTAAAGCCGTCAATAGCACGGGCCTGTGCCATCTGCGAACGCTCGTCGCGAGCCATAGTCTCCTCGATTTCCTTGCGCATATCCTCAAACGGCTTGCGCTGACGGCTTCCCTCCTTGAGTATCAGATGGTAGCCGTAAGCGGTACGCACAGGGGCTGACAATTCGCCATCCTTCAGAGCAAAAGATGCGGCTTCAAACTGGGGCACCATGCGTCCGGTACCGAACCAGTCCAGATCGCCTCCGTTATTCTTACCCGAAGGATCTTCCGTCTCACGCGATGCCACCTCCTTGAAATCAGCACCATTTTTCAACACCTGATATATAGAGTCAATCTCATGGAGTTTCTGAAGTGTGTCAGCATCGGCACCTCTGGTCAGTTTAAGAATATGGCGCACTTTCACCTCTCCCCTGTCAGGACGCCCACCGTTCACTTTAATTATATGATAGCCGTATTGCGTGCGGAATACATGCGACATGCCTCCTACCGGAGTATCATACACCACCTTCTCAAAGCTCCAGGGGAATGTACCGGAACTGATGTAGCCGATATGGCCGCCATTAGTCTTGGCTGAAGGGTCGGTAGAATACTTTACCGCCAGATCCGCCCAGTCGGCACCTGATTCGAGGAGCTGACGCAGACTGTCGGCCAGATGCTTGTCGGCCACCATAAGATGATTGATATCCACATTTTTCAGCATATGGTCATAAGTAACCCGCGCTATGCTGTCCTCTACCGCCGCATCCTTGAGGTAAGGACGGGCAAGTTCCTTGGCATATCGGGCCATCTCGTCACGGAATGAAGCCATAGTGTCAAGTCCGGCAGCCTCCGCCGCAGCTACTTTCAGCTTATAGTCAATGAACATTCCCAGATATTCATCAATGCTCTGGCTCTGCTGTTGCTGTAAATTATTTTTGTTATAAAGATATTCAAATTCACTTTTATGAACATCCTTTCCGGCAATATTCATCAACACAGGGTCAGGTGCAGCGGCCACTGCCGCAAGCACTGCCATAGCCGAAACGGCCATAGTGAAAAGCAGATTCTTTTTCATCATTTAATTCGTATGGTCACAAAATATATAACGCGGCTCTCGCCGCGTTATTATATTTCTTATTGCAGTAAATCGTTATTGATGTGATGCACTGTAGTTGGGAGCCTCGCTTGTGATGGCAACATCATGAGGATGACTCTCAGCCACACCGGCATTGGTTATGCGGGTGAACTTCGCATCATGCAGACGTTCGATATTCGGAGCTCCGCAATATCCCATTCCGGCACGCAGACCGCCGAGCATCTGATAAGTAACCTCGAAAAGGCTTCCCTTGTAAGGCACTCGTGCTGCAATTCCTTCAGGAACGAGCTTCTTCACATCAGCCTCTCCGGCCTGGAAGTAACGGTCCTTCGAGCCCTTCTCCATAGCTTCAAGCGAGCCCATTCCACGGTAAGCTTTATACTTACGTCCGTTGTATATGATGGTTTCACCGGGGCTTTCCTCCACACCGGCCAGCATTCCGCCCATCATCACTGACCATGCTCCGGCTGCAAGAGCCTTCACAATATCGCCGGAATAACGGATACCGCCGTCAGCAATCAGAGGCACACCGGTACCTTCAAGAGCCTTGGCCACTTCATAAATGGCCGAAAGCTGAGGCACGCCTACTCCGGCTATCACACGGGTGGTGCATATCGAACCGGGGCCGATGCCTACCTTCACACCATCAGCACCGTTTTCAGCAAGATAGCGGGCAGCCTCACCGGTAGCTATATTTCCTACCACTACATCAATCTGCGGGAATCGCGCTTTCACTTCCTTGAGCACCTGCACCACACCGCGGGTATGACCATGAGCTGTATCGATCACGATAGCGTCAACACCGGCGTTGACAAGAGCTTCCGCACGTTCAAGCGAATCGGCTGTGACACCGATACCGGCAGCCACACGCAGACGTCCGAGCGCATCCTTACATGCATTGGGCTTATCTTTGGCTTTGGTGATATCCTTATAAGTGACCAATCCTACCAGACGACCTTCTGAATCAACTACGGGGAGCTTCTCAATCTTATGGCGCTGAAGAATGTCGGATGCTTCTTCAAGATTGGTTGACTGTGTGGTGGTTACCAGATTCTCCGAGGTCATCACCTCGTCAATCTTACGGGTAAGGTCACGTTCGAAGCGGAGGTCGCGGTTGGTGACAATGCCTACAAGCATGCGGTCATCATCAACTACGGGTATTCCGCCTATATGGTATTCCTCCATCATGGCCAGTGCATCAGCCACGGTACTGCCGCGCTTGATGGTCACAGGGTCATATATCATGCCATTTTCGGCACGCTTCACCGCATGTACCTGACGGGCCTGTTCGGCAATGGTCATATTCTTATGGATAACACCGATACCCCCCTCGCGCGCTATGGCGATGGCAAGACGGGCCTCGGTAACGGTATCCATAGCCGCCGAAACAAGAGGCACATTAAGTGTGATGTTACGTGAAAATTTTGATTGTAGATTTACTTCCTTGGGAAGGACCTCCGAATAAGCCGGAATAAGAAGGACATCGTCAAATGTCAGACCGTCCATCTTCACTTTTTCTGCAATAAATGACATAACGAGGATTAAAATTTATTGCATGCAAAGTTAAGAATTTTTCATGGATTTTCAGCTCCTGAAATAGATTTTTCTCCATTTTTTCGCCGCTTTATCCACTTAACAGTACGGCCCGGAACCACATTCAGCAGTTCCGGGCCGGTATTGTATGACAATCTGTTGGGATATCAGAGCGATTTTTCAGGATACATGGCATCCCACCATGATGAATCGTCCTTCAGGTATTTTGCAAACCATGCAAATATAGTGTCCTGCCATTTCAGACGTTTCGAATAGTTCATGATGTGATGGTCCTCGCCTGTAACCTGCACCAATGCCGTGGGACGGCCGAGCAGCTTAAGCGCGGTGAACATCTGGATGCTTTCGCCCGGAGGTACATTCTTATCGGCATCACCATGGACAAACAGCAGCGGAGTATGTATCTTGTCGGCACGGAACAGCGGGCTCTGCTTTACAAACAGATCCGGATCAGCCCACGGGTATGAATTGGCCATAGCCACCTCACTGTATGAATATCCCCAGTAGCCCTCGCCCCAGTAGCTGGAGTGGTCACTGATACCGGCGTGCGACACCGCGGCGGCAAACATCGGGGTCAGCGTCTGCAGATACTGGGTCATGAAGCCTCCGTAGGATGCCCCGATACAGCCTATACGGGCGGTATCGACATACTGATGCTCCTCGCAAAAACGGCGGGTACCCTCTATGATATCCTCGGCCACACCCTTACCGGCAGTGTTGACATGGCGCGATGAGAATTCCTGACCGAAGCCGGTAGCGCCACTCGGTTCAAGCACCAGCACCACATAATCCTGTGCGGCGTAGGCATGATGCGGATAGCGGCTTTCGAAGTTGCGGCTCGTCGGGCTGCAGCCTCCGTAATAATTCACTATCATGGGATATTTACGGGTAGCATCAAAATCCGGCGGAAGATAGAAACGTCCGCAGATGCTGTCGCCACGTGAGTTGACAAAAGTCCATCCCTCGCACTGCCCGAGTTTAACGTCGGCCAGACTCTCACGCATAGGTTCATCAATAAGCTTTGACTTGAGCTTGCGTGTATCGAGAGTATACAGACGGTCAGGATTGCTGGCACCCTGCCCGATATAAGCCATCATGTTTCCGGTACGGGGAAGTGAGAATCCGCGCACGAGTTCCTCTGTGCCTGGAATCTGCATTATCTTACCGGTCTTCGGATTCATGCGGTATAGGCTCACGCAGTCGCGGTTTTCAGCCATGAAATATATCTGGCCGTCAGCGCGACTCCACTTGTAGGTAGTTACACTCGGATTGAAGTCACGTGTCAGAGGTTCTATACTACCATTGGATCGACGTATGTACAGTTGTTCATCAACCATACTTGGCACACGGCCCTCAGGTACGACATTTCCGATACCGCCAAGCGATTCGGGCGAACCGGAGAGAAGTATTTCCGTTCCATCAGGCGAATATATTCCTCCGCCGATAAATCCGTCGCGGGCCACAATAGTGTCAGTCTTCATTGTGTTCAGGTCAAGCGACAGTATGGTGGCAAGAGTAGTGGGGCGCTTCTCAAGTCGGTTTTCATGTACGGAAAGCAGCAGGTGGGAAGCATCGTCCGACACGTCAAGCAGCCGCAGGGCGCGATGACCGTAAGTGATGGGAGTGAGCACTCCTGAGGCTATATCATATATCGACAGTACGTTTCTGTTGCGCCATCCAGGCTGACGGTCGTCAGGCACCAGCACCTGATACACATCCTTATCCTCTTTCGGGCCTTCCTGAACGGTAGTTATGATCAGCTTCTTTTCATCAGGCGTGATCATGAAATTGCCTGATGGCATAAGGGGCACCAGCACATCCTCCTTGCCATCCACTGGATTAACGGCTATCAGCGAGCGTCCCCCAACGGCCGGACGTGTCAGATAATAGCGTGTGGTAAGAGGCATCCAACGGATAGGTGTATTTGTGGTTGAGAGCAAACGGCCGGTGGCTACATCGTACATACGCCACAGCCATGTCACGTTTCCATTCTGATCAGTAGTATAGTAGGGAGTGATCATGAAGCGTCCGTCAGGCGAGATCTCAGTTTCGGATATACGTGTACCGTCAGTAACATCGCTCATGCTGTAAAGGCGTTTTTCACCGGAACTGATCTTCAGGTTGTCGGCTCCCTCAAGCGTTACATTCAGACTGTCGGTCCGTGACGGGTCAGACACATATTTTATGACCACGCGGTGCGACGACGGGGTAAGGCGCAGATCACCTTCCACGGCCTTACCATCGACCATTACCTTGTAATCCTTCAGTCCGCTTACCTTCAGCTTCGGAGCCGCGTATCCCTTGGCGTCCACTGTGAACGCAAGCATGTGCATGGCAGCGCCGGCATCATAGCCGGGGGCAAGCGGACCGCTGCGGCGAGCTCCCGAAGGAGACTGGGCGTTGACCTCTATAGGCTGGTTCAGAAGCGATGAAATACCGTATGGCTTTGAATTCACATCCAGCGAGTCAATCATAAGAGGCGCGCTCACCGGATATGGCCCATAGTAATCGAATTCATTCACCGGCACAACTCCGGCAGCCACCGTCATGGCAGCCCCGAGTGCCGGGAACAGAATAGCATATCTCATGGTTTAATGTGATGTATGGTTATTATCTGTTTATTACAATCTGTTCTGCAAAATTAATTGAAACTGATAAATTCCACAATATAATCCTCCCCTACCTTTTGATTTTTCAATTTGTGGCAGTACCTTTGTCACATGAAGCTTTTTCTCTACCGCATATACCAACTGATCATCATGGTGCCCGTACTGCTTGTGAGCACCATCCTCACTGCGTTGACCACCATTATAGGCACCGCAATAGGCGCCGGCCATTGGAGCGGCTACTGGCCGCAGCATATCTGGGCCAAAGTTTTCTGCTGGGCCACGCTGGTAAGAGTGCGTGTCAAGGGTAGGGAAAACATCGACCCGAACACATCGTACGTATTTGTGGCGAATCATACGGGAGCCTACGACATTTTTGCCATATCGGGATGGCTCGGCCACAACTTCAGGTGGATGATGAAGGCTTCGCTGCGCCGTATTCCACTTGTAGGTTATGCTTGTGAAAAGGCTCATCAGATATACGTGGACAACCGCACTCCGGCGCGTCTGCGCCACACCATGCAACGCGCCGAGTCGCTGCTGAGCGGAGGGATGTCGCTGGTAGTGTTTCCCGAAGGAGCCCGCACCCCCGACGGACGGATGCACCGCTTCAAGAAAGGCGCCTATATGCTTGCCACGGAGTTTGACCTCCCCGTAGTGCCAATCACTATCGACGGTGCTTACGATGTGCTCCCCCGCTGGGCCAAGATACCCCATTGGGGCACCATAACCCTCACCATCCACAAGCCGGTGTTCCCCGAGCCGGGAAAAGGACATGACCTCACCACCCTGATGGAGTCAACCAGGGCAGCCATAGCTTCAGCACTTCCCGCTGAGAAAGTTTGAGCTCAGCCGTCGCTCCAACTTTTATTTCATCCGATTGTTTATCCTCCGGCATCCGAACGTGGCGGACAGGATTTGCCATTTTGTCAGTCAGAGTGTCATGTTTGCACTTTGGCACGACATGTGCATTGTATAAGTCAGAACAAATACTAATTATAATTATAACCAAATAACATACTTAATTCATTATGAAACTTAAACCATTGGCCGACAGAGTACTCATTGCTCCCGTAGCAGCTGAGGAAGTAACAGTAGGCGGCATCATCATTCCCGATTCCGCTAAGGAAAAACCGCTTAAAGGCACAGTAGTGGCTGCAGGTTGTGGCACTGCTGACGAGAAAATGGAACTTGCCGAAGGCGATACCGTTTTTTATGGCAAATACTCCGGCTCGGAAATAGAGTTTGAAGGTGAAAAATATCTTATAATGCGTCAGAGCGATGTTCTGGCCAAAATCGAAGCTTAACATTAATACCGAATCATCATGGCAAAAGAAATAAAATTTGAAATAAAGGCTCGTGAAGAGCTTAAGAAAGGTGTTGACGCTCTGGCCGATGCCGTAAAGGTGACCCTCGGCCCGAAAGGTCGTAACGTAATCATTGAGAAGAAATTCGGTGCTCCCCACATCACCAAGGATGGTGTGAGTGTGGCCCGCGAAGTAGAACTCGAGGATCCCTTCCAGAACATGGGTGCACAGCTCGTGAAGGAAGTGGCTTCAAAGACCGGTGATGATGCCGGCGACGGTACCACAACCGCTACCGTGCTTGCTCAGAGCATTATCAATGTAGGCCTCAAGAACGTTGCCGCCGGTGCCAACCCCATGGACATCAAGCGTGGTATCGACAAAGCAGTGGCCGTAGTGGTAGAGAACATCAAGGGTATGGCCGAGGAAGTAGGCGACGATTTCAAGAAGATTGAGGATGTGGCCCGTATTTCAGCCAACAATGATGAAGCCATAGGCCGCCTTATTGCCGAGGCTATGAAGAAAGTGAAGAAGGAAGGTGTCATCACCGTTGACGAAGCCAAGGGCACTGAAACTACCGTCGACATTGTCGAAGGCATGCAGTTTGACCGCGGCTACATCTCACCCTACTTCGTGACCAATACCGAAAAGATGGAGTGCGAGATGGACAGCCCCTACGTACTTCTCTACGACAAGAAGATATCCAACCTCAAGGACCTTCTCCCCATCCTCGAAGCTTCAGCACAGAGCGGACGTCCGCTGCTTATCATAGCCGAGGATGTTGACCAGGAAGCACTTGCCACCCTCGTTGTCAACCGCCTGCGTGGTTCTCTGAAAATCTGCGCCGTCAAAGCTCCCGGATTCGGCGACCGCCGCAAGGAGATGCTCGAAGATATCGCTATCCTCACCGGTGGCGTGGTCATCTCTGAAGAGAAGGGCATGAAGCTCGAAAGCGCTACTGTCGACTATCTCGGACGCGCCGAAAAAATCGAAGTCAACAAAGAGAACACCACCATCATCAATGGCTCAGGTTCAAAGGACGCCATTGCCGCACGTGTTGCTCAGATAAAGGCTCAGATTGCCCAGACCACCAGCGACTACGACCGTGAGAAGCTTCAGGAACGCCTGGCCAAGCTCGCCGGCGGTGTTGCCGTTCTTCATATCGGCGCTCCCAGCGAAGTAGAGATGAAGGAGAAGAAGGACCGCGTTGACGACGCTCTTTCAGCTACCCGCGCTGCCATAGCCGAGGGTATCGTTCCCGGTGGAGGTGTCGCTTACATCCGCTGCGTTGCCAAGCTTGAGGACCTCAAAGGCGACAACGACGATGAAACCACAGGTATACTCATCGTTAAGCGCGCCATCGAGGAGCCGCTCCGCCAGATTGTGGCAAATGCCGGTGTTGAAGGTGCCGTAGTAGTTCAGAAAGTAAAAGAAGGCACTGCCGACTTCGGTTACAACGCCCGCGCTGACCGCTATGAAAACCTTATGGCAGCCGGTGTCATTGACCCTGCCAAGGTGACCCGCGTGGCTCTTGAAAATGCCGCATCAATTGCCGGCATGTTCCTCACCACCGAATGCGTCATAGCTGAGAAGAAAGAGGAGAATCCTGCTCCCGCAATGCCCGCTCCCGGAATGGGTGGCATGGGCGGCATGATGTAATTTTGACTTCACATCTGCAATATAAGAATGGGGCTGTGCCGGAAAGCACAGCCCCATCTCTTTTATATTTCAGGTATCGCTTATCAGCGGATAGCTACCTTTACAGCCTTGCTACCTACACGTACCACGTAGATACCGGCCGACAGAGAGCTTACATCAGCACTGCTGACACCGCCCTCGCAGCGGAATGACTTGGCAAGCACGCCTGAAGCTGAATATACGTTCACTTCAGCAGCTACAGGAGATACCACCTGGAGCTCGCCCCCCTCAACCCATACTTTTACATCTGAGCCATCGGCATCAGCACCGATATTCTCAACACCGGCCTTGGCGAGGATATATTTCAGGCCGGCGTAGCTGTGGAGTTTACCATAGCCGGCCAGATTGTTGGGCTCGCTACCGGTATTCTCATCCTTGATAGCGGTATTCATGATTGCCTCACGCGCCATATCGGGAGTCAACTCCGGATATGCTTCCAGCCAGAGAGCCATATTACCGGCCACTACAGGCGATGACATGGAGGTACCCATGTTCAGGAAGTAATAGAATACCTCTCCATTGCTGTCCACTACACGGTCAATAGCATTAGTCTCAAGCGCTTCAGCGCCTAAGTTATACTTATTGGCGGCGGCTATCACCATTGCGCCGGGAGCAAGCAAGTCGGGCTTCATGCGGCCGTCGGCTGTAGGTCCATGGCTTGAGAATGAAGAAACCTGTCCGGGAGGAAGCATTGTTTCATCATAATTTCCCATGACATAGCTTCCGTTCGGATCATTCCATATCGGGAAGTTAAAACGTGAGTTGTAAGAACCTACCGTGATGACGGATTTGCCAGTACCTCCGATTTCACCGACTGACATATCACCGTCGCTGGCTGTGAAACCACGGAATCCACCGGTCACGAACGAGTTGTAACGGAGGTCCCACAGGTTGATCTCCTGTCCTTCCTCACCGTCAACCTGCAGACCGATGAAGCGGCCGTCAGCTATTGAGGTTATGTACAGCTCGATGTAGACATTCGGATTCTCACCTTCCCCGGTTGTCTTGGGTACCATATTGAAATAGGCATCAACACCTTCGTCAGCGAAGTACTTTGTAATTTTAGAGGTTGAAGCTGAATTCACTTCATACGATTCGATAACTTTACCCTTGGCATTGTACAGACAGAGTTTCACGTTGATAGGGGTTGCCTGACGGCCCCAGATATCAATAGCTGTGTTCTTGTTCGATGTGGTGGGCACCTTAAGAATTGTCTTAAGCGGATTACCCGGGCTTACTTCTTTGCCTACATGGAACTGGTATTCACCTTCGTTGCCGGCAGAGCCTACAATAATACATCCGGGGCCGGCAGCCGACTCAAAGTAGCGGTCAAGCAGCGATGTGCCGTCATGAGGTCCGAGATGTGAGCCGAGACTCATGTTGATAACACAAGGTTTACCTACGCTTGCAGCATAGTCCTTGATGTACTCTATGGCATTGGGAATATCGACAGTACTTGTTCCGAAGCTTACAAACACGATATCGGCATCGGGAGCCACACCATAGAATTTTGACTGGCGGTCGCCTCCGGCTGCAATACTCGTGGTATGCGATCCGTGATACTCAGAAGCGTCATCATATTTAGCCGCCTTGAGCTCCTCGTAGCTGGTGTATTCAACACCGTAGCCAAACTTTTCAGGAGCCTTTCCGGCGCTGATCTTCTGATTCCATACGCGCTTGATGCGTGATGACTGGCCGTCGGCTGTTCGGAATGCTGTGTGCGCATACTCCATGCCGGTGTCAATGACACCAACCACAACTCCATTGCCTGTATAGGCCTGAGGCAGATCGCCTAAAGAGTTGGTATGAACAGGATTGATGTAGCACTGCTGACGGGCCTTATCCATGCAGAGATGAACTTCTGAGCCCATTTCCACATAGTCGACCTGCGGAAGTTCGCTCACCTCACGAAGCACCGATACGGGAACTTCGGCGGTAGCAATGCTGCCATAGGTATTGTAAATCTGTCCGCCCATTGACTTGACTGCCTCAACAGCAGCATTGTCATTCATGTCAATGAATACTTTCACAGCCTCCACTTCCACTTTCACAGTGTCACGGAGCGATTTCAGCATAGTGGCCTTGTGCCCCTTCTTGCTCAGGAGCAGAGCTTCGGCATTGGGCGAAAGCTTTTGGGCGTTAAGCCCAAAAGCAGTCGCTGTAGCCAAAGCCATAATGAATATAGCTTTTTTCATTTCTCTATTATATTATATCAAATAGCACCGCTGTAATTGATAATCACCTTCTGAGGTGTTCCCAGATGGGTGCCCATATAGTTGTTGTAATAGTTCTGAACCTCGATGAACAGTTCATAGGTATTGTCATCGATTTTTTTCACTTTCATTTTTCCATTGTCAGCTACATTGGAATACTTATCGCGGTCAGCATTACCGGTCGGTCCATATAATTGAATCATGTATCCGAGTTTGAACTGCCAACCATTTGCTTCCGGAAGATTGAATTCAGTCTCACCGGACTCAAAGATTGCATCAGGAATAACAAGAGTTGCCTCATCCTGACCTCCTAAGTAACCGTCAAAAACAAATGTGAATGTAGTTGCCTTGCTATATGATGAATATTTTTTTGTCACAGACGCTATGTTAACGACTGATTCCTTACCGTCAGCATCATAATAGTACCCTACGTTACCATACTGGATGGCGGGCACCATAGCCTCGATTGACTCAACGTCAGCAGGCACACCTTCATACTTGGCTGTCACGGCGGTGCCGTCCTTCATCACAGCATCAAGAGTCAGTGTCACCTTGCGGGTCTTGCTGTTGAGGCTTGTACTCAGAGTACCTTCAGTCACCTCGTCAAGAATATATTCAGCACCACCCTCGGTGTACTTCACGAGCTTCACAGTGTAGCTGTCCTTCTCTGTCGCGAGGTCAACATCACCGTTATATACTTTTGATGCTGACAGTGAGATATACACACCATATTCACCGGTGGTGAGATCCTCCGCTGCTGTTGCAGCTACCGTACCGAATCCGAACAGTGTGGGATTGCCACTGCCTGAAGCGGCTGCAACTCGCAGCATTGTGGGGATTGTGGTATATGCTGCGGCATCGCCTGCGGGAGGAGTCACGGTGAAGGCATCCTCTGTAACGCGAACATCAAAGTTTACCATCTCCACATCCTTCACGTTATATTCCACTGTGGTGCCGTCGGTCAGCTTTATCACCATTATTTCATCAGTAGCGGCATACAGCCCCAGTGTAGCTATAGCGGCAGTAGCGCAAGCTATTATAGTCTTTTTCATTTCTTAGCTAATTTGATTGATTTACCATTAATGTTAAGTACATATATGCCGGGCTCCATACCTGACATATTGATTGTGAGTCCCTGTATCTCACAATTCATGCGTACGCCTGCGGTGTTGTATACAGCGGCATTCTCAGCTGAAGCGGCACCGATCACGAGTACTGTGTTATTGTCGAGCCACTTGACGCTTACCTCTTCGGCATCATTCTGAATGCCGTCGATAGCGGCAGTGATTCCGTCGGGGTTATACATAAGTTCAGCCGGACCTGACCATGAGCCATCCATGTGGAACTGGGCGTCGCACATCAGAGCTATGTCAATCTTATACTGATCATTGTCGCCTTCGGCTTTTGTAACGCCGCTGATTTTGGTGATACCTACATTACCGCTTGCTGCAGGAGCATAGTGGTCCATAACCAGATAACGACCCTCTTCGAAGTGCATGTAGCGTGTGCCGCTCAGGTCGGTTCCGCCACCGCTTGCTGATACCCAGCGTCCACGGCCAAGAGTAAAGGGCTGATAGTATGTTTCATATTTCTCCGCCATCACTGTGTAGTTACCCTCCTGGATATACTGTGTTCCTGCGGGGAGCACGAGTTCAAGACGCATGATATCACCCTCGGTGTTACCTCCGCGGCCGTTGGGAGAGCCTACGTCAACGAGGAATGTCTGGCAACCGTTTACTACGCCACCATTCCATACATAGCATGACTTATGCTGCTCGAGATCAAGAGCGACGTCGTCCTCAAGAGTTGAGAGAGAGGAGCCCTTGCCGTCATCGTCCGAGAGGTCAACAATAGGCATCTTGCCTGTAAATTTACCCTTCACGGTATGTCCGAGTGTTGTCACGCAGTCAAGAGTGAAAGTGTACACGCCATCGCCTTCATCTTCGATAGTGATTGTACCGTCGCTGATATATGAATATGCGTATGATACCATACCGTTGACAGTCTTGCGCTGCTTCACATAACAGCCGATAACGATAGTAGTACCCATATAGTCCACTTCCACACCGGGGAAGAATGTATAGCGGTTGTAGTTGCGGGCCATGGTGTATGTTCCGGGGTCAGGAGCAGCCTCCTTCGAATCCTTGAACATCTTGCCAAACATCTGGAGAGCCACGCTGAAGCCATCCTCTGTCATTCCACCATTGTCATTGTATCCATTTTCATAGAGATTGTAATACATGGCTCCGGTATTGCTGTCGTACAGGTTGCCGTCATATACATTCCATGAACCTGTGAATTCCAGATCCAGATTCTGCTTGATCTGCTCGTATACCGATGAGGGGCCTTTCACGTCATCAAGTTCAACAACTCCGGTGAATGTCACAGGCACTATTTCGGTACCCTTATCTATATTCACGGTGATTTTCAAACCTTCAGCGTCATTCTCAACCAGTACATTTCCTACCGATGAATATGACTCGGCCTCGTTACCATTCGCGTCATAGTACTGAAGATAGGTGTAATAGGGATCATAGGTGCCGGCTTCATTATTCTCCGAGGGAGTATATGTACCTGCAGTGAGATTCTTTGGTGTTTCTTCAATTTCTCCGGTGAAAACGTCGACATACAGTACAAATCCGCTCTTGATCTGAGCGCCGTTGTATTTGTCGTACGTAGCAGAGCTATTATCACTGAACAGCATGTAGCAGTCAGCTACGCCAGTACTCTCATTATAATCATACTGACCGTGAAGATACTTTACCATTGTGGTAGGAACTGCTGCCGCACGCGATGCAGCTGCAGTAGTCTTTACAGCTTTGGCCTTCACTATCTCACCGGCCTGCACTGTCTGAGCGCCGCATAGAAGAGCGGCAAAAGAAATTCCGAGTAAAAATTTTTTCATGCTAATAGCTTTAATTGTTAACGCGTACTTTTACTGCCGGCTTTCCGGCTACTGAAATAACATAAATCCCGCTCTGCAGATCTGACATGTCAGCAGTGATCACACCGTCAGAAGCCTTGGCTTCCATGACCGCACGACCGTTGACGTCATACACTTTGAGCGTGGTTATACCATTACCCCGCACCTTGACTACATTATTCAAGTAGCTGAACATGTAATCATCGGCCGAGATGTTCTCTACAGCCGACATAGGGGCTGTCGTAAAATGAAAATGTGACAGCGATGCGCGCTCTACTTTATTGGGAACTTCACCGATGGTTACAACCATGTGTTCATTCTCAAAAGTAATCTCGGGCTTTGCTGTCAACACATAATGTGACTGTGTGCCGTCATTGTGTTCCAATGTCAGGCGAGTCACCTCTTCATCATCGGCAAAAGCCGACGCCCATGGAAGCACCACTAAAAGCAGCGTCCCCAGAGAAGTTAATAGAGGTTTCATAAGGTTGATTATTAAAATTAAGTCAGCTCGAAGTGGGGTAATACCCAACCCGCGTCTTCGACGCTGCCCTCTGCGGCTGAGGCATCGCGGATAGCCGTAGGGCATGCCTTTGGCATGTATGCTACGCAAACCCTACATCGCAAAGCGATGTCCCTACAATCATGTCAGGGGGCTACGGCGGATGCTTCACGGAAGCAGACGGGGTGGAACAAAAAAAAGCTCCTGACCTCACGGTCGGGAGCTTCCTGTTGACTAAATTCGAAAATTTCGTCCTTTTGTGTTATTTGTTGAATCCTATAACCTTAATATTCTTATTTGTTGAACTGTGCAACTGTGATAGTCCACACCTTGGTGGTGCCATCAGCAGCCATAACACTGTACTTACGGGGCTGAGTGAAGTTGTCGGGAGTACCGAGGGGCTTCGAGCCTTCAATAGGTGTCAGGCGAGCAGCAGTTGACAGAGATACCTGTGCCCAGAGCTTATCCAGTGAGCAAGCAGCGCGTGCATCAGCCGGGAAAGTGTTGGACACTGCGGGAACAGTGATATTAACTGAAATAGTGCCTTCTTCACTGTTGATGGTAGCAGTTGAGTTCAGACGCTGTTCCTTAACCACCGGTTCGCCGGTGATGGGATCGGTCTGAGTCGAGCTGGCCCAACGTGTGTAGAACTGTACACCGGTTATTTCAGCATCTTCATAAGCGGGGAGATCTTCCCAGCTACAAGCTGCCAGGAAAGGCAGGATGAGCAGAGTGAGCAGCCACTTGATATTCTTAATTTTCATAATGATGTTCTGTTTTAAGGATTTAAACGAGTGTCGCATTATTCCCATCCGGGATTCTGGTCAGAAGCATTGATAGCGCTGTTGGCGTTAATCAGGCTCTGAGGAATCGGGAGAAGATACTGACGTGTTTCAAATGTACGGAGGTTGTTATTGAAAGGTATAACACCGATGAAGCAAGCATTGCGATCACGGTTGATTTCCATCAGATAAGCAGGTTCCATAAGTTCGGGAATCAGACCTGAAGGAGCTACACCATGGTTAGCTTCATTACCGTACTTACCCCAACGGAGCAGGCTCCAGTAGTAGTCAGCTTCCCAGAACAGTTCGCACTGGCGTTCTGTCTTGTATTCTTCCCATGCAGTAGCGAGGTCAGAAGCGGTAGAAGCGGGGAGCTTACCATGGACGGTACGGGTCTGATTGTAGACAGCTACAGCATCGCTTACACGGTTGAGGCGCAGAAGAGCTTCAGCCTTGTTGAGCAGAGCGCGACCATAACGGTATACTACCTGGTGCCAAGCAGTATTGGTGTTATAGAAAGGACGCGGACTCATATTGGTGTAGATAGTCTTACGTGTAGCGTAGTTGGTAACGGGGAAGTGGTTACCACCGTAAGGAGTACCTGACCAACGGGTCATGTTACCATGGTTGATCATAGCGATGGTTTCGCCATAGAACTCTGAACCGTCACGAAGGATAGAAGCATCGAAACGTGCGTCACGACCGTTGTACATAAGTTCGCTGATTGTAGCGTCGCCACCGGTCAGCTCGAAAGCCTTGTAAACAACGTCATTGTCCATGTGCTCAATCTTTGAGAAAGCAGCTGCCTGGTCAATTGAGCGGGTGTTGTTGAGGAACTGTGAAGTTTCGTACCACTTCTTGGCCTTACCGTCAGCTTCGTCAACCACGAGATAAGCGTCCACGAGGTTCTGTGAAGGGGTGTAGTCAAGCCAGCATTCGAAGATATCGGGCTGTTTCCACAGAGGGCTACATCCACGGTTCTCAAGGTTGCTGTTGAGCACGTTGGCGATAAGATTGATCATAGAAGTGTTCTGACACTGGGTGCGGTCCTTGTCATAGTAACGGCCAAGGATGATTTCAGGTGAAGTGTAAGCACCGTTTTCATTGAAGATATCTTCAAAATTAGCGTCAAGTGAATAGCCTGAGATAGCGTCGACACAGTCAACAGCTTCCTGATAGAGGCTCTTGCCGTTCTGGAGTGAAGCGGCATCGTTGGTGTAGGCTGCGGCAGTAAGAAGTATCTCTGACATAAATGCATAGCCGAAGTCCTTGTTCAGGGCACCTGCGGGTTCACCCTTGGGAAGATCGGGCAGAGCTTCGCGCATATCCTTAAGAATAAGGGCATAGCTCTCTTCCACGCTCTTGGTAAGGGGAAGGTTGAAGTCAGGAGCATCAGAGCTGAGCACTTTGTCAACCCAGATGAATTTACCAGTCTTACGGGCAAAGTCGAAATATATCATGGCACGCATCAGCTTACCGATAGCAACATATTTCTTCTTATCAAATTCATTGAGGGGTGAGTTATCAGCGCCACAACGCTCGATAATCATATTGCAAGAACGGATAATATCGAAACGGCTGTTCAAGCCTATGTCAAAGTTATTGTTTGTGATAGCGCCAAGAGCATTACCGGGACAAGATGCACGGCAATTGATCATATTTGTGGTGAAGTTTCTATCAGTCCACAGGTTGTCCGTGTAGTAGCTCATTACAGTATTGTACTTACCCAATACGAAAGCTTCCACATTGGACGCGCTACCCCATACGAGGTCCTCGCTGTAGATGGCGGCAGGCTTGGTGTCAAGGAAATCGCCGCAGCTCTGCAATGAAAGGCCTAAGCCTAATGCGAGAGGTATAAGATATTTTGCTTTCATGTTAATTTAATCCTAAAGGTTAGAAGCCGATGTTAAGGCTTACAGTGTAAACTCGTGATACGGGATAGGTGTATCCGCTGGCAGAACCTGATTCAGGGTCAAGACCCCATTTCTTGGCGGGGCTGAAAGTGAGCAGGTTGTAGCCTGAAAGGCTCAGATAGCACTTTGAGAGCCACTTGGTGTTCTTCAGAAGCTTGTACTTGAAGTCGTAGCCTACAGAGAGATTCTTCAGACGGATGTACTTGGCATCAACGAACCAGAAGTCAGAACCTACGTAGTTGTTGTTACCGGTTGCACCGGGAGCATAGTGCTGACGGGGATAGAGGGCATCGCGGTTGTCGGGAGCCCAGATGTCAGTCTGGAAATCGTAGATAACGGGGAGATAGTTGGAGTTACCACCCATCAGGATATTGTCAAGATACATATCGTAGGATGTAGCACCCTGCCAGAGCATGTTGAGGTTGAAGCCACGCCAACGGACATCAGCTGTGATACCGTAGTTGGCACGAGGTGCTGAAGCGCTACCAAGACGATACTGGTCATCGCCGTCAATCTTACCGTCGCCATTGAAGTCATAGTACTTCAGGTCACCGGCCATGACATTCTGCGAGTCATTACGCTTAGGTGAGTTGAGCACATCTTCGTAACCGGTATAGAAGCCGAGGTTCTTGTAGTAGTTGCCAAGATATGAACCAACCTGTGTAGAACGCTTGTAGGGGTTCTTGAGTGAGGTTTCTGATTCGTTGGGGTTGATGTTCCAACGGTCATCGTACATGGTGAAGTTACCACCAATCTGATAGGTCACTTCGCCTACACGACCGTTGTACATAAGAGTGAAGTCGAAACCGCGGCGGCGGCTTTCGCCGTTAGACTTAACCATCGGGAGGCTCAGACCGAGCGGTGAGGTATAGCCTACGTTAGAGGGAGAAGCGAGGTAACCCTTGGTGCTCTTGTAGAAGTAGTCAAATGAACCTGAGAGGGCATTGTTGAATGCGCCGAAGTCAAAACCGATGTTGAAGTCGTGCTGAGTGTACCAGCAGAGGTCGGGGCTGGGAAGAGCGCCTTCGCTGAATGTCTGGTACCACTGCTGACCGATGTAAGCGCCTGTGTTGTTGAGGCTGTAAGAGGTCAGGTAAGCGTAGCGTGATACATTGTCAAGACCGATTTCACCGTATGAACCGCGGATCTTGAACATGTTGATGTAGTCATGGATACGGTTGTCCTTCCAGAAGCTTTCTTCTGAAACAGCCCATCCGAGTGAACCGGAGTAGAATGTACCCCAGCGACGGTTCTTGGGAAGATTGTCAGTACCGTCATGACGGAGAGCGAACTCTACGAGATACTTTGAAGCATAGTCGTAGTGAGCGCGGAACACGATAGAAGCGCGACGCCACTGTACGCCATCCTCAGCGCCGTTGGTAGCGGTGCTTACAGGACCGGCACCGATCTGGTCAACGTCGAGCACATACTGTGAACGAGCCAGAGAGTTTTTATCATAGCTTGAACCTGATGCCTCGATACCGAGAGTAGTCTCTACGTTATGTTCACCGAAGTTGCGGTTGTAGTTGGCGAGCAACTGGGTGTTGTAGTAGTTGTAGAAGTTAGCCTCCTTTGAAAGAGAGGGCATGGGGATGGTGTTGGGTTCGCCGTCCCAGCTGTAGGCGTGAGCCTGCTTGTTCCAGCTCTTTGAGCGTACGCTGAGGATAGAGTAGCTGCCGATACCGGTGATGCTGAGGCCCTTCACCCAGGGAAGTGCCCATGTAGCATTGATAGAACCGCGCACGTTGGTGTTCTGACCTTTTACATAACCTCCGTCGCTTGCAATGTCAATGAGGGGATTGTCAGTGGTGCCGGCATAGGGCTGGCCGAAGGGGTTGGTAGCCACTTCGAAAGGCTTCTTGTTCTGGATGTGTGACCATACGTAGTAGTAGTTTGAGCTGGGGTCACGGCGGTCGGTGAGGTAAGCTTCGAGTGAAGTGTTGACACGCAGACCGATTTCCTTGAAGTTGAAGTCAATGTTTGTACGGGCGTTGTAACGCTTGTAGGTATTGGAGTTAGTACGGTAGATTGACTCCTGGTCATAGTAGCTGAGGGCGGTGTAAGCCTTGACGCGTTCAGAGCCACCGGTGATGGTGAGGAGGTGACGCATTTCAGGAGCGGCATTGCGCATGGTCACTTTCTGCCAGTCAGTGTTAGCATGACCTTCGGGGTCAGTGCCGTCGCGGAAGAGCTGGAGGTCCTGTTCTGACCAGGGCGATCCGAGTCCGTCATAGTTGTAACCACGGTTCTGATAAAAAGCTGCGGTGTAAGCGTCAACCTTCTTGGGAAGGTCGGCGGGCTGGCTGAGAGTGTAGTTGAACTGATAGTCGATGTTCAGCTTGCCTTCCTCACCACGCTTTGTGGTGACCATGATGATACCGTTAGCAGCGCGGGCACCGTAGATAGCGGTGGCTGAAGCATCCTTAAGCACTGACATTGATTCGATGTCGGCGGGGTTAAGGTTGTCAAATTCGCGCTTTTCGCTGATGATATTGTCAATAACGAACAGAGGTTCGCCACCACCACGGATAGAGATGCTTGAGCCTACGTCAAGACCACCACCTGACTGCTGCACGATAAGACCGGCAGCACGACCGGCGAGAGCCTGTGAGATGTTGGGCACGGGCACCTTTTCGATTTCGTTGGCCTTGATGACCGATACTGAAGAGGTGGTTTTGCGCTTTGAAGTTGTACCGTAACCTACTACTACTACTTCATCGAGGTTAGTGGTGGCTTCAACGAGCTTGATGAGGAGATTATCGCTTGTGATAGCGACGTCCTGAGTGACCATACCCACGTAAGAAACTACGAGAGTCTTTTCATTGTCAGGAACATTAAGGGTGAATTCGCCGTCGATATTGGTAGCGATACCAATAGCGGGATTACCCTTACATTTGATAGTGGCGCCCACTACGGGGTCGTCGGTTGCCGCTTCGACTACTGTACCACGCACTGTGCGCGCGTTGGTTACTCCTGCCATTAGCGACAAACATGTCAAAAACAATAACAGTCTTCTTTTCATGTTACTATATTTACAGGTTAGAAATTAGGGTTAGTTGTCTTCTAAATTATCAGGTAGAGAAAGAACAAATAGCATGTCATCAGCTATTTAACGAAAAAATAGCCAATTTTTCTCCTTTTTCGAAGCCAAATATAGATAAAATTTAACTTTTCACCCCCCCCCAATTAACACTTTTAACACTTTACATAATGAATATTTAACATTTCGCAATGTCAATACTTTTCACCTCGGGAGAGGCGATGAATACCTGTACACCTTAAATAATATAGAGGCAAAATATAGCAAAAAGAGTCAGCCGCGGCGTGGAGCCGTGCTGAGCAGGGGGAGAAGCTGAGGATAGATGGGGGCGGATGCAGCGCAGATGCTTATACCGCGGCCGGTGCGGAATTCAGTAGCCATCCCGCCTGCCTCACTGACTATGAGAAGCCCGGCGGCCACATCCCACCGATGGAGGTTGAGCTCCCAGTAGCCGTCGAGAAATCCGGACGCCACGTAGCAGAGGTCGAGCGCAGCCGAACCGAGACGGCGCACATCGCGCACATGCGGCAGGACAGCCGCGAGGTTGTCAAGATTATTGTCGGGATTCAGATCCTTGTCGACCGGAAATCCGGTGGCCACGACCGCACGGCTCAGCATAGCATTGGGGCGGGTACCTACGGGATTGCCATTGAGATAAGCGCCGGAGCCTATGCGCGCATGGAACAGCTCGTCGAGATACGGAGCATATACTACCCCGGCCACTACCTGACCTTCATATTCAAGGCCTATGCTTACGGCAAACTGCGGAAGCCCCTGATTGAAGTTGGTCGTGCCGTCAAGAGGGTCGATGACCCAACGGTAGGCCGACTCCCCTGCCCCGCACTCACCCGACTCCTCGGAAAGGATGGCATGCTCAGGATGCGCCCTGCGGATATTGGCGATCAGGAGCTTCTCCGACTCGCGGTCGGCAATGGTGACAATGTCCGACTCCCCGTACTTTGACTTGATGTCGAGATGTCCTTCGCGGAAATAGCGCATGTGAACGGCGCCGGCCTCGCGGGCCCAGCTGAGAGCTTCGAGCAGAAGCGAATCGATATAGTTGATGTCCATACTAAAAGAACCGTTCAGGTCGGTCAAAAGTTCTCCTCCAAAATAGCCGGCTGACGCTTGAACTCCTCACGGAATGAGATAAGCGTCTCGGTGCGTCCGGGCACTATACGCTGCAGATTGTGGCTGATGATGCCGAGCAGGTGCTCGTTGTTGCGGGCATATATCTTGAGCATAAGATCGTACTTGCCGGTGGTGCAATGACACTCCACTACCTCAGGGACTTCACGAATCTTGTCGACGAGCTTGTCCACATCCGTGGGGGTGCTGAGCAGCACGCCTACGTAGGCGCAGGTGTCGTAGCCCACAGCCGAAGGATCGACCAGCGACTCGAAGCCGCGTATCACCCCCGAGGATGTGAGCTTCTGGATGCGCTGATGCACAGCGGCACCCGAGACATTGCATTCGCGGGCTATCTCAAGAAACGGTTTACGGGCATTGGCGGTGAGCATCTGCAAGATTTTGCAGTCAAGGGTATCAAATTGCAATCGTGACATTGGTAGAAATATCTAAATCGACACAAAATTAGCGAAAATTTCTTGAATATCATATTCCAAAACATTGCACGAAATAGAAATGTTATATTTTTGCATTCAACTATTAAAGATATTATGAGGAAAACGAGGGAATTTGTCACCGCACTGATAGCTGCGGCCATCAGCTTCACGGCATCGGCCGGCGACGCCCCGCAGTCGGTAGGACTGGTACTGAGCGGAGGCGGCGCCAAAGGAATAGCCCACATAGGTGTGATCAAGGCACTTGAGGACAACGATATCCCGATTGACTATATAACCGGCACATCGATGGGCGCCATTGTAGGCGGCCTATATGCCTGCGGATATACGCCGGAGGAGATGCTCCGGCTCATAGGCTCACGCGAGTTCAGCTACTGGTCGACAGGACAGGTGGATAAGAAGCTGACCTACTACTTCGCGGAAAACGAGCCGACTCCGGCACTGATGACCCTCAACATAGGCGACGGCAGTTCGAAAAGCAGCAGCTCGATACTGCCGGCAAGCATCATCAACCCGATACCGATGAATTTCGGTGTGATGGAGCTGTTCTCGACATACACAGCCCAGTGTGGCGGCGACTTCAACAAACTGTTTGTGCCCTTCAGATGCATCACATCAAACGTCACCAAGAAGGAGAAAATGGTGTGCTCTTCCGGACAGCTCGGCGACGCCATACGCGCGTCGATGAACTTCCCCATCGTGTTCCACCCCATCAAGAAGGACGGACAGCTGCTCTACGACGGCGGGATATATGAAAACTACCCTGTGGCAACGATGCAGAGGGATTTCGCCCCGTCGATAATGATAGGCGTGGATGTGTCGGTTGACGAAAAGTCAAACAGCAACGACATCATTGACCAGCTCGAGGACCTGATAATTCAGCACAGCAGCCATGACATGCCTGCCCCCGACGGAATAGGCCTGCGGATCGACCTCAATGAATTCGGGCTACTCGAATTTGACAAGGCCCGGGAGATATACCAGATAGGCTATGACCACGCCATGAACATGATGGACTCGATAAAGAGCCGCGTCACGGCCCGCATATCAAAAGAGAGCCGTTCGCTGCGGCGTGATGTGTTCAAGAGCCACACCCCGGCTCTGCACTTCGACTCGGTGCATGTAAGCGGCGCCAGCCCGGCCCAGAACAGATACATAGCCTCGATGTTCCGCCCGCGCCACGACGCCGACACTATGGGGATACTCACGGTGCGCGACGCCTATTACCGGGCCGTGACGCCGGGAATGCTGCGCAATTTCACCCCTACGGCGGTGTACAATGACACTACCGGACTGTTCACCCTGAATCTGGCCGCAGAGGTCAAAAATCGTTTCAGCGTAGGGTTCGGCGGCTACATATCGTCGTCCACATCGAGCATGCTCTACTTTTCCGGCTCGTACCGCACATTCAGCTACCGCTCCCTCGGCATGGGGCTGAAAGCATGGATAGGTCAGAGCTATCTTGCCGGGGAACTCGACGGACGGCTTGCCATACATGCCTCGACACCGATGGCACTGGAGCTGCAGGCAGTAGGGTCGCGACAGAAATTCTTCGAAAGCGAGCAGCTGTTTTTCAGCGACAACGGACCCGCATTTGTACAGACAAACGAAATGTTTGCACGCCTGGCTGTATCGACAGCCATAGGACGCCGCAGCAAGGCATCAGCCGGATTCGGAGCCGCGCACATCACAGACCGCTACTACAGCGACATTGATACCGAACTCGGCACACGTCGACGCGACCGAAACACTCAGAATCTGATGCAGATATTTGCCAATTTCAGCGCCAGCTCACTCAACAACGCACAATTTCCCACAGCCGGAGCTGCATACCACCTGAGCGTAAAGGGTGTAACGGGACGCTACAAGATACGCAAGGCCGACAGCGACATAAGCACAGGGAAACGCCGCACATTCATGCAGGCGGAATTCCGCTCGACAAACTTCTGGAGTGTAGGACACAAATTCGCATTAGGACTGGAATCGGACCTTATGATGTCGACCCGCTCGTTTATCGGAGGCTACTATGCATCGATAGTCGATGCTCCGGCCTACTATCCCACGGTGTCGAGCTACACGGTGTTTGACCCCGAACTGCGGTCGTACAACTTTGCCGCAGCAAGCATAATACCGGTATGGAAACTCAACGACATGCTTCAGGTGCGCACCACCGTAAGCGGATTTCTCCCGATACGCCGCATTGAACGCGGGGCCGACGGCTCGGCACAGCATGGCCCGTGGCTGAGTACCCCGATATTCACCGGCGAGCTTGCCGCAGTGCTTAGCCTACCATTTGCCAACATAAGTGCCTACGGACGGTATACAGACACTGATGCCGGCCGATGGAATTTCGGCATATCGCTCGGTTTTTACATCCAGGCTCCCCGGTTTTTACGCTGAAGAATTAAAAAGTTTTAATTCGGACGCAGCATTGTGTGAAAAAATGTGTAAATTTGCATTTCATTCGTCACTCGAATTATAATGAAATTCACTTCACTTTATTTATTTCTGATACTTTTAGCATCCAACGCCTGCGGCACCGAAAGCAACAGCTCAACAGCTGCAGAAACAAACGCACAGGACAATACTCCGACGCTGATGGATGCTGTGAACGCCGCTGTCGAAAAGGGGACTCAGACAAAGACAGTGCGCCCGGACACTCTTGACTACAAGCTCAAGACTCCGCAGGATGCCATTGACTGGATGAAAAAGTCAGGCCATTGGGACAAATACAAGCAGGGGATAATTCCGGGAATAGCCTCTCAGAGCCTTACGTATGCCGAGAAGCTGCTCCGCAACAGCTATCCCTACTTCGTGATAGCCGACAAGGGGTCGATGCACGTGATTCTGTATGACAAATACGGCATTGAACAAAAGGCATATAAGATGGCCTGCTCACGCAATTACGGCCATAAGCATAAATTCCGCGACAACCGTACCCCCGAGGGATTCTTCTATGCTCAGGGGATATATGACTCCACCGACTGGAAATACACCAATGACGACGGCTACACCTCGCCGGCAAAGGGTGTGTATGGCCCGCGTTTCATAAGGATAGCGCCGATGGTGGGAATCCATGGCACAAACTCGCCCAATTCGCCCGGACTGCGTGTGAGCCACGGCTGCATACGCCTGCACAACACCAATATCCTTGACCTCGTGAAGTATGCCCAGAAAGGTATGCCCATCATAGTCAATCCGGGCCCGAAGGATGATGCTGTAAACAAGCAGGAGGATTGCCACATAGTGATGCTCAACCTCGGCAAAATCAAGGAGACCATAATATCCACAGCCGAAGCCGAGGCTATAGTGAAGCGCCAGAATGGCGAGCAGGAGAAAACCTCGACGGACAGCACCGAAAAGAAAGTGCCGGCCGATGAGGATCCTAAGCTCGAACTGAAGGAACCTGCTGACGGCCACGAACCGGACAGCGCTGACACGCCCGAGCACCCCGCACCGGGGAATCCGGAGGAATAAAGAACCACAAACAACAGACAATCAATGATGAAATCGCGCACCGGACTCATAATTGTGCCCGTGATAATAGGGCTCGGTGTCGTGGTGTGGCTGTTCGCGCGCGAATTCAGCATAGAGGCGTGGCGCTCAATCCACTGGAGCCTGCGTACGGCCGGCGGCATAGTACTGGCGTGGATAGCTATGGGAGGCCGTGAATATGGTCTGGCATGGCGCTTCCGTGCCCTTACTGACCGCCAATTGAGCTGGAAGCAAGCCTTTAAGGTGACCATGCTGTGCGAATTTACTTCTGCCGTGACTCCCACCACTGCCGGCGGGAGCGCCCTGAGCATGGTGTTCATGAAGCGCGAGGGAATCGACTACGGGCGCGGCACAACGCTGATGATGAGCACGCTGTTTCTCGATGAGCTGTTTTACGTAATAGCCTGTCCACTGCTGTTTCTCTTCATTTCCGGCCATGAAATATTCGGATTTGCACCCGGCACAGTAGGCGCCGGCATCCGCACGGCATTCTGGATAGTGTATGGCGGGATATGCCTCATAACCGTATTGCTTTATACCGGAATATTCATATCGCCCGGAGCCGTGGGAGGGATACTGCAGTGGTTCACCTCCTTCCGGTGGTTCCGAAAATGGCGCCCCAAGGCTATAGAACTGCGCCGCACAATGGTTGACACCGGGCATGACCTGCGCAGCCGTCCGCTGTCATGGTGGCTCGAAGCGCTCGGCGCTACAGTGACCACATGGGTGAGCCGCTACCTTGTGGTCAACGCCCTGTTCTGGGGCATAGTGGCCGCAGCTCCTCAGGCGGTGATATTCGCACGCCAGTTCATAGTGTGGACTCTGCTCACTGTCAGCCCCACTCCGGGAGGAAGCGGCGTAAGCGAATGGCTTTTCACCACATACTACGGCGACCTGATAGGCGACGTGTCAGTAGCGCTCGTCATAGCCGTGTTCTGGCGCATAATAACATACTACATCTATCTTGCCATAGGTGCCATAATGGTACCGGCATGGATTAAAAACCGAAAGAAATGAATACCATGACCCGCGTGCTGCTTATGCTGATTGCGGCACTGACTTTCACAGGCGCGTCAGGCGTCACCCGCCAGGTGTATCAACTGGATATCAATGACGAGATAGGCTCCGTGACATGGAGGCATACACGCGCAGCACTGGATGAAGCGTCAGAGATGGGCCATCCGCTCCTGTTGCTGCATCTGAACACATATGGAGGCTCAGTGGAACACGCCGATTCGATACGCACGGCGCTGCTCCACTACAATGGCCCGGTGGTGGCATTCGTTGACAACAACGCCGCATCGGCCGGTGCGCTGATAGCGCTGGCTTGCGACTCGGTATACATGCGCCCCGACGCATCAATGGGCGCCGCAACGGTGGTGAACGGAGCAGACGGAGCCGCCATGCCTGACAAGTATCAGTCGTACATGCGGGCCATGATGCGGGCCACAGCCGAAAGCCACGGACGCGATTCGGCAGGCAACTGGCGTCGCAATCCTGCCATAGCGGAGGCCATGGTGGATAGCCGCTTGGCCGTAGCAGGGCTTATTGACTCCACAAAAGTGCTGACATTCACCCCTGACGAGGCTATTCGCTGGGGTTATGCCGACGGAAAAGCCTCGACAGTTGAGGATGTACTGTCGCAACTCAATGTGACCAACTACGCGATAAAAAAGTTTGAGCCGTCATGGGAAGTGACACTGCTCGGATTTCTGACCAATCCGGCATTTCAGGCGATACTGATAATGATAATAGCCGGCGGCATATATTTCGAGCTCCAGACGCCCGGCATGGGCTTCCCCTCGGCGGCAGCCCTGATAGCGGCGGTGCTCTACTTCCTGCCACTCTGCTTGGGAGGCATCATCAGCACATGGGTGGTGATTCTGTTCGTAATAGGCCTGATACTGTTGCTGCTTGAAATATTTGTAGTGCCGGGATTCGGCGTTACGGGCATTTCAGGATTGGCGGCAATGGCAGTAGCGCTATTCATGGGCCTGTTTGAGAATTTTTCATTCATTTCGCCGGATAATGTAGACGGCGGTATCGACACACATGCCATAGCCTATTCAATCCTTACGCTCTTAGGAGGACTGGCGCTGGCAACGGGGGCCATTCTATATCTGACTTCGCGCAGAGGTCCGGCATTCATACGCAACAGAGCCGAACTGTCACACCGTCAGGACGCCGACAAAGGCTACATAGGGGTTGACACAGGGCTGACACGGTATGTGGGTATGGAAGCCCTGACCGTCACTGACATGCGGCCTTCGGGAAAGATAAGGATTGGTGATGACGGTAATTTCGACGCCGTATCAGTTCACGGGTTTATCGAAGCCGGGACCACGGTAAAGGTGCTACGCTTCAGCGGCGCCCAGCTCTATGTGGAGAAGATAGCTGAGTAGACACGGTCAGTGGCACCAAGCTGCGACTGTATATAGCTGCCTGCAGCCTTTCCGCTGCGCTCCCTGTCGGCGGTAGATTTATAGAGGGTGTCAAGCACCGACGCGCATGATTCACGGTCGGTGACACAAAATCCGCCACCGCAAGCTATCATATCGGCAGCTTCCTTGAATTTTTTATTGTTCGGTCCGAACAGTACCGGAATACCATAGACGGCGGCTTCGTTGATGTTGTGGATTCCGGCTCCGAAACCACCTCCTATATATGCAGCATCGCCATAACGGTACAGGCTTGACAGAAGCCCGAAACAGTCAACTATCAGATGCTTCTTGCCTGAGGCAAGAGCCGGATTGCCGGACAGCTCCGACATCAGCACGACATCATCGCCGAGCCGCTTGCGAAGCAGATTGATGCGCTCCGCATCAAATTCATGGGGCGCTATGATAGTGCGCACCTCAGGGTGTGCCTTAAGCCAGGGGATATAGATATCCTCATCGGCAGGCCAACTGCTTCCTACCACAAGGGTGAACGGGGAATCTTTGACAAACTCCGAAGCCCCCTCGATATCGCGCGTGGAGGCCATGATATCTGTCACACGGTCAAAGCGTGTATCGCCGGCCACCGTCACATTATCGACACCTATGCCGGCCAGAAGCTGACGCGAGCGTTCGTCCTGCACAAACAGATGTGTATAGCAGCGTAGCATGCGGCGGAACATCCCTCCCCAGGGACGGAAAAATATCTGTCCCGGGCGGAATATGGCCGATATGAGATAGACCGGGATGCCGGCGCGCTTCAGTTGCGTAAGGTAGTTGCCCCAGAACTCGTATTTCACAAAAATCACAGCCTCAGGCTTGACCGTCTCAAGCCACATGCGGACATTGCCCGGAGTGTCAAGCGGCAGATACAGCACTATGTCAGCCTCAGGGTAGTTTTTCCTCACTTCGTAACCCGAGGGTGAGAAGAAGGTCAGCAATACTTTCAGCTCAGGACGCTCCCGCTTGATCTTTTCGATAAGCGGACGCCCCTGCTCAAACTCGCCGAGCGATGCCGCATGAATCCAGATATACCGGGCGCCAGGCTCTACCATGCTTTTCAGCCGTGACAATGCCTCATACTGCCCTGCGGCAAGTTTTGCGACCTTACCGTCACGGCGGGCCGCCAAACGTATTCCGGCCCCATAAAGCCGGATACCCAGATTATATAATGGATTCATTCCTTTACTGCGGAAGCTTTATGCTGTCGATGCCTTTCTGGATTCGGCGCACGGTCTCTTCACAACCGAGGAGCTCGGTGATGTCAAACATGTGCGGACCTTTGCACTCCCCTACCACTGTAAGACGGAATGCATTCATTACATTGCCGAGGTGATAACCCTTATCGGCTATCCATCCGAGCACTACAGGTTCAGCGGCAGCCGAAGAGAAATCGTCGAGTCCCTTAAGCACCTCGATAAGTTCCGACATGATGCGGGGCATTTCCTCGCTCCAACGCTTCTTCACAGCCTTGGCATCGTATGACTCAGGTTCAACGAAGAAGAAACGTGCCTGTGCCCAGAGATCACTCACAAAGTTGATGCGGCTCTTCACCATTCCTACGGCACGGGCTATGTACGAATCGTCGAACGCGGCCGGATCGCAGCCGTTGGCAGCCATGACAGGCTTGAACATCTGCGCGAGCTCGTCATCCGATTTCTCCTGAAGGTACTTATGATTGAACCATTTACCCTTTTCGAAATCGAATTTGGCACCTGAACGTGAGCAGTGGTCAAACGAGAAGAGCTCTATCAGCCTATCCATTGACATTATCTCAGTATCATCGCCGGGGTTCCAGCCAAGGAGTGCAAGGAAATTGATCACAGCCTCGGGCAGATAACCTGACTCACGATAGCCCGATGATATAGCCCCGCTCTTCGGGTCGTGCCATTCGAGGGGGAACACGGGGAATCCAAGACGGTCGCCATCGCGCTTGCTGAGCTTCCCCTTTCCGTCAGGCTTAAGCAGAAGGGGCAGGTGCACAAAGCGGGGCATTGTGTCAGCCCAGCCGAAAGCCTCATAAAGAAGCACATGCAGAGGCGCCGAAGGGAGCCATTCCTCACCGCGGATAACATGGGTCACCTCCATCAGATGGTCGTCCACGATATTGGCCAGATGATATGTGGGCAGGTCATCGGCGCTTTTGTAAAGCACTTTGTCGTCAAGCACACGTGAATTGATGGTCACCGGTCCACGCAGCATATCGTCGACAGTGACATCGCGTCCGGGCTCAATACGGAATCGAACCACATATTTGGCCCCTTCTTCAAGCAGACGCTGCACCTCTTCGGCAGGAAGCGCAAGAGAATTGCGCATTCCCATGCGTGTTGAGGCATCATACTGGAAGTTAGGAGTGGCGGCACGGGCTGCTTCAAGTTCTTCGGGCGTGTCAAAAGCAAGATAAGCCTTGCCGGCATCAAGAAGCATCTTGACATGGCTACGGTATATATCACGACGCTCGCTCTGCTTGTACGGTCCGTAGGCGCCACCTTCGCGCACACCTTCGTCAATCTTGATTCCGAGCCATGCCAGCGATTCGTTGATATAGTCCTCGGCCCCCGGCACAAACCTCTGGGAGTCAGTATCCTCGATACGGAGTATCATATCGCCGCCATTACGGCGGGCAAACAGATAGTTATATAGTGCGGTACGCACGCCTCCAATATGAAGTGGTCCTGTGGGCGAGGGTGCAAATCTTACTCTTACTTTGCGTTCCATGTTATGTAATCGATGAGATAACTAATTTTCTTAAAAAGCACTGCAAAGGTAAGGGAATTTCATGTAGTTATCAAATAATAATGCCACGAGTAGCTCAAAAGCAAAGCGCCCGTACCTGCGGAAGGCAACGGGCGCTTATATGCGATTATTTTTCTGACGTTATCAAGCCAGGGGAGCTGCAGGAGCTGCGCTGGCAGGAGCTGCCATGGTGATAGTGGCGGGCTTTGCTTCCCAACCGAGAGCGCTTGCACCAAGAATAGCGGCATCAGCTTCCTTAAGTTCGCTGGGAAGTACGCGCACTTTGTTCTTGTAGATGCTGAGCATGTTCTTCTCCATTGATTCACGGAGCGGACGGAGAAGGAGCTCGCCTGATTTGGCAAGACCTCCGAACAGAACGAATGCTTCAGGCGAAGAGAAGGCAGTGAAGTCAGCCAGAGCCTCGCCAAGGATATTGCCGGTATATTCAAATATACGGTTGGCTATCACGTCGCCCTTCATAGCTGCGTCATAAACATCCTTTGATGTAATTTCATCTACAGGAATCTCACGCAGGAGCGAGGGCTCTTCGCTCAGTTCAAGGAACTCACGGGCTGTACGAGCCACACCTGTGGCAGAGCAATATGTCTCAAGACATCCGGTGCGTCCGCATCCGCACAGACGGCCGTTGTTGCGCTTAACAATCACATGGCCCAGTTCGCCTGCAAAACCATCATGACCGTACACCATTTGTCCGTTGATCACGATACCGCTGCCAACGCCGGTGCCGAGTGTTATCATTATGAAATCCTTGATACCGCGGGCTGCGCCGTAGGTCATTTCGCCGATAGCTGCTGCATTAGCGTCATTTGTAATGGCTACAGGGATACCGAACTTATCGCTCAGCATGCGTGCGAAAGGCACCGGGGTAGGCCAAGGCAGATTCACACCGTCCTCAATCATTCCGGTAAAGTAATTGGCATTGGGCGCACCCACACCGATTCCATAAATCTTATCCTCCACATCAAGCTGCTTCATCAGACGAAGAGTTTCGGTGTAAAGTTCATCGATATAATCCTCTATCTTGGAATGTTTACGAGTTTTGATCGAATTGCTGGCAAGGACCACACCACGTGCGTCAACCACGCCGAACACAGTATTGGTACCGCCCATATCGATACCGATAACGTAAGGTTTGGAGTTAATCATTTTGGTACTGGATTTTAAAAATTGATTTTCAATACCGCAAAGATAAAAGAATTTACATAACCAACGACGTTTTTTATCTTTTTTTATCGCTAAATGTTACTAATTGCCCCATATCGTATTTGACAAGGCTATATAATTAAGTACCTTTGCACTAACATTACGCAACAACTGCATAGAATGAAATCACATATATCACATTTGCTTCAGCCGGCCCTTATACTGCTGTCGGTACTGCTGCTGACAGGATGCTCAAAGGATGAGCCTACGCCTCCTGTAAAATCAGTATCCCGTACCGTGCTGGTCTACATGATAGCCGACAACGATTTGGGGTTAAGATCCCTCGACTCCAAGGATATAGCCGAGATGAAAGAGGGCATGCGCTCCATCACCGGACTCTCCGGCGACTATCGCCTGATTGTGTACCACGCTCCATACCAGAGCAATCCGATACTGAAAGAGATTTCGCCTGACGGCTCTGAAAAAATTCTGGCGTCCTATACCGACTCCGAAGCTGAGAACTCCGTATCCGTTTCACGTATGAACAGCGTGATAAGCACGGTTAAAGAGATGTCGCCCACGGAATCGTACGGGCTGGTTCTCTGGAGCCACGGCACAGGATGGCTCGAAGATGGCAAACGGATGCCAGGGAATGACTCCGGAGCCACCACTCTTTCATACGGCTCGCAGAATGGCTACACCATGACCATGCCCGAACTTGCCCGCGGCCTATCAGGCAATTACTTTGACTTCATCTACTTCGACTGCTGCCTGATGGCTACGGTAGAAGTAGCCTACGAGCTGCGCCACAATGCCGGAGAGATAGTGGCCTCAGCCACTGAATTACCTCTCGAAGGTATGCCCTACGACAAGAACGTACCATGCTTTTTCGATCAGCAACAGGGCATGAAGCAGGCGGCAAAGAACACTTACGACTATTATCTTTCCGATGCAGCCTCGTTCAATTCATGCACCATTTCCGTGATAAACACCGACGGACTAACGGAGCTGGCTTCCGCCACACGTGCCATACTTGCCACCGGAGCCGTTCCTTCGGACAGCTATGTCCCTGTACCATTCTTCCGTAAATCGGTGGTGCCGGCCGGAGCTTACGACATGGCCCACTATATACGGGCACTTTCCGCACCCCAGGCTCTGGCCGATGCATGGGAAAAGGCATTTGCGTCGACAGTCACCACCGCCTACGCTACCCCGACAAGCTATTACCTCGACATGACCAACCACAATGGACTCGGCACCAATATAGTGACCGCCACGGGACTTATCAGCCAATCCTGGGGCTACATGAACCTGCAGTGGTATAAAGATGTTGTTAGTTACCATCCGATTTTAGCAAACTGAACATGATAACACTTCCTGACTTATCAACGGCCGCAGCGCCCGAACTTACAGATTCAATCCCCACAGTAAAAGAGAGCCTTCAGACATTGAAGACCATGCCGTTCGATGATCTGATCAACTCACTGGCCAACGATCTGGCTAAATTCGCCATATCACTTGCCATAGCCATATTCGTATTCTACATAGGAAAATTCATCATACGTAAGCTCTACACGCTTGTTGCGGGCATAATGATCCGCCGGCATGTCGACCGCTCACTCAGCACATTCATCCTCAGCCTGATACGCATAGTACTGTATTTCATCCTTATCGTCACCGTAATAGGTATTCTCGGGATAAATACCAGCTCATTCATAGCGCTGTTTGCCTCCGCCGGTGTGGCCATCGGTATGGCACTGAGCGGAACGCTCCAGAATTTTGCAGGCGGAGTACTGATTCTGCTGCTCAAACCCTACAAGATTGGCGACTATATCGAAGCACAGGGATTTGCCGGTACCGTTACAGAGATACAGATATTCCACACCATCATCTGCACCCCTGACAACAAATCGATAATAATCCCTAACGGCGGTCTATCTACCGGAAGCATCAACAACTGGAGCCGCGAGGACTACCGGCGTGTGGAATGGACCGTAGCGCTTAGCTATGGCGATGATGTGGAGGTGGCCAGGCGAACCATCCTTGACCTCTTCAGCGCCGATGACCGCATAGTGAAGCAGACCCTCGAGCAGGACCGTCTGGACCGCATTGACGAAGAGAGCCGGCAGCATAGCAACCAGGAAACTGATGAGGAAGTTGAGGCAGCCCCCAGGAAACGTTCGTTGCTTTACCGTATGTTCCACCGCAAGCATTCCGACTTGAAGTCGCGGCTCGAGTCCATGCGCATGGAGGAGGAAACAAAGATAAAGGCATTCACACCCACCATTGACCGCCGCCCCACCGTAGCGCTCTCCGAACTGGCCGACTCAAGCATCAACCTCACCGCCCGCGCATGGGTGCAGTCAAAGGACTACTGGAGCGTTTACTACGATTTCAACGAGCGCATCTACAACGAACTTCCCCGCCATGGGCTGTCATTCCCCTTCCCGCAGATGGATGTACACATTACAAAGGAATAATTAACATATAATCACAAGTAAATTGAAATTATTTTTGTTAATTTTGCATGAAGTTAGCATATTAGGGGCTTGCCGTACCTTAAAGCGTTGACCCATAAAGTAATCCATCCGCCCCTCCCCTCTGCTGCGGTTACTTGCCACCGCGCTAAATTTTCCGGCAGCGTCCTGCCAACTTTGGCAGACGGCGTCCATAATGGCTCTGACTCAGGCCGTGCGATGTAATATCGCGCACACTCTCTCCCAAGGCCGGCACTTGTCAGACAATAACCGTGTGACGACCGTCAATGCGTGAATCCATCCCTTAGAGCAGGATTCGTGCATTACGTGACTGAGAAAAAAAGAAAAAAAACTACATAAATGACAAGTAAATGGAATTACCTGCCCCTTACTTCAGAAGAGAAAAAAGCGGAGACGGAATTAGCTAAGCGCTATGCCGCCATACCGCCTGTCAGCGAGTTACTGGCGCAACGCGGCATACGCTCGGTGGAAGAAGCACGAAAATTCTTTCACCCATCGCTTGCAGATTTGCATGATCCCTTCCTGATGCCCGGCATGGACAAAGCTGTGGCCCGCCTCAACAAGGCTATGGGGGCCAAAGAGCGAATAATGGTATACGGCGACTACGACGTGGATGGAACCACGGCCGTGGCTCTCGTGTACAAGTATCTGCTCAACTTCTATTCAAACATCGAGTACTACATTCCCACCCGCTACGACGAGGGCTACGGCATATCGAAGCGCAGCATCGACTACGCCGCCGCACAGGGAGTGAAGCTTATCATTATCCTTGACTGCGGAATCAAAGCAATCGAGGAGATAAAATATGCCCGTACTCTCGGCATTGACTTCATCATATGCGACCACCATGTGCCTGACGATGAACTTCCCGATGCTGTAGCCATCCTCAACCCGAAGCTTGAGGACAGCACCTACCCCTGCTCCCACCTGTCGGGATGTGGCGTAGGATTCAAGTTCATGCAGGCTTTTGCCAAAAGCAACGGCATCGACACCTCCGACCTTGAGGGGATGCTTGACCTGGTGGCAGTCAGCATAGCCGCCGATATTGTCCCGATGGTGGATGAGAACCGCATAATGGCCTACCATGGGCTCCGGCGCCTGAACACGAACCCCAACATGGGGCTGAGAGCCATAATACGTATCTGCGGACTCTCCGGACGTGAGATAACCATATCCGACGTGATATTCAAGATCGGTCCACGCATCAATGCATCCGGACGCATGCAGAGCGGACGTGAGGCTGTGGAGCTTCTTGTGGCCCGCGATGTGGCTGACGCTTATGAAAAGGGGAAAGCCATCGACCAGTACAACAAGGACCGCAAGGAACTTGACAAACGGATCACCGAGGAGGCAAACGCCATACTTGAAGGGCGCGATGAATCGACCTCCGACAAGAAATCCATAGTAATCTACAACAAGGACTGGCACAAAGGTATAATAGGGATCGTGGCCTCCCGCCTCACCGAGCTTTACTACAAGCCGTCAGTAGTGCTGACACGGTCAAACGGACTCGCCACCGGCTCCAGCCGCTCAGTACAGGGTTTCGACATATACAAAGCCATAGAATCGTCGCGCGATCTGCTTGAGAACTTCGGCGGCCACGCCTATGCCGTAGGTCTGTCGCTAAAGGAGGAGAACATTCCGGAATTTACACGCCGGTTTGAGGAGTATGTGGCAGCCAACATCCTGCCGCAGCAGCTCACCCCGCAGCTTGACATTGACGCCAACATATCGTTTGGCGACATATCAAACGAATTTATCCGCACTCTGCGTCAGTTCAACCCCTTCGGGCCGGGCAATCAGAAACCGGTGTTCTGCACACGCCGCGTGATGGATTTCGGCACAAGCAAGCTTGTAGGACGCAACCTGGAGCATATTAAGCTCGAACTTGTTGACGACACCTCCGGGAAGGTACTCAACGGGATAGCATTCAATATGGCCGAGCATTTCGAGCATATACATGCCCGCAAACCGTTTGACATCTGCTACACCATCGAGGAGAACAAGCATCAGAGCAACTCTGACGCCTTCCAGCTGCTGATAAAGGCCATTCACCCTGTGCGCTGATGCCATCGCCGGTTGACATTCTCCGGAAATACTGGGGATATTCCTCCTTCCGTCCGCTTCAGGAAGATATAATAACCTCTGTCATTGACGGACATGACACATTGGGACTTCTTCCTACCGGAGGAGGCAAGTCGCTCACATTCCAGATTCCGGCCCTGCTTCTGCCGCATCTGACCCTGGTGGTCACACCACTTATATCGCTGATGAAGGACCAGATAGACAATCTGGCCTCCCACGGCATAAGAGCTGCGGCCATCCATTCCGGACTGACCCGCTCGGAACAGAACCTGGCATTTGACCGTGCTACGCTGGGCAAAATAAAAATGCTCTATCTTTCGCCTGAAAAGCTACAGTCAAAATCATTCATCGACCGGCTGCGCACCATAGATATAAGCCTTATCGTGGTCGACGAGGCCCACTGCATATCGCAGTGGGGCTATGACTTCCGCCCCTCATATCTGCGCATAGCACAGCTGCGCAAGCTTTATCCCGACGTTCCGGTAATGGCTCTCACAGCCTCAGCCACTCCTGAAGTAGCTGCCGACATCCGGATGCAGCTCGGGTTCCGTGAGGGATACAAGGTATTTGCCAAAAGCTTCTCGCGCGATAATCTGTCATATATCGTAAGACATACCGACGACAAGATCGGCATGCTCATAAGGGTACTGTCAGGCACATCGGGAAGCGCCATAGTCTACGTACGCTCACGCAAGCGCACGCGCGAAACAGCCGAAGAGCTCCGCCGCGCAGGTATAAGCGCCGACTTCTACCATGCCGGACTCTCTCCCGAAGAGAAGAGCGAGCGCCAGGAGCTGTGGAAGGCCGGAACCACACGCGTGATGGTGGCAACCAACGCTTTCGGTATGGGCATTGACAAGCCTGATGTCCGGGTAGTGGCACATATCGACCTCCCGTCATCACTTGAGGAGTACTATCAGGAAGCCGGGCGTGCGGGTCGCGACGGACTCCCGGCCTACGCTGTGATAATAGCCTCGTCGCACGATAAAGGCACGCTCACCCGCCGCATAGCGGAGTCATTTCCTGAAAAGAAATTCATTCGCCGTATCTACGAGCTGGCCGGCAACTTCCTTGATATTGCCGTAGGGTCAGGCTACAACATGGTGTATGAATTCAATTTCGATCTTTTCTGCGAACGCTTCGGGACCCGGCCTGCACAGACCCGCAATGCACTGTTGCTACTCACCCGCGCCGGCTATCTGGAGTATGTCGATGAAATAACCACACGCTCACGCGTGATGATAGTAATGCAGCGTCAGGAGCTATACAACCTGCTGACTGACGATGTCACTGACAGCGTGCTACAGCTGCTTCTGCGCAATTATACCGGACTATTTGCCGACTACGTATATATATCCGAGGGGCGACTTGCCCGCATGCTCGGACTTAACGAACAGCAGATATACGAATCCTTGCTCAAACTCGGACGTCTGCACGTGCTCCACTACGTGCCGCGCAAGTCCACACCATATATATATTACACCACCTCACGTGAGCTTCCAAAGCACGTGGATATGCCCAAGGCTGTCTACGAAGTGATGAAACAGCGGCTGGAGCGGCGCATCGAGGCTATGAAGAGCTTTGTATATGACGACGCACATTGCCGTGTGGCTGGCATGCTCAGATATTTCGGCGAACCCGACGCTCCGGAATGCGGCAAATGCGATGTGTGCCGGGCTAAGAAAAAAAAGCACACCTCCGGAAACGATGATATTCATCGGATTTCCGAAGGTGTGTTGTATCTGTCATCACAGCCGGGCGGTCACACAACAGCTTACATGGCCGCTCAGCTTGGAGTACGTGCTGATGTCATAATTCCAGTGATCCGGACTCTGATTGATGAAGAAAAAATATCAATCGGCCCGGACGGAAATGTGACACGCCGCCTTAACGGATGAACAGCAGCTCACGGTATTTAGGGAGCGGCCACATCTCGTTGTCAATCATAAGTTCAAGCTTATCAATATGGTAGCGTATAGTCTCCATGCGGGGAATCACGGTATCATGATAGGCTATGGCCTTCTCACGCTCTGATTCGATACGGTTGGCCACACGGCGTGCCTCAACCATGGCTTCAGTCTCGGCCTTTATGATATGTGAATGCTCGGCTAATTTTTCTATGGTGTCCATATCCGGACCGGCTATCTTATCAGCTTTCTCAGCCGGGAAAAGCGACTTTACTTTTGAGACATTGTCAAGCAGCACCGACTGATAGCGTGTGGCCACCGGAAGAACGTGGTTAATAGCCAGATCGCCTAATACACGGGCCTCAATCTGCACCTTCTTCGTAAACATCTCCCACTTGACCTCGTTGCGCGCCTCAAGCTCAAGCTTGCTGAACACACCAGCCTTGCGGAACATCTCTATCGACTCAGGCTTCAGATAAGCGTCATATATCAGCGGAACACTTGCCTCGCAGTCAAGTCCGCGACGGGCAGCCTCCTCTTTCCATTCATCGCTGTAGCCATTTCCGTCAAAATGTATGGGACGTGACTCACGGATAAGAATACGGATCTCCTCAAGCAGAGCGTGACGCAGCTCCTCTCCGCCGGCAACACGCGCATCGATCTTTTCCTTGAATTCCTGAAGCTGCACAGCCACAGCCGAGTTCAGGGCCAGCATGGCAGCCGCACAGTTGGCGCTCGAACCTACGGCACGGAATTCAAAACGGTTGCCTGTGAATGCGAATGGCGAGGTGCGGTTACGGTCCGTGGCATCAACAAGTATTTCAGGTATCTGCGACACATCCAGACGCATACCCTCCTTGTCCGACAGGTCAGCGAGTTCATCATTCGTGCTGCTTTCAATGCGGTCAAGTATGTCAGCCAGCAGCGAGCCGGTGAATATCGATATTATGGCGGGGGGAGCCTCATTGGCTCCAAGACGGTGTGCGTTAGTGGCCGAAGCTATAGTAGCCTTAAGCAATCCGTTATGACGGTGAACGGCTGCCATCACATTGACCACGAAGGTCACAAACTGCAGATTCTCACGCGGTGTACGTCCGGGGCTGAACAGAAGGACACCTTTGTCGGTACCGAGGCTCCAGTTGTTATGCTTACCCGACCCGTTGATACCGGCAAACGGCTTTTCATGCAGCAGCACACGGAAGTTATGGCGGCGTGCCACCTCTCCCATCAGCGACATCAGAAGCAGATTGTGGTCATTGGCAAGATTGGTTTCCTCAAATATCGGAGCAAGTTCAAACTGATTGGGAGCCACCTCATTATGACGTGTTTTTGCGGGTATACCAAGCTTATGGCATTCTATTTCGAGGTCAAGCATGAAAGCCTCTACGCGCGAGGGGATGGCTCCGAAATAATGGTCCTCAAGCTGCTGGTTCTTGGCGCTTTCATGCCCCATCAGCGTACGTCCGGTGAGCATAAGGTCAGGACGTGCCGAGTAGAGAGCCTCATCGACAAGAAAATACTCCTGTTCCCAGCCCAGATATGACTTCACATGATTCACCTCCGGGTCGAAGAAGCGAGCCACAGCCGTAGCCGCGCGGTCAACACTGTTAAGAGCCCTCAGCAAGGGAGTCTTATAGTCAAGCGACTCACCTGTATAGCTTATGAAGATCGTAGGGATACAGAGGGTATTGCCCATGATGAAAGCAGGCGAAGAGATGTCCCAAGCCGAATAACCTCGCGCCTCGAATGTATTGCGGATACCGCCGTTGGGGAAGCTCGATGCGTCAGGTTCCTGCTGCACAAGAAGCTTTCCGGTAAACTTTTCAAGCACACCCCCTTTGCCGTCATGCTCCACGAAGCTGTCATGCTTCTCCGCGGTAGTTTCGGTAAGAGGCTGGAACCAATGGGTATAATGGCGTGCGCCATTGTCAATAGCCCACTTCTTCATCCCTTCGGCCACACTGTCGGCTACATCGCGCGGAAGCGGCTCCTTATTATCAATGGCATTGATAAGAGCCGCATATGTGGCAGCCGGAAGATACTCAAACATCTTCTGACGGTTGAACACAAACTTGGCATAATACTTTTCAGGGCGTTCTGCCGGTATCTCTACCGGTGCGGCTTTACGGTTGAAAGCCTCATCAACAACCTTAAATCTCAAACTTGACATACACGTTAATCTATAATCTATTGTTTTTTTTAATTCGATAATCTTGACAGACGCTGCACAGCCTCCATGGTGTCGGCATGACTGCCGAAGGCTGTCAGGCGGAAACATCCTTCGCCGGCAGGGCCGAATCCCACACCGGGAGTACCCACCACACGACACCGTTCAAGCAACAGGCTGAAGAAATCCCATGACGACATTCCTCCCGGTGTACTGAGCCATATATATGGCGAATCGACTCCACCCACACATTCTATTCCGGCCGACTGCAATCCCTCGCGGAGAAGCGATGCATTGCGCATATAGTAGTCAACCACCTCACGTACCTGACTGCGCCCCTCCGGTGTGTAAAGCGCTTCGGCAGCACGTTGCGCCACGTATGACGCGCCGTTGAATTTGGTGCACTGGCGGCGGTTCCACAGATGGTTCATGCTCACCTCACGTCCTGCGGAGTCAACCCCCTTCAGTTCATGCGGTACTACAGTGTAGCCGCAGCGCACGCCGGTAAACCCGGCTGTCTTAGAGAAGCTGCGGAACTCTATGGCACAGCGGCGCGCACCTTCTATTTCATATATGCTGTGTGGCACATCCTGACGTGTGATGTATGCTTCATACGCGGAGTCAAACAGTATCAGGGCATTATGCGCCAATGCGTAATCAACCCACACCTTCAGCTGCTCACGCGTGAGCGATGTCCCGGTAGGATTGTTCGGAAAGCAGAGGTATATCACATCCGGTTCATTCACCGGTAGCGCGGGGATATAACCATTGGCTGCGGTACATGGCAGATACTCTATCCGGCTCCAGCATCCGTCAGCACCACGCTCTCCGGCACGCCCGGCCATGACATTCGTATCAATATATACGGGATAGACCGGGTCAGTGACAGCCACACGGCACGCTGGCGAAAGGATATCGCCGATGTTGCCGGTATCGCTTTTAGCCCCGTCGCTCACAAATATCTCATCAATCGACATCTCTATGCCACGTTCGCGATAGTCCACTTCGGCTATACGCTCGCGCAGGAAAGCATAACCCTGTTCCGGGCCGTAGCCATGAAACGAGGATTCTTCCGACAGATGCCTCACTCCTTCAAGCATACCGCTGATAGCCGCATGGCATATAGGACGGGTCACATCTCCGATACCCATACTTATCACACGCTCGCCATCAGGATTGGCCTCCTTAAACGCAGACACCCTGCGGGCCACCTCCGAAAAGAGATACGAAGCAGACAGCAGGGTGAAGTTATCATTAATCTTTATCATTATTTCCTAAAATATCGTCCTTCCATTATTGTTGCGGCCGGACCGGTCATGAACACATGGTCAGTACTTCGGTCCCACCGTATCTTCAGGTCGCCTCCGAGCAGATGGAGCGTCACCTCCCGGGAGGTCAGCCCGCTGAGCGAGGCCGCCACAGCCGTGGCACATGCTCCGGTGCCGCAAGCCAGCGTTTCGCCGCTACCGCGCTCCCATACACGCATCTCTATATCAGTGTCGGAAAGCACCCGGGCAAATTCTATATTGGCTCTGTCGGGCCACATAGCATGGCATTCCAACTCGCGCCCCACACCGTGGACATCGAAGTCGGCCACCGGTGTGTCAATAAAAATCACTCCATGCGGATTTCCCATCGATACGGCTGTAATCTCCAGCTCGCCCGCCGAAGTCATTACAGGCTTACGCAGCATACGCTCCGAGCCGCACTCTACCGGCACACGCGCTGCTTCAAGAACAGGAGCGCCCATATCCACCGTCACCATACCGACATCCCCGTCAGCATCCGGATGCATCACGAGCGTCCTGACGCCCGACAGAGTTTCGAGCGTGACGGTTGTGGCATCGGTCAATCCATAGTCATGAACATACTTTGCAATACAGCGGCTGGCATTTCCGCACATACGCCCCTCGGAGCCGTCGGCGTTGAACATCCGCATTCTGAAATCAGCAACATCCGAGGGCATTATCAGAATCAATCCATCAGCTCCAACCCCCTTGTGACGGTCGCTCATATCCATTGCGAGCTGCGGGATATCGGAAGGCACGCTATCCATGCAATTGACATACAGATAGTCATTGCCGGCTCCGTGCATCTTGGTGAAAAGAATTTCTTCCATAAATGAATCGTATTGCAACATTCTGAAGCTTTACGGCTGCAAAATTAGCAATAATGCTCAATACCATCAAAGAAAATTCCGCTTTTATTCATCCTCGCACTCTTTAACATTTAACGTTTTTTAGGAGCATATCATTTTGTGACTTTTTTCGCCATGATGCTATCATGAAAGCACGGCATAGCCCTTTTTGATGATTAAATAATTCCGATATTCCGCATCCCGGCTTAACAACAGGCATATTACATGTACGGTCTACATAGCCTCACGGTTTGCTTTATTACCCCAAAGTTGAGTATCTTTGTATCGTTATCGGCTGAGAACCGATACTTAAAACAAGCTTTTTCATAACGTGCCAATTAGACATCAAATAAAAATCCACTGACGTTAAGTACTATGTGTAAGTGACAACGGATGCTCGCGAGAGCATCCGTTGTTTCTTTTATCATCGACCGTGATTATTCAGAGTCCGAACGTATATCGTACAGCAAATTCCAGACGCCTGAAACGTCCGTCGACAAGCAGCTTTCCATCACTATAGAAACCGGCTCTATCATGCTTACTAAGCAGCTCCCAGTTATCAGAGAATCCTATAAAGGCATATCTCACGCTCAAACTTAATCCATACCATGGCAAAGAATACCTTATTCCGGGCGTCAATCCTATTTCAGTGAAATCATCGCACCCAAATACTCCGCGATTATTACAGTGCCTATTATGGGTAGCCATTACATCCACAAATCCTGAGAGGCCGTGGAAACTGCCGGTTGACAATTCAACAAATCCACCATAAGAATTATAGCTGCCACTCTCATAGCTTTTCCCAAAATCAAACCGAGATGTCACGCCAAAACTCAGCAACCGGTTCAATTTAAACCCTACTTTAGGCGAAATATATCCAAATGTTCCGGCTACTCCCGTATTATCAAATCCGGCACCCATCTCAGCATACACACCTTTTTCGCCATTAAAATCACGTCCTTGGACAGGAATAACAGAAAAAAGCAAAGCCATACATATAAAGGCATACTTTTTCAAAGCATAATAAAATAACAATCGTTTCATAGCAACACTTTTTTTATAAGATTAACTTTCGCAAGTTAACCAAAATAATCGCAAAAAGCAAGCTAACCACTACTTTTTTTTAGTGGCTAACAGTAAGTTATATTTATACGAATTTTAATACTCCAGGATCAGTCGGCAAGGAGTTCGGGGCGGACTTCGAAGCGGAGCAGGACCGGATTCTGCTTGGTGTCGCAGCTTTTGTGATCCCAGCGGCGTATCTCTTCCAGATTATATGTATCGCCGTAAATGCGGTTCCACTCCTCCACATCGGCACTGCCCGTGAGCAGATAACCTTCGAGCGGAAGATCAATGTCATACACCCGCAGGCGGTCGTGCATATAGAAATTGACAGTATAGTAACGCAGCATATCCTCCGACACAAAGCTGTATATCGGAGCCTCGGCGGGGAGCATATGCTCAATATCCTCCGCTACAGGACGGTCAGATTTAGCGCCCAGCACAGAGGGTAGCAAGCCGCCGGCAGTAAGCCAAAGAGCGGAAAGCAGAGTCAACACCGTGACTCCCGCACACCAGTCGGCACGCCGCATCCAGATGGCGCACCATAGATATACACCCGCGCAGAGAGCCAGCGCTGCAAGCATCCATCCGAGCCATGCCATATTGACCGGCGCCAGAGGAATAGAAGCCCAAGCCTGGGCATGACCTGTAAGAAGAGCTATCATTGCCACACCGGCAAGTACCGCTCCGAGCGCCACTATCCAGCACCACCCTTTAAGAAGGCGCGGAGCCTTCACAGCCATCCAGCTTATAAGAATGGCCATAAAATATGACAGGAACGGATATATCGGAAGCAGATAAACGCTTCGCTTACTCTTGGGCAGACAGTAGAACAGGAAGATGACAATGACAGCCACCGCCGCAAACAGCTTGACGGCATCTGCTTCACGCAGCTTTCTACGCCACGAACGCCAGCCACGGATGAATGGCTTTACTCCGGCATAGTGCGCCGCAGCGAGGGCCAAAAGAGCCAGAAGGGTATATGGAAGCATACCAACGCTAACGGTCATAAAATTGTACCACAACGGCTTGACATGCGAATCATACGACATGGTCCCGGTCATTCGTCCGAAATTTTCCTCCAGCGCGAGCCGCAGGAATTCATCGCCCCCCTGCTGATAGGCGGCATAGTACCACACGAGGGGTACTACCAGCGCTGCAACACCTACCGCCACAAGGCGCAGGAAGAGAGGCAGGAAACGATCGCCCCGCAACAACCCGTAGATTCCGGCCACAAGGCATGGAAGCACCATCCCGACAGGTCCCTTGGTAAGCACGGCGCATGTCATGCAGAGCACCGCCAGCCACGGGACTCCCCGGTAGCCTCCGTCGCGGTAACGCCACAGCAACACAAGAGAGGCTACGATAAAAAACGTGAGCACCATATCCACACGGCAGGCCATGGCAGCGCGCCACACCTCGATATTGCTCACCGTGATCAGCGCCGTCAAGGCTCCGAGCGCCATGCTTCCGGTGCGGCGGCGGATAAAGCAGAACATCATCATAGCCATTGCAGAGGCAGCCAATGCGCTCGGCAGGCGCGATGTGAATTCGCTGACCTCACCCGTCGGAAGAGAGAACAGAGCTATGCACCACGCCAGAAACGGAGGCTTGTAGGGTATCTCAGCTCCGAAGCTTACGGGTAGCACCCAGTTGCCGCTCTGAAGCATCGACACGGCCACTATGGCCTCGCGCGGTTCCCCTTTTGTATTGAAAGGCGATAGTCCGAGCCAAGGCAGGAACGTAAGCAATATAAGAATGAAAATTAGCAGCTTAACTCTGTAGTCGGTACGTGGATTGGTCATATTATTAAACACTCTCTTAAGTATGTAGTGTACAAAAATACATAAAATTTCAGTATCTTTGTGCCGTATGGATTCGCAACGCGCTCTTTTGATAATAAATCCAATCTCAGGCACAGCCGACAAGGAGGGGCTTGACCGCTACGTACGCAGCCGCCTGGGCATGCGCGGCATCAACGTCGACACGGCGTGGACCGCAGGCAGCGGCGACGCCACCCGCCTGGCCAACAACGCCGTACGCGCAGGCTACGGTTCTGTCATAGCAGCCGGAGGCGACGGCACCATCAACGAAACGGCAGCCGCCCTATGCCACACCGGAGTGGCGCTCGGCATCATACCCTGCGGCTCAGGCAACGGACTGGCCCGGCATATAGGTATTCCGCTTGACATCAACGGCGCCGTCAATATCATTGAGAACGGACTCACCCAGGACTGCGACTTCGGCACTGTCAACGGACGCCCGTTTTTCTGCACTTTCGGTGCCGGATTTGACGCCACGGTAAGTGAGAAATTCGCCACCGACAAGCAGCGCGGGCGCATGACCTATATCAAAAATACATTCCGCGAGTATATCAACTTCAAGCCTACGGAATACATAATCAGCGCCAACGGACAGATGCTCACCCAGCGTGCTTTCCTCGTGGCGGCATGCAACGCCTCGCAGTATGGCAACAACGCCTACATAGCACCTCACGCATCGATAACCGACGGACTGCTTGACCTCACCATAATCCACTATGGCAATCTGCTCACCACAGCTCTTGTAGGCATAGACCTGCTCAGTGGGCTTATAGAGCGCAACATGCTTATCCACACCATGCGCACCGCACAGGCCACGATAGAACGCCCCGAACCCGGACCGGTGCACATCGATGGCGAACCTATGTGGATGGGACGCCGCCTGGAGGTGGAATGCCACAAACATGGGCTGCGCATATTCGTGCCGGAAGCCGACCATCCATTCGTGCCCATCATCACTCCGGTGATGGCCATGATGCGCGACCTGCGCCACAACATGGAGCAGATCATAAAAAAAGCCAACCTCTCCTGACCTTACAGAAAGTCAACCTGACAATAATATAAACACAAACAAACTCTTATATATAGATATGGCATTACAATGTGGAATAGTAGGACTGCCCAACGTGGGCAAATCCACTCTTTTCAACTGTCTTTCAAACGCCAAGGCCCAGTCGGCCAACTTCCCGTTCTGCACCATAGAGCCGAACGTAGGCGTGATAACCGTTCCTGACGAACGCCTCAACAAGCTCGTGGAGATGTGCGAGCCCCGCAGCGTGGTACCTGCCACTGTGGAGATTGTCGATATAGCCGGCCTCGTCAAAGGAGCCAGCAAGGGTGAGGGACTCGGCAACAAGTTTCTGGCCAATATCCGCGAAACAGACGCGATAATCCATGTGCTCCGCTGCTTCGACGACGACAACATCACCCACGTTGACGGCACCGTCGATCCTGTCCGCGACAAGGAAATCATTGACTACGAGCTTCTGATCAAGGACCTCGAAACCGTGGAGAGCCGTATGGCCCGCACACAGAAGCAGGCTCAGACCGGCGGCGACAAGACAGCCAAGATGCAGTACGAGGTACTCTGCCGCTTCAAGGAAGCCCTCGATGCCGGCAAGCCCGCCCGCTCGGTAGAGTTTGACACCGTCGACGAGCAGCGCTTTGCCCGCGACCTGTTCCTGCTCACCTCCAAGCCTGTACTCTACGTGTGCAACGTCGACGATGCCTCAGCCGCATCAGGCAATGCCTATGTCGAGGCTGTACGCAAAGCCATAGAGGGCGAAGGCTCAAGCCTGCTTATCGTGGCCGCACAGACCGAAAGTGAGATAGCCGAGCTCGACTCCTACGAGGACCGCGTGGAATTTCTCAAGGAGATAGGGCTCGAAGAGTCAGGCGTGTCACGCCTCATACGCGCCGCCTATGCTCTGCTCGACCTCCAGACCTACTTCACCGCCGGCCCTGACGAAGTGCGTGCATGGACATTCCTCCGCGGCAGCAAGGCCCCGAAATGCGCCGGCATCATCCACACTGACTTTGAGAAAGGATTCATCCGTGCCGAAGTCATCAAATATGACGATTATGTAGGGCTCGGAAGCGAAGCTGCGGTAAAAGCCGCCGGCAAGATGAATGTGGAAGGCAAGGAATATGTGGTTCAGGACGGCGACATAATGCACTTCCGGTTCAACGTGTAAGGCACACGCCAGTTGCATTTGCATAAAACAAGAATTATCAATATCTTTGCGTTCTGTAAAAACACCTACATCCGAGACTTATGCGATTTAAGACTACACTCCGCACACTCATAGCTGCGACGGCACTTTTCGCCGCGTGCGCTACTGCTTATGCCGAAATGACAGACGAACAGGTAATCCAGTACGTCCAGCAACAGAAAAAAAACGGCAAAACGGAGCGACAGATAGGAAAAGAACTCATTTCAAAAGGCGTCACGCCCGCACAGCTTGAACGCCTGCGCGACGCACACTCCGGATCCGGAGCCCAGGAAACAGAATCCGGCGCTGCCGACAAGTCGGTGATGCGCGGACGCGCCGTAGAGGACAAGGAAGCCGAAGGCGAAACAGGCCTTGCTACGACCACACGCCAGGAAGTGCAAAAGGGTTCGGCCAATATATTCGGCCACAACGTGTTCTCCACGCAGTCTCTCACTTTCGAGCCCAACGAAAACCAGGCAACGCCCAAAGACTACCGTCTCGGACCCGGCGACGAGGTGATAATCGACATATGGGGCGAAAGCGAGGACCGTCTCCAGCAGACAATCTCGCCTGAAGGCAGCATCATCGTGGAACAGCTCGGTCCCATCTATCTGAACGGGCTGACAATAGACCAGGCCAACGCCCACCTGCGCAAGCTGTTTGCCAGCAAATATGCAGGCGTGGGCGACTCAGCCACCGAAATAAGCCTCAATCTCGGCAAAGTGCGCACGATACAGGTGAACATCATGGGCGAGGTAGTCACCCCCGGCACCTACCGCCTCTCGCCGTTCTCGACTATATTCCACGCCCTCTACCGCTCGGGAGGCATCACCGACATAGGCTCGATGCGAAACATAGAGGTGGTGCGCAACGGTCGCCGGCTCGCCGTGGCAGACGTATACGACTTCCTTTTCAACGGCAAGAACAGCAAGAACATACACCTGCAGGAGGGCGACGTAATCATAGTGCCGCCATATGAGACTATGGTACGCATCGACGGCAACGTAAAGCGCCCCATGTACTATGAGACAAAGGACGGCGAAACCCTTGCCGACGTGCTGGCCTTTGCCGGCGGATTCTCGGGCAACGCCTATACCGAGGCCGTGCGCGTGTCGCGTCTGGCCGGCCAGGAGAACGAACTGTACAACGTGCACGCCGACGAGTTCGGTGGCTACAGCATGCAGAACGGCGACGTAGTGACCGTCGGACGCGCCCTCGACCGCTACACCAACCGCGTACAGGTGCGCGGACAGGTGATGCGCCCCGGATTCTATGCCCTCGGCGCCGAAATGCTCACTCTGCGCGGACTCATCGAAAAAGCACAGGGACTCGTCGAAGACGCTTACACCGAACGTGCGCTCATCTACCGCGAAGGAGCCGACCTGACACTTCAAGTCATCCCCGTCGACCTCGGCGCCGTACTCGAAGGCTCTGCGCCCGACATCGAGCTGCAACGGAACGACATCGTGGAAATCGCGAGCCTGCAGGAACTGAACAACCGCGGAGGTTTCACTATCCAAGGACTCGTGGCCGACCCCGGCACTTATCCTTATGCCAGAAACACCACTATCGACGACCTCATCCTCCAGGCCGGAGGACTCCTCGAAGGAGCGTCCGAGGCCCGTATCGAGGTGGCACGGCGCATCGTCGACCCGACATCTCTGCATTCCAGCAACGAAATAGCCAAAGTATTCAACTTCGAGTACAAAGGCGGCAAAGTGGGCACCCCTGGTTTCCTGCTCGAGTCCAATGACATAGTGACCGTGCGCAAGAGTCCGGTCTACATGGCACAGCAACGCGTGGCCATAGGCGGAGAAGTGACATTTGAAGGCCCCTACACCCTCTCGCAGCGCAACGAACGCCTGAGCGACCTCGTAAACCGCGCCGGCGGCCTCACCGATGCCGCTTACGTGCGCGGAGCACACCTCAGCCGTAAGATGACGGAAGACGAAATAGCCGCACGCACCGAAACCATCCGTATCGCACGCATGATGCAGAACGGCGAGTCCAACGACTCCATCTCCATGGAAAAGCTCGTCATCTCCGACAGGTACACCGTGGGCATCGACCTTGAAAAAGCACTTGCCGCACCCGGCGGCGACTACGACCTCGTGCTTCAGGAAGGCGATGTGCTTTTCATCCCGCAGCTCATCAGCACAGTGCGCGTGCACGGCGACGTGATGGTGCCCAACACCGTGTCCTACAAAGACGGCGCCAAACTCAAATACTACATAAACCAGGCCGGCGGCTACGGAGAACGAGCCAAAAAAGGCAAAGCCTACGTGGTGTACATGAACGGTATGGTGGCAAAAGCCAGCCGCAACGTGAAAATCGAACCCGGATGCCAGATCATAGTGCCCTCGAAAGCCCCGAGCACGGGTCCCAACTGGCAGGCCATCATGTCCGTGACCTCCGTAGGCGGAACACTCGGCACCATGGCCGCAGCCATAGCCACGCTCCTGAAATAAACCCCGCTCCACACTACACATATGACAGACGAGAAGAACAACTTGAATCCGCACGACGACGAAGTGCAGGAAATAGACCTCATGGACCTCGCGAAAAAGCTGTGGTCGGCACGCAGATTCATCCTAAAAGCAGCTGCATACGGCATTGTGGTCGGACTCGTGGTGGCGTTTTCAGTTCCGCGCGAATACACCACCACCATAAAACTCGCCCCGGAACTGGGCGACAACAAGCAGGCCGCCGGTGGCCTCGGAGCCTTGGCGTCCATGGCAGGCCTAAACGCTGGCGGCGCAAGCAAAGAAGCGGTGACTCCGCAGCTTTACCCAGACATCGTATCGTCCATACCCTTTGCGGTAGGACTTTTCGATGTGCCCGTCACCGACATCTCCGGTAAAAACCACACCACCATACGCCGCTTCATAGAAGAAGACACATCGGAGCCATGGTGGAGCACACTGAAAGCTCTACCCGGAATGGCCATAGGCGGCGTGAAATCCCTGTTCACCGACGAAGACGACGAAGCCGCATCCGACACAATCAACGCATTCAGGCTGTCCCGCAGAGAAGCAGCAGTGGCAGGAGCAATCATCGAACGCATAGGAATCGATGTCGACAACAAGACTTTTGTAGTCACTCTTTCCACGACTATGCAGGACCCGATGGTGTCGGCTCTGCTCGCCGACACTGTCGTGGAACGGCTGAAAACCTATGTGACGGAATACCGCACTTCCAAAGCGAAAGAAGACCTCAAATATGCAGAAAAGCTCAACGAAGAAGCCAAGGCCGACTACCATAAGGCACAGCAGACCTATGCCGACTATATGGACAAGAACCAAGGCATCGTGTTGCGCTCGGCCCGCACCGAACAGGAACGCCTACAGAACGAAGCCGCTCTCGCGTTCAATCTCTACAACGCCACAGCCCAGCGCCTGCAGTCGGCCAAGGCAAAAGTGCAGGAAATCACTCCTGTCTACGCTGTCGTCCAGCCTGCGAGCGTGCCGCTC
>OFGR01000106.1_pt1 | contig 81511 bp, 67 predicted proteins | sample 1521811 | NCBI WGS metagenome assembly OFGR01 (sample SAMEA3504098, study PRJEB24116) | mouse gut metagenome | biome: mouse gut; feature: mouse-associated habitat; material: faeces | place: Denmark | collected 2011 | reverse complement strand
TTTCATTCGAAAGAGAACTCATAAAAGTATCTCTCGTGCGTCTTTGCAACTTTATAATAAGTCGCTGCGCGACGGCACTAAAGGATAAAGTCGCTTCGACACACCTGAAATGAGAGAAACTTTCATTCGAAAGAGAACTCATAAAAGTATCTCTCGTGCGTCTTTGCAACTTTATAATAAGTCGCTGCGCGACGGCACTAAAGGATAAAGTCGCTTCGACACACCTGAAATGAGAGAAACTTTCATTCGAAAGAGAACTCATAAAAGTATCTCTCGTGCGTCTTTGCAACTTTATCTGCTGATTTTGTAAAGAATAAAATCATTTTGTTCAATGCCAAGTGTAGCAATATATTCCTTGGTTAGACCGTGTTCCTGAAGTACTGCGTCAGGAAGCCATGGACTGATACAACTGTCAAAATACCAGATTGTTCCACTTGCGGCGCCAAAATCCATGTCCTCTAAAAAGCGAAGTTTATCGGTATCAAAATAACAGGCATATATAAATCCATATAGTTTGTTGTTGTAGAGGATAATATCATTTTCAGACAAGTTTTCCTCCATATAGGTGAGCAGCTCTTCTGTATGGGTACTGCGGTATTCATCAAGATAATTTGTCTTGTAAGAGCTTGCAGTCATAGAGAGCAAAAAGGCACAAAGCAGCGGATAGGAAAGTCCTTTTTGGGTGCCAAAACCGATTGCCAGAAATAGTGCAGTCAGCCCCATACATGGAATCAAATACCGCGCAATAAAAAACGGTGTTATCAATACAGAGACAGTAATTCCTAAAAGTGCGGTCAGAAGCGGAACCAGAAGCAGGGCAAGCGCAAAACATCTTGTGGTCGCCGGGTAAGGTTTTACAAACACCATGATAAAGGCTGCCAACAGCAAAAAAGCGAACATGATAGCAGTAAAAGGAAGCCTAGAATCAAATAAGTCACCAAAATATCCCAAAATCGTTTCTTTTGTAACGGGTTCAATCCAATAGTTGTCTATTCTGCTGCCAGTTTGTTTTAGCAGCACCAAAAGCCACGGGATAAAGCACAGCGCTGTAAATGCTCCCGACAAAAACCATTTGCCGATTCCAGTACGGGAAAACAATACAGCGGCACCAAGAAGCAAATAAATCCATACAGCGCTGATCATGGCAAAATTATGTGTGTAGCAGGCGCTGACAGAAGCGATGCTTAAAAGAATCCAGTATTTGGTCTGATGGGTGACATATGCTCCATAAGCGAAAAGCCCTGCAATGGTAATAAAAAAAATAGCCCAACTGTACATTCGAATTTGCACACCGTATTCCATAACGCATGGAATGGCATTCAAAAACAGCATAAACAAAAACGCAGTTTTTGCACCAAACCAGGGGGCTATATAAAAGATGCCAAGAAGCATGGTAAAAAACATTGGAAGGATACTAACCAGCTTATAAACCTGAAAACTTGTACCAAACAGCGTGATAAAAAGCTTTACAATCAAATAGTATAAAGGGGGGTGCACATCATTTGCAGTGCCGCGGATAATGCCCAAAACAGAGTTTGAACCGACAAGCTCAATGGTAAATGCTTCGTCAGTCCAGATATTTCTATTAAAAATCAGTGAGACATACAGCGCCGTCATAAGGACGGCGGATAAAAGAAGCCAAATAATGGCGTTTTTTGATGGATTGGGAAATCTTTTCACATGTGTACTCCTTAAAATTAAGATAATAAGATACAACTTTCAGCGTCCATTATAACATGCTTTTTTGGGAAATCAATAAAAATAGCAGTACATTTACCTGTTTTTTGTTTTTTATGTAGAAACACTATGATTTATATGGTAAGATGAATACGACAATAAGCCATGCAGAATGGAACATGCAAAACTGTTGTGGCGAAACTATAAACAATCGTATGATACCAGGGCCGCAGAAGTATGACATGCAAAGCAGTCCATGTATCATAGGGACAAAATATCTTTTGTCCCAACATCATAGTATAATAATATATTAAGTAGTGACAGAGAGAGGGAAAAACAGATGGCAAGTGTTAGTATTGAAAAGGTGATGGATAAGTTCAATCTCACAAATCTTACGCCGCAGATCGATTTGACAAATATCAAGATTCAACAGCCTGATGTCAACAGGCCAGCGCTTCAGTTAGCGGGATATTTTGAACATTTCGAGGAAACAAGACTTCAGATTATCGGCTTTGTAGAATATTCTTATATGGAGTATCTTCCGGAAGGCAGAAAAAAAGACGTTTATCCAAAACTGATATCAGATAAAACCCCATGTTTTATCTTTTGCAGAGGGCTGCGTCCAGACGATTTGTTTTTGGAAACAGCATTAAAAAATAATGTTCCATTGCTGCTTACAGAGAAGTCAACATCATCTTTTATGGCAGATATCATTAAGTGGCTCAATGTACGGCTTGCGCCATGTATTTCCGTACATGGTGTACTTGTGGATGTGTATGGTGAGGGCGTTTTGATTACCGGCGAGAGCGGTATTGGCAAGAGCGAAGCGGCTCTGGAGCTGATTAAGCGCGGGCACCGTTTGGTTTCAGATGATGTGGTAGAAATTCGAAAAGTGGGCAAAGATACACTGATTGGTTCGGCGCCAGATATCACGCGTTATTTTATTGAATTACGTGGTATAGGAATCATTGATGTCAAGACGCTGTATGGTGTACAGAGCGTTATGGACACTGCCAATATTAACCTTGTAATACGTTTGGAAGACTGGGATAAAGAAAAGAAATATGACAGATTAGGTCTTGAAGAAAGTTATACAGAATATCTTGGAAATAAGGTCGTCTGCCACAATATACCGATTCGGCCGGGCAGAAACTTAGCAATTATTTGTGAATCAGCGGCTGTTAACTACCGTCAGAAGAAGATGGGCTATAATGCTGCACAGGAATTGTATCAGCGTGTACAAAATTCGCTGACAAAACCACATGATGAAGATGAGGAAACAAGCGTTATCAAATAAGGAGAAAAGAAAGAATGAGCAAATATTGTTTTGGTGTAGACTTGGGTGGAACAACTGTAAAGATTGGGCTTTTTGACCCAGAAGGAACCGTGATTGAGAAATGGGAAATTCCTACAATAAAGACAGACAGCGGCAGCAGAATCCTTCCAGATATTGCCAGATCGGTTTTGAGCAAAATGGAAGAGTCCAATATTGCAAAGGAATCCGTTATAGGCGTTGGAATCGGAGTGCCAGGACCAGTTGATGAAAATGGTGTAGTACATAGAGCAGTAAACCTAGGCTGGGATATTATGAATGTCAATGAAGTGCTTGGAGGACTGCTTAAGATGCCTGTGAAGGCTGGAAATGATGCCAATGTAGCAGCGCTTGGAGAAATGTGGCGCGGCGGCGGCAAAGGCTGCAAGAATATGGTACTTGCAACGCTCGGTACAGGCGTTGGCGGCGGAATTATTGTAGACGGCAAAATTGTGACAGGCGCTACAGGAGCAGGCGGCGAGATTGGCCATATACATATTGTTGATGACGAACCAGATGCTTGCGGATGCGGCAATCATGGATGTCTGGAACAATATGCGTCTGCAACAGGAGTTGTTCGGCTTGCAAACAGAAAACTAAACGCTTGTTCAGATAACAGCGTTTTAAGAGATGCCAAGGAAAAGGGAAAGCTTGGCGGCAAGCAAATTTTTGATGCGGCAAAGGCGGGTGACAAGGTTGCCTGCGCGATTGTTGATGAATTCTGTATGTACCTTGGAAAGGGGCTTGCCATGATAGCAGGCGTCGTCAATCCAGAGGCATTTGTGCTGGGCGGCGGTGTTTCCAAAGCAGGGGAAATCCTTCGCGAAGGCGTGCAGAAACAATACCAGAAATATGTGTTCCATGGCAGCAGCGATGCACAGTTTAAGCTTGCAGAGCTTGGAAATGACGCAGGAATTTATGGAGCAGCAAAATTAGTATTGTAAAAATTTTGTAACAGTTTAGCTTAGGACTTTGCATTTACTGCAAAGTCCGTAAGAACACGTAGCAATTGAGATGCATCAAGCCATGGTACATGGGTTTGATATCGTGAAACGATTCTGCATGGCTTGGTGATCGTAACAGGAAGCCAAAGGCTGAACTGTTACAAAATTTGGAAGAACAGCACAGCAAAGGACTGTGCATAATAAGGATATCAATAAAAAAGGGGTTTATCTGTTGGAAGAGAAATATAATAAAGAAGCAATACAGAGATTAAACCAAAGATTTTCCGAAGAATTTCGTCCGGAACAAATACTTGTAAATGAAAATATGTCAGCGCATACCACCTTTCGCACAGGCGGTATGGCTGACTTATTTGTAGAGATACAGAATGAAGAGCAGCTTGGAAAGGCGCTCAAATTGCTGCATGCGGAGGGGCTTTCCGTACTCAACCGTGATTTTTATTTGCTGGGAAATGGAAGCAATTTGTTGGTGAGTGACAGTGGAATCAGGGGTGTTGTGCTGCATTTGTCCAAGGAATACAGTCATATCCGAGTAGAAGGAAATACCCTTGTATGTGAAGCTGGTGCAACCCTTGCAGCAATTGCGAAAAAGGCATGTGCGAGTGCGCTTTCTGGATTTGAGTTTGCGGCAGGAATTCCAGGAAGTCTTGGCGGTGCGATTGTGATGAATGCAGGCGCTTATGGCGGTGAGATGAGAGAGGTTGTCAAATATGTCAAACTGATGACGCCAGAGGGCAAAATAATTCAAAAAAATACAGACGAGATGCATTTTGGATACAGACACAGCCTCCTAAAGGAGCAGCCGTTGATTGTTCTTGAGGCTGCAATTGCGCTGGTGCCGGGAGAAATCGCCAATATTCAGTCCCGAATGGAAGAGCTTGCTGCTAAGAGACGTGAGAAACAGCCGTTGGAATATCCAAGTGCAGGTTCGACCTTTAAACGTCCGGAAGGATATTTTGCGGCGAAATTAATCGAAGACGCCGGACTTAGAGGGGCATTTGTCGGAGGTGCACAAGTGTCCGAGAAGCACTGCGGTTTTGTAGTGAACAAGAACCAAGCTTCCTCTTCGGATGTGTATGCTTTGATTCAGGAAATACAGAAAAAGGTGAGAGAATCTTCTGGAGTCAATATAGAGCCAGAAGTTATTTTCATTGGATCGTTTGGATAAAACCTGCAAAAATACAACAAAATAGAGAGGTTTGAATACAAAAATGAGATTTGTAATAGTCACTGGTATGAGCGGCGGCGGAAAGTCAACGGCCATGAAGATGCTTGAGGACGCAGGATACTATTGTGCAGACAATATGCCTGTGCCGCTGATAGAGAAATTTATGGAACTGCTTGCCATGCCAGATAATGGAATACAAAAGGTCGCTTTGGGATTGGATGTCAGAGCCGATCAGTCCTTTGAGGATATTAATCAGCTTGTGGCGCGTCTGAGAGAAACCTATACTTTTGAAATCATGTTTCTTGAGGCGGCGGATCGCGTACTTTTGAAACGTTATAAAGAATCAAGGCGTGTGCATCCGCTGTCTGTGGATGGTGATTTGATGAGCGGGATTGTGAGGGAGCGCGCGCTGCTTGCCAGCATTAAGCAGGCGGCAGATTATGTCATTGACACGACAAATCTGCTGACCCGTGAGCTGAAAGCGGAGTTGGACAGAATTTTTGTCAACAATCGGGCATACAACAGTTTGATGGTAAATATTTTGTCCTTTGGGTTCAAAAATGGCATACCACAGGACGCGGATCTGGTATTTGATGTGAGATTTTTGCCAAATCCGTTTTATATTGATGAGCTGAAGCACAAGACCGGACTAGACAGAGAAGTACAGGATTATGTGATGGGTTTTCCAGAAGCGAATGCATTTTTAGACAAGCTTTCTGATATGGTTCAGTTTCTGATACCCAATTATATTAAAGAAGGAAAATATCAGCTTGTGATAGGGATTGGGTGCACGGGCGGACAGCACCGAAGTGTGACGCTTGCAGGAGAGCTGTTTGGACGGTTGAAGGACAAAGGGGATTATGGCTTAACGCTTCGCCATAGAGATGTCAAATAAAAATGACAACCAATAAAATTATTTTGCCGATAGATGTCGGCACATGGAGAATAGAATGTCTTTTTCAGCAGACGTAAAAGAAGAACTTGTCAAGATTGACAATGATGCAAGGCACTGCCAGATTGCAGAGCTTGCGGCAATCCTTGTGTATTCCGGCGTTTTGAATGGGGAAAATCACAGCAAAAAGAGCATCGTATCCAGGCTTGATTCGCCGCATGCATCATCAAGGTGTTTGGGGTTAATCAGCAGATTGCAAAAGCGCTCTCCTATGCAGAGGATAGAGGATATGGATGTATCCATGGAAGTATCCAAAGAGCAGATACTGCGGATCATTAAATATACGGCAGGCAGTATGCTGGTGAATCCGCTGCTGCTAAAAAGTCAGTGCTGCAAGCGTGCTTTTTTGAGAGGGGCATTTCTGGAAACAGGTTCTATGAGCAATCCTAAAAAAGGCTATCATCTGGAATTTGTGTGCAGCGACCTGTCACAGGCAGAACAGATAGCAGAAGTTATGCTCAATTATGATATTCGGGCAAAGATTGTGCCAAGGAAAAAATATAAAGTGGTATATCTCAAAGAAAGTGAAGAGATTGTGGAGCTTCTGAATGTGATGGGAGCCCATGTATCGCTGATGAACTTGGAAAATCTGCGCATATTAAAGGATATGAGAAATTCTATCAACAGAAGGGTAAACTGCGAGGCCGCCAATATCACCAAAACAGTGAATGCAGCAGCAAAACAGATAGCAGATATTCAGTATTTACAAAAACATTATGGGTTTGACCAGCTGGCGCCAGGTCTTCGCCAGATGGCGGAACTTAGGATTGAGTATCCTGATGCGACACTCAAGGAACTGGGACAATATTTGGTTCCTTGTATGGGAAAATCGGGAGTGAATCACAGACTGAGGAAGTTAAGTGAGCTGGCAGAACGGCTCAAAAATCAGCACGGAGGGAAATAATGAATAAGAAAGCATTATTTATTGTGAATCCGCATTCTGGAAAAGGGCTGATAAAAAACTACCTTTTGGAGATTGTGGATATATTGGTAAAAGCAGATTATGAAGTAACCATTTATACGACACAGGCTAGAAAAGACGCCGAGCGGGTGATGCTGGAACGGGATCGGGACTATGCGCTTGTAGTGTGCAGCGGCGGAGATGGGACACTTGACGAAATTGTTACAGGGATGATTAAATCTGGATTTCGGACCAATATTGGTTATATACCAGCAGGGAGCACCAATGATTTTGCAAACAGCCTCAAAATACCATCCAATATGAAAAAAGCAGCGCAGATTGTAGCAGATGGCAGACTATTTGGGTGCGATGTAGGGCGTTTTAATGATGATGTATTTGTGTATATTGCCGCATTTGGGATTTTTACAGAGGTTTCTTATGGAACGCCACAGGAAATGAAAAATATGCTTGGACATATGGCGTATATACTTCAGGGAGTGAAACAACTTCAGAATATCAAATCCTATCATTTAAAAGCCGTATACCTGTTAGAAGACGGCAATGAACGGACAATTGAGGATGATTTTATCTTTGGAATGGTTACAAATTCCTATTCTGTTGGCGGCTTTAAAAGCATAGCGGGGAATGTATTTAAAGGAAATATAGCGCTTGATGATGGACTTTTTGAGGTGACTTTGATCAAGGTGCCTAGAAATCCTGTCGAATTAAATTCGGTTCTTGCGGCCCTTGCAATCCGAAATATTGATACAGACCGCATGTACAGCTTTAAGACGAGCCGCCTGATTGTGGAGTCAGAAAAAGAAGTTGCCTGGACGCTTGACGGAGAGTTCGGCGGAAACCATAAAAAGGCAGCAATAAAAAACGAAAAAGAGGCCATGGATATTATGGTCGGGGAATCAGAATGAAACGAACATATTTGTTGTTAATAGCAGTAATTGCTGCAGCGTTGGGAATTACTTTTTATAGCAGTTTATCATATCACTATGAAATGCAGGGGGAAGTGATTGATTTATCAGAGTATGATATCGAACCTTATGGATATGATATGGTTATAAAAAATCAGAACAGAAATTTTGTGGTGAATGGCGATGACCCACAGTTTATTTTATCTTCCACACAGGGAACATTAGGAACAATGCTGGGCGGTATCGAACTTACATTTGATTCAGAATGGATAGAGCAAACCCCACTTCCGATACAGATTTTTTATGCAAAATCGGGTGAGGATTACACCGAAAAGCATTCTGTAAAAAGTGCGCTGCAAATGGGGGAGAAAATGCTGCGGCTGCCTATACCGGAAGGAGAATACCGCACACTGCGTTTTGATATTGACGGAAATTTTGGCTTAGATAAGATACAGGGCTGTACCGAAAAAATGAAAGCGAAAGCATATGTGTCAAGCAGTACGATTCAAACCTGTATTTGGTATTTTCCGGCGATTATAGTAGGATTTTCCTTGATTTTCTGGGCGCATAGTGTTCGCCGCAGTGACGGGGGATTTACTGCAAAGGCATACATAAAGAATGTCTTTTTGGGTGCGGAACCTTCGCCAAACAGAGCTGTTTATTTGGATTATTTGCGCATTGCCGCCGCTGTTTTTGTGATATTGGCCCATGCATGTTCTCCTATGGTAGATGTGGCAGATGCAGACTGGAAACGGCTGGTGCTGGTATGTGGGCTCAGTTTGGGACTTTGCTGCAATCTGTTGTATGTCATGCTCTCAGGGACACTGCTGTTAAGCGCAAATCCAAAGAAAGAGAGCGTTTGCTCCTTCTATATTAGAAGGGCGTCAAAAGTGATAATACCGCTTATTGCATATTATTTGCTGCTATTGTCCTTGAATGATGAAGTTGGCTTTTTGCCGCCGCGAAACATAGGCGTATCAATGAAGCGGATAATGACAGGTGCGCCAGATGTGGGACCGCATCTGTGGCTGATATATACGATTGTGGCATTATATCTTGCCACACCGTTTTTTCGGGTGATGGTGCAGCATATGAGCGACAAGCTTTTATTTTCACTGGCAGCAGTGATTTTTGTGCTGAACTGCCTGACAACATATCTGCCGCTGTTTGGGATGTCATTTGGTGCCCCGACATTTCTTGCTGGCTGGGAAGGCGTATTTTTATTGGGATATATCATGACAAGGCAGAACAAACTTCCAGGCGCTTCGCAGAGAACAAACGGGATACTGATTGCGGCTGCGATATCCTATGTGATTACGGTTGCGGTAGTCTTTTTTGATTCAGCCCAGATGAATTATGTATACAATAGTACGCCGCCAATCGTGCTGACCTCCTGCGGTATCTTTGCGCTGTTTTTGAAAAATAAAGAAAAATTTAGAGGAAAACAAAATGCCGTGGTTAGAATGTGTTCAAAATACAGCTATTCCATCATACTAATTCACTGGTACGTGCTGTTTGTAGTCGTTCAGGGGAAACTGCATATTACCGCGCTTCGTTTTGGCTGTATCGGCGGAATACTCGCGACAGTTGTGATTGCCTTTGCAGTGTGCCTTGCGATGGCAGTGGTATTTGACAATACGGTTGTGATTGTGTGCAGTGTGATTTTTGATAAATTAACGACCAGGAAAAGACGAAAGAATAACGAATAGAATCCCTAAAACGACATAGAATAATAACAGCATTAATAGGATAAATGGGGATTCGTATGAAAAGGATGCTCAGAGTTTTGGCTTTTATCATATGTATACCATTCATAGGCACAATGTTTGTGAAGCCGGATAAAAGCAATTGGAAAAAGGAAGAGGAAGAGACAAGTGTCTTGGATGAACGTTTTGAAATTCGGGTGAATGAGGAGACAGGAAGCTTTCGGTATCGTCCTGAGAAACTAACAGAACTTTTGATGTATTATATGGTTCCGGAAGATATGGTGTTTAGTTCCTCAGAAGATTATATAGAAGGAATCGGGATGGCACATGATCCGGAACAGGAATATCTCAAAGCGCTTGCGGTGGTGTGCCGCAGCAATCTTACATATATATGGGAGTGCGAAGGCGCTCCCGCCGTGCTTGATTATGAGAAATTGCAGTTTGAAACAGCAGATTTTTCTGCGGATTATCAAAGCGCCGTGTATGATGATGAAAAAGACACGAAACGAAGAGAGATAAAGAGAGCTGCAATGGACACGTTCGGAGCTGTAATTACCAAGGAGAACAAGGTGAGTGCAGCTCCTTTTTTTACCACTTCTCTGTCTGATATGATGATGGGAGAAGAAGGAGACGGAGTAGGTTTTTCCTTAAATTATGCTTATGAACTGGCAAAACAGGGCATGGATTTCTATGAAATTTTAAAGTATTTTTTCACGGATATTAAGGTAAATATATACGAATAAAATCCTCCAAACAAGTCAATGCTATGAACAGGCAAACGAGTCAAATATGAGACAGTTTAGCCAAAGGATGAGCAGTTGCGGCTTGCCGGAAATGGAGGGAAAGGATGAACAGACGAAACAATAGACGCCCTGCCTTGCAGAAAGAAAAGATAAGCATTATAGCAGCATCTGTATTTGTGCTGTCAGCGCTTACGCTTGCAGGTGTGTACATGTCAGCGCAGGGTGACGTCGAAAATGAAGAAAATCGTATAGATTTTGCAAAGCTTGAACAAGAAAACATTACAACAAAGGAAGAGGGTTCAGGTCTGGCAGATACTAGATTTGAGTCACAAAAATCTCAGGCGGAGATACCAGGAACAGAAAAAGCATTGGGGGATACCCGGTTTGTGGACGAAGATCCCTATGATCTGAGCCAAAACAATGATATGGACGTTGATCCGGCGTATACAGAAGTAAATTCAGGACAGGTAGAGAATACCAGACAGGAAAATGCGGTAGCAGGTACGGACAAAGCAGCAGTATTTATGGATGATAAAGAGCAGCACACAGAAGAAGCGCTTTCATTTTCAGAAAAGGATTCGCTTGTGCTTCCTGTAGTAGGCAATGTATTGCTGGATTACAGTATGGACAAGGCAATCTATCACCCAACGATGCAGCAGTATCATTATAGTCCGGCGCTCATTGTTGCGGCTGAAGAAGGACAGACGATCACAGCCGCTGCTGACGCAGTAGTATCAGATATTTATTCCAATGCTGAGACAGGAAACACAATTTGTTTTGACCTGGGAAATGGGTATGAACTGACGTATGGCCAGCTTGATGATATATGTGTGAAGGTCGGCGATAGAATCTCTGCAGGCGATAGAGTCGGAAAAATAGCAAAACCAACGATTTATTATGCAGAAGAAGGAACCAATATCTACTATAAACTTACAAAAGATGGAGTGCCCGTTGATCCGCTCAACAGGGAATAAAAAGACTGAAAGGGCACGGTTATCAGAATGCTTTTATTGGAAAATGCGGCAATTCGCAGTATGAGTGATACAATATGCGGAAACTATCAGGCAGATATTCTTGAGGGCAGTATACTTATAGACAATGGAAAAATCCTTGAGGTGTCTCCCAAGATAGAACTTCCGGAATCTGCGGATTGCATGAAAATAGATGTTCATCATCATTTGGTGATGCCGGGACTGATAGAGGCCCACTGTCATATGGGTATTACCGAGGAAAAAAAGGGGCAGGAGGGAGATGACTGCAATGAGACAGTCCATCCCATCACCCCGATGCTCAGGGCAATTGATGCCATCAACACAATGGACGCGGCGTTTGGTGATGCGGTAAGGGCAGGTATTACCTGTGCAAATATTGGCCCCGGCAGCGCAAATGTTGTCGGAGGCCAGTTTGCAGTTATAAAGACAAGCGGAAGAAGGATTGATGATTTGATTCTCAAATTTCCATCTGCTATGAAAGTGGCCTTTGGTGAAAATCCAAAGGTCAATTATGCGGGAATGAATATGTCGCCGGCAACACGCATGGCGATTGCGGGAATGCTTAGGGAAGAACTTGTCAATGCCAGAGAATACCTCGCCAAAAAAGACCACGAACAGGTGGATATAAACTTGCATTATGAAGCATGGCGGCCTGTATTTGAAAAGAAAATACCACTCAAAGCACATGTCCATCGTGTGGACGATATCTTCACAGCAATTCGCATTGCAAAAGAATTTGACTTGAATATAACGCTTGACCATTGCAGTGAGGGGCATTTGATTGCTCCGACGCTTGCCAAAGAAGGGTATCCGGCTGTTGTAGGGCCAGATTTTACGTCCCGCAATAAAATTGAAGTACAGAATGTAGCATTTAAAACTGCAGGGATTCTCGCAAATGCCGGCGTGATGGTAGCCATCACGACCGATCATCCTGTTTCCCTGATTCAGTCGCTTCCGCTGTGTGTCGGAATGTGTGTCAAACAAGGACTTTCGCTGGAGGACGGATACAAAGCGATGACAATCAACGCGGCTAAAATCTGTGGAATAGAGGATCGCGTTGGAAGTATCGAACCAGGCAAAGATGCAGATATTGCAGTATTTAATGGAAATCCGATGGAAGTGTTTACCCAGACGCTGCTGACAATCATAGACGGCCAAATTGTATACCGGAATTGTTTGTTTTAAAAATCTTTACTTGTGACAGAATATTGTGTAAAATAAGGAATTGTAGGAAAATAAGTGATACAGACTGCGCAGGATATTTTTTCGAGGGTGTATGTCAAAAAACGCAGGCGTAGCGAGCTACGGCGAGGCTTTTTGGCATGCACAATCGGAGAAATAGACAAGTCAAGATGTGTCAGTTATTTTTCTACAGTTCCTAAAGTCATAAAAATAGGATTCAGAGATAAAAAGAATCTTTTTGCTGCCAGTGCTGATTTTGGTGTATCAAAAATGATGCACCAAAAGGCGGCAGAGCGGCACATTGTCAGGAATATACCGTTATCATTGAGAATACCATACAATATATAGGGGCTCAATGGGAACGGGATTTGTTTTGTGGGGGCAGACAGCGTGGAGCTGAATTTTAGAAAGGCAGGTTTATCAATATGAAAATCGTGGTTTTGGCAGGAGGCACGAGTACCGAGCGGGATGTTTCTCTTGTTACAGGGTCTATGATTTACAAGGCACTGAAAGAAAAGGGGCATGAACTGGTGCTCCTTGATTTGTATCTTGGATATGAGGGAGAAATAACAGATATCTTTGCACAGGATAGGGATTGGAGTGAAAATATAGGCTCCATTTCTGAAAATAACCCTGACATAGGCGAAATAAAAGCAATGCGGCAGGGGAATCCAGAATGTGCGATAGGACCTAATGTGATTGCAATTTGTTTTCAGGCTGACATTGTGTTTCTGGCGCTTCATGGACAAAATGGGGAAGATGGAAAAATACAGGCAATGTTTGATTTGCTAGATATCAAATATACAGGAACAGATTATCTGTCAAGTGCGCTTGCCATGGATAAAGCAATATCAAAAGCGCTGTTTACAAAATATGGGATACCAACGCCAAAAGGAATAACGGTGAATAAGGATGAAACGCAGATCCTTGATGCTTGGAATATTTATCCATGTATGGTAAAAGTTAATTGCGGCGGATCTAGCGTGGGCGTATACCTAGCAGATAGCAGAGCACAGCTTAAAGATGCGCTTGAAAAGGCATTTTTATTGGAAAATAGAGTGATTATTGAACAGTACATAGATGGGCGGGAATTTTCCGTTGGCGTGATGGACGGAAGAGCACTTCCGATTATAGAGATTGCACCCAAAGTAGGTTTTTATGATTACAAGAACAAGTATCAGGCGGGTTCAGCGGTCGAAACATGTCCGGCAGAATTGGACGGAAATGTGACAAAGGCGATGCAGTCTTGTGCAGAGACGGTATATCGATCCCTTCGGCTCAAAGCATATGCCAGAATGGATTTTCGCATGGACAATAATTTTAATTTCTATTGTCTTGAGGCCAATACACTGCCTGGTATGACACCGACCTCGTTGCTTCCGCAGGAAGCAGCCGCAGAAGGCGTTAATTTCGTAGACCTGTGCCAGCAGATTGTGGATATTTCTATGAAAAAGTATGCCTGAAATCCACAGATTCAATAAACAGGATAACAGTTCAGTCCGTAAGAATGCATAGTGTCTGAGATGCATCAAGCCACCACGAAGTGGTTTTGCATGGCTTGATGCCTGTAACAGGAAGCCGGAGGCTGAACTGTTAGTAAACAGAAAGAATAACGGAGGATTTGGCAATGAAAAATATGACGCTGAAAAAGATTGCGCAAGCAGTTGGCGGCGTACTCTGCACAGAATATATGCCGCCGCATATCAATGCAGATCAAACACAAGCTGTTCAAGTGGTGCTTGATTCACGCAAAGTTGAGCAGGGATATGTCTTTATTGCAACGTGCGGTGAACGTGTGGACGGACACAATTTTATTGATGCGGTTTTTGATGCGGGTGCTATTGGTGTGATTTGTGAAAAAGCGCCCGAAAATCCCAAGGGAGCCTATATTGTCGTGAAGGACAGTTTCCAGGCGCTGAAAGATTTAGCAAAATATTATCGTGCCCAGCTTGCTGTCAAAGTTGTGGGAATAACGGGAAGTGTTGGAAAAACCAGCACAAAAGAATTTGTTGCAAGCGTGCTTTCTGAGAAATATGCGGTTTTAAAGACGGAAGGAAACTATAATAACGAGATAGGGCTTCCGCTTACAGTGCTTAGAATACAAGAGGACTGTGAGGTTGCAGTCCTTGAAATGGGGATTAGTGATTTTGGAGAAATGCACCGCTTAAGCGAGATTGCAAAGCCGGATGTTTGCCTGATTACAAATATTGGACAGTGCCATTTAGAAAATCTAGGAACAAGAGACGGCATTTTGAAAGCCAAGTCCGAGCTCTTTGATTTTATGAAGAAAGATGCGAAAATCTGCCTGAACGGAGATGATGATAAGCTTGCATCAATCAGGGAAGTGAAGGGGATTTTTCCTGTATTTTTTGGCACAACAGAGCATAGCCAAATTTATGCTGCAGAATACGAAAACAGAGGGTTAGAAGGCAGCAGTGCCAAAATATCGGTTCGTATGGAGCAAAGAACAGAAGATTTTAGGGTTCAAATACCGCTCCCAGGAGAACATATGATTCACAATGCGCTTGCAGCAGCAGCAGTAGGCGTACTGTTTGCGTTGTCATCAGAACAGATACAGGCAGGAATCAGCAAGGTGGAGCCGGTTGGCGGAAGAAGCCATGTCATACGGACAGATACGCTGACCTTGCTTGATGATTGCTACAATGCCAATCCTGTTTCAATGAAGTCTGCAATTGATCTTCTTTCTATGACGGAATGTGTTCCCTGCAGGCGAAAAGTCGCAATCTTTGGGGATATGTTTGAGCTGGGAGGTGACGAGGCGGCACTGCATTATGAAGTGGGAGCATATGCGGCTGAAAAGGACTTAGATGTGATAATCTGTGTAGGAGAATTATGCCGCAGCATGGTTGAAGGTGCGCAGCAGTCAAAAGATTACCAAGGCAGTATCCATTATTTCCAGGATAAAACGAAGCTTCTAGCAGCGCTTGAGAATCTGATAAAAGATGGAGATATGATTCTAGTGAAAGCTTCGCACAGTATGCATTTTGAGGAAGTAATTGATACACTTGTGCGAAGCGGAAGAAGCACTTAAATATTGTCCTTATTTCGGTTATAGGTTTCCTGTATGATATTCTGAACATAAGGAGCCAGTTGTTTTTGTTGTTCTTTTGGAAGTTCTTTGACATAGATTGGTTTCCCATATTCTATAATAACATGTGCTTTTTTAATTTTGGGAAATTGGTCTTCAAAAACAGCAGCACTGTTAAGAATTGTCATAGGAACAATCGGACAGCCTGCCTTTGAGGCAATCTTGAAACTTCCTTCATGAAAGGGAAGAAGTGTGCCTTCCTCCTTGTTTCTCGTCCCTTCCGGAAAAATACAGATAGATTTTCCGCTTTTCATCAAATCAATTGCAGCAAGAATTGTCTGCATTCCGGTCTTGATATTTTCACGGTCTAGGAACAGGCAGTGGAGATTGCGCATCCATACATTTAAGAGAGGAACTTTTTCGATGCTTTTTTTGGCAATATATCCTGTAGGGCGCGGAACGCGGACATAAGTCAGCACGGTATCAAAAAAACTTCTGTGGTTTCCAACATACAAAACAGCGGTATCTGTGGGAATGTTTTCTTCGCCGATGTAGTCAACTTTTGTGCCGGCAAGAAAACGCACACATCGAAATGCCCAGTTTACAATAGCAAGGCTTGAACGGCTTTTGAGCTCAGGATTGTATTTGCCAATAATCCATTCTATAAACATGATGGGAATACTCAAGATCAAAAACAAAATGAGAAAGCTGCCCACAAGAATCATTCTAATCATAAAAATACCATACCTTTCATCAAAACAATCTATTAGTATTTTATACACTTTATTCAATAAAATCAACTTAAAATGTATATCTTAAAAAAAATAGACATAGTAATAGATAACATCATTGTTTTTTAGAAGGTTTAGAAAACAATCACTTATTTGATGAGGAGGCATGGAAATGGTCAGGGTGATAAAAAAGATGCAAAGGATAGCGATACTGATGACAATTTGTACTGTTTTGGCAGGTTGTATGGCGGGATGCTCTATAGAGGACCCGACAGAAGATAAGCTCAAAGATGTGGAGTTTACGGTGGTGGGAGAAGAGGAGCAGCCAGAGACACTCAAAGAGATTATTGCAGAGAAATCGCAGGATGCATTTCAAATCAGCTATACGATTGGAAGTGAATTGTACATAGCCATTGGTTATGGAGAACAGCCAAGTGGTGGTTACAGTATTAGCGTCAATGAATTTTATGAGACAGAAGAATCTTTGTTTATTGATACGACGCTGATAGGACCTGGAAAGGCAGAAAATGTGACCAATACGCCCACAAGGCCATACATTGTGATAAAAACAGAAAACATAGAAAATAAGAAAATTGAGTTTAGGTAAGAGATAACAAGAAAGGAAAACAGATGATATTTATAAAAAACGGATTGGTGATAGATCCTGCAAATGGAATAGAAAAACAGGCGTCAGTATGGATTGAGGATGGAAAAATAGTGAAAGTAACAGAAGAGGACTCCGAAGAATTCCTGCAAAAAGCTGCGAAGGAGTGCCATGTTATCGATGCAGCAGGATGTATCGTAGCGCCGGGGCTTGTGGATGTCCATGTGCATTTTCGCGAGCCTGGATTTACGTACAAAGAAGATATTGCGTCGGGGGCAAGAGCAGCGCTTAAGGGCGGATTTACCAGTGTTGTTCTGATGGCAAACACTAAGCCGCCGGTGGACAATGAAGATACGCTAGAATACGTAATAGAAAAAGGAAAAAAAGCAAAGCTGAATGTCTATACCTGTGCCACAGTGACAATGGAAATGGCTGGGAAAGCGCTTACAAATATGGACCTGTTGTTTCAAAAAGGAGCTGTGGGATTTACAGATGATGGAATGCCTATTCTAAATGTACATTTGTTGGAGAAAGCTATGCAAAAAGCGGCAGAATTGAAGGCACCAATCAGTCTCCACGAAGAGAATCCTGCGCTGATATCGAACAATGGAGTCAATAAAGGGAAAGCGTCAGAGTATTTTGGAATTGGCGGTTCCCCAAGAGAAGCTGAAATTTCTATGATTGAGCGGGACTTAGCGATTGCAGAAAAAACAGGTGCTATTTTAAATATCCAGCATATCAGTACAAAAGAGGGCGTGGAACTTGTCAGAGAGGCAAAAAAAAGAGCGGCAGAATCAGGAAGAAACAATATTCATGCGGAGGCAACCCCACACCATTTCAGCTTGACGGAAGATGCAGTCTGTCAGTATCGGACACTTGCCAAAATGAATCCGCCGCTGAGAGAGGAAGCGGACAGACAGGCTATTATAGCAGGCTTGAAGGATGGAACCATTGATATCATTGCGACAGATCATGCGCCGCACAGTAGTAGGGAAAAAGAGAAAACGATTATAGAGGCGCCAAGCGGGATAATTGGTCTTGAAACAGCGCTTCCTCTAGGAATAACGAACCTGGTTGACAGTGGAAAACTATCTATGAGGGAACTCATTGAAAGAATGTCACAAGGTCCTGCAAAACTGTATGGACTTCCTGCAGGGAACCTGTCAGAGAACGCAGCGGCTGACCTTGTGATTTTTGATGCGAATGCTACGCAGACGATAGGAAACTTCTGTTCTAAGTCTACGAATTCCCCCTTTACAGGGCAGTGCCTGAAAGGGGTTGTAAAATATACGATTGTCAATGGAGAAATAGCGTATCAGGCAGACTAAAGCTTGTTTGTTTTGGAGTCGCGCATAGCGCTGGGCGTGATTCCGTATATTTTCTTAAAGGCACGGCGGAATGAGTTTGCATTGTTGTATCCTACTGACAGGTAAAGCTCATTCAGGCTGATGTCTGTTTCTCGAATGAGTCTGGAGGCTTCATTCAAACGAATCGTTTCAAGGTATGTTGAGAAATTAACGCCTGTTTTTTCTTTAAACATATGTGAAAAATAGCTTTCAGAAATCTGAAACTCATCTGAAATCTTATTCAATCCCATAGAAGGATCAGAATAATTCTCTCGTATATATCGTTCAATTGCAGAAATTATATCAGAGTCATCGGACTTTACATTGAAGAATTGGCAGAGTTTGAGCGCAATATCTTCACAAAGCTTAAAAGAAACATGCTGGTTAAATTGTTCATCCAGGATTTTTAGGGCATCTTTGGGCATATTCTGAGGAAGTGTAAATCTTGCTTTTAACAGCGTATTGCGAATATCCGAGAGCAAAAACTGCACCATATTAATAGGAAGCGATCGTTCCTCGATATTTTCCTGATGCAGTAGACTAAATAGCTCCAATACCTGCGGGGTGTTTCCGGTTGTGATAAAGTGTATCAGTTTTGTGGAAAGCTCTACTGGATAATAAAAGGCGTTTGAATCCTTTTTGATTTTCTCGTAGGGAAAGAAAATAACATTTTTTCCAGTGTAATTGATTGCCTCGCCAGCCTGCTGATAAGATTCCCAGACATTCACAATATCATCTGTGTTTTTTCCAATTCCTGCCAAAAGCCATATCCCATATTTTTCCAGAAGTATATCATGCACTTTGTTTATCATTTCGTTTGATTTCGTGATAAGATCCGTTTCATCATCTGGATGCCCTGCCACAATCATAGCATAAGTACGGTCTGAGGGACTAAAACAATATAAATGCCCCCCCCCCGTATAGAGTTTGAGCGTTTCCATTACTGCCTGGTTATATTCCTCTGTTGTGTATAGTGTTTTCTGCTCGTCGTTTACATTGTTGTACGCAACAATGTATAAACCATTAAATATCAAATTGCTATCAGTAAGCCCAAGAAATTCTTTGGCATAAATCGCTTCTTGTTCAGAGACGATGAGCCCTTTTAATAGTTGGCGGACATAGGAATTAAAAATAATTGGGCGCTGATTATCCATCACTTTTTGCAAGTGGCTTTTTTCTTCTAAAAGGCTGCTCTTTTCCTGCTCTGTTGCTTTTAGCTGTTGATCTAATTCTAAGATAGGCTTTATGTTTCGCTTGGAGATTGTAAAAACCAGCATTAACCCACCTGCTATCGCCGCAACAAAAAAGGTAGCATACAAAATTTGAGGGTGTGCAAAATTTGTGTCCACAGCAAAAGATGGATAGGAATAACAATAAATATAGTTATCAGACTGATATGTATATACATCATACGTTGTTTCTTGTCTTCTGTCTTCGTCAGAAGACAGTGAAAGAATTGTTTCGCCTTCGAGTGTCTGTACAGACAGATAATGGTAGTCTGTGTCTGTGCTCATGCATTCAAACAGAGAAGAAAGCTCCGTTTTATCCATAATAAAACATACTATAGCATCAATATCGATATATAATAAGTCGTTAGCATTTATGATATACATATAGCTGCTCTGGCTGTTGTCCTGCATAAAATCATTCATTTCAATAAAATGGTAGTATGCAGAAGACGATGTAAGGGCTTTCATCCATTTTTCATAAGCTTCCTTGGAAAAGTGCTTTATTTGGTCATAATATTGGTTCTGTGCGACAAAGTAAGTCGATCCTACAACATAACCTGAATTTGGCAGATAACAGTATATTTCTGAAACTGGAAGGAGGGCTTCAGGATAGCCGTCGGTAGCCATCGTTGTGCATATGGAATACCCAAGTTCCCAGAACTTTTCGCTGTTTTCATCAGCTTTTGCAAGCTTTTTGAACTGATTGTTTTGCAGAAGCTGACGGCAGTATGCCTCCATAATGCTAAGGTCTTTTTCAAACAGTTCCACATTGCTCATCAGTGTAGATTTCACCTGCCATTCATACTGATTTTGGGCATTTTTGAAAGCTGAGACATGAAGATACAAATACAGAATCAGTATAATAAGAAGAAAGACACTGTAAGAAGTTACCATTTTCAACATCATAGACTGCCGATTATGTATATTTTTGGTATCATTTTTTAATAATTTATTGTCATCTTGTATATTTTTTGAAAATTTTTTCACAGTTTTTTGCTCCCGCATTTATCAAAATGGAAATTAGTTTACACAATTTTTAAAATTATTTAGGTTTATTTTATCAGTTATTCAAAAAAAATACAAGATGTAAGTGCTTTCATAAGCTTGATTTTTGGGCTTTTTGGAAAAAGTTACTCAAATAATGTATGCTCCCTCAAAAATTGTCACTTGAATGTAAATGCTTACAGTGATAAAGTATGCCTTAGACAGGGCAAAACGCTGTAAAGTATTATTATAAAGCCTTGCTGATTGTTCAATTTTAATAAAAAAAGGGAGGAAAGTAAGAAATGAAAAAGAAAGCATTATCATTACTTTTGGCATCAACAATGGTAGTTTCCTTAACTGCATGCGGTGGTTCAGGTGATTCTTCTGCTTCAGGTGATGCACAGACTTCATCAGGTTCAAGCGATGCACAGACTTCATCAGGTTCCAATTCTTCAAGTTCGGGCGACGCATCTTCTGATTCAAGCGCTGCATCTGGAGAGAAAGCAGATTATCATGAGGTATTAGCAGATGGACTTACAATTGTTGTAAATGGTACGGTTACTGCTACTGTTGATAACGGTCAGGCCGAATTTAAGAAACAGTGGGAAGATGCGGTAGGGATTCCGCTCACAATCAAGCAGCTTGATCATTCTGGATATACAGATGCGGTTGGACGGCTTTTTGCAAGCCAGGATTATCCAGATGCAATGATTATGAGCGCAGAAATGTTTAAGCAGTATGCGCCGACAGGATTGTTGTGGGATATGAAGGGCGCTTACGACAATGCAGCATTTCAGGAGAGAATGACACTTCCAGAAATTAATGAAGGTTTGGTTGACAAAGAAGGGCATTTGTATGCATTTGCACCGACTTATGGCAATGGCTGTGTTACTTATGTAAAGAAGGCATGGCTTGATGCCTGCAATATTAATATTGATGATATCAAAACATATGATGACTATTACAATATGTTAAAGGCATTCCATGAAGGCGATCCAGATGGAAACGGCACACCAGGCGATACATATGGTGTGGTTGCAGCAGGGTTCCTTGGAAATGAGGCGCCATATATCAACTATCTGCCGGAATTCTGGCAGGATGCATATCCTTCATTATATCAGAAAGACGATGGCACATGGGTTGATGGTTTCCAGGAAGATGCAACTAAGCAGGCTCTTTTGAGACTGCAGAAAGCTTACCAGGAAGGCGCAATTGATCCAGAATCTCTAACAGCGTCTACAAAGATTGCGCGTGAGAAATGGTTCTCTAACGATCAGACAGGTTCATCAGGCGTATTTACATATTGGGCAGGCAAATGGTATCAGAATCTGACAGACTATTTTATCAAGAATGAAGTTGATGCGGAACTAGTACAGCTTCCTCCAATTCAGGAGATTAAGGATACTGTTGGCGGCTATCTCAACAGAGAGGCTCCTGTATGGGTTATTATTGATGACGGCGACGGCGACAATACACGGGAGCAGGCTATCTTTGATGCATTGTTTGAGACAATGTTGGATGGCGATGTAGTACAGACACTTTGGGTTTATGGTGCGGAAGATGTTCACTGGTCAGTTCATGCAGAGGAATTCACAACAAATCCTGGCACAGACAATGCGAAGGACTACTCTTATGAAGAGGGTACGTTCCACTTAAAACCTTCTCCAAATGACCCGAACTCTGTATGGAAGAGCAACCATCTGGATCCAGCATTGATTATAAGTCCGCTGACAAATGGCTATGATGCGCAGACAGAGCTGCAGGCAGCAGGAAACAAGTTCTTCACAGAGAACTGTGTAGATGCTCCGGCCTCACCTGTTTCCGAGACATTTACCAATGAAACTGGTACAATCTTTGACGCACAGCTTGCATGTATTACAGAAGTAGTAACAAAGGGCGGCGACGTTGATGCGGCAATAGAAACCTACAAAAACACAGTCGGATCGATTATCGATCAGTGTCTGGCTGAGCTGAATCAGTAATTCGCACAAAAGTATAATAACGAAATAATACGCATATCATGAGCTGTCCGAATAAGCTTTACCAGAGGATAAGGTTTTTTGGGCAGTTCATTAGTCTAAGGACATTGTTATTTTTTGCACAAAAGTGGCCGTTCTATCCGGCCGCAGGAAAGTGGTATAAGGATATAGAAAGGAAGAGAACGGTATGAGTAAAAACAAAGTAATGACTTCCGGCGGCGTTGAAGTTCGCGAAAAACCGCTCGGTCTCCGTATATGGAATAACAGGGGATATTATGTAATGTTTCTGCCTGTTCTGATATTTATGATTATTATGCACTACTGGCCGATGCTTGGCGTGCGCTATGCATTTTATGACTACAAGCCGGTAGGGCAGCCTTCGTGGACTGGTTTATCACATTTTCAGAAGATGTTTTCTACAGGAGCGTTCTGGACAGCATTTAAAAATACGCTGGTAATCAGCGTTGTGAACCTCCTGGTAACAAATATTTCAGCAGTTGTGGTTTCTATTTTTCTGAATGAGATGAAGAATCTGTTTGCAAAGAAGACACTACAAACGTTGATTTATCTGCCGCACTTTATGTCATGGGCGGTAGTAGCATCAATCTTTAGTTTGTTCTTGTCACCTTCTGCGACAGGTATGGTAAACGGAATTCTTTTCAAAGGTGATACTTCAAAATATATCTATTTTCTTGCAAGCACACAATGGTGGCGTCCGATTTACTGGCTGATTCAGGTTTGGAAGGAAACAGGCTGGGGAACCATTATCTATCTTGCAACATTATCTGGTATCAATCCAGAACTGTATGAGGCGGCGGATATTGACGGCGCGACACGTATGCAGAAGATTCGCTTCGTGACACTGCCAGCATTGTCAAATACGATTATTACAGTATTGATCCTGAACCTTGCAAAGGTTATGAATGTATTTGACTCCGTATTCGTACTTTATAACAATGCGGTTTATGAAGTATCAGATGTTATTTCTACTTACATTTACCGCCAGACATTCGCGATAGCATTGCCAAACTATGGCTATTCTACAGCGGTTGGTCTCTTTAAGGGCTTAGTGGGCTGTGTGCTTGTGCTGGCATGTAATCAAGTGAGCAAAAAGGTTCGCGGCCGCGGTATTGTATAGGAGGTATGAATATGGCACACGAAAAGGCAGTTTATAGTAAGCCAAAGACGAAGCTTCATGTCTTTGACGTAGTGAATTACATTGTATTTATTATTATTGGATTGATTATCATTGTACCCATTTGGAAAGTTATTGTAGACTCGTTCAACCAGGTTGGTGTATATCAGTTCCAGCTTTGGCCCAGTCAGTTCACATTGGATGGTTACAGAACAATCATTGAGACAGAGGCGCTGTACAGACCGTTTGTGAATTCTGTTCTCACAACACTGCTGGGAACTTTATTAGGACTTGTGCTGTCAACGCTCGGCGGTTATGTACTCGTTCAGTTTGAGATGCCAGGCCGAAATCTTTTTGCATACATATTGCTGTTTACAATGATTTTCTCTGGTGGTATGATTCCTGAATACCTGGTTATGAGAAAACTTGGACTGGTAAATAATATGTGGATTCTGGTTGTAAAGCATGGTATGAATGTTTATAACCTGGTATTGATGAGAAACTTTTTTGAAGGAATTCCTGGCTCTTTGTATGAAGCTGCTAAAATTGACGGCTGTACGCCAATGGGAATCTTCTTTAAAATTGTGCTTCCTCTGTCCAAAGCGGCGCTTGCTTCCATTGGTTTGATGTTCTCTGTAGCGGTATGGAATGACTATGCAACGGTAAAGATTTATATTACAGACCCAGATCAGATAAACTTCCAGTATAAACTTAGGAATATGATTATGGATGGTGATACGCCGATAACAGGATACAAAGTATCACAGAATACGCTGTACAATGCAGGTATTATTTCTGCGATTCTTCCGTTCATGATATTGTATCCGTTTTTACAGAAGTATTTTGTTACAGGTGTGAATATTGGTGCAGTTAAGGAATAATTGAGATATCGAAAATATGATAAGTGAAAATGGGAAACTGCGGTTTCCCATTTTTTGTAAACAAAGGTAATGGTTCAGCTATGCAAAATGGGATATAAAAACCAACAACGTATGAATGGGCATGGATGAATGGTACAAATTGAATGCATACTAAATTTAGGCAGGAGGGATAGACAATGGAAAATTTAACAACAAGAATTTTCTGGGCTTCGGATTCGACAGTACAGACCAATGATATTACAACCTATCCTCAAACTGGGATTGGACAAGTGTTTTCCCTGTATACAAAGGAAAGAGTGAAGGTTTGTAATCACGCGAAAAATGGCAGAAGTACCAAAAGCTTTATGGACGAAGGACGGCTTGAAGCAATTGAGAAAGAAATTGGCGAGGGGGACTTTTTGTTTATTCAGTTTGGACATAATGATGAGAAGAGCGAGGACCCATCGCGTTATACAGAGCCGTTTTCAACATTTATGGAAAATCTTGAGACATATATTCAAGTGGCAAGGAGTCACAAGGCAAATCCGGTTCTGATAACGCCTCTTGAGCGAAGATGCTTTGTGGACGAGAAACATCTCGGCATGGGGGCGCATTCGGATTATGTTGCGGCAATGAAGCAGACAGCGAAAAACAGTCAGGTTCCGCTTGTGGATTTATACAGTATGAGCCGCTGTGAACTCAAAAAAGCTGGGGAAATAGGAAGCCGGAAGTGGTATATGTATTTTGACGCCAATTTATATAAAAATTATCCGGAGGGCATTTTGGACAATACACATCTGCGGCATGAAGGGGCAGTTTTGTATGCGGGGCTCGTTGCCAAGGGATTGTATGAATTAGATGGTATTTATCGCGAGTTATTGCTTGAGGAGATAGAAAACTACCTATAAAACATATGTTCTGAATAAAAGGGGGGTAATAGTTCAGCCATGACCATTCATAAGTTGTCGGATTGTACATTTTGATAATTGATTCAGGCTATTTCCGACAACTTATTTCATGTCGGGCGTCCGCCCTATAAAATTGAATATAAAAAATGATTTATGTGAGCAAGCTCCCAGCAGCGTTTTTTATATTCAATTTTGCATGGCTGAACTGTTGCAAATAAATTGCATAATATAAAGAAAAAAGGCGTTATTCGTAAAAAGAGACGCTTAAAAAGGGGAATGTGGCATGGATGTCAGCCTGGTGGCAGGGATTATGATCCCGTTTGCAGGTACGACACTTGGTTCAGCAATGGTATTTTTGATGAGAAGGCAAATCAGCAGGCAAATAGAAAAACTGCTGTTAGGATTTGCTGCTGGTGTAATGATAGCGGCATCGGTATGGTCGCTTTTGATACCAGCAATTGAGATGGCGTCTGCGCAGGGAGTGACAGCATGGATCCCAGCGGCGGCAGGGCTGCTGTTGGGAATTGTATTCTTGCTGTTTTTAGACAGGATGATAGTTCGTTTACATTCAGATATAACCGAGTCAAAAAACATGCGGTCAAATGCAAAAAATACAGCAATGATGGTGTTTGCAGTGACATTGCATAATATACCAGAAGGGATGGCGGTTGGTGTTACGTTTGCTGGGGCGCTTCTGCAAAATGCACAGATTACAATGGCAGGTGCCTTTACACTTGCACTTGGGATTGCGATTCAGAATTTCCCGGAGGGAGCAATTATTTCAATGCCTTTAAGGAGTGAGGGCAGATCTAGGAAAAGGGCGTTTGTGTATGGAATGCTCTCAGGGATTGTAGAACCGGCCGGTGCGGTATTGACAATTCTTCTTGCCAAGCAGATTGTCCCAATACTTCCATACTTCCTCTCTTTTGCAGCTGGTGCGATGATTTATGTGGTCGTAGAAGAACTGATACCGGAATCGCAGCAGGACGATCATACGCATATAGGAACAATCGGTGCGGCGGTTGGGTTTGTGATTATGATGATACTGGATGTGGCCCTTGGATAAAATTGAGCGCGCAGGCGCTCAATTTTTATTGAAATAGTTGTTTTTCTTATATTTTACAAAACCTATTGACATAGTAGGGATATAAGAGTATGATACCAATATATTGAAATTTTCATCCATATTGGAGTAGATTGAAAAATCATGCTGACGCACTAATTTTTCAATCGGCATTTGAGACAGAACCTTAAATATGTTTTGAACGCAGGAAGCTGCTCTGACATGGAGGATTCATATGTTTGAGATTGGTAACGTAAACGCACAGATTTAGAAAGGATTAGGGTTATCATTATGAGCAAGAAAAAATACAGTGACAGAGAACTAAAATTTGAGACTTTGCAGCTTCATGTGGGGCAGGAGATGCCGGATCCTGTCACAGATGCCAGAGCAGTTCCCATATATCAGAGCTCCTCTTTTGTATTTAAGGATTCCGCGCATGCAGCGGCAAGATTTGCATTGCAGGACAACGGAAATATTTATGGCAGACTGACAAATCCCACACAGGATATTTTTGAACAGCGCATTGCGAAACTTGAGGGAGGGATTGCAGCACTTGCGGTTGCTTCCGGTGCAGCGGCAGTAACCTACACAATACAAAATCTCGCACAGCAAGGCGGACATATTGTTGCCGCCAAAAACATTTATGGCGGAACTTACAATTTGCTGGCACACACGCTTGCAGATTACGGCGTGGAAGTGACTTTTGTAGATCCGCTTGATGTAAAAAACTTTGAGAACGCGATACAAGATAATACAAAGGCGATCTATATTGAAACGCTTGGAAATCCGAATTCTGAGGTTTCTGATATTGAGGCGGTGGCAGAGATTGCACATGCACATCAAGTTCCGCTCGTGGTAGACAATACGTTTGCAACCCCATATCTAGTAAAGCCAATATCCTATGGCGCGGATATTGTGGTTCATTCTGCAACAAAGTTTATCGGGGGACATGGGACAACAATTGGCGGTGTGATTGTGGATGCAGGGACCTTTGATTGGAAGGCATGCACGAAGTTCCCACAGTTTACACAGCCAAATCCCAGTTATCATGGGATTAGTTTTGTGGAGGCGGCAGGTCCGGCAGCATTTATTACCAGAATACGCGCTATTTTGTTAAGGGATACAGGCGCTACACTGTCTCCATTCCATGCATTTATCTTTTTACAGGGGCTTGAGACGCTTTCTCTTAGAGTAGAGCGCCATGTTGAGAATGCACGGAAGGTTGTTGATTATCTTGTGAAACATCCAATGGTAGAGAAGGTGAATCATCCAATAGTGACAACCGATCCTGAACAGCAGCGCCTATACAAAAAGTATTTTCCAAATGGAGGAGGATCTATCTTTACTTTTGAAATCAAAGGCGGAGAGCAGAAGGCAAAAGACTTTATTGATAACTTGGAGTTGTTTTCATTACTTGCCAATGTTGCAGATGTGAAATCGCTTGTGATACATCCCTACTCAACAACACATGCGGAATTAAATGAGAAAGAGAAGGCAGAACAAGGAATTAAACCCAATACAATTCGTCTTTCTATTGGAACAGAACATATTGATGACATCATCGAGGACTTAAACGAAGCATTTCAGGCAATAACGGAATGTAACAGTTTTGGGAATAACGTTGAGGTTGAGGTGCAACAAGACATCGCGAAGTGATTATGTATGGCTTTATGCCTGTAACAGGAAGCCGAAGGCGGAACTGTTATAACGGAATAGAATTGTTTCCGTTCCTTTCTTGTAACTTGGTACAAAATGTGCTAATATTGAAATATATTGGATATGTAGAAAGGCGGGAAACTTATGAAGAGAAAAGGGTTAAAACTTGCACCGAGATTGATGCTTGTGGTAGCAGTTCCACTGCTTTTGATGTTTGGAGTGGCTGTGGCAGGAATCAATTCATCATGCAGTTCCGTTACAGAGGCTATGGTGCTGCATGAATTACAAGCAGCGCAGTATGCATTTGAGGTATCTGTAAATAATATTTCACAGGGAACCTATATGTATTCAAATGGCATTTTTTATAAAGGAAAGCGCAATATCAGTGAAAATACGGAGTTTTTTGACAACTTTAGCCATATGGTTGATTTGGAGGTTACAGTTTTTTATGATAATACCAGAGTTGCAACAAGCCTTGTAGATAAAAATGGAAATCGTATGGTAGGAACAACCGCAGACCCGGAAATATATGAAAAGGTTGTCAAACAGGGAGAGAATTTTTATACGAACCATGTAGAGATTGGCGGCGAACTTTATTATGCCATGTATTGTCCGCTGTATCAGACAAACAAAGATGAAATTATAGGCATGACTTTTGTAGGGCTGAAGAAAACCGAGATCAATGCCATTTATATGTCTAATTTTATGAGAAGTTTCATCACGCTTCTTATTATCTTTTTGATTGGATTATTTAGCACATTTATTTCGGTGAGTGTGATAGTAAAAGGGATTAAAAGGGTTATCGAAAAACTGAATCAGCTTGTGGAGGGAAAATTAAATATTCAAGTTGAAGACAAAATATTAACTAGAGCAGACGAAATCGGAGATATTGGTGCCAGCGTGCAAACGCTTGTAGCCAGACTTTCTGAGATTGTAGTGGAGATTAAGGAAGCATCGAAAAATCTGGATGAAATTTCAGGCAGGTTTTCAACATCGTTTAATCAAATGACAGGAAATATCGAAAATGTAGATATTTCTGTAGAAGAAATGGCAACAAGTTCTACACAGCAGGCCCAGGATACAACGGAGGCAGGCAACAAAGTCAAGTATATGGGTGATGCGATAGAAACGACTTCTTTCAATGTGGAAGGTCTTGTAGGAAATACAGATAAGATGCGCAATTACAACAAAAGTGTTGAAAGCACACTTACAGAGCTGATTCGGATTAGTGATGACACAAAAGATGCCTTTGACATCGTACATAATCAGACCAATATGACCAATCAATCGGCGCAGGAGATTCAGTCAGCCGCTGACGTTATTACGGATATTGCCGATCAGACAAACCTGCTTTCCTTGAATGCAAGTATCGAGGCGGCGCGCGCCGGAGAGAATGGAAAAGGCTTTGCAGTGGTCGCAGACGAAATCAGAAAGCTCGCAGAGCAGTCGGCTGAATCAGCAAGACAGATTACAGGCATCATTGAAATTCTTATCAAAAATTCCAATACCACGGTTGACACGATGGAAAAAGTAACCACTATGATTGAAAAACAAAGCAGTGAGCTTGACAAAACCAAGACAGTTTTCAATAGTTTAAACAGTGAGATTGGAGAGGTGGGCAATGCTGTTGAAAATATTCGGGTTGAGGTGGATAAGCTCAATGATGTAAGAGACACGGTACTTAGTGCAGTGCAGAGTCTCGCGTCGATTGCAGAGCAAAATGCGGCGGGAACAGAACAGACATCAGCATCAATGCAGGAATTAAGACAGATTGTTGCAGAGTGCACTCCGCAGGTTGAGAAAATTATTGATACCTCAAAAGGGTTGGCAGAAAATATTTCTGTATTTACACTTTAAAAAAGCTGCGCTTTTTATTTCAATAAATGACACGTGTGCAAATTTCTATGGTATCGGTTAGGAAGACTTTAGAGGCTCTGGAGTCTTCCGTATTTTTAATTTAAAATTCTATTGATTTTTGTACATAAATAGGATTTAATAGATTATAAATACGAACAAAAGCCAGCAGAAGGATTGGATACAGGCTGGCATAATAAGGAAGGGGAAAAAAATGAATCACTTTGAAGAACCAAATAGTACAGATACAGCAATCATCCCGAAAGGAACCATTATAAATGGAAATATTTCAATAACTGACAGACTTGAGATGTATGGTGAGATAAACGGAGACATCAGTTCTGCGAATCGTGTTGATATATGCGGAGAGGTGACGGGAAATATCAATGCAGAGGATCTTCATGCAAAAGATTCTTATATTGTAGGACAAGTTGCATGTGTACAAGAAGCAGTTATTCATGAAAATACAGTAGTCCTTGGAGATATCAATGCACAAAATCTAGTGATTGAGGGTGCAGTACAAGGGCAGATTGATATTAAGAACAAAATTACCGTCGGAGAAAAGGCGATCGTAGAAAGTGATATCAAGGCGAGAGAAATTCAGATAAACAATGGCGCAGTATTAAATGGTCATTGTTCATTGTGCTATTCAGATATTGATGTAAAGGAAGTTTTCCCTGTTACAGAAGAACCGGAAGAAGAGAAATCAGAGGAAGTAAACGAAGCGGAAAAACAAACAGAAGTTGAGGAATCCCAAAAGGACACAATTGAAGAACCATCAGCAGAAGCTGGAAAACCTGAAAAAGCAGAAGAAGAAAATACCGAATCGTCTATGAGTGCAGAACCTGAAAAAGTAACAAAAACAAAAGAATCCAAAGTGAAAAAGGCAGAAGAAAAAGTAGAGGAGCCAAAGGCGAAGAAGGCAGAAGAAGAAAAAACAGAGGAGCCAAAGGTGAAAGAGGTGAGAAAACCCAAGGCGGTAGCAAAACCAAAAGCAGTGAGAAAGAAGAGCATTTCGTCATAGGAGTGTTTTTTCGTATGGTTTCAATGATGTAGGATAGCATTATGGAGGTTTGTATAGAGGAAATGGAAGGCAGATATTGCAGGGGAACACAGGCGGAGATAGAGGATATGCTTGATTTTGCCAATATGGTGTTTAGTATTCATTATAGACCAATTGATTTCGCTGCATTATTACCCAAAGCCTACAATGCAAACCGTCACCATCTGTTAACACATCATCTGATAAAAGAAGGGACCAAAATCAGGGCACTGATTGACACCTATCCAGTGACAATGCGTTTAAACACAAAAAACGGAAGAGAACTAAAAGCATGTTATGTAGGAACCGTGTCGGTACATCCCAATACACAGGGAAAGGGCTATATGACCGCGCTGATAAAAAAAGCGGAGGAAGATGCCAGAAACCAAGGGTGTGCACTGATGATACTGGATGGAAACAGGCATCGCTATCAACATTATGGATTTGAGCGTGCAGGCGTCAAATACAGATTTCGCATCCAAATCCGCAATATCAGACATTGCTGCGACAAGATGTATTCCAAAGAGTATATGGAATTTCCGGCATATTGTTTTGAGGAGATTTGCGAGGAAAGCCCCTATATAGATTATCTGTATGCACAATATCAGAAACGAACGATGACTGCCCGTACAAGGGAAGATTTTTTGCTGTGTCTGCAAAGCAATTATGCAGTGACCTATGCGGTGCTGCGAAACAACAATATTGCTGGGTATGTGAATCTCTCAAAGGAAGAAGATGCGGTATTGGAGTTTGAGATAGACCAAATGACAGAACTTCCTAGAGTGATCTATGACCTGATGGAAGGGCTTGATCTTGGAGAACTTGCATTTGCAGTGGGGGCAGATGAGACAGAAAAAATAGAACATTTGAACAAAATCTACGATTTTCTTGATATCGCGCAATCGCATCAAATAAAAATATTAAATTATGAGAAGGTTTTGGAATTTCTGTTAAGCTGGAAGCAGACCTATGCAGTGCTTGCAGAAGCGGATTATATTGTAGGCGTACAAAATGCCGATTGGACAGAGATGAAAAAATATTTGATTTCAGTGAACAAGAACGAGATTGTAGTGTCACGGACAGAACATGATCCAGACGTTGTTTTTGAAGAACTTGAGTTTGTACGCATTTTGACAACAGCAGGCTTTTTTGCAGAACAGCAAAAAATAGACGCAGGCAAAGTAAAAAATGCACCCTCGAATTGGTTTCCTTTGCCATGTTATCTGCCAGATGCGGATGCATTTTAAGCTTGCGGTATGAAAAAATAATGGGATGATTTATGAGTCCATGTATTTCCAGGAATACATATTGACACTTCTGCATTTGGGGCACACAACATTGCATTGGTCAAATATAAACATTTTGATTTTATCATCGTCTACATTTGCGGTAACAATACGGCTTTGACCGCATTTACACAGAAAGAGGATTTTGCGGTTCATATGTGATGTAAGGCTTTCTCCTCTTAGATTCAGTGCCTTTTCGATGTATTTGAGCTGTTCATCATTATGTACACCACATTCATTCAGTGCCCATCTATACTCGTCGCGTATTATGCGGAGCACATCAGATGGAAGCGATCCATAATGCTGTTCTAATTTTTTTTCAGTAAACATATCTATTACCCTCTTTAAGAAAAATTTTATTTTGATTTTAAGTATATCATAATATGATAAAATATGGAACAGAAATATACGGAAAAATTAAAAAAGTGGCAACAGTGTAGTATACCAAATTCTGTGCGGTAGAGGGAACAAACGAAAAACCCAAGGTATTAGAAATAGGAGATTTTCATGGCAGAGAAACAGGAAATTTTAAATCGCTGGCGTCTTGTACTTGGTAAATACGCAGCAGATCAGATTTCGTTTTCACAAGGAACCGCGCAGGATGGTTCCAGCGAAACGCTGAATTATGTGGATATGGAGCAGGCGCTTGATTTTTTGTATGGAAGAGAATATGGCGAAGAGCAGGAAATTCGTACAGAACGACATGGCGGGAGTGAGGGTTCAAAGCTCACAGTGCCCTACTGGCTGACCAAAATCAAGAAATTATTTCCCAAGCATACAGTAGAGATTATGGAGCGCGATGCGCTGGAAAAATATAATATGACGGAGCTTTTGACAAATCCTGATGTGCTTCGGAAATTAGAGCCCAATAAAGAACTGCTCAAAACAGTACTTAGCTTAAAGCATATGATGAAAGGTGAGGTTTTGACGCTTGCAAGAGAGATTGTACGCAAAGTTGCAGAAGACATTATGCGGAAACTCGAACAGGAATTGCAAAAGTCATTCTTTGGAAAACTGAACCGCAATAGCAGCAGTCCGGTGAAGTCAATGCGCAATCTGGACATCAAAAAAACGATTCAGAGAAACTTGAAACATTATGATACCGAGCAGCAGCAGTTGCTGTTAAAGCAGATTTATTTTAATTCCCGAATGAAGAAATTTAATCTCTGGCGCGTGGTTATCTGTGTCGATGAAAGCGGGTCAATGCTTGATTCGGTAATTCATAGCGCAGTGATGGCAGGAATTTTTGCAAAACTTCCAATGCTGGATACAAGACTCGTTATTTTTGATACAAATGTGGTTGATTTGAGCGGATACGTTTCAGATCCTGTGGAAACGCTTATGAGTATTCAGTTGGGAGGAGGCACCAATATTGGCGGGGCGCTTTCTTATTGTGAAAAACTGATTGAATACCCGCACAAAACGATGCTGGTGCTGGTATCAGATTTGTTTGAGGGAATGAGCGCCCAAAATATGTATCATATCAGCAAAGGAATTATTGAGAGTGGCGCCAAGATGATTGTGTTGACTGCACTGGATATGGAAGCAAATCCCTGTTATAACAAAACAGCGGCGGCAGCGCTTGCCGATATGGGGGCGTTTGTGGGGGCAATGACGCCGGAAGAGCTGGCAGAGTATATAGGAAAAATCATTTAGTGTGTGAAAATAGAGGGTAGAAACAGCCATGAAAAATGTGTTATCGCTTTTTGGGGAAGAAACAAAAAAATGGTTTCAAGAAACGCTTGGTGCGCCGACTTTGGTACAGCAGGCAGCATGGCCAAGTATTGCAGCAGGTGGTCATGTATTGGTTTCAGCGCCTACAGGAACAGGAAAAACACTTTCAGCGTTTTTAGTTTTTTTGGATTGGATGCAAAAACAAGCGCAAAATGGCACATTGAAACAAGAATTGCTGCTTATCTATGTTTCTCCGCTCAAATCTTTGGCGTCTGATATTCGGGAGAATCTAAAACGTCCATTGGAAGGAATCGGTGCACAGGACCAGATTGCTATAGGAATTCGCACAGGTGATACACCACAAAAAGACAGACAGAAAATGGTGAGAAAACCGCCTCATATTTTGATAATAACACCAGAGTCTTTGTATTTGATGCTCACAAGCAAAACAGGACAAAATATTCTGGCAACGGCAAAAGCGGTGATTATAGATGAACTTCATGCGTTGGTTGATACAAAACGTGGAGCGCATTTAATGCTTTCCTTGGCACGTCTGGATTATCTATGCGGACAACCCTTGCAGCGAATTGGATTGTCTGCTACGATTGAGCCGTTAGAGGCAGCAGCGGACTATTTGGCGCCTGAAACGGTAACGATTGCGGCGCCGCCGATGCAGAAAAAGGTGCAATTAGAGGTGCTTGGCCCCTATGCGGATTTGAGAAAAGGCAGGAGAAAAGACCCTATATGGGAGGAACTTGGCGCACTTGTATATCAGCAATGTTTGAAGAACCGCAGTGTGATTGCTTTTGTGGAGGGCAGGAGGTACGCAGAGAAACTTGCATATTATGTGAATCTTTTGGGCGGAGAAGGGTTTGCGCGCGTGCATCATGGCAGTTTGGCAAAGGAGCAGCGGATAGAAACAGAAGCCGCCTTGCGGGAAGGCGAGCTTAGACTTTTGTGTGCAACTTCTTCGATGGAATTGGGAATTGATGTCGGCGAAATTGATCAAGTGCTGCAGGTTGGCTGCCCGCGTACAATTTCGGGTACGATGCAGCGTCTTGGCCGTGCAGGGCATAATCCAGGACGTGTCAGTGTGATGTATTTTTATCCCAGAACAGCGGCAGAATGCGTATCCTGCGGGATGACTGCGCAGCTTGCCAAACAGGGCGGAATAGAGCAGATTCAACCGCCGTCAGGCTGCCTGGATGTACTCGCCCAGCACTTGGTTTCCATGGCAGCTTTTCGCAGCTATGAATTGGATGAAGTGATGGAAATTTTGCCAAGAGCCTGGCCGTTTCGTGAGATTACCAGGGAAGAGGTGAAAGCGATACTTGGTATGCTTGCCGGTGATTATGAGCATGAACAGGATATTCCAGTGCGGCCAAGAGTCTTGTATGATCGGATACATGAGCGTGTCGAAGGGGATGGATACAGCCGAATGCTGGCGATATCGGCAGGCGGTACGATTCCTGATAAGGGGCTGTATGCCGTGAAAACACAAGAGGGCGTGAAGGTTGGTGAAATGGACGAAGAGTTTGTCTATGAATCTCAGAAAGGTGACCGCTTTATTTTGGGGGCTTTTGCATGGAAAATCACCAATATTAGCAGAGATACAGTGACTGTGGTACAAGCTCCGGCAGAGGGGGCAAGACTGCCATTCTGGAAAGGAGAGATAAAGGGAAGGGATAAACGAACAGGAGAGGCTTTCGGCAGAATATTTCATTCCCTGCAGCAGTCATATGAAGACGGTGTACTTTTGGAGGCATTACAGAAGTTGGGACTTGATGAGACAGCCGCAGAACTTGCATACGGATATTTGGAGCGGCAGATAAAGGCCGCAGGAGGGCTGCCAGATGACAAGACAATACTGGTAGAACATTTCAGGGATTCATCGGGAAACAGTCAGTTGATGTTTCATTCTATATTTGGAAGGCGCATAAATGGTCCATTGTCATTACTGGCAGCACATGCAGCGAGAGAACAGCTCCATGCAGAGGTTGGGAGTGTGGACGAAGAAGATGGTTTTTTGTTGTTTGCCTATGGGAAAAGTGTGCTGCCAAACGGAATTTTGCAGAGAATGGACCCAGAAACTTGCATTTTGCAGTTGGAAGCTATGTTGCCTGCCACACCGCTTTTTAATATGGCATTTCGGTATAACAGCGGACGTGCGCTGATGATGGGAGTGCGCAAAAATGGGCGGCAGCCGCTCTGGATGCAGCGGTTAAGAAGCGCAGAACTGCTAGAGCAGGTTGTAAGGCAGCAGAAGCACCCCTTGATTCGGGAAACCAGACGGGAATGTATGCAGGAGCTGTGGGACGTTTTGGGTGTAAAGGAATTATTGCAGGATATTCGTTCGGGCGCGGTGGAAGTCAGGGAATTTTATTCAGAATTGCCGTCTCCGATGTCGCTGCCTTTACAATGGGAGCAGGAGAGTGCAATGATGTACGATTATTCGCCTACGCCACGCGGAATTCATCAGGCAGTAGGAGAAGCACTAAAAGAAGTCCTCAAAGAACAGAATAGATTGGTGTCTCCTGGAGGGCGGGAATTGATGCAGGTACAGGAGAGACAGCGGCTCCCAAAGGATGAAAAGCAACTTCATGCACTTTTGATGACAGAGGGTGATTTGGCCGCCGGAGAATTGGAGATTCCGCCAGAGTGGTTGGAGAGCCTGGCGCAAAGCGGCAGGGTGATGTATTTAGAGCAAGGGTTATGGATTGCGGCAGAAGAAGCCGAAAAATATGCGCTTGCGTTAGAAGAGCAAAACTGTCCGCACCAGACGGACAAAGTGCCTGACAAAAAGGAAGTGCTGCAAGGGGAATTGTTGTCGATTGTTCGGCGTATGCTCCGATATCGCGGTGCGGCAGATGCAGTTCAAACCGCACAGCGATATGAACTTTCTGAGGATTTAGCTGAGAAAGTATTAGAGGAATTGTGTCAGCGCAAAGAAGCAGTAAAACAGGATTCCATATATTATCATGCGGTTTTGTATCAGCGAGCCCAAGTACAGACATTGAAAAACCGCCGTGAAGAAGCACGTACTTGTCCGCCAGAAGCATATGTGGCGCTCCTGCTTGGCCGGATAACCTCAAGTGCGCCAGAAACAGAGTGTCTAAAAAATGGATTAAAGCGCTATGTAGGAACTGTAATTCCGGCTGTATACTGGGAAGAGGTTTTGCTTCCGCAAAGAGTCAGAAATTACAGAGAGGGACTATTGGATACGTACCTTGCAGAAGGGGAGCTGTTCTGGCATATGGAGGGGAAAGGCGGCCTGCGTTTTGATTACCAGGAGGAGATTGACTGGGATGCAGATATTTGTCAGTCTCAAGAAGCACTGACAGAACAAGAACAGGTGTTATATGACGTATTGTTCAAACGTGGCGCAAGTTTTATGCAGTCGTTAAATGGTGTGCTTGGCGGGCAGTCACCTTATGATACGTTGTTGTCTTTGTTGGAAAAAGGGCTGGTGTATGCAGACAGTTTCGTGCCAGTGCGTCAGTGGCTTGACAAGGAGAAAACCAAAAAAGCACCGGCAAGGCAGCGTATCAATATGAAGGTCAAGGCACTGCAGGCCGGGCGATGGGATCTTGTCAGACCATTAAAACAATTATCTATTGAAACAAAATTGGAGCGGTGTTTCGAACAGTACCAGATTTTGAGCAGGGAAACAGCAACTGCGTATGGGCTTTCCTGGCAAGAAGCGTTGTCGGTACTGCGAATATGGGAATATACAGGACAGGCAAGACGTGGATATTTTGTAGAAGGGTTATCTGGGGCGCAGTTTATTCAGGGAAAAGATTATGCATCTGTGGTAAGGATGCTTCAGAATCCAGAAAAGAAGCTGATTTGGATAAATGCGGCCGATCCTGTGCAGTGCTGGGGAAAGGTATTGCCACACAAGGAAGGGCGAAATTTTCTGAATGTGCCAGGTACGGTTGTCGCTTGCCTTGGCGGAATTCCTATTGCGGTGATGGAACGGCAGGGAACTGTCCTTCGTGTATTTGAACAAGAGCCGTTAGAAGAATGTCTGATTCTTTTTTCGGAGGAGTATAAACACAAGAAGCTGTTTGTGTCAAAAAAGCGTATTGTGGTAAAGAATTATCCAGATGCTGCAAAAGAAGCGCTGGAGCGGGCAGGATTTTATAGGGAGATGCAGGATTATGTTTTGTACAGATGATATAGAAAATTGGAGTAAGCTGCTGGCAGAAGTTGATGATGTCTATTTGACTGGAATTGCAAACAAAGGAATTGTCAAGCGTGCATACAAGGATAAGGAAGAGGGCAACTATGAAGTACTTTCGCTTGGCAAAGAAGCAAAGGTCCGTGTTGGTGAAGAGACTGTAGAACTTCGGATTCCTCTGGGGGAAAGCAGTTGTTCCTGCCCGTCAAGAACCATTTGCCGCCATGTAGTACTTGCAATTTTGGTGGTAAAGGAGCAGGCAGCAGAAGCGCAGTCACAAAATTGTGCCACATCAGAAAAACCCGTGCAGCCTTTGGAAAAAAGCAGTGATTTACAGGCAAAATTATTAGAGGAAATTGCTGCATATCCGCTTGAACCGCTCAGAAAGATGTTGGGAGGCAAACAGCTTCAGGAAATGGTAGTACAGACAAAAGCAAAATTTATGCCGCCGATTGACTATGCGAATGTGATTACCGTTGATTTGCAGAGAGTAGGGCAGAAGGTGAAATTGTTGTTGCCGCTAGAGTATTCTTCTTGTACCTGCCATAAAAAGGAATTGTGTGTTCACAAGGCAGCGGCGCTTTTGTGGTGCAAAATGGATAAAGGATATGTCAAACTTGAGGAGGTGGAGGGGGAACTTTCCGGTTCATTAGGGTTTGATATAGAACAGATAAAAGGGGCAGCGCAGCAGATGAAGCAATTTTTGGAGGAGTTGCTCCAAACAGGTTTGGCCCGGACTTCACCAGATGCATTGGATTATATGGAACGCATTGCGATTATCAGCCATAATGCACGGCTTGCTAAATTTGAGGGATATTGGCGTGCTTTGAAGGATTCCTATGAGAGTTACTTTAAAAGAAAAGCATCTTTCCGCATTCGCAATCTGACTGCGCAGATATCGCTGCTTTATCATCGTACACAGCTTTTGCTGGAAGCAGAGAGCGAAAATCAGATTTTAGATTTGGCAGGAGAATTTAAAGCAGAGTATGTACCTGTTGGCACGTTGGATTTAACAGGCATTGCGATGGAACGTTTCCAGAGTCAGACAGGATATGAGGGAGAAACGGTTTATTTTTTGGAAGAACATACAAAACAATGGTATACCTATACGATGGCAAGACCTGTGTTTTATGAAAAGTCAGGCAGACGTGGGAAATTAGCAAAAGCGGCAGCACCGTGGCAAATTCCGCTGTCAATGGAAGAGCTTGCAAAAGCAAAAATCCATTTGGAGGGAGCAAAGGCAGATATACGCAGAAGACTTTCTGCCAGTCAGGAAACCAAAGGAGAGCTTTGTGGCAGCAGAAGAGAGCCAGACTGTCTGTATACCAGTGATTTTGGAGAATGGTATTATGAGGATTTTGGTGTGCTTTTTGCGCAGCGGTTTGCCAAACAAACAAATTTGTGGCGAAATGGGCAGGAGACAGAAAAAGATGGGGGCTATTTGGTATGTTTGCGTCCAGAATCATGCGAGAAAGCGTATTTTTCGGAAACCGAACAAAAATTGTTTATGAGCCTTTTTGATAAGGCGGGGCATGAGATTGTGATTGAGGTTGTCTACGCAAAAGAAGAAGAGTGGGGAATTCGCTTTTTAGAGCGGATTACAAACGAAAAATTGCCTTATTTTTTAGGGAAAATTTATTTTCGGGAAGGACGAATCCGGCTGTATCCTGTGGCAGTATTTGAGAAAGGAGAATTGCGAGATGACATATTCTGACAGGAAAGAAGAAGTGTTTGAGAATTTGCTGGACGATGTGGATAACCTGCTTGAGGAATTATTTCAAAGTGGTTATGATACAATTCATGATAGTACCATGCAAGCCCTGCAGCGCGCAGCAGAAGAGACAGAACAAATCGGAATGGCATATTTGTCGTCACTTCTGCATACATTGGCAGCAGGGCTTGCGGTGCGGCGGCATCAAATCAACCCGCATGAAGATGGAATGGCCGCAGTTTTTGCAGAGTTAAATGAATATCTGTATCTGTGTCGGGGAAAAATTGCCTGTGACAGAGGGCGGGATTATTACCTTGCATCGCCAGATGTTTGATACTGGCATTTAGTTCCCCTGAATTGTAAATCCTTTTTCTATAAGGAGATCCAAAATTTTTGCAGCGCTTTCGTCGTCAAGCTGGATCATGCTTGACGCCAGCTCTAAGGCGGCATCGCCGCTGTACAGATCCTCTTCAGAATAGATCTTGAGGGCAGTATCGCCATGAATGATAGGTACTGCATAAACATGAAGCTGCTTATCAATGACAAGATAGTATCCAGAATCCGTTTCATTCAAGTCATTTGTGAAGGTTATATCCATATGGTAGGTCTTATTTTGTTCCAACATAAACACAGGATAAATAGATTTTATTATCTCGTCTTCTTTTTTGGCAGCATCATCTTCTGACAGAGACAGCGTATTTTCTATAAAGGAACGGAGTGGTATTGTTCCAGTCTGTGAAAATTCGATAGGATTGCCAGCTTTTATAACAATTTTGTGTTCTCCTTCAAGTTCTTGAAGCTCTATTTTTAGCTGCAGTGTATTGTTTGCTCCCTGTGCAAAAGATATTTTATTTTCCAACAAAACATTTATGACGTCATGCATACTAGAAGGGAGTTTGTCTTTTGCAGAGGCATTCATGTATTGCCTATTCTCATAGAGATTCATTTTGAATTTTCCATCGAGTGCCATATCATTTACATGATAGCTTTTTATAACATCTGCAATCTCTGAGGAAGCTTCCCAGTTAGGAACTTCTATCACGATTTCATCTGTTTTCTTCCATCCGCTAGTGATACTAGACGCACTGGCTATTTCTCCAGAAGAAGAGTAGTAGTCTGTGCCATCATAGGTAATCTGGGCATTTGCCTCTTTTACACTGTCAAAATTAATCAATGGATTTTTCATGGAAAGCAATTCTGTTAGTACTGCGTAACAGCGTTTTTTAGACCCATCTTTGTCAAGTTCAATTTGGAGGTATACATCCATAGGCGACATTTCCACGGATACAATTGTTACAGTTTCACCAGCGTTGATAAGCTCAGAAGAACTCTCGCGGGTCGGCAGAGCGTAGGAGGTCACATCTTCAAACAGCTCGATTTGCGTGTTGATTTTGACAGGATAGGAGCCGATATCATCGACAAGACGTGGTGTTTTGTCACTGCACAGTTCAGAAACATCATCTTTTGGCACATATCCTCGTTTTCCTTCAAATTCTACTTCTACCCAGTCATCTTCGATTTTGACAGCTTTTTCAATTGTCATCCTGCCAATCGTACCAAGCGGCAGATAATCTGTGCCTGGACCGCAATATACATCAATTTGTTTGTCGAGTTCAAGAACAGCAGTCTCTTCTACGATATCTGGTTTGTTTTGAACAGTGGTATCGCCTGCTTTTTGTGTTTGGCAGGCAGATAAAATCAATGCAGTACCAAGAGATAAAAACAAATAAGATACTTTTTTATTCATATTCATTCTGTCCTCCGTTCCTTTATTTTTCGTACAATTTTCAAGTCGAGTGCTTTTAATTGCTCATATACCTGCTGTGTAAGATTCTCGATGGTTTCTCTGTCTTGCGGTGGGATTTGTTTTTCTTCGAATACTTCTAAAAGGGCGGCGTGATAATCTCTTTTATGTTTTTTGTTTAGGCTGTTCCAGTTCACGTTCGAAAAATAGTGAAAAATATCTTTGTCCACCTTTAACTTTGACTGTAAAATCAAAACGCCAATAACTGGATATCCTGTATATCCCTGCCAATATGTACCATTGTCGGTTGAAGCGTAGGTATTGTCATTCCATTCCACTTGATAACTTTTTGAGCCATCTGAAGAAACAACGTCAGCAGTGTTTTCTTTGATGCAGATTCGTCTGTCCGCCAAAGCAGAATATGCTTCATATATTTTTTCAATTGGTGGTAATTTTTGCATTGAGATCCTCCATTCTAATGTACGCTGCATCAGAAAAAGCAGTTGTGAGATAAGGTTCTAATTTGCAGTATTTGCAAAGTGCACAAATACCGCTATTATGAATATCATAAGCAATCTTTTGGGGTATGTCAAGTTGGAAAGTAATCAGGGATATGTAAAACCATGCAAAAAACGAGGCTGATGCAATAAGTGCGACAGCCTCGATGATTTTATGCATACGCTGATGCAGAGGAAATATGCCTCTAAAGTGGCGCATCAGCGGCGCGTGAGTAGGAGAAGATGGATCTTCCCTACTCGATTTGATTATCAGAAATTAAATTATCAGCTAAGGTTTCAAGTTGTGGAATATTGTCTGGTTTAAGTGCAGATTTAACAGACACAACAGGTTCTGCAACAGTGATGTTTTTCATCGTTTCCAGTAATGATTTGATGCATTTGGCTGCCATTGGTGCCCAGGAGCCGTTTTCAATTATGCCAACAGTACGATTTTGGTAGTTTTTGGACTTTAATTTGTACAGAAAGTTTTCCATTGCTGGAAATATTCCGCCATCATAGGTTGCACTAGCAAGTACTAAATGGCTGTAACGGAACGCATTTTCTACAGCTTTATGGATATCGTCGCGGCATAAATCAGTAATATGTACATTAGGAGCTCCTTTTGATTCCAAGAGTTCTTTTAGCTTTGCGGCAGCTTGTGCAGTATGTCCATGGATAGAAGCATAGGCAATCAGGATTCCCGTATCTTCTGGTGCGTAACTGCTCCAGGTAGTATACTTTTCAATATAATACGCAAGATTTTCAGCCAGTACAGGCCCATGCAGAGGGCAGATGGTATTTATTGGAAGTGTGGATGCTTTTTTAAGCAACGCCTGCACCTGCATACCATATTTTCCGCATATATTGGTAAAATAGCGTCTTGCTTCATCAACCCAGTCTTCTTCGGCATCTCTCGTTCCAAACTTGCCAAAACCGTCAGCGCTGAACAAAACGTTATCGGTTTGGTCGTAAGTAACCATAACCTCTGGCCAGTGAACCATCGGCGCCATAATAAACTGTAAGGTATGTTTTCCAAGAAGAAGCGTATCACCTTCTTTTACCAGAACAGTTTTGCCATCAATATCTGCGTCAAAAAATTGTCCAAACATAGAGAAGGTCTTGGCATTTCCAACAAGCTTCATATTGGGAAATAACGCCATTAATTCCAAGATGCTTCCGCCATGATCGGGTTCCATATGCTGGATAACCAGATAATCAACCGTTCTGTCCTGCAATGCTTCTTTCAGGTTTTGCAGCCATTCTTCAGTTGCTCTTGGATCAACGGTGTCCATCACGGCGATTTTTTCATCCAATATTAAGTAAGAGTTGTATGCCATGCCGTTTGCGACATGATATTGCCCTTCAAATAATGTTATTGTTCGGTCATTGACACCTACGTTTAGAATATCCTGTGTTACATTTTCCATTTTTCTCATGTACTCCTTTATTGTCATAATTTTATAATTTGAATTTGCTCATATCCTCTACAAGGGTATCAACTTTTTGCTCCAAGTCGGTGATTACAGAACCAGAATCCGAAACAACCTGCAAAAGTTCTGTTGACATTGCAGCGGTTTGTTCTGTCACGGTGGCATTATCCTGAGCAATTCTGTTTAAGGTATCAAGTGCTTGTGTTACAGTGGAGCGCTGGCCTTCAATGCCCTTTGTCATGGTATCAATCGTATGTACTGCGGTAACACAATAATCAAGCTCCTGATAAAGCTGAGTAAAGTTCTGGCTTGTGTCCGTGATGGAATTAACCTGTAAGGCTACAGCACTGCTAATTTCTTCCATAATTTTAACAGACTGTGCTGCATTTGTGAGGAGTTCTTCCACAACCCTTCTGATTTCTTCAACAGATTCGGAGGACTGCTGTGCTAATTTTCCGATTTCGTCAGCGACAACCGCAAAACCTCTACCAGATTCTCCTGCTCTTGCTGCTTCAATGCTTGCATTCAAAGAGAGAAGACTTGTCTGGTCGGATATTTCATTAATCAGGTTTGCCGCCATTTGAATTTGCTGAACGGACTTATTGGTAGCTTCCGTCTGTTCGTGCATTGCCCGAATATTGTTCTGTGTCTGGTCATTTGCAGTAATTAACTGCTTTAGATTTTCCATTGACTTTTCACTGAGCTGCTTCATATCCTTTGCATTCTCGTCAAGTGTTCTGACTTCCTGCCCAGTTCGGTCAATATTTTCACCCATAACATTTGCCTCATTGGAAGCATCGTCTGTAGAAGAAGCCTGTTCTGTGACGTTGTTTGCAATGGAATCAACTGCGATAGATACCTCGGAAATGGAGTTGCGCATATTGTTAAAGGTATTGCTGAATTTGTGCAGAGCATTTGTAACGCCATCTACCACTTCTGTAATATTTTGCAATAGTACACGGAAATTACTCTGTGCCGCTAACAATGCATTTGCAGTCTGGCCAATTTCATTATTCTGTTGAATTTTCACAGAGGAGGTCAAATCTCCAGTGGCAAAGATATCGGCAAAGGACTTTATTTCTTTAAGCGGCTTGATAACATGTGTACCAAAGACGAGCGCTATTAAGAGCGATATAATAATTGTCAGGATAAATACAACGCAATAGCGGATGACTGCACCATGGTATTCTGTATCCAAAGAATTTTTGATGTTTGCTGTTTCGCGTTCCATATCATCAACATAATTTCCAGTAGATATAACCCAGTTCCAAGGCTTGAACAACTGAGAATATGCAATTTTGGGCGCGATTGTGACCCCATCTGATTTCGTGAAAGTAAATTGATTATATCCGCCGTTTTCTGCATTATTGCAGGCATTTATGGCTCCCTGTGTAATATAGACACCATTCACATCTTTTAAATCATAACGGTTTGTTCCCTCGTCTTCTGTGAGGATTGGATGCATGATAAGCAAGCCGTCTGTAGCGTCAATCCAGATATATCCGCTTTGATCATCACGGTAGCGCATAAGGCGGATCGTTTCTTTGGCATCTGTCATGGCCTGTTCCTCTGTTTTTTGTCCAGCCTGATATTTGTCATATTCATTTTGTGCTACAGAGATAGCGCTTTGTATCTGTGATTTAATCTCTCCCTTATAGCCATCATCAACAGCTTGTGAATAAATATTATAAGAAGAAGTTGCCATATGCTTAATGGACAAAATAGCATTAAGTCCGATGCTGACGGCCGTTATGATTACAATAGTGACGCTTATCAGCATGAGAGAGCTAATAAGACTTGTTTTCTTTTGCTGTTTTTTTTCATTCATTGTGAATACCTCATTCATTTCTTTTGATAACCGCCTGCTACTTGTGCCTGACATATGCAATTATTTATATTAATTTTACTCTTTTCAGCGCTAAAAATCAACATATTTATAATTCTGATAGTGTAAGGGCGTTTTTTATTTAAAAAGCAAATGAAAAATCAACTTGACATTGTGTTGCAAGCAATAGTATCTTTATCTATATCAAATACAACGGAAATCTGCTTGTGTTATTTTGCATAAAAGATTTTGAAGGTGCGTGTATGATTGCAAGGAGGGCATAAAATGAGGTATTTTGGTGGCTGTGACGCAGGTAGTACCTATACGAAATGTGTAATTATTGACGAGAATAGCAAAATTGTGGCAAGTGTGATAAACAAAAGCCGTATCAATCCTGTTTTGAGCGCGCAGTCAGCACTTGATGAGGCGGCTGCCAAAGTAGACGGTCTGCAGTCGGCAAAGGACTTGGCCTATTTGGTCGGGACAGGATATGGGCGCAATAAGGTGCCGTTTGCAGATGAGAATATATCTGAGATTAGCTGCCATGCAATGGGGGTGCATGTTACCAATCCCAAAGTGCGTGCAGTGATTGATATTGGCGGACAAGATGTGAAAGGAATCGCGATTGATACAGACGGAACCGTGCTGAATTTTGCAATGAATGACAAATGTGCGGCTGGAACAGGCCGTTTTTTTGAAAGTATGGCAAATGCATTTGAAATGTCAATTGAAGCGTTTTCTGCACTTTCTTTGAAAGCAAAAAATGTGATACCAATTACAGCACAGTGTACAGTATTTGCTGAGAGTGAGGTGGTGTCTCTGGTGGGAGAAGGGAAACCAATGGAAGAGATTGCAGCCGGAATTCAGCTTTCTGTTGCAAAGAGATGTTTTGTGATGGCAAAAAAAGCAGGTGCAACGGACCATATTGCATTAACGGGAGGTTGTGCCAAGAATGAAGGTCTGAAACGGGCAATTGAAAAAGTGCTGAAACTTCATGTAATAGAGTTGGAAATTGATCCACAATTGATGGGCGCGCTTGGTGCGGCTGAGTACGCAAAACGGAAAGGCAGCGTTTAACGAAAGGGCAGCGTTTAACGGAAGAGCTGCGTTTTAGGAAAGGAAACAGTTAAGATGATTTTTAGGATTTTGCGCGGTGTTATGATTGCAGCAGCAGCTTTTTTTATCGTGACATTTGTCATATATTTTTTGAATCTTGATATGAAAGTGGTTGCAAAAATAATGCCGATTATTGAGAAACATTATGATGCAAGGCATAGAGAGCCTTTTGGAGCTTCTGGATTGGTACAGGAAAAGAGTTTGTAATATGAATTTGTATGATGAACTGATAAAGGAAATTTTGGGACAATTGAATCGGATTGCAAAGTCAAAAGACGCAAAAATGACACTGCCATCAAAGCCATGGAAAGATGTTGGAGAACATCATATGATTCTTGGAAGAGAGGCAGCATATGAGCTGGGAGGCGGCAGTATGCCGGGGCTAAGTGGATGCTTGTATACAACAAGTCCAATATTGCTGGAAGAAGGTGTCTATTTATATGGAAAGGATTTGACACAGATTAGAGAAAACCAGCCATATGCGCGGATTGTTTTGGCGGAGCTAGAGGAGGCAGATGAGGAAGAGGCGCTGTACCGCAAATTTCGAGAAATTGATTATGTGCGGTATCATATTCATCCAAAGGGCTATATGGCAAGGATATCGCCTGTGAGCCAAAGGGAACCAGTGCGTATCGCAAAAAAGGCTTTAAAAGAGAATATAAGCTTTGGAGCTGTGGGGCAGATGTATCTGGAACGATATCGAATCATCTCGTCTGTAAAGAATGTAAATGTGATTTTTGTGACCCAAAAAGAATTTGATTATCATGCTTTAGATGAAAAGCTTCGAAAAGCAGAACAGATTACACAGTCCTTAAATTACATTTTTACAAATTTAAGCATGGATTGTGGCACATGCAGCTTAAAAGCTGTATGTGATGAGGTGGAAGGACTGCGTAATCTGCATTTTGAGAATCGGTGTACTTGAATTAAGAAATAATTTAATTCTTTTCTAGTAATTGTGTCATAATAAATTCTGGAACATGTTCTTCTTGGATTTTTAGAGAATGGGAAAATTCTTGAAAAATCTTCTTTTCGGCATCATGCATAATCCGTTCATCGGATGCAGAGAATTTCTTTCCTGTTTCAAGGAGGCTATTCTTTCTTTTGTGGAGTTTTATAAGCAATGCGATAATCTTGCTGATATCATCACTGCGGACAATATTGAGGTAAGCGGATTTCCTAAGATTATTATTGTCAATCCACTCAATATCTTCCGTTGCGGAATGTTTGATAACATAAATGATTTCTTCTTTGCTCATAAGTTTTCTGAGACGCAGCTTGTCCGTGTCGACAGGTACATAAAGCGTGGATTTTTTCTGATCGGAGAGCGGATGCATGATATAATACATACGTTTCTTGTCGGTTAGTTTCTCTTCTCGAATGTCCTCAATACAGCATACCCCTGCAGATGGATGCATTACGATATTTCCAATTTCAAACATTAGAACGCTCCTTTCCTAATTGTTAAGTTGTTTGAACAAATTTTGGCAGATTTGTGAATATTTACAAAAAGAGCCGCACCACATTCGGAATTAAGATGTGAAGCCGCCCGATACACATAATAACCAAAATTATTTACATAACTATTCTAACATAAAAAAGTGTGCATTGTAAGTGTTTTTTGAAAATATTTGGAAAGCATTGTAATAGTTGTTACTTTTCACACCCGCGCCATGCACTTGCTGCATGGCGTCGGAGCAAGCGCCAAAATGCGTGCTTTTTAGCATTTTGTGTGCATCAATTGTTGCAATTCACACCGAAATCGTTGTAAGTATATGAGAAATCTGGCGTAAGTGTGAATTGTAACGAATAGTTCAACAGATATTTCGTTTTTGCGATATCGAAATCCTTGCTTGTTTTCTCGTTTTGATAGTGATACAATGATGACGATTCATTTGGAGACCAAAAACATTTTTGAGACAGGCTCTGGAAATAGGGAGGGTATTAGAATTGAAATATTTAAAACAGTTTTTGATTATTTTGGTAATTTCATTGGCAGGTGAAATATTAAAGGCATTGCTTCCGTTGCCAGTTCCAGCCAGTATTTATGGGATGGTTCTTTTGTTTGCGGGGCTTGTGTCAGGGATTATAAAACTTGATGCAGTGAAGGAAACGGGAAAATTTTTAATAGAGATCATGCCAGTGATGTTTATTCCAGCCGGTGTTGGGTTAATGTCATCATGGGGTGTACTAAAGCCAATGTTTGTTCCGGTAAGTGTTGTGACAGTGGTTGTTTTGGTGGCGGTGATGGCAGTGACAGGAAACGTAGCACAGGCAATCATTCGGTATAAAAGAAGAAAAGAGAGCAAAAAAATGTAAAAATAGTAAAAATATACACAATAATCCGTAAGAAAATAACAAAATGATGTTATATAATAGATTGGAAGGTTAATAATGAATGAATTTATGCTAGATTCTGCTTTTGCAGGTGTGACAATCAGTTTGCTGACCTATATGATTGGCATGGCGCTCAAGAAAAAGTTCCATAGCGGAATACTCAATCCGCTGCTCTTGTCTATAGCGGTAACAATTGTACTTCTGCTATCAACCGGAGTGGATTATGATACTTACAATGAGGGAGCCAAATATTTAAGCTGGCTTTTGACGCCAGCGACCGTCTGTCTTGCGATTCCGTTGTATGAACAGTTAGAATTATTAAAAAAGAACTGGGCAGCAGTAGCGGCAGGAATTGTATCTGGAGTTTTGACAAGTTTGGCAACGGTATTTGTGCTTGCTTTGCTGTTTGGATTAAATCATCAGGAGTATGTTACATTACTTCCGAAGTCCATCACAACTGCAATTGGTATGGGAGTATCAGAAGAACTTGGCGGATATGTCACGATTACAGTAGCGGTCATTGTGATTACAGGAGTGTTGGGAAATATTTTGGGTGAACTGGTATGCCGCATTTTTGGAATCAAAGAACCAATTGCAAAAGGATTGGCGCTGGGGACATCTGCGCATGCAATTGGAACAGCAAAGGCGATGGAACTTGGAGAAATTGAGGGCGCTATGAGTAGTTTGTCTATCGCAGTAGCTGGAGTGATTACGGTAGTCGGAGCTTCAATTTTTGCCAATTTATTGTAGAGCAAAAGCGGAATAGAAATGGGGAAGACATGAAAGATTTTGAAAAAATGACAGCGCCGCGGGGCAATATCAATGCAGAAAGCTGGTTTATCGAAAGTTATCGCAGACACCAGGGGCATCCGATAAAAATATTAATTTCGTTGTACAAAGGAAATTATCATAAATTTGTTTTGGCTGTCATTACATTTTTTATCAAGCATTCCTGTGTGTGGGTGCTGCCAATTGTGACTGCGAATATTATCAATGATGTCACAACTTCAAATCCCAATACAATTAGAAATATTATCTTTTATGTTGTGCTTGAGTCAGCACTGATTTTGATTAATATTCCAATGAATTATTTGTATACCTCTTATAAGAGTCTGGCGACGCGTTATGTGGAAACCGGACTTCGGAAAGCATTGGTGCGAAAACTACAGCAGCTTTCTATTTCTTACCATGTGGAAACACAGTCTGGACGGCTGCAGTCCAAAATTATGCGTGATGTGGAAGCGGTAGAAACGCTGTCAACGCAAATGTTCCTAAGTATATTGAATATTGCGCTTAACATTGGGGTGGCGCTTGTTGTTACAGGTACCAAAAGCAAGACTGTTCTTGTATTTTTCCTTTTTGCGGCGCCTGTTGCGGCGATTACGATGGTTTCTTTTCGGAATGTCATGCGAAAAAGCAATACGGAATTTCGAAAGGAAATGGAAGAAACTTCTGCCCGTGTGATGGAGATGGTAGAGCTGGTGCCAGTGACAAGAGCACATGCTCTAGAAGATGAGGAAGTGCAAAAGATCAGCGCACAGCTTTTTGCCGTTGCAGAGAAAGGATATCGTTTAGATGTAGTGCAGGCACTGTTTGGATCGGTTGGCTGGGCAATATTCCAGCTTTTTCAGGTGGTATGCCTTGCCTTTACAGGCTATCTTGCGATTGCCGGAAGCATTCAGGTCGGAGATATTACCCTATATCAGAGCTATTTTGCAACAGTTGTCAATCAGGTATCTGCAATTGTGACACTTCTGCCGATCATTACAAAGGGAATTGAGTCTGTCAATTCGATTGGTGAAGTCCTGCTCTCCGAGGATGTGGAGGAAAATGAAGGCAAAGAGCAATTGACAGATGTAAATGGGGTATTTGATTTTAAGAATGTCAGCTTTCATTACAAAAATAACACGAATTTGGTATTAGATCATCTGAATCTGCAGGTGAAACAAGGGGAAACAATCGCTTTTGTTGGAGAATCCGGCGCCGGAAAGTCAACGATTTTAAATATGGTTATCGGATTTCATATGGCAGGAGAAGGGGCGGTTTTGCTCGATGGACATGATATAAGCAAAGTGGATCTTCGCACTTACCGAAAGCATTTGGCTGTTGTACCACAAACATCTATTTTGTTCTCAGGCACTATCAGGGAAAATATTACATATGGATGTCCCAATGTTACGGAGGAGCAGCTTGCAGAAGTGGTGCGGGCGGCAAATCTGACGGATATGGTGGCAAACTTTCCACAAGGTTTGGATACTATGGTAGGAGAGCATGGCGGGAAACTTTCCGGTGGTCAGCGTCAGCGGATTTCGATTGCAAGAGCACTGATTAGAAATCCTAAAATTATTGTATTGGATGAGGCAACTTCTGCGCTTGACAGCATTTCTGAACGTATGATTCAACAGGCAATTGGCAATTTGATAAAAGATAGGACCACATTTATTGTGGCCCATAGATTATCCACTATCAGAGATGCTGACAAGATTGCAGTAATTGCAGGCGGCAAATGTGTGGAATACGGAACTTATGAAGAGCTGATGGAGCGAAAAGGTGAATTCTATCATATGAAAATGATACAGAACAACTAAAAATCCCAATCATTCAGTGGCGTGGTGTGCGAAGCGGTTTGCTGCATGATACAACCGTGTACCAATAATCCAGGCCGCTACCATTTTGGCGGCATCACCTATCAAATATGGCAGTACACCGACAGCAAGAGCCTCCATAAAAGATAAGGAATTTTGACGTGCCAGCCAAATTGTTCCAAAAAGGTAACATACAACGGTGCCAAGAATCATTCCCAGGAAAGAAGGAATGGTTTGCGCTTTAAAATGCCAGATAGCCCAGCCGGCAATCGGAGCCATCAGAATGAAACCAGCAAGATAACCGCCAGTCGGCCCGGCCAGTTTGCCAATTCCTCCTGTAAATCCTGAGAAAACAGGCAGCCCTATAATACCGATCAAAAGATAAACCAAAAAGCTGATTGTGCCAAGTTTGGGGCCTAGGACATATGCGGACAGATATACAGCAAGTACTGTAAAAGAAATTGGTACTGGGCTAAAGGGAAGCGGAATGGAAAGCGGCCCTAATATGCAGGTGACAGCCGTCATAACACCAATCAACGCCATTTGTTTTGTGGTTAAGAAATTTTTTTTCATTTTCTCAGATCCTTTCTGTATGTAATGGTTTAACCTTGATTGTTAACCAATAATATTTACATGGTTAACAATTATAATTTAACTTAACACGAATCTGGTAAAATGTCAATCGGGTAGGAGATAGATTATTATTTTATCTATCTCCTACCCGATTTTCTACAAACTAATATTCGGCTTTTATAAAGCTAAAGCAATAATGTAAATAACCATAAATATAAGGCTTAATAATAAAGCAATAATAGATACCACTAGACCGCCGATTGAGATTCCCTTTGAACCGTTCTGCTTAGAAAGCCCGATTCCAGAACAAACAATACCAGCTATGGATAAAATAAGATCAATAAAAGGAACCCAGAATCCTATCAAGGCAAAAATACCAACTACAAGCCCACAAATTGCAATATTATTATTTTTCATTGGCATTGTGTCATATACAGTTGCCCGAACTGGCTGAACATACGGCTGTCCTTGATTATAAGCCTGATTCTGATTGTAGGATTGATTTTGATTAAACTGCTGATTTGCAGCAGATGGATTCGGAACATATTGATTACCGCTAGGTACTGTCTGTTCCGGTGAATAAGGTTTATTCTCTTCCATATAGCCTCCAAATGTTAAAATTTTCTAAACACCGCTTTCATGCACTGGCATCGCGATAAATAAAAGCGGGTGTTTAGAAACATCATGTACACAAAATTATATCTTTTGCAGTAAATTAGTATCCCATATACGGGGTAATTTGCATCAATAAAGCAAAGATTGCAGCATCAATCACAAGGTTTACTATGTACAGTATAATAACCACGTTCATTTTCTTTTCCAAAGCTGCCCGTATAGCAAACATACTAATGATTAGACCAGCACACAAACCAAGAAGTCCGGAAAAGAACCAGCCGCCGACACAGCTGACTGCTACAAGAACCCATATCCAAACTGGGATATTTCTAACAGGCTCATAGGGTGTTCCGTCATCTAGGAATACGCCGTTTACAGCCAGTCTCATTTTGTTTCCTACAATGACAAGGTTGCATGCAGCTCCGGGAAGATTGATCTGATAGTCAACTACTACGATAAACCAGTTACTGGACTTTAGTTTATAAGAGTCGTTGTCTACAATAACTTTGTTTCCGCCAAAACCGCCTAACTTGCACTGGATTTTGTGTACATTTCCCATGTTGTCAGTTACACTCCACTCCTTCTTCATTCGTGAACCTCCTCATAAAATATTAACTGAAAACTTAAACAATTGTTACTGGTAACTTAATTATAATATAGCATTTTTAATAATTTTGCAAGCATATGTTTGCAAATAATAATTAAAATGCCCATATTTCATAATTTTCCATTGCATAACTAAGGGAAAGTATAGTATATATAATAGTAGGAAATGTTCAGATAAGGCAGCGTGTATAAAGAAATACTTCATTATTTCATTGGTTTGGACATGCTCTGTGTTGTATTGCGTGTTGATGGAATAAAGGAAAATGCTGCCAGAGAATCAATGATAGATAAAAATTAAGAAAGGATTGGTATACAAAATGATTCAGTTATGGGAAACAGGAGTGTATCTTGTGAATGGTACAGAACTTGTGGCGGACAATGCAGAAGCAGCGGCGGCCGTCAAGGCAAAAACAGGAAAAGAAACAGACCAGACATCGGCTTCAAAGGAGACAATTGCTTATCGTATTTTGAAGGACCACAATACTTCAGGCAGCATGGAGAAACTCAAGATTCGATTTGATAAATTGACATCGCACGATATTACATTTGTAGGGATTATACAGACAGCGCGTGCATCTGGGCTTACAAAGTTTCCGGTGCCATACATATTGACAAACTGTCATAATTCGCTTTGCGCAGTCGGTGGTACGATTAATGAGGATGATCATATGTTTGGATTATCCTGTGCCAAAAGATATGGAGGAGTCTATGTGCCTCCGCATCAGGCAGTTATTCATCAATATGCCCGTGAAATGCTTGCAGGCGGTGGAACAATGATTCTGGGTTCCGATTCGCATACGCGATATGGCGCGCTTGGCACAATGGCAATGGGTGAGGGCGGACCAGAGCTTGTGAAACAATTGTTAAATCAGACTTATGACATCAATATGCCAGGTGTCGTGGCAGTTTATCTGGAAGGGGAACCAGTAAAAGGTGTAGGACCACAGGATGTTGCCCTTGCGATTATTGGCGCAGTATTTAAAAATGGATATGTGAAAAATAAAGTAATGGAGTTTGTAGGCCCTGGTGTATCATCGCTTTCTGCAGATTTTAGAATTGGCATTGATGTTATGACAACAGAGACGACCTGCCTTTCTTCTATTTGGAGAACAGATGATAAGATAAAGGAATTTTATGAGGTTCATGGCAGAAGTGAAGCGTACACGGAATTAAATCCAGGCGCTGTTGCTTATTATGATGGATGTATCAAGGTAGACTTGTCAAAAATCAAGCCAATGATTGCTATGCCATTCCACCCAAGCAATACCTATACGATAGAAGAATTGAATGCAAATTTGATGGATATTCTTGATGATTGTGAAAAGAAAGCGCTTGTAAGTTTGGACGGCGCCGTTGACTTCACACTCAAAGATAAGGTAAGAAATGGAAAACTATATGTAGAGCAGGGAATCATTGCAGGCTGTGCAGGCGGCGGATTTGAAAATATTTGTGCTGCGGCAGATATTCTTGACAGCGCAAGTATTGGACCTGATGAATTTACATTAAGTGTTTATCCTGCTTCCATGCCTGTTTATATGGAGCTGGTTAAAAATGGCTGTGCGGCGAAACTGATGCAGACAGGCGCAGTGTTAAAGACTGCATTTTGTGGCCCTTGCTTTGGCGCTGGGGACACACCAGCAAATAATGCATTTTCTATTCGTCATTCCACAAGAAACTTCCCGAACCGTGAAGGATCGAAGTTACAAAACGGACAGATTGCTTCCGTGGCATTGATGGATGCACGCTCAATTGCGGCGACAGCGGCAAACAAAGGATATCTCACACCAGCGACAGAATTTGAAGGAGACTTTACAAAATATAAGTACTTCTTTGATAAGAAGATTTATGAAAACCGTGTGTTTGACTCTAAGGGCGTTGCAGATGAGTCTGTTGAGATTAAGTTTGGCCCTAATATTAAGGATTGGCCTGCAATGGTAGCATTGACAGACAATCTGATGTTAAAGGTCGTTTCTGAAATACATGATCCCGTGACGACGACTGACGAACTGATTCCATCGGGTGAAACATCATCGTACCGTTCAAATCCTTTAGGACTTGCCGAGTTTACACTTTCTCGAAAAGACCCCAATTATGTAAGGCTTGCAAAGGAAATCCAAGTGGCAGAAAAGGCAAGGGAAGAAAAAGTGTGTCCTGTACAGAAGTTCCCGGAGCTTGAAGAGGCATGGAGTATGATGAAAACAATTACACCAGATGCAGACCGCAGCAATACAGGGATTGGAAGTACGATCTTTGCAGTGAAGCCGGGAGATGGTTCCGCAAGGGAACAGGCAGCGAGCTGTCAGAAAGTACTTGGCGGCTGGGCGAATATTGCAAATGAGTATGCAACAAAACGCTACCGCTCAAATCTGATAAATTGGGGGATGCTTCCATTTTTGATTCCAGAGGGACCACTGCCATTTCAGAATCTTGATTATATTTATATCCCAGGAATCAGAAAGGCTGTGGAGGAAAAAGCAGCAGTAATCAAGGCGTATGTTGTAGGCAAAGATAAGAAGATTGCGTTTGAAATGACGCTTGGCGAGTTGACAGACGAAGAGCGTCAGATTATCTTAAAGGGCTGCCTTATTAACTATAATAGAGTATAAAAAGATATGAAAAATCCCTCTTTTATCTAAAGAAAGATAAAAGAGGGTGATTTTTTTTAATAAATTGCACAAAGGACTACCATTTTGAAAAGTTTTATAGTATAATTTCAATAAATCTTAAGAGATTTGATATTTGGTAATTTCTTTTATTGCTAAATCTATAAGATAACAGGATTGGAGGTATATTATGGCAAAAGAAATGATTGCAATGCTGCTTGCCGGAGGTCAGGGCTCACGTTTGTATACACTGACACAGAAGCTGGCAAAACCTGCAGTTCCCTTTGGAGGAAAGTATCGTATTATCGACTTCCCGCTTTCGAACTGCGTCAATTCAGGGATTGATACAGTAGGAATCCTTACACAGTATCAGCCGCTGGTGCTCAATGAGTACATAGGAAACGGACAGCCATGGGATTTGGACAGATTGTACGGAGGGGTTCATGTACTTCCGCCATATCAGAAGGCGACAGGGTCTGACTGGTATAAGGGTACTGCAAATGCGATCTATCAGAACATTAACTTTATTGAACGGTATGACCCAGAGTATGTTATCATACTCTCAGGCGATCAGATATGCAAGCAGGATTACAGCGATTTTCTTAGATTCCACAAGGAAAAAGGCGCTGAATTCAGCGTAGCTGTTATGGAAGTGCCTTGGGAAGAAGCAAGCCGCTTCGGTCTGATGGTAACAGATGATAATGATAAGATTACAGAATTCCAGGAGAAACCAAAGGAGCCGAAGTCAAATCTGGCATCTATGGGTATCTATATCTTTAACTGGGATATCTTAAAGAAATATCTTATTGAGGATGAGAATGACCCCAATTCTGAAAACGATTTTGGTAAAAATGTTATTCCAAGCCTGTTAAGGGATAAAAGAGATATGTACGCATATCGCTTTGATGGTTACTGGAAGGATGTTGGAACGATTTCTTCCCTTTGGGAGGCAAATATGGAAGTTCTTGATCCAGAGAATAGCGGAATCAACCTCTTTGATGACGATTGGCGTATTTACAGCAGAAACAGCGGTATGACAGGGCATCGTATTGGTGCGGGCGCAGTTCTTGAAAATTGCATGATTACAGATGGATGCAGCATAGACGGCGAAGTAAAGCATTCTATCCTTTTTGCAGGTGTTAAGGTTGGTAAGGGTGCAGTGATTGAGGATGCAGTGATTATGGGCGGCAGCACAATTGGCGAAGGCGCGCAGATTAAACATTGTATTATCGCAGAGAATGTTGTAATTGAAAAGGATGCTATCGTAGGAGTGATGCCAGATGGCGACAAAAAAGGTGTTGCTACGGTAGGTTCGAATGTGACAATCGGAGAAGGCGCTGTGGTAGGTCCAGACGCTATGGTGTCAGAGAATGTCAAAGGAGGTGAAAGAGTATGATAAATTCAAACGCAGATTCAGCAATGGGTATTTTGTTCCCAAATAGCTATGATTCTTTAGTACCGGAGCTTGTAACAGAACGACTAATGGCATCTATCCCATTTGCAAGTCGTTACAGACTGGTAGATTTTATGCTTTCAAGCATGGTAAACTGCGGCATTGACAATATATCACTGATTGTAAAGAGAAATTATCATTCACTCATGGATCATTTAGGATCAGGCAGAGAATGGGATTTGACACGCAAAAAGGGCGGTCTAAATATTATTCCTCCTTTTGCACAGAAAAATATCAATATTTATAATGGTAGAGTTGAAGCGATTGCTAGTATTTTGGATTTTGTGAAACGCCAGAAAGAAAAATATGTGATCATGGCAGACACTAATGTTGCAGTAAATTTTGACTTCAAAGATTTGCTTCAGCAGCATATTAGCAGTGGCGCAGATGTAACAATTGCTTATACAAAGGAAGAAGTTCCCAAAGCATTGCTTGATATTGATGTAACCAAGAAGGATTTGTATTATACGCTTGGTATTGATGACGATGGAAGAGTCAATAAGATAGAAGTAAGCAGCAAAGAACCTGGTGTACAGAATGTTTCTATGAATATTTATGTTATCGAAAGAGAACTTCTGATGAATCAGGTGAGAGAAGCACACCTAAATGGACGGACTTATTTTGAGCGCGATATTATATCACCGCAGCTTGACAAGCTGAATGTAAAGGCTTATCAGCACAAGGGATATTTTGCACGTATTCTTGATACCAATACCTATTTTACTGAAAATATGAAAATGTTAGAGGAAGAGAATGTAGAGGCTCTTTTCTCTCCCAATCCTGTTTATACCAAAATTCGTGATGATAACCCTACAAGATATGCAATCGGTTCGCGTGCCAAGAATGTTATGGCAGCAGACGGCTGCGTGATTGAAGGCGAGGTAGAAAACAGCGTTCTCTTTAGAGGTGTTAAAGTTGGTAAAGGCGCAAAGGTAAGAAACTGCGTGCTGATGCAGGATACAGTAATTGAGACAGGTGCAACAGTAGAGTATGTGATTACAGACAAAAATGTGAATGTATCCGCTTACAAAGAATTAAAAGGAACCGAATCCTTCCCGGTTTTTGTGGAAAAAGGAAAAATGGTATAAGATTTTTCACATTTGATAGTAAAATAAAGGGAAAACTTATCGCACATATGTATGAAATGGTACATATGTGCGATTTTTTTATTTTAGGGGGTTTCCTTTCCAGCAATTTTATTGTATACTGATAAGGCGTTCGCAGAACGAATATTTGTATATGGAGGGAATTAATTTGTTTCAAAAAAAGGAAGTCATATTCAGCGATACGATAGGAGTATGCAGAGTAGATGATATTGTGAAACTTTCAGACAACAAAAAAGATACCTATCATTATTACTTACTGCGCTCCGTTTTTGACAAGGCAAAAAAAGCATATATACCAGTAGAAAATCATACCGTACACCTTAGAGCGCTCATTTCTTCGGAGGAAGCGCTGAAATATCAGAAAGAAGATAATTTTAATGAGAAAAGTGATCAACTAAAGAATGAAATTAAATATGTACTTGATACTTTTTGAGGTATTTAGAAAACAAGAGGCAAGATTTTTCAGTGAATGATAAATCTTACCTCTTTTGTGTTTAAGGTATTTATGATGTTATAAATCAGCACCATGGTCAATGACAATAATCTGACCAGTAATAGCAGAGGATTCGTCGCCTGCGAGAAATAGAATGGCATTTGCAACTTCTTCTGGCATACAAACTGGCAAAGATAAATCAGCATGTTTAGCCATAGCACCCATCATGTCTGGATCTAGGTTTTCTTTTTTCATGCCCATAGTCATTGGAGTTACAACACTTCCAGGGCATAGTGCATTGCATCGTACATTCACATTTGCGCATCGCATCGCAATATTTTTGGTCATGCCAATAACAGCCGCTTTGCTTGCAACATATGCAACACCACCGCCGCCAGTATAACCTGCGACACTCGAAACATTTACAATCGATCCTGCCTTTTTCTCAACCATAATCTTTGCGGCTTCCCTTGTTATAAAAAGGGTTCCTTTTGTATTGATATCAATTAATGTGTCAATCGTTTCGTCGGTCACCTTTTCAATGGACTCGATACCGCTGTCTACAACGCCGGCATTGTTTACCAAAATGTCAATGGTGCCAAATGTCTCCACTGTCTTTGCAATAACGTCCTTGCATTGTTCTTTGTTGGAAATATCACAAGGTACTGCAAGCGCTTCTCCGCCAGCTTCTTTAATTTTTGCGGCGACTGCTTCAAGCTGTTCTACTCTTCTGGCAGAAATAACAACTTTTGCACCCTCTTTTGCAAAAAGGTGGGCAGCACAAGCGCCAATTCCCGAATTGCCGCCAGTGATAACGGCTACTTTTCCATCTAATCGTCCCATATTAACCTCCTGTTTTTTTGATGTATGCTCGGAACACTCCTGCACCTGATCTAGCAATAACAGGCACAAAGAGATTCCCAGAAGACATCATGATTTCTAAGTATCTGTGACCAATTCTATTATATCAAAATCTATTACTTTTTCAAGCGATTAAAGGCAGATATTACAACTGCTATGGGGATTCTAATAATTTTATTTTTATCCAACTGTCAAACATCTGGTGAAACCATAGGAAAAAGTCACAAAAATTTGCAAATCAAACAGTATTGTGGTAAAATTTGTTCATAAGAAAGCGACTGCAAATATAAGCACTTGTTTATAACACAGAGGTAATGAAATGGAACATCAAATTATTACATATATGCATAATGGTATGCGTATCAATTCCATCGAAGCATTTGGGAATATCAGAAGCAGTGTCCATCAAAATTGCAAATCTGTATATTTTGTGAGAGTGCTGGGCATGGGTGCAGGATATCAGGAAGAAATTTTAAAACTTGACCGTACCATGCTTCAAAGTATGCAGGAAGGAAGATTGTTCTATCAAAGAATAAAAACACTTCCAGGAATGCACACTGTGGAGGAGGCAGATTATTATGCTGACTGCTATCGCAAATGGCAAAGAAATAATCGCAGCAGTATAGAAACAAAGACCAAAGGATTTGGACTGCCGCAAATTCTTGGAAGGGCACTTTTTCAAACCGTTGAAAAATACAGACGGATAAAACCTGAAATGTCAGAAACCATTGAGAGGAATTTTGCCGTAAAGCTAATGCATTGGTTTGATGCTATGATGAAGGAGTTTTTGGCAGAAAGTACTCAAAGAGTGTGGGATGAAAACGCCAACATCAAATTGGCAGTCCATAATGTGATAAAAGAACAAGAGTATTTATTTTATTATCTGTTTACGCTTGTGGGGGCAGATGTTATTCTGTTTCAAAACAAAGCAGATATTGCGCTGAGTTCAGACTTAAAAGAACTTTCCTCAGAGCTGGTGCTTGGCGGCTATGGCGATGTTTCTATCCCTGATTTTTCGCGGATATATGAAGAGAATCCATCGCATTCATCAATGGGCGAAGGGATGAACACAAATGTTTTTGATAAAGCGCTGAATGAATCAAAGATCAGAGTTGTGATACCCAAAAGACCACAAAGAAAGCAGACACAGGGAGAGCCAGCGCCTGTTTTGGCATCACAATTGCAGCAACCCATGCAGAACCCTGCAAGAACTGAAAAAAGTTTTGAGCAATTGGCGCTTTTGGCTTCTTCTGTGGTGATGATAAATGTACATGATAATACAGGAGAGCCAATGGGCTTTGGTTCAGGGATTATGGTTGGAAAAAAGGGATATATTCTCACGAACTATCATGTTGCTTGTCATGGAAACTGCTACTCTGTTAGAATTGAGAATGATGCAACGATTTACCAGACAAGAGAAATGATAAAATATGATTATGTGCATGATCTTGCACTTATTAGAATAGATAGAATGCTCAATCCGCTTCCCATTTATCAGGGAAAACAAAAGCTTGTCAGAGGGCAGAAGGTAGTAGCAATTGGTAGTCCATTAGGATTGTTTAATTCTGTGTCAGACGGGATTATATCCGGATTTCGCAAATTTGAAAATGTACATATGAGAAACCATGTATCACCAGTTTGCGCTGATATGATACAATTTACAGCACCAATATCAGATGGAAGTTCTGGCGGCGCAGTCTTGAATCTTTTTGGAGAAGTGATTGGAATGACCACGGCTGGTTTTGATGATGGACAGAATATTAATCTGGCGGTTGGTTACGAAGTTATTCAACCATTTATTCAAGGATTTTTATGAGAATCATTACCTATAAGTATGAATGATTATTAAAAGTAGATTAAAAGTAGATTAAAAACGGAAAATACGTTCTGCCTCTGTTGAATAACAATTGTTGATGTGCTATAATAACTTGAATTATTCTGTGATAATAGTTCAGCCATGCAAAATACAATAAAACGACAGCTTATGAATGAAATGGATACAATCAAAAAATAATACGTGTTACGAAACGGTTATTGAGGGAATAAGATGTTTACGCATAAACAAATAAAGCATTTAGATGATTTTTTTGTAGAAAAAAACAACAGACCTGATAAAGGAGTATATTTTTATCGGATAAACGGCTATACAGACGAAATCGGTCAATTTATACAAAAGTATTATGAAGCAGCGCGAAAAACAGGTGTTATCATTGAAGGGAAAATTCCAAATCCGGATGAAAAAAATCTGGCGTATTATCAGGAAATCATGGGGATGGACTTTCAGATGAACCTGGAATTTTTGTCGCAGAGTCTCAAAAAATGGCTTCCGAGAATGAATGATTACCAAAGAGGAAATGTGGCGCGCTCTATTTATGAGACGCTTGATACGCTGCGAAAAGCTGGTAAGAATGAAAACATGCTCAAAAACGCATATATAAAGTTCATGTGCTGGTTATATTATAAATTTGAGCGGATTGTGAATGTGCTGGGAGAAAATAATATTCCCAAAATATTATATGAGGGCGAGATTAGCAGCTATGAACTTCTTCTTATCACAGTACTTTCCAAAGCGGGATGTGATGTGGTGCTTTTGCAGTATCATGGAGATGCGAAGTATTTAAGCCTGGATACAGATAGCAGCAAGTCAGACAATCTGGTTTTGCCGGGCATGAAAGAATTTCCACCAGATTTTAATCTCAAGTGGATTCGGACACAGATACAAAATACGATCAATAATGAAAGGCTTTATGGCACGAAACCGCAGACAATCAATTGCACCAACGCATGGATTGAAGGGAAAGGGCTTTCTGATTTCAAAAAAAGCATCACAGCAAGGGGAACTGATTCCAATCTGTTTTATAATTGTTTTTGCAGGATAAACGGCGTAGAAGACAAGACTTCCTATGCGAATGAGTTGTACCAATTTCAGATGGAACTAAAAAATAACAACCGTCATGTAGTGGTTGTGGATAACGGTATATCGCCGCCTGACATGGAAGAAATTGCGGCAATAAGGCGCAGAAATTACACAAGGCAAGACGAGATGCTTATGGATTTATCGTCGAATATCCAGTATTCCTCCAATGTGGAATTACAGCGGCTGATGATAAAAGCATTTTTAGATGTGATGCTTTTGGAGGCAAAGCTTCCTGACAAGAACCTCAATAAGCTGACAAACAAAGCAGTTTATATGGTTTGTTGGCTCAAACGGTATCAAAAGGAGCTGTTTTCGAACTGGAAGACGCCGGATATTGCATGTTTTATTCATATGGGCCCCTGTCAAAATGAAAATGAAGCACTGTTTTTGAAAATTCTGGCGAGAATTCCAACAGATGTGCTGATTTTGAATCCAAATTTGAATACAAAGTGCTGTCTTGAGGACACTCTTTTATATGAGATAAATTTTGCAGAATCACTGCCTTTGTTTCCGTTTCCGCAGCAGAATACAGATGTGCAGATGGGAACTGCGGCATATCATGCAGAGCGCGAGCTTGATTCTTTGATGTATCAGGATACAGGGATTTATCGGAATCAGCAGTATGCGAAGGCAGATGCTATAACACTGCAGACAATGTTTGAGGAAATACAAATCCTGTGGAAGGAGGATTTGAAATATCGGCCAAACTTTAGTACAGAGAATAATATTGTGACGCTTCCGGTTATTTTTGCCAAGATTTGCGGTGTGAAAGACCGAATGGTTCCGAAGTATTGGGGGTATGTCAAAGAACTGATTACCGAAGATACTGTTGTGGTAAAAAATGTCCCATATATTGATTCCACAGTACCCAATCCAATGAAGTCTGCCTCGGCTGCTTTTTTCAAAAACGGGCGCTTGCAGAGAAAAAAGATTCGGGAGTACCCAGAGTATCCATATAGCTTTCTAAGAGAGGAAATACAGGAACATATTCTTGATAAATTACAGCTTTTGATAGATAGAAAGCTAATCAGGGGAACGTTTGAGAATGGCACAGAGTATACTGTGATTGCATCGATATTAAATATGCCCAAGGAAATTGTCAGACTGATACAAAAATTTGATTTTACCAAAAAGAATCCAAAATTAATTTATTTTAATACTGGCGAAAAGATGATTTCTCTGGAAGATTCTATATTGACAGCATTTTTGAATCTTGTAGGATTTGACATCTTGTTTTTTGTACCGACTGGCTATCAGAATATTGAGCGGTATTTTAATAGAAAGCTAATGGAAGAACATCAGATAGGCGATTATGTATATGATTTGCAGGTTCCCAATATGGCGCTTGTTTCGTCCAATACACGGCCTTCATGGTGTGACAGAATTTTTAGGAGGGGGAAAGATTGAAATTCAAAAGTTTCAATCGCGGGTTTGTGTCTGCGCGCTGCTTGCCACAAACTTATTTTACAAAGTAAGCAGCGCAGAAAAGAGGTAAATTATGGGACTTGATTTTAGCAAAACAGCAGTGCAGTCGACAGTGATGACCAATACTGCGAATACCAAAAATGAAATCGAGGTTGTCGAAAAGTATGATATTGTAGAAGACAGACAGCAGATGAATGCGGCATTGGTGGGTTCTCAGGAGGTTGACGATATTGTAAGCACTATTGAAATCAACAATCTTGAGACAATTGTATCCTTTGGTTCAGAAGTGGCTGAGGAGATTTCAAAAGCATCTGATGTGGTTTTGAATAATATGAACATGTCACAGCTTGATGATTCCAGCGAGCTGCTCAATGCGCTTGCTAGAATTATGGATAAATTTGATATCGATGAGATTAAGGAAAATCCTTCGCTGTTTGGGAAACTTTTTGGAAATATGCGAAAACAGCTTGAGAAAATTTTGGAGAAATACCATACCATGGGAGATGAGGTTGACAAAATTTATGTGGAGCTCAAAAAATATGAGTCGGAGATAAAGCAGTCAAACCGCAATCTCAATACAATGTTTGACGCCAATGTGAATTATTATCATGAGCTTGTCAAATACATTCTTGCAGGGGAGCAGGGATGCAGAGAACTAGAGACATATATCGCGCAGAGAGAGGCCGATATGCAGTCTACAGGAGACACGACGATTCAATTTGAGATAACAAGCCTAAATCAGGCATTGATGATGTTGGAGCAGCGCACGCAGGACTTGCGCACAGCGGAAAGTGTTGCGATGCAGTCGATTCCTATGATTAAGGCAATGGAATTTAGCAATATGAACCTTGTCAGAAAAATAAATTCCGCATTTATCATCACACTTCCAGTATTCAAACAGGCATTGGCTCAGGCAATTATGCTCAAGCGCCAGAAGGTACAGGCAGACGCAATGAGTGCGCTTGACGCAAAGACAAATGAACTGTTGATTAAAAATGCCAGAAATACTGTAGAACAGACCAAGCTGACAACAGCGATGGCAGCGGGAAGCTCGATTAAAATTGAAACGCTTGAGACAACCTGGAGAACCATTGTGGATGGTATCAATGAAACAAGGCAGATTCAAAATGATGCAAGACAAAAGCGCATAGAAGATCAGGCAAGACTTGAAACAATTAAACAAGAGTTTAATAGTATGTATCATATGCCGCAAAAACGTTAATCAATGTACTCAAAAAGTACATATGAATATAAAAGGAGGAAAAAGATATGCCAATTAATTTATCGAAGGGACAGAAAGTTGATCTGACAAAAGGAAATCCGGGTCTTAAAAATATTATGGTAGGACTTGGCTGGGATGTCAATGCTTTTGATTCTGGGGCAGATTTCGATCTTGATGCAGCAGCATTTATGCTGGGATCAAACGGAAAGTGCCCAACAGAGAAAGAATTTGTATTCTATGGAAACTTGACGCATCCAAGCGATGCTGTAAAGCACATGGGAGATAATTTGACAGGTGAAGGAGAAGGAGACGATGAACAGATTCAGATTGATTTGACAAAGATTCCTTCAAATGTCGAAAAAGTAGCATTTACAGTTACAATCTATGATGCAGATGTCAGGCGGCAGAATTTTGGTCAGGTTTCCAACGCATTCATCAGAATTGTAGATGAATCCAATAATTCAGAACTGATTCGCTATGATTTGGGAGAGGATTTTTCGATAGAGACAGCAGTTGTTGTCGGTGAGCTGTACAGACACAACGGCGAGTGGAAATTTAATGCGATTGGAAGCGGATTCCAAGGCGGGCTTGCGGCGCTTTGCGGACACTATGGAATAGAGGTTGCTTAGGACAACAAAGAATGAATATGTTAATATAGGCTCTCGGAGTCTTTTGGTCCGTGAGCCTGTTTCATAAAAATGGAGGATATGGAATATGCCGATTAGTTTACAAAAAGGACAGAAAGTGAGTCTGACAAAGGATAATCCAGGATTGAAGAATGTAGTGGTAGGACTTGGCTGGGATGTGAATGCGTTTGATACAGGCGGAGATTTTGACCTTGATGCGGCGGCTTTTCTTCTGACAGATGCAGGAAAAGTGTCTAAGTCAGACGATTTTGTATTTTATGGCAATCTCTGCCATCCATCACAAAGCGTACAGCATATGGGAGATAATCTGACAGGTGCAGGGGATGGCGATGATGAACAGATAAGGGTTGACTTATCAAAGGTTCCTGCAAATATTACAAAGATTGCATTTACAGTAACCATTTATGAACCTGAGCAGAGACGGCAGAATTTTGGTCAGATTAACAATGCCTTTATCAGAATTTACAATGAGTCAAACGGTGAAGAAATGCTTCGCTATGATCTTGGAGAGGACTTTTCGATAGAGACAGCAGCAGTGTTTGGAGAGCTTTATAAAAGTGGCAGTGAATGGAAGTTCAATGCGATTGGAAGCGGATTCCAGGGCGGACTTGCGGCACTTTGCGCAAATTTTGGCGTGGATGTTGAATAAAGGAAGGGAGAACAAAAATGTCAGTAAGTTTACAAAAAGGACAAAAGGTTAGCTTATCAAAAGATAATGCCGGATTGTCAAAAGTGGTGGTTGGTTTGGGCTGGGATGAGGCGCCGCAGACAAAGAGAGGCTTTTTTGCACCTAAGCCGCAGCCAATTGACTGTGACGCGTCCGCAATCCTGCTTCGGGGCGGAAGGCTTTGTTCCAATGAAGATTTGATTTACTTTGGAAATTTAAGACACAAAACAGGAACTATCCAGCATATGGGAGATAATCTGACAGGTGCGGGCGAAGGTGACGATGAACAGATTGTTGTTGATCTGGCAGCAATTCCGGCAGAGTATGACAGAATTGTAATTGTTGTAAATATCTATCAGGCATATCAGAGAAAACAGCATTTTGGAATGATTCAGAATGCATTTATTCGTCTTGTTGATGGAAGGAATAATACGGAGATGTGCAAATATAATCTGTCAGATGATTATTCCAATATGACAGCGATGATTTTTGGCGAGATATACAGACATAATGGCGAGTGGAAATTTAATGCGGTTGGTCAAGGAACAAATGATCCAGGGCTTGGCGAACTTGCAAACAGATTTGTATAAGACGTATAGTTTAGAGGTCGGATGAGGAGAATACCGATTGAAAAATCAGCTTGACAGCAGGTTTTTCAATCGGTTATTTGAGGCTCTGACATGGAGGATTAGAATGAAAATAAATGGACTTAGTGACAAAGAAGCCGAACAGTCAAGGGAGAAATATGGTTCGAATACGATCCCGGATTCGGAACCTACTACCTTTTGGGAAGAGTTTAAGGAAACATTCGGAGACCCGATGATTCGAATTCTTCTGGCAATTGCGGCGCTGATGATTGTGATGTTTTTCTTTGGGTATGCAGAAATCTATGAGCCGTTAGGAACCATTGTGGCAGTTTTGGTAGTGGCATTTGTATCTGCAAAGACTGGTGTGGCAAGCGACACAAAGTACCGGGAGTTAAAGGACAGCACAGAGAAAGATAAATGCAAGGTTTATAGAAACGGCGTTGTCACTGTGATTGAGGTCGATGATGTTGTAGTAGGCGACAAGGTTTTGCTGCAGTCTGGTGATAAAGTTCCAGCGGACGGTATTTTGATTGACGGTTCGCTTAAGGTTGACAACTCCGCACTGAATGGGGAGGCGGAAGAGTGCAAAAAGACAGCGGCGGACGCCAGTGTTACACTTGCGGATGATATCACAGGCGATACGTTTGTGGATGCACATTCTTTGTTCCGCGGCGCTGTAATCTTTGACGGAGAAGGCATTCTGGATGTCAGAAAAGTCGGATTAAAGACAATGATGGGCAAAATGGCTGAAGAAATGCAGGAAGATGAGCCGGACTCTCCATTGAAGGTCAAACTTGCAAAACTTGCAAAACAGATTTCGACATTTGGTTATATCGGAGCGATTATCATTGCTCTGTTTTATCTGACACATGCTGTACTTGTGTTTGATGGCGGTGTTTCAGGGTATTTTGCGCAGCCGATACAGGACATTATTATGAATGTCATTGATGCGGTATCGCTGGCAGTTGTAATTATTGTCTGTGCGGTTCCGGAAGGACTCCCGCTGATGATTTCTTTGGTTCTGATGCAGAATACCAGCAAAATGCTTGACCATAATGTGCTTGTTAGAAAAGCGGAAGGTATTGAGACAGCAGGTTCATTGAATATTCTTTTTAGCGATAAGACAGGAACAATCACAAAAGGTTCCCTTGAAGTAGTGGATTTCTTTTGTGCAGATGGTAATTCGATCGAGATTTCACAGCTTTCTAAGCATAGCAAGGTGAAGGGGCTGCTTGATTTGGCAATCGGTAAAAATACACAGTCCATGTTTGACGCCTCACATAGGGTAATTGGAGGAAACGCAACGGATCAGGCATTGATGAAGTTTATTGGAGAGGATACGTTTAAGGCGCTTGCTGGAAATACAGAATATGTGATTACAGCACAGCAGGGATTCAATTCGTCCAATAAGTTCAGCCAGGCCAGAATTGACAATGTAGGAAAAACGTTTTATAAAGGGGCACCGGAGCGGCTTCTGGCAGCAGCGACAAAATATCTTGATGCAGATGGAAATATTCAGACGATAGATAAAACCGCGCTTGACAGAAAGATTGATGAGCTTGCAGCCAAGGCAATGCGCGTGCTTGCGTTTGGTTATTCTGAAAAATCCATGGTAGAGAGCAAAATAAATGATGATATCGTGATTATCGGTTTGGTCGGAATCAGAGATGATGTCAGACCAGAAGCAAGAGATGCGATTAAGGAAGTGCAGAGTGCAGGTATTCAGGTTGTTATGATTACAGGTGACAGACTCGAAACAGCAGTAGCAATTGCGAAAGACGCAGGTCTTTTGCAGGGCAATGATGAAATGGCGATTGCATCTGCACAGTTAAATGAGATGTCTGATGATGAAGTGAAGAAGATTATTCCCAAAATACGCGTGATTGCAAGAGCGCTCCCTACAGACAAATCCCGTATGGTAAGGCTTTGTCAGGAAATGAATCTTGTAGTAGGTATGACGGGAGACGGCGTAAACGATTCTCCGGCTTTGAAACGTGCAGATGTTGGATTTGCGATGGGCAGCGGTACAGAGGCAGCAAAGGAAGCTGGAAAGATTGTTATTTTGGATGATAATTTTAAATCTATAAAGGACGCAATTCTCTATGGTAGAACGATTTATCATAATATTTTGAAGTTCTGTAAATTCCAGTTGGTTATTAATGTAACAGCTGTTATTGTAAGTGCAATTGCACCATTCTTTGGTGTGGATGAACCGCTCAAAGTAACACATTTGTTGTTTGTAAATCTTGTAATGGATAGTCTTGGCGCAATTATGCTTGGAAATGAGCCAGCGCTTGCGAAATATATGTTTGAGAAGCCAAGAAGAAGAGACGAGAGTATTGTCAGCAAACCTATGATGGCGCAGATTCTGGTGATGGGACTTTGGCTTACGATTGTAAGTTTTATCTATTTGAAGCTTCCGTTTTTTGTGGATTTGTTTGACACAGAAGAGCAGCATTTGACAGGCTATTTTGTACTATTTATTGTGAGCGCACTTTGCAACGGATTTAATGTTAGAGATGATGGATTTGGCATTTTCAAGGGGCTTAATCAAAATACAGGATTTTTGAAAGTATTTTTCCTGATTATCCTTGTTCAGTTTATTATTGTAAATGCGGCATTGATACCATTTACTGTCTTTACATGGATAGGAAATATGTTTAGCTGTCAGCCATTTGGTATTCAGGGCTGGATTGCAGTGGTGTTGCTTTCTTTGACAATGATACCGGTTGATATGGTTAGAAAAGTAGTAGTGAATAAAAAATAAAACAAATAATCAGAGATTTGGAATGTGGGGGTGCATATTGCAAAGGCGGTATGTGCCCTTTGCAGTGAGTAGGGAAAGGCTGATATGAAAAAGATTGTGTTTCATATGGATTTAGACAATACAATTATTTATACAGAAAAACATATGCTTAATGCCGATAAACAGTGCGTGGAACGATATGAGGGAAGGGAATTCTCTTTTGTCACGCCAAAAACCTATGAACTTTTGCAAAAGATAACAAAGCAGGTGATTATGGTGCCAACCACAACTAGGACAATACAGCAGTACAATCGGATAGACTTAAAGGTAGGAACGCTTTCTTATGCCTTAGTATGCAATGGCGGGGTGCTTCTTGTTGACGGAAAAGAGGACGAAGCTTGGTATGAACAGTCGCTTCGAAGGATATGCAGGAGCAAGAAAGAACTAATCCAAGCAATGGAATTTCTGGAAAAAGACAAGAGAAGAACGTTTGAACTTCGGTTTATCAGAGAGATTTTTGTCTTTACGAAGTGTGAAGAACCGATGGCGGTTGCAGAAGAACTTAAGGAGCTGCTTGATATGGAAGTGGTTGATGTTTTTCAGAATGGAGTGAAAATCTATGTCGTTCCCAAGAGTCTAAGCAAGGGGGAAGCTGTCTGCAGGTTTCGGGAATATGTGGGCGCAGATTATGTCATTGCAGCAGGGGACAGTGATTTTGATATTTCGATGCTGGAATCTTCCGATCTTGGAATTGCACCATATGATTTATCCAATCGTTACAGATTTTCTGACAATGTAAAATGTCTGACGGATCAGGTGCTGTATGCGGATGCACTATTAGAATATGTTTACCGCATAATAAATACAATCTGTTGAACAGTTCATTGGAGCGCTTTTTGAACACTTGTTAATAAACCAGATGTACAGAAAAGCTATCGCGAGCGATTTATAATAGGAGGAGTACGTATGAGTGCTATTAAAATTGAGAATCTTGTCCGTGACTATGGAGGAGGAAAGGGTGTATTTGATGTATTCCTCTTTCGGCGGGGAAACTTTCTCCTGCACTTGTGATTGGAGTGCCGGTCGGATTTGTCAATGTGGTAGAGTCCAAAGAGCTGTTTGTTACAGGGGGACCAGGACAGATCCAAGCTCCACACATCATTGCGCGTGGGCGAAAAGGAGGGAGCAATGTTGCGGCTGCAATCGTAAATGCGCTGCTTTACGGAATGTGAATTCCAAGGTGATTGAATTGTGCATATCTGTCCATGGTGGAAATCCCTCGATGAAATTTCGGGGGATTTTTGTATATATGTCCTTGTACTGTGGAAAATATGGACAAATAAACCGCAGGATAAAACAAAGCTGTTTTTGTAGAAATTGCACTTTGTCATGACACCAATTTAAAGTAAAATCAAACGATTCTACAAAATTCGCGGTCAGATGTTGTGCAACAAGAGCAGGAATGTTATAATAAGAAAATCTAAAGTATAAAGACGGGGGTGGATGTTTGCTCGAACAGCTCAAACGAATCCTGGTTATTGTCGGGCACTATGGCAGCGGGAAAACCAACCTTGCGGTCAATCTGGCAATGGATTTTCGCAAGGCGGGAAAAGAGGTGGCTCTCGCAGATCTCGATATTGTCAATCCCTATTTCCGCAGCGCGGATTTTACCGGGCTGCTGGAAGAGAACGGTATCGAGATGATCGCCCCTCCCTATGCACGCACCAATCTGGATATCCCTGCACTGACAGCCCGTCTGGACGCAGTGTTGGATACTGACAGGCAGATCGTAATTGATGTCGGTGGGGATGATGCAGGCGCGGCAGCGCTTGGTCGCTACAGTGCAGCGATTCAGGAGGCAGGTGGCTGTGACATGCTTTATGTTGTGAACGGTTACCGGTACCTGACCCGCACCGCAGCAGAAGCATCCAGCCTGCTTTCAGAGATCCAGAACGCATCCCGTCTTGAAGCGACTGCGGTAGTCAATAACTCCAATCTCGGGGAGTTGACCACTCCGCAGGTGATTGCGGATAAACTGTTATTCGCACAGGAAACAGCAGCATGTTATGGTCTTCCACTGTTGTTTACCGCAGTTCCGGAGGAATTTTCCGGGGAAGTCAGAAGCATGATTCCTGACAGCGAGGTTTACCCTGTAAGAGTTTATGTAAAAAAGCCGTGGGAAGTGTAATGTGCGCTTACACATGCCCGGCAAGGAGGTGTCTGAAGATATGGCAAAGATGACGGTTGACCACAGTATCTGCAAAGGCTGCGGCCTTTGTGTTACGGTTTGTCCGAAAAAGATTATCCTGCTTGATAAGTCTGTCCTGAACATCAAGGGGTATCACCCCGCGGTTGTTTCCGACATGGAAAGCTGCATTGGTTGTGCGATGTGTGCGGTTATCTGCCCAGACTGCGCAATTACCGTGGAGAAATAGTGAAAGGTAGTGAAATCTATTGGCTTCCAGTGAGAAAGTACTGATGAAAGGGAATGAAGCGCTCGCAGAAGCGGCTTTGCAGGCGGGCTGCCATCATTTCTTTGGATATCCGATTACGCCGCAGACCGAAGTTGCGGCCTATATGTCCAAACGTATGCCGAAGGTCGGCGGTACATACCTGCAGGCGGAGTCCGAGGTTGCTGCAATCAACATGGTTTACGGTGCGGCTTCTGCCGGTGTGCGCGCCATGACTTCCTCCTCCTCGCCGGGCATTTCGCTCAAGTCGGAGGGGATCTCCTATCTGGCGGGCTGCGACCTGCCTTGTCTGATTGTCAATGTTCAGCGCGGCGGTCCGGGCCTCGGTGGAATCCAGCCTTCACAGGCAGACTACTGGCAGGCCACCCGCGCCCCGGGCCACGGTGATCTCCACATCCTTGTATTTGCGCCCTCTTCGATCCAGGAGATGGTGGACATGGTCTTCGAGGCGTTCGAGCTTGCAGACACCTATCGGATGCCCGCAATGCTCTTTGCAGATGGTATGCTCGGCCAGATGATGGAACCAATCAGTTTCCCGGAAAAGCAGGTCAAACCGTTCGATAAATTTTCTTGGGCAGCCTGCGGCCATCAGGGCAAGCGCAAACATAATGTCATCAACTCGCTTTATCTGAAACCCGATGAGCTTGAGCAGACGGTTCTTGAACGGTTCAAGCGCTATGAGATCGTCAAGGAGAAACATACGCAGTGGGAAGAATACCTGCTTGAGGATGCGGAGTATGTGGTTGTGGCCTATGGTGCGACCTCACGGATTGTACGCAGCGCGATCAACACCGCGCGGGAACAGGGTATCAAGGTCGGCCTGATCCGGCCCAAAACGATCTGGCCGTATCCGACCGAAGCGATCAGCAAAGCTGCGGATACCGCCAAAGCGTTCCTCTGTGTTGAGATGAGTATGGGGCAGATGTTGGACGACGTACGCCTTGCTGTTAACGGGAAAGCTCCGGTTGCATTCTTTGGGCATACCGGCGGTATCGTACCCACCCCGAACGAGGTGCTGGATGAGATCAGGAAATTAGCGGGAGGTGACCGGTAATGGCTATCGTTTATCAGAGACCCCACGCACTTGTGGAGATGCCTACCCATTATTGCCCCGGATGCACACATGGGGTGATTCATAAGCTGGTCGCGGAAGTAATCGATGAACTGGATGTAGAAGGCAGAACGGTCGGGATCGCGCCGGTTGGATGCGCGGTCATGGCTTACGATTATTTTGCCTGTGACATGGTCGAGGCTGCGCATGGGCGTGCCCCGGCGATCGCGACTGGTATCAAGCGTTCGCTGCCTGACAGCGTGGTTTTTACCTATCAGGGGGATGGGGATCTTGCGGCGATCGGTACTGCGGAAACAGTCCACGCAGCGACCCGCGGCGAGGACATCACAATTATTTTTGTCAACAACGGCATTTACGGCATGACTGGCGGACAGATGGCACCGACCACCCTGCCGGGTATGGTCACCCAGACCACCCCGTATGGCCGCGATGTTGCAACCGCCGGATTCCCGGTGCGGGTCTGCGAGATGCTTTCCACCCTGAGCGGTGTTGCATATGCGGAGCGGGTCGCGGTTGATTCGGTGCCGAATATCCGTAAGGCAAAAGCGGCAATCAAAAAAGCGTTTACCTGTCAGATCGAAAAGAAAGGGTTCTCGATCGTTGAGATTCTTTCCACCTGCCCGACAAACTGGGGGCTGACCCCTGTGGAAGCTCTGCAATGGCTGCGCGATAATATGATGCCCTACTATCCGTTGGGCGTTTATGCAGATAAGACCGAAAAGGGGGTTAGACCGTAATGACAAATATGCTTCTGGCTGGATTCGGTGGACAGGGAGTCCTGTTCGCCGGAAAGATCATCGCATATGCCGGCCTCATGGAGGATAAACAGGTGTCATGGCTGCCCTCTTATGGTCCAGAGATGCGGGGAGGCACTGCAAACTGTTCGGTCTGTCTTTCCGATCAACCGATCGGTTCTCCATTGGTGCTCAATCCGGAGCTGCTGATTGTGATGAATCTGCCATCTTATGACAAGTTTATTGGCACAGTTACCCCGGGGGGGATTGCGGTTATCGACAGTGCTTTAATCGACAAAACCTGCGATCGTACCGATATTAGCTGTTTCTATGTCCCTGCGACAACGCTGGCCAGCGAGCAGAATCTGGAAGGACTATCTAATATCATCCTTCTGGGAAAGGCGCTGGCGGAAAGCCAGTTCGCATCGGTAGATTCGGTGGAGCAGGCGATTCGGAAATGTATTCCGCCGAAAAAACAGCATTTGGCGGAGCCGAACATTCAGGCGATGAAACTGGGCATGAGCCTGTAAAGAGAAAAGCCTCGGATGCAGAATGCACCCGAGGCTTTTGGTTATGAACAGGAAAGGATAGATTACGACTTGGAACGGATATGTGCGGCAACCTTGACGTCCTGGACTTTGATATGGTTAATCAGCCAGCCGGCAATGCTGTTGTTGACCTTTCCGACAAGGGCAACCGTTGGACCTTCCTTGTTGAGGTGGTCGGTAAGATCCCGCACCGTCCGCTTGAATTCTTCATGATATCTTTTGTGGTTTACCATATCAGGGTAGCCATACTGCATCTGGAGGCGTTCCTCATCTCCAAAGTGTTTGTTGGTGTAGTCAAAGAGAAATTTGGTTGTTTTTTCGATCTCCGCGCGGCCCTTGCCTGCGGAACACGCCTGAAGCAGATCATTGATCGCTCTAATCAGCTCTTTGTGCTGCGTATCAATCATCGCGTTTCCAGTCTCTAGATCTTTGGTCCACATATAAGCCATGACAAAGCAACTTCCTTTCTGGTTCCTAAAATTGGTTGAATGTTTTGCTGGATTGTCCCTATTATATACTTTTTTTGTATATTCTTCAACCCCTTTTTTAGTTTTTATTTAATTAAGATTTTGTTAGGAGGACAAGCGATGCTGCATCTGTTTCTTGGAACTTCCGGGACAGGAAAAACGACGCTGCTTTATCACCATATTCAGCAATGGGTGGAGCGGGGCGGGCGGGCGATCCTGCTTGTTCCAGAACAGGCTTCCTTTGAAAGTGAAAAGGTGCTCTGCCGGAAATTGGGGGCCAAAAATGCACTTTCGGTTGAAGTGCTCAGTTTCACACGTCTCTGTGACCGAATTTTTCGGGAATTGGGTGGCCTAGCGGGCATCCATATGAATGAAACCGCAAAATATTTGGTGATGAGTGCGGCTCTGGATGAACTGGGTGGTGAGCTGCGAGCCTACGGGAAAAACAGTGGAAGCGCGGCATTCATCGGGGCGATGTGCGAAACGGTCAGCGAACTGAAAACGGCCGGGGCAGCGCCCGACTCCCTTCGCAGAGCTGCACTGGAAAGCAGAGACCGGGATTTTACCGACAAGCTCGAGGATATCGCTCTCATTTTTGAGGTTTATCAGGCAATGATCGACCGAGGATACAGCGATCCGGACGACAGCCTGATGCGAGCAGTCAAACGGTTGGGAGACACGGATTTTTTTGCCGGGTATGGGGTATTCATCGACGGGTTTATGGCATTCATGGGTGCAGAATGGCAGTTGATCGGAAAAATTCTGGAAAAAAGCCCGGAAGTGTTTGCTGCACTGACCTGTTCGGGATTGGCTGATCGGTCGGATACCGGGGTTTTTACCGCACCTGCGCGCACTGCCAACCGCATGATCGAAACTGCCAGACAGCGCGGATGCCGGGTTGCGGCACCGGTGATATTGGAAACTCCGCACCGGTTTCGAAGTCCAGCTCTGGCCCGTCTCGCGGAAGAATTTCCGAAGCTGCGACCTACCAGTGTTTCTAGTACACAGGATATTCAGATCATCCGCTGTGAAGACATCTATGACGAGCTGGAATATATCGCGTCACAGATATATTTGCTTTTGCGGGATGGCTACCGATATCGGGAAATCGCTTTGATTGGACGAAGTATGGATCGGTATCTGGTTCCGCTTCAGACTGTATTTGGACGATACGATATCCCGTTTTTTGCGGATATCCGCCAAGACGTGCAGGTTCACCCGATCATCAGCGGTCTGCTCTGTGCACTGGAAGCTGCCCGTACCCGTTTTTCTTCGGAGCCGATGCTTTCTCTTGCCAAGAACTGTATTACCGGTATCGACCCGATCGAAGCAGGAGCGCTCGAAAATTACTGCTTCACATGGGGAATTACCGGTTCAAGCTGGAATCAACCGTTTGTCAACCATCCGGATGGGATGGAGGAAGATTTTACTCCAGAGCAGTCCGCGCGGCTCGACCGGCTGAATCAAACCCGGGAGCGTCTTGTAAAACCGATTGACCTGCTGATGCGGTCGCTTGAGGGCTGTGACGGGAAGGGGTTTGCTTCTGCTGTGTTTCACTATTTGGAATCATCTGGTGCAGCGGAACATCTGCAAACCTATGCACAGGGAATGTCCTCACTTGAAGAAAAGCAATTTCTGGATGCAGCAGCGCAGGTCTGGGATGCGGTTGTCGAACTGCTTGATGTGTTTGGTGGTGTGCTCTCCGGGCTGCATCAGCCGCTTGTCCGCATGATCGACCTGTTCCGTATGGGGACAGTACAGATTGATATTGGGATATTGCCACAGACGATTGATCAGGTGATCGTGGGATCGGCAGACCGTATCCGCCCTAACCAACCTCGCGCAGTCTTTGTGATCGGCTTGAATGAGGGGGAGTTTCCGCTCTGGGCATCGGCGGGCGGTATTTTTTCGGCATCTGAACGTGGACTTCTCAAGGAGCAGGGGATTGATCTGCTGCGTATCCCGGAGCAACAGGCTCTTTTTGAAAAATACTATGTCTATTTTGCTCTGACACAAGCATCTGAACAGCTTTGGCTGACCTATCCCCAAAAAAATACCGCAGGAGCGGGCCTTGCACCATCATCGGCGGTTGCGCAGGTAGAAAAAATTTTGGAGAGGCCCCCGGTTTCTTCCTGCCAGCAGGACCCGCTTGAACGTGCCTGCAATGTAACGACCGCGTTTGACCTGATGGCCCAGAGCTGGCAGGAGCTTTCCCAGCGACAGGCAGTGCTGCGGAACTGGTTTTCGGAGCACTCCTGCGAGAAATTGGACAGCCTGATAGCTGCCAGCCAGGGAAGGACTTTCCGGATTCAGGAACCACGTCTTGCGCGCCGCCTGTTTGGCGAAGAGCTCCGTCTCTCTCCGTCGCGGGTTGAACGGTATTATAACTGTCCGTTTTCTTATTTCTGCGAATCAGGGCTTAAATTGCGTGCGCGCCGCCGGGTCGAGTTCGATCCGATTGCCTCCGGTTCGCTCATTCATCTGGTGCTTGAACAGATGGTGCGTAAATATGGAGGACGCGGCCTCGCTTTCCGTAAAGACAGCGAGCTGCGCGAAGAGGTCGCTGTAATGGTTCAGGAGCATCTGTCTGCAAAAATTCAGGATTTTGATGGGATGCCAGAACGGTTTAAATATCTTTTTCGCCGGCTTGTGAATACACTGGTACGCCTGCTCAAGCGCCTTGCATCGGAATTTGTGCAGAGCCTGTTTGAGCCGGAAGCGTTTGAGATGCCGATCCGCATGGATGCACAGATCAAACCGCTTGATCTGCGTACACCAGATGGCACCCGGGTGATTGTCGAAGGGGTGGTAGACCGTGTGGATGTTTACCAGCGCGGAGACAAAAGATACGTGCGGGTGGTCGACTACAAGTCCGGCCGAAAGGGCTTCAATCTGTCGGACGTCTGTTTTGGCCTGAATATGCAGATGCTGATTTACCTGTTTTCGATCTGTTCCGATCAGGAGAAGGGCAATGCCCAGTCTATTCCTGCGGGTGTACTTTATCTGCCTGCGCGGGACCAGATCGTCTCGGTCGAGCGAAATACCCCCGCAGAGGCAGTTATGACAGAACAGGCAAAGCTGCTCCGTATGAATGGGCTTCTGCTTGAGGACAGGGAGTCTCTCTCGGCTATGGAGCCAAATCTGGCTGGTGTTTTTATCCCGGTACGTTCTAAAAAGGATGGAGGGTATACCTCGTCCAGTCCGTTGGCGACACTAGCCCAGATGGGGACAATCCAGAGAAAGATTGAGCAAAATCTGCGCGATCTGGCAAACTTCCTGCACGAAGGCCGGGTAGAAGCCACCCCTGTGGATGGATTGAAGGACTATACGCCCTGTCAATGGTGCGATTATCACAATATCTGTGCTCATGAGGATGGTGACCCAGTGCGTCGCCTAGGGTCGTTCGATCTGGAAGCTGCTTTGGAGCTGCTGAAAAAGGAGGAAGAAACAGATGTCTGAAAAAAAATGGACACCACAGCAAATGGATGCAATCCAGGCTCGCGGTGGTACTGTGCTCGTTTCAGCAGCGGCAGGAAGCGGAAAAACTGCAGTGTTGGTCGAGCGTGTGATTGGTCGTATTTTGGACGCAGACAATCCGATCGATGCCGACCGAATGCTGGTGGTAACCTTTTCCAATGCAGCTGCACTCGAAATGAAGCAGCGGATTATGGAAAAGATTAGTGGAATGATTGCTGAAAATCCTGCTGATGAACGTTTGCAGCGACAGCAGCTTCTTCTGGAGCGAGCGCAGATCAGCACGATCCATGCGTTTTGTCTGGAACTGATCCGAACCAACTTCCAAAAGTTAGGGATTTCTTCCAATGTGCGCACAGGAGACGAAAAAGAGCTGGAAATTTTGCGCCGTGACATTGCACGTGAAACGGTAGAAAGATTCCACGCAGATGGTATGGATGGGACCTTTGCCCGTCTGGTTGAGCTGCTTAGCTCCGGAAGGGATGACAGCCGGGTATTTTCTACCTTGTTTCGCCTCTATGATTTTGTGCGGTCTCATCCGTTTTACAACGATTGGCTAGACCACAAGCTCGGCTTTTACGACAGTACACTCCCGGTGGAAGGAACCATCTGGGGGCAAAGTATCCTTGGATATGCGCGGGAAGCCGTCGAATATGCGATTGGCCTGACCCGGCGATCGCTCGCGGTCATCGAGCTGGACGAAGCGATGTCTAAAGCCTATTTAGATGGCTTCCTGCATGATCTGTCCCAGCTGGAGCAGCTTTTCGAGCGGGTTTGTGATGGTCGGTGGGATGGTATCTGCGAAAAGCTGGATGCCTTTTCGTTCGACAAGCTCTCTCCGCTGCGGAATGGAGGTAGCCGGAAAGAAGCGGTTCAGGGGATGCGCAGTCAGGTGAAAAAACTGATTGAAGACCTGCGGGACAAACAGTTCTGCGCAACGGCTGCAGAATTCTCGGAGGATATCGCTTTCCTGCGTCCGATGGTAGAGGTTCTGTTCGAGCTGGTCAAGGCGTTCGACCGGGCTTACACAGATGCCAAGCAGCAGCGCAACCTGATGGACTTTTCGGATATGGAACAGTATGCGATCGAGCTTCTGGTCAAACCAGCAGGGGCGGGATACAGCAGGACACCTCTTGCAGAGTCGGTGTCAGAGCTTTACGACGAGATTCTGGTGGACGAGTTTCAGGACACCAATGCGGCACAGGAGATTCTGTTTCGGGCAGTCTCCAAAGGAGAGGAGAACCTGTTCATGGTCGGAGATGTCAAGCAGAGCATCTATCGGTTCCGACAGGCGATGCCCGAGCTGTTTCTAGAGAAGAAGAAAAAATATCAACCCTATGATGGCACCCGGTTCCCGGCCAAAATTGTGCTTGGGAAAAATTTCCGGAGCGCACCCGAAATCACTGGAAGCATTAACTTTTTCTTCCGCTCACTAATGAGTGAAAAGCTAGGGGAGATCGCTTACAACGAGGAGGAAGAGCTTGTAGCGGGTGCACAGTTCCCTGACTATCCGCGTGAAGGATGCACGATTGATTTGATCGACCTTTCGGAATATGCCGGGGAGCAGGCGCGTGATGCTCTGGAAGCTGATTTTGTCGCGGAACGGATTGCGGGACTGCTTACATCCGGCATGCTGGTCGCGGACGGGGAGGAGATGCGCCGGATCACGCCGAAGGACATCTGCATCCTGATGCGCTCCCCTTCACGAAAAGCTCAACTCTATCAGGAAGCACTTTCCGCACGAGGGGTTCCCGTATGGGCAGAACCGAAAAGCAGCTTCCTCACAACGCGCGAGATCGCGCCGGTTCTCTCCCTGTTGCGGGTGATCGAAAATCCGCTGCTGGACATTGATCTTACGGCAGTGATGTTTTCTCCTTTTTTAGGGTTTACCGCCGATGAGATGTCACGGATCAGATTGGAGCGGCGCAGGGCACCGCTTTGGACCGCAGTGAATGGATGTGCTGAAAATGGGGATGTTCATTGTCAGGAACTAGTTGAGGCGATTTTCACACTGCGGCAGTTTGCGTCCAGTTCTACAGCCGATCAGGTGATACGGAAGATCTACGACCGGTTTGACTACCCTGCAAAGGTTCGCGTTATGCGGATGGGACAAGCTCGATATGCTAATCTGCTGCTGCTCGTACAGTACGCTTGCGACTACCACGCAAGCGGTTACAAAGGACTGTCCGGATTTGTGGGGTTTTTGGACCGCCTGCTGGAACGTGGCGGCGATTTGTCTCCTTCGGTAAGCCTTTCCGAACAGGCAGACGTCGTGCGAATTATGAGTATCCACCGTTCAAAAGGACTTGAATTTCCGGTAGTATTCCTCTGTGACACCGCAAAACAGTTTAATAAGGAGGACCTGTGGCAGAATACCCTACTTCATTCCGAACTGGGGTTTGCCTGTGTGCGAAGGGATTTTGAACTGATGAAACAGTTCAGCACAGTGCCAATGCAGGCGCTTCGCCTCGAGATCGAGCGTTCCTCTCTTTCGGAGGAGCTTCGGGTTCTCTATGTTGCCCTGACCCGCGCAAAGGAACGGCTGATTATCACCGGGATTTCGAAAAAGAAGGTGCCGGAAAAACTGGCTGGGCTTGTGGTGCAAACCGACCGGCAGGGCAGGCTTCCGCCTCATCCGGTACGGGGTGCGTCCTGCTATCTGGATTGGCTCCTGATGGCAGCAGTTCACCACCCTGGCCTCGCCAGACAGCTTTCTGCATGGGGGATCGAGACCAACACAGTCCTGGATTCATCCCCGGTTGTATTGCGGGTTACTCCACTTAGGGACAGCCAGACGCCAGAAGAAGCGATTCAAGAGTTTGGATTGCCGGAACCCGATCCCAGCCTTGCCTCCATTCTGGAGGATCAGCTCTCCTACGCCTATCCATTTCGAATGCAGACCCTCATTCCAACCAAGATGGCGGTTTCTCAGATCGCC
>OFGR01000102.1_pt1 | contig 82408 bp, 72 predicted proteins | sample 1521811 | NCBI WGS metagenome assembly OFGR01 (sample SAMEA3504098, study PRJEB24116) | mouse gut metagenome | biome: mouse gut; feature: mouse-associated habitat; material: faeces | place: Denmark | collected 2011 | reverse complement strand
GAAAAATAAGAGGGGTAAAGCCGCCTGGCTCTATGGTTTTCCCATATCGACAATATAACACAATTTTCCCTATCGGTCAACCGTTTTATTTCCCTTACTTCTCCAAAAGGCACATAGGAAATTTGCTGTTTCGGCGTTCTTGCCCTGCTCCCCATTCTTTGATTTTTTGCAGCTTTTCTTCTACTTCCCTTTCTTTTGCTGTCTGCTGTGCTTCATACTTTGCACTACATTCTGCTTTCTTTCTGTTAAAAAGAGATACAAAATCCTCTTGTGCCAACTTAAATCCCCAATACCCACTATAATCATTATCTGAAATATAAATTGCGCCATTCCCTTTTAAATCCAGTGTTTCTTGCGTTGTTTTGTTGCCCTCTTTCTTAACTATCTTTACAAATACCATACTCCGAACCCCGTCAAGCTTTTGAAAGATCAAGATTCCCTGTTATGGTTCTATTTTCCAGTTTCAATTAAAATAGGAAAACAAAGGAGTTAGAACTAAAGCGCATATGATTGCGCATAACAGGAGGATTCTATGGGAAGTACATATGGGTATGTGCGTGTCAGCACAAGGGAACAGAATGAGGACAGGCAGATGATTGCCATGGGGGAGATTCAGGTGCCGGAGAAGAACATTTTTATGGATAAGCTGTCAGGAAAGGACTTCGAACGTCCCATGTACAGAAAGCTTTTGAAGAAGTTAAAGCCGGACGATCTTCTGTATATCAAGAGCATTGACCGGCTGGGCAGGAATTATGAGGAGATATTAGAGCAGTGGCGGATCCTCACCAAGGAAAAGAAGGTGGATGTGGTGGTGATTGATATGCCTCTTTTGGATACCAGGAGGGGAAAGGATCTGTTGGGGACGCTGATTGCGGATCTGGTGCTCACATTGCTTAGTTATGTCAGTGAGAATGAAAGGAGCAACATCAAAAGCAGGCAGAAGGAAGGGATCCAGGCGGCGAAGCTAAGGGGCGTGCAGTTCGGAAGGCCGGAAAAGCCTATACCGGATAATTTCCGGCAGATATATGACAGGTGGGCAGCCAAGGAGATATCTGCCAAGGAGGCGGCAATGCAGTGCGGTCTTACCACGGATACGTTTTACAGGAGGGCAAGAAAGTATAAAAAGGATATGGATTTTGGTGCATGAGGGCGGAAATTTATCTTGCTGTATTTGGAGCCGGTCATAAACGGAACCGGGAATGATTATCTGGAAGTCCAGACAAGGGATGCAGGAGGGATGTGATCTTGGAAGCATTTGTGTGATCAGACATAGTGTTGATTAGTTTGTGCCCATAAAAAGTGGCTCCTTTTTGGTAAGAATTTAGGTATGGTAATTCTTACCTGAGGAGCATTTGGGAGGGACCGAGCATTTTACTGCCTTACACCCCTTTTCAAACAATTGCTTCAATAATTGTTTTATCACCAAGGGTTATGGTTTTCATGCCTGTTTTCTTTTTTTTATTGAAGTTAAAACTGAGCATGTATCCTTTTTTCTGGTGGAAATAGTCAAGATAATCTGCAAGCTGCAGCCGGCCTCGTTGATTGTACTCATTGCCATGCCAGATTTTCATTTCTATCACAAACTGTTCACCGAGATAATCGACCACCACATCTGTACGCTTTGTATCCCTAGTCTGTGCCTCAATATAATAATTGCCTGTGCCGTTTATGATTGGCTTCAAGTACAACAGGAAAAATTTACGTCCATAGGCTTCCACAAATTTATCATCTTTTTCATTATAAATGTCATGAAAGTATTCCACAAATTTTGCCAGTACCAACACCATATCCAGCTTTGCATTTTTTACGAACTGACTCCTGATACGTTCTCCCTGGCGGAAAGCTTCGCTTTTTATCGCTTCCTCTGCAAGGAACATATTGAGCATCCTCATTTCAAAGATACGGTTTGCAATGGTTAGCTGGCTGTCCTTTTCTTTTAAAAATCCGAACATGAGTCCTATATTTATTGATTTTATATCAGGGCTGAAAGGGATTTTTTTGCCCTGATACAGGATATCTTCTATGGTATTTCGCATATCCGCAAACGTATCCAACTGTTTCATCATACTGTCAAAAAAAGAAATTTTCATCTTTAGCAATATTTTCACAGCCTCCGTTACGCCTTCTTTTGTCCAGATATTTTTGGGATCAGGGAATCTTTTGCTTTCAGGCAGCATTTCGTCCAGAATTTTACAGATCATGGATACTAAATAGGGATATCCTGATGTATATTGGATGATCTCTATGGCGACTGTCATGATATCCATTCCCGTATGATGATCGGCCTCGTATTCATCCAGCATGGATTTCGTTTGGGCAACAGAAAAACTCATATCAATATTAAAATTTGCCGCAATATTCCAGGGACTATTATACTTGTGATCATCGTCAGGACGTATTTTCAACTTCAGATTTTTGATATCATACACTCCTGCAAGAATAACGGAATGAAGAGCCGGGCTGTTTTCTCTATCAAGATAATAACCTCTAATCAGTGCAAGAAAATCAAGAAAAACCTGATTATTTGATGCGCTGTCTACTTCATCTATTATCATGACGATGGGTTTTTGTGCTGTTTCGCATATTCTGCTTAATGCTTCAAACAGTGAGTCCATGAAAATATTATTTTGAGATTTCAAAGCTGCCAATGCCTGAAAGGCATCCGGATTGGTAGCTTTTATCAGTTCTGGCTTTCTGGCATAAAGCCTCTCTATGTTTCCGATAAATTTTACAACGAAAGTCTGCTCGTCTGCAAAAGTGGCGGAACTCATCATTTGGAAATCCATAGACCAAACAAGGTAATCATTTTTTAAATACTTTGCCAAAGCCCTAAGTGTTGTGGTTTTTCCATATTGTCGGCCTCGGTTGATAAGAAAGTATTTTCCAGGGTCTACATATAGCCGCTTTATTTCCTCCAGCCTATCATTGATTTGTACCATATAATGAATGTCTGGTCTGCATACTCCTTCTGTATTGAAATATCTCATCTTTTAACCCCCCCCTTTTATATTAGCGTGTGTTTGAAGAGCTATTCCTGCAATCTGTGTTTCCTTCATATTGACCGGGATGTTTCAGTTCATGATTTCCTATGGCCGGAAGGGATGAAAGCGATTTAGCAATATATCAATATTATCACACAATTGTATTTTAAGGTATAAGCGTTTACCTAATTTTAAATTTGGTTTGGAAAATTTTATGCCGGATATGGAATGGCGAACGGGTTTACGGACATGCATATGAGAAAATAAAACACATATGGATTATTTGCAAAAGGTATACTTTTTGCAAATAATTTTTTATGGTATAAATTACATAAAAAAAAGGATTAATTTTCTTGAAATGTTGACGATAATATATTAGAATGAAGGTGGTTCATATGGCAAATCACCGTTTGCAGAAGATATGCATTCTGCAAAGAACCTGAAAAAATGCTGTTGCAGAAAGTAAGCCTGAGAAGCAAAAGGATGTAAAGATGCCGCCGGGGACAGTGTGTAAAACGATTCATCAGTATAACAAAGAACCCATAGACGGCGGTGACATGAAAAAGCTTCTGGAGATTGCCGATGATTATGGCAAGGTGAAGGAGTATGTTTATGCCCGGTTCGGTGGGGCAGGCAGCCTGTTTAAAATTTATCCCGGATACACTGTGCAGAACGAAATGATAGGAACCGGCCTGCGGGATGAACTGGGGCTTCCCTTTGTATATTTCAACCTGGCAGTTTTTGATGCCCTGGGGGATATCAAAAGCCAATGGACGAGGACTAAGTCCGCAGTGGCGCAGAGGGTTAACAGTAACAGTGAGTTTTCGGAGGAGGAAAGGCATTACCTGCGGTATTTATTGAAGGTAAACAATGCCTTTGAACAGACGCTGAATTATAAACCGGTTAATCTCAGGGCAGACCTGCAGAAGAAATACCAGCAGGCGGCAGAAGGCGTGGATGTAAAGAAATTAAACAATTACCTCCGGCGCCAGGTAAGGATTGTACATGTAAAGCTCCATGTGGGCAGAAGGGATGGTTTTTCCCTGACTGAAAGGGCTTACCGTTACGGGAACCATGGGATCTATATCACCATGAAAGAAAAGCGGAAACGGATTTTTGTGTCCCTTACAGACAGCAATCAATATGACAGGCAGATATACATTAAGCTTTATCCCGAAACAGGAGGAATGGAAATCAAAGTCCCTGTGGACGTGAAGGTCCAGAAGCATGAAGATTATACCCGGCAGGTTGGCCTGGCAATGGGAATGTATGCCATGCTTACCACGGATGAAGGCAATGTTTACGGCGAGAAGCTGGGAGAGTATCAGGTTGCCCTTGCGGACTGGATCAGGGAACAGGCAGCCAAGCACAGGGCAAATCAGGGACAGGATCCTGGCAGGAAGAAATATGCGGCCAGGAAACAGCGCATGACAGAACAGCTCCACAGTTACATTAATAAAGAACTGAACCGTTTCCTGAAAACGGAAAAGCCGGGGATTATTTACCTTCCCAAGCTTCCGCGGCCAGGGAAACATGGGGGGAGCAAGGCAATTAATAACTCTGTGAACCTGTGGCAGAGGGGCTATATCAGAAGCAGGCTGCAGCAAAAATGCCAGGAACAGTCAGTAAAGATGGTTGAAGTGTTCGGGAAAGGCATTGGAACCAAATGCAGCATATGCGGCGGGGATGGGCATAAAAAAGAAGGCGTTTTTACCTGTGATACCTGTGGGTATCAGGCAGAGGAAAAGCAAAACGCTGCACAAAATGCCAAAAAACGCGGCATGGAATAAAAGGTCAAAGGAATGGACGCTTAGATAAATAAAGGCGGGAGCCTTGATTTCACCGGGGGAAGGAAGTTTTCTTTCCTGTAAAGGACTGGGCGGAAATTCATGATATAAAAAACAACTTACGGCATTAGAAGGCAGGCGCTTAAACGTCTGCGCATTGGGTATGCCAGGACTCCGGGAACACAGGAAATGGCCAGCCAGGAAGGCTGGTGGAAAGAATGGCTGGAAAGCCTTCGGCCTGTGAGGTACCGGGGAGCGAAGCGGGGAACCGCATCATCGGAAGATGACCAATATACCTTATTAAAAAAATGCCCACAGAGGCATTATGGAACCGCGTCAGGGAAGACGTGTAGGAAATTCAGGGAATCGGGAATGAGAAAAACACAGAAAAATCAGGCTGAGGAATATATCCAGCTGCTGGAACGCGCCCATGGGGCAGTGAAAAAGGCAGTGGGTACGAAAAACTACGACATAGCAATGGATTTGCTGGAACAGTGCCAGGACGTTGCTATCCGGTTGGGGGAACTGATTGAAAATACCCAGGGCGAGGGTTTTTGTACTGTTTCATTGCTTGAGGATTACTGTGAACTGGTTTACCGGGTACATGAAGGAATTGCAGGGAGGCAGAATGTAAATGAAGATAAAATATTCAAAAATCTACGAAAGACTCTAATACCAATAAAAAACAGTGTGCGGAATGATATCGAAGTGCGCACTGAAATTGTGTTTCTACCTTATAAAGCATCTATGTGGGATTCCCTTGAAAGTATATGGAAAGCAGCGGACGAAGACCCCGCATGTGACGCTTATGTAATTCCAATTCCCTATTATGACAAAAATCCAGACGGCAGCTTCCGGGAGGTACATTATGAAGGCAATCTGTACCCGGAGGATGTCCCGGTTGTGCATTATAATGATTACAACTTTGAGGGGCGGAAGCCGGATGTGATTTACATACATAATCCATATGATGAATATAACCATGTTACCAGTGTGCACCCTTTCTTTTATTCTGCAAATTTAAAGAACTTTACAGATAAGCTGGTGTATGTGCCATATTTTATACTTGGCGAGGTGGATCCTGAAAACCAGGAGGCTGTGGAGAGTATACAGCATTTCTGTACAGTGCCAGCTGTTTTCCATGCGGATAAGGTAGTGGTACAGTCGGAGGCTATGCGCCAGGTTTATATTAAGGTGCTTACAAAGGAAATGGGGGAGAAGACCAGGAAAGTCTGGGAAGAGAAAATTCTGGGGCTTGGCTCGCCCAAGATGGATAAGGTGTTGGGTACCAGGAAAGAGAATATCCAGGTACCTGACGAGTGGCTGAAAGTGATTGAAAAGCCAGATGGAAGCTGGAAGAAGATTATCTTTTATAATACAAGCGTGTCAGCATTACTAAAGCATGAGGATAAAATGCTGAAAAAAATGGCATATGTGTTTGGCGTTTTCAAGGAAAACCAGGAGGAAGTGGCACTTCTGTGGAGGCCTCATCCGCTGATTAAGGCGACGATTGAGAGTATGCGGCCGGGGCTTTGGGAGGAATACAGGAAGCTTGTGGAGCTGTACAGGGAAGAGGGGTGGGGGATTTATGACGATACCCCGGATATGGACAGGGCGGTTTGCTTAAGCGATGCTTATTATGGGGATGGGAGCAGTATTGTACAGCTTTATAAGGAAACCGGGAAGCCGATTATGATGCAGGATGTTGATATTCTGGATTGATGAACAGGAAAATGAAGATAACAGAAAATAAAGAAAAATTGTATATAGATGAATTGGTGGATAAGTTATACTGCGTGGAAGTTTCTGGAAAAGCAAGTGAGAAGTGCAGGACTTATGAGAAAGCCATACAGCTTTTGCTAAACGTTTTCCTACGGCATAAAGAGAGAGAATCCCAACTTTTCTTTCTGGGAAACGGAGGAAGCTGCGCCATAGCAAGCCATATGACGGCAGATTTTATGAAAAATGGCGGAATGAATACTTACAGCTTGTATGACAATGCGGTGACCACCTGCATGGGAAATGATTACGGGTATGAATACATATTTTCAAGGCCCATGGAATTTCTTGTAAAGGAAGGGGATCTGGTTGTGGCAATCAGCAGCTCCGGTAATTCACGGAATATTATCAACGGGATTGCAACCGCAGGAAAAAAGAATGCAGAAATCATCACGTTTACAGGATTTTCACCGGATAATAAGGCAAGGCAGATGGGGGATGTAAATCTGTATGTGCCTTGTGGGAAATATGGAATTGTGGAATCCATCCATAACCTGATTTTACAGCAGATTGTGGATATGATTATGGAGAAAGATGGAGTGAAATTCTGATATGCGGGAAAAAATCCGAAAACCGGCAGTGTTTCTGGACAGGGACGGTGTCCTTGCAAAAGAAAAAAGCTATGTTATTTCAGTAAAAGATTTGGAAATATTTCCATATGCGGCGGAGTGTGTCAGAAAAATACATGAAAAAGGATATTATGCGATTGTAGTTACCAATCAGAGCGGTGTAGCCCGGGGAATGTTTACAGAAGAAGAATTGCAGAAAATGAATGACTGCCTGATAAAGGAGACCGGTGTGGATGGCGTTTATTATTGTCCTCATCACCCGGAGGGAAAAGTGAAGGAATATCGAAAGAAATGTTCCTGCCGGAAGCCTGGAAGAGGGATGTTTGATGCGGCAGGCAAAGATTTTGACATAGATATGCAAAGATCGTGGATGATAGGGGACCAGGCGGGAGATATCAGAGCGGGAAAAAATCTGGGATTCAGGACAGTTCTGCTGGAATCCGGATATGGGACGGCGGGGCTGGAGGAAGAAACAGAACCTGATTATATATTGAATGATTTGAGAAATGTTTTGGAGGTATTGGAATGATTTCATTAGTTACCGGTGGATGCGGATTTATTGGTTCCCATATGGTGGACCGGCTGCTTGAAGAAGGGCATACCGTAAGAGTAATTGACAACTGGACAACCGGCAGACCGGAAAATCTGGAGCACCAGAAGGAGAATCCGAACCTGACGGTTAATCATATGGATATCAGAAACAGGGAAGAAATAGAACCGGTATTTAAAAATGTTGATTATGTGTTTCATTTTGCGGCGTTGGCTGACATTGTGCCGTCCATTCAGAAGCCATGGGAGTACTATTCCTCCAATGTGTTGGGAACTTACAATGTGGTGGAATGCGCAAAAAACGCGGGAATCAAAAAGCTGGTTTATGCGGCTTCCTCTTCCTGCTATGGAATTCCGGATGAATATCCTACTAAAGAAACAGCGGAAATCAGGCCGCAGTATCCCTACGCGTTGACGAAAAGGCTGGGAGAAGAGACCGTGCTTCACTGGGGGCAGGTGTATGGACTGCCGGTAGTGACGCTTCGGCTCTTTAATGTGTATGGCACAAGGTCAAGGACTTCCGGCACCTATGGTGCGGTTTTTGGAGTGTTCCTTGCGCAAAAACTAGCGGGGAAGCCCTTTACGGTAGTAGGGGACGGAAGCCAGACAAGAGATTTTACTTATGTCACTGATATAGCGGATGCCTTTTACACGGCGGCTGTGTCGGATGTAGTCCAGGATACCTTTAATGTGGGCAGCGGCGGTACTTATTCTGTTAACCGCCTTTGTGAATTATTAGGCGGGGAGATTACCCATATTCCCAAGCGCCCGGGAGAGCCGGACTGTACGTTCGCGGATACTTCCAAAATTGTGGACAGGCTGGGCTGGAAGGCAAAGGTTACCTTTGAAGAGGGCGTGCAAAAGGTGCTGGATAATATTGATTATTGGAGCAAGGCGCCGGTGTGGACGCCGGACAGTATTGGAGAGGCGACAGCGGACTGGTTTAAATATTTAGGAAAATAGGTCAGGGGCAGAAATTAAAGATGGGAAGAATAGTAACTAAGGAAGAGTACAGAGAAAAAATTAAACACAGGCTGAAGCAGGAGAACCAAAAAGTGGTGCTCTGCCATGGGGTGTTTGACCTTATTCATCCCGGACATATCATTCATTTTGAACAGGCAAGGAGCATGGGAGATGTTCTGGTGGTGTCGGTTACCTCTGAAAAGTATGTAAGGAAGGGACCGGGGAGGCCGTATTTCAATGATGAAATGCGGATGAAATTTCTTGAAGCCATAGAATACATAGATTATGTGATGCTTTCGGAAGGGTATACGGTTGATGACATTGTAGAGACTGTGGAGCCGGATATTTATGTCAAAGGAGAGGAATATAGGCGGCCGAAGGATGACATCACAGGCAAGATATCAGAAGAACAGGAACTGGTAGAAAAGCATGGAGGACAGATTAGATTTACAGACGGGCAGGTGTTCAGTTCTACTCGCCTGATTAACACGGCGTTGTCAGGGCTGCCGGAGGATGTGCGGTGCTATATGGAAGGCTTTAAGCAAAAACATTCCATGGAGGATATCAAGAAGTATGCTGAAAAAATCGCAAATTTAAAGGTTCTGGTTATCGGCGATATCATTATTGATAAATACACCTACTGTAACGTGCAGGGGATGATGAGCAAGGATATGGGGTATTCAGCCCGGCTGAAAGGTGTGGAGGAATGCTTTGGCGGAGCGGCAGCGGTGGCAAGGCATCTATCTTCTTTCAGTGAAAATGTGGCATTGATGTCAGTGATTGGAAACGAAGAAAACATCCGGCTGCGCATGTTTGATGAGCTTGCCGATGGGATTAACCTGAAACTGGTTTACAGTGAAGAAGTTCCCACGATTGTAAAGTGCAGATACCTTACAAGGAACGAAAAACGTGATGAATACAGAAAAATCTTTGCCATAAACAATATTCCCGAAAAACACGGGTATGAAGATAGCATAAAAGAAAAGTTTGCAGATAAACTTCTGGAAAATATTGATAATTACGATGTGGTCTTTCTGTGTGACTTTGGGCATGGGCTGGTAGATGAGCGGGTGATGGAGATTGTGCAGGAGAGAGCAAAATATCTTGTGCTTAACTGCCAGACGAATTCGTCCAATAAGGGAATGAATATCATAACAAAATACAGGCGGGCTGATGCATTTACATTGGACCAGCAGGAGCTTTCGCTGGCGTATCCGTCTTATTCAGAAAATGAAGAAACAAGGCTGAAGAAGCTGGAAAGACACCTGCAGGGAAAAGGGTGGCTTACAAGGGGAGCCCTTGGGGCACTGCAGATAGATGATGGAGAAATAGAGGCATGCCCGGCCTTTACCCTGTCCGTAAAGGATACCATAGGCGCAGGCGATGCGTTCTTTGCGCTGGCAGGAATTTTTGCGGCGGCGGGGGCACCTGTGGAGGTTGGAACCTTTATGGGAAATATCGGGGGCGCGATTGGCGCAAATATTGTGGCAAATAAAGAGGCTGTGGAGAAGGTGAATGCACTGAAATTTGCAAGTACCTTGCTGAATGTATAGTTTTAATTCAGATAAATAAAAATGTAGTGACTGAACCTTGACAATTTCATACTTTATATCAGTAAGAGGCAATGTGACATGTGAAGCCTGTAGTGTTATAAGAACAAATTTTCGTAATAAGTTTGACTTTTTGTTGAAGCTGCGTTATAATACTTATGTATAGAACTTGTTTGGGAATTTAGCGAAAGGTTGGTTGTTATGCTGCAGATATTAGATGAGAAGGTTTTGAAGACGGATGATGAAATTGAAAATCTGTATAAGAATTGTAAGTACTTGTACACCATTGACAGTTATGATAAGATGCTGGAGGATAAAGGTTATTTGTATTGTATAAGCACATCTGAAACATCTTATAAGCAGCTATATGATGAAAGGGATCGGCTGCGTGGAGAAGGAAAGATATGTGTTATCGGTGGAAGCTATAATAATGGAGGGGCGATAGGTGTACAGTACGAGATTAAGGAATGACAGATATCTGGTGGATTGTCTGGCTGTATCGGGGAATGTTGCTATTGAAAAATTCATAGTTGATACGGGTGCAAAGTATACTTGTTGTAATTATTGTACGATTGATGGAGCTTTAAGGGAAGACCAGATTTTTGACGGGGAAATTAAGTATATTGGAGGTCTTGTTAAAGGTGAGATTGTTAAGTTTTACAAGTATCCATTACGGCAGTTTACAATTGGTAATATAGATATGAAAGAGCAGCACATATGGATAACTTTTGATGACCGGGTAACAGATATTATATTAGGAATGGATATTCTCAAACAGGTTATTGTGATAATGAATCCATATAATCAAAGGATTTATTTTTGTAAGGATTCTGAGGATTTTCAGAAGAATTTTGAGTTAAAAGCAAGTTGAAAAAACAAATAAATGATAAAGGTGAAACCTGATGTAAAGTATGAAATTGTTAAGGCAATGGAGTACTTTATATCAGGTTTTTTGTGTCTGTGTGAGAAAATGCCTGATGAAATCGGTCACAGTGAAACAGGGAGGAACAAATGGCAGAGAATATCAGGATGGATTCTCATAAGTTAATATATCACCCAGATGTGGTGGCGAGATGGATGAAGGGGGAGAATATTTATCCTATTGAGATAGAGATAGGTTTAACCAATGCCTGTAATCACAGATGTATCTTTTGTGCTGTAGATTACATGGGGTATAAATCCGACAGGATAGACAGCGGACTGTTGATAAAAAATCTGGAAGAACTGATGCCTAAAGGTGTGAAAAGCATCATTTATGCTGGCGAGGGGGAACCCCTTCTGCATAAAGATGCGCCTGATATCATTAATAAGACAAAAAGTCTGGGAATAGATGCTGCAATGTCGACCAACGGGGTTTTATTGACACCGGAAGTTTCGCAGGACTGCCTAAAGTCCCTGACGTGGGTTAGGTTCAGCGTGGCGGGCATAACAGATGGAACATACGATAAGATACAGCAGGGAAAGCTTGGGGATTTGTCAAAAGTCCTGTTTCATATGGAAGAGGCCGTGAAGGTAAAACACAGCCAGCATTTATATACAACATTAGGAGTCCAGCTGCTCCTTTTGCCGGATAATAAGGATGAAATTGTGCAGATGGGGAAGGAACTTAGGAAAATAGGGGTGGATTATTTTACCATCAAGCCTTTTTCCCAGCATCCCCAAAGCAAGCATATCCTCCAGGTTGACTATAAAGAAATGATTGAGCTGGAAAGAGAAGTAAAAGGACTGCAGACAGAGGATTATAAAATATATTTCAGGGCGCATTCCATGCAGAAGCTGGAATGCAAAAGATGCTATGAGTATTGTTGGGCGTTGCCGTTCATGGTTTATATGGATGCAAAAGGGAATCTCTGGCCCTGTATTGTATTTATGGGGAAAGATGAATTAAAATATGGGAATATAAATGAAAGTTCGTTTGTTGAGATATGGGAAGGCAGCCACAGGAGAGAAATAGTTGATTATTTTATGCATATGGACTTGGAAAAGAACTGCAGGGAACTATGCCGTCTGGATGAAATGAACAGATATCTGAATGAGCTGAAACATCCGGGAGAGCATGTAAATTTCATATAGTGAGGAAAAAATATGAACAGAAATGAGACGCCATACAGCAACCTGAAAATATTCCATCACCGAGAAATTCTTAACAGGATAGAGAAAGGTGAAAGATGTAATCCGTTATATATAAGGATCAAGCCTACCAATGTGTGTAATCACAACTGTTATTACTGTCATTATAAAAACGCATATCTTACACTGGACGAATATAATCCGGCTGATTATATTCCCCATGACAAGATGATGGAAATAATTGATGATATGGGAGAAATGGGGGTAAAGGCAGTAACTTTCAGCGGGGGCGGGGAGCCACTGGCATATCCTTTTATTGAGGAGACCATGGAAAAGATTGTGGAGAAAGGAATTGATCTGTCAATTATCACCAATGGCAGTATGCTTATGGGAAAAAAGGCAGAGATACTTGCCAGGGCGAAATGGGTCAGAATATCAATTGATTCCATAGTGCCGGAAAATTATGCAAAGATAAGGGGAATTTCAGATAATGCGATGGAAATCCTATTAAACAATATTAAGGAATTTGCCAGAATAAAAAATGATGATTGCGAACTGGGAATAAATTTTGTAATTGGGAAAGAAAATTATAAGGAAATTACAGAGGTTGCAAATACGATGAAGGAGCTGGGCGTGAACCATGTGAAGTTCGCCCCGTTATTCAGTAATGAGACAGAAGAGTACCATAAGGATATTAAAGAGGAAGTGATTACGAATTTAAGCAGGCTGTCAGAGAGGCTAAATTCAGATAAATTCAAAATAATAGACCTTTATACCAGTGATTTTGACAATTATGAGGTATTTAAAAGAACCTACTCTCGTTGCCCAATCAAAGAGTTTGTCTGTGTCATAGGGGCAAACAGCAAAGTCTATTATTGCCATGACAAAGCATATTTATCGGACGGATGTGTTTGTGATTTGAGTTTGCAGTCATTTTCAGATGGGTGGAATTCGGAAGCGGTCAGCCGGAAATTTAAAGAATTTGATGCGAAGGTATTGTGCAGGCAGCATTGTGTGTACGACTCTAGAAATATGCTGATTAATTCTTATCTTGATATGGATATGAATCATGTGAACTTTGTTTAGAAGGGATGATTATGAACCAGAAAAGTGTTGAAGAAAAATGCAGGGAAATAAGAAAAGAGATCTTCATCCAGGCATATCATGCCCGGGGGGCACATATGGGAGCCGCTTTTTCTGTTACAGATATACTGGGAACTCTTTATTTTGGAGATGTGCTTAAATATAGGGCAGATGATCCGGAATGGGATGACAGGGATAAAGTGATTCTGAGCAAAGGACATGCAGGGGTCGCATTATATGCAGCATTGGCTGTTGCAGGATATTTTGACAGGGAACACTTAAAAACTTTCTGCCAGCCAGGGAGTAATCTGGGAGGACATCCCAAAATCCATGAAACACCGGGTGTTGAAGCATCGACCGGTGCATTGGGGCATGGACTGTCATTTGCAATAGGGATTGCATATGCAGGTAAGGCGGATAAGAGGGACAGTCATGTATATGTAATACTGGGGGATGGCGAATGCCAGGAGGGCTCCATATGGGAAGGGGCTTTATCCGCGCCGACACTGGGGCTGGATAATCTGACAGTTATTGTGGATCATAACAGACTGCAGGCAATGGACGAACTGGAACATATTGTACATATGCTTCCTTTTGCTGATAAATGGAAAGTATTTGGATGGAATGTGGTGGAGGTTGACGGGCACGATTGTAAGGAAATCAGGAAGGCTCTATTAGAAAGACAGACAGGGAAGCCGACTTTGGTGGTTGCCAATACCGTAAAAGGAAAAGGGGTCTCTTTTATGGAGAATGTTCCGATCTGGCATTACCGCATGCCGGATGAAAAGGAACTGCCAGTCTTAATGAGGGAGCTTGGACTGACAGAGGAAGACTTGAAATAAAGAAAGGTCAGAATAATAATGAGGACAGCTTATCTGAATACACTGTATGATTTGGCAATGAGGGATAAAAGGGTCTATGCCCTGATATCAGACAATGGTGCAATTGTGTATGATAAATACCGGAGAGATTTGGCACCGCAGTATTTAAATTTAGGAATATCTGAGGCAAATATGCTGGGGATGGCAGCGGGGATGGCCAGCTGTGGAAAAATCCCATTTGCTTATACGATTGGCGCGTTTCTTGCATACCGTGCCTTTGAATTTATCAGAAATGATATCTGTCTGCAGAAGCAGAATGTAAAAATTGTAGGAACCGGAGCCGGGGAAGTCTACAGTGCACTGGGACCGACACACCATTCAACAGAGGATTTAGGGGGACTGCGTTCCCTGCCCAATTTGACTATTTTATGCCCGGCAAGTCCGGAAGAAGTAAAAAAGGCTACAGTTGCCGCTTATGAATTGGACGGACCGGTTTACCTGCGTCTTGGAACCAATAAAGAACCTGAAATTTATGATGGGAATTACCAGTTTGAAATTGGCAAAGGTGTGGTTCTGAGAGAGGGGACAGATGTTACGCTGATTGGTACAGGAAGTATTTTGAAAGATATATTAGAGGCGGCGGAGTTATTGGCAGACAATGGAATCCGTGCGAGAGTAATTAATATACATACTATCAAGCCGATAGACAGGGAAATCATATTGCAGGCAGCTGAAGAGACAGGAAGGATTGCCACCGTAGAGGATCATAATATAATCGGGGGATTGGGAAGCGCAGTGTCGGAAGTGATTGCGGAATCAGGTAAAGGAATTGTGTTTAAAAGATTTGGTCTTATAAATTTTTCTAATGGATATGGAACCTATGCCCAGGTAAAAGAAATGAATGGTATCGGAGTTAAACAGATTTGCAGAGAAATACAGAAGTGGTTTTAGGAGAGCATCGGAATGGCGTATATAGATTTTGTATCAGAACTGCACAGGGCAACTAAGAGGGATTATTTAGGACGCGTAAATAGTGATGATAAAGCGGAATGTGCCGAAGTAGCAAAAAAATACGGATATGATTACTGGGATGGCGATAGAAAATATGGCTATGGTGGTTATCGATATGACGGCCGGTGGAGAAGTGTGGCACAGAAATTAGCAGAACACTATCAATTGAAGCCAGAACAAAAAGTGCTGGATGTGGGATGCGGGATGGCACATTTATTATATGAGTTAACTCAGGTGGTTCCGGGACTTATTGTAAATGGCATAGACATATCGCAATATGCTTTATTACATGCAAAAGAAGAAATACGTGACAGACTTCAATACGGACAGGCACAGGAAATTCCGTTTGGCAATAATGAGTTCGATTTGGTTATATCTCTGACAACATTACATAATTTGAAAGTGTTTGATTTAAAAAAGGCAGTACAGGAAATAGAACGTGTCAGTAAAGGCAACAGTTATATTATGGTCGAGTCATTTCGGAATGACCGGGAGGAAGTAAATATGCTGTATTGGCAGCTTACCTGCGCAAGTTATTATTCCGTTGATGAATGGGAATGGCTTTATAGGGAATGGGGTTATACGGGGGATTATAGCTTTATTTTTTTTGAATAGAGAGCAAGGAAGTATATATGAATAGCGAAGCTTTTTTTAACCAGAAAGACATAGTGAAAGTAGATGGAATTTTGATTAATGAATTAAAGAAGAAGGCCAGGATGAATGCGTGCGGAAAATACAGATTTTGTTTACAGCACAGCTCGCAGGATAGTCTTCATGAAATGTTTATTGTGCGTTGTAAAGATGATTATATGAGGCCGGATAAGCATTTATATACGACAGAATCACATATGATTATAGATGGTGCAATGATGGTTATTCTTTTTGAAGATGACGGGGAAATAAGAGATGTATTTGAATTATCTTCGAACGGTTATCAGAGTTATAGAATTGATACCAATATTTATCATATGCAGATTCCGCTCACGGAACAGGTTGTATATTATGAAGTAAAATTAGGTCCTTTTACTGACAAAAGTAATAACTTTCCTGAATGGGCGCCAGCATCGCATGATACAGAAATGGTAAAAAAATTTATGAAAGAAATAAAAGAAAAAATAAGGATGTTTCAGATGTCAGGTTAAGAAAGGGGATACATCAATGATACCATATAGCACACAGTGCATTGAGGAAGATGATATTTTGGCTGTAGTGAATGCTTTAAGGAAAGAATATCTTACAGGTGGTCCTTCAGTTAATGAATTTGAGGAAAAAGCAGCAGAATATGTTGGCGCAAAATATGCAGTTGCTGTATCTAGCGGAACAGCTGCTCTGCATGCGGCTTGTACAGTGGCAGGAATTGGAGAGGGAGACGAGGTTATAACAACACCCATTACATGGGTGTCTTCCTCAAACGCAGTGTTGTATTGCGGAGGCAGACCAATTTTTGCAGACATTAATAAAGATACTTACAACATTTCTCCAGATGAAATAGAAAAAAAACTTTCAAAACGTACAAAAGCCATAATTCCGGTTCACTATGCAGGGCAACCATGCGAGATGGAACGAATTCAAGAAATTGCGAAAGAAAATCATTTAGTTATTATTGAAGATGCTGCTCATGCGATAGGAGCATTATATAGGGGGAAGAAAATAGGAAGTTTGTCAGATATGACTGTTTTCAGCTTTCATCCGGTAAAACAAATGACAACCTGTGAAGGCGGTATGATAGTTACCAACGATGAGGAAGTATATGAAAAACTAAAATTATTCCGTGCCTATGGTATGGTAAAAGCAGAGAAACAGATGGAGCAGGAAGGACCGTGGTTTTCAGAGCAGATGTCTTTAGGATATAATTACAGACTATCAGATGTACAATGTGCATTGGGAATCAGTCAGCTTAAGAAGCTTGATAAATTAATAGCACGAAGAAGAGAAATAGCGAGAGTCTATGATAAAGAATTGCAGAATATAGCAGGAATTGTATTACCCAGACAAACAGATAGTAGTATAAGTGCGTATCATTTGTACCCTATTCAAGTCGATGCAGATAAAAGAAGAAATTTGTACATGCAGTTTAGGAAAGCCGGAATAGGTGTGGGAGTACATTACTATCCTGTATATAAAAATGATTATTATCAAAAAAATGGGTATGGCGATGTTCGTTGCGAGGTTGCAGAACAGTTTTATAGTAGAGAATTAACCTTGCCTATACATTATAGAGTTTCAGAAAATGATTTAGATTATATTATAGAGACTGTGAAGAAAATAGTCAGATAGGAAGTTAACAGAAAGTATAATGAAGCAATTAGCAATTATTGGAGCATGTGGACATGGAAAGGTTCTGGCAGACATTGCATCAAAAATGGGATATAAAAACATAGTTTTTCTTGATGATTATAAAGATATGAAAGAGTATGGGGGCTATCCTCTCATTGGGAAAAGTGATGAAGCAGGAAAAGGAGGATATGATATTGCCATAGCAATTGGAAATCCTAATGTCCGGAAATCCTTTCAGGAACAATTGGAATATATGGGAATAAATATTCCAGTATTAATTCATCCGGACGCAGTGATAGCGGAAGATTCTGCAATTGGCCTGGGCACAGTTATTATGGCGGGAGCTGTTATCTGTCCAGGAAGTGTTGTTGGCAAAGGATGTATCATTAATACTTGCACATCGGTAGATCATGATTGTATTGTTAAGGACTATGTACATATTGCAGTGGGAGGACATCTGGCAGGTGAGGTAGTAATTGGAGCGAGTACCTGGATTGGGGCAGGAGCAACAGTTAGCAATAGTATAAGTATATGTGGCGGATGTATGATTGGAGCTGGAGCTGTTGTTGTAAGAAATATAGAAAAGGCGGGAACTTATATTGGGGTTCCGGCAAAAGAGATAGAATACGGCAGATATTAAAGAAGATAAAAATAAGGATTTAATCCTCATATCAAGGAGATGGGAAGATGAATGCAATATATCAGGATACACTAATTGAAAAAAAGCTTGCAAATAGAATTTTTCTTGAAAAATTAAATGAATGTGAGAAATTTCCCAAATATATAATGATAGAACCAATAGATATATGTAATGCGTGTTGTACTATGTGCAACATCGGGATGCATATGAATGATGCAAGTATACTAAGAGGCGGAATAATGACAATGGAATTGTTTGAAAAGATTATTTGCCAAATACAGCCCTATAGTGAATGGATAGAAATGATTTCAATGTATGGCAGAGGAGAGTCTCTCTTAGATCCAAACCTTGAATTGAAGATAAAAAGATTAAAGGAAATTGGGATAAAAAAGATTCAATTGTCTACTAATGCTTCGCTTTTGAGTGGAGAAAGAATAGAAGCATTATTTAAAAATGGGTTGAATGACTTACGTATTTCAATTGATTCAGTTCGAAAAAAAGTGTTTGAGAAAATAAGAAAGGGACTTACATTTGAACAGGTTCTTGAAAATACAGAATCCGCAATTAGGATTCGAAATGAAAAATTTCCAAATATACCTATTAGAATTCGCGCGGTTGATCTGCCTGAAAATTTAGATGAGAGAGAAGAATGGTTAAAGTTTTGGCAGGACAGAATATCTGATATTGATACTGCACAATTTATAGCTTATACGGAGAAGGTAGCAGGGAAAATGGGGGATGTTACTTTGAATTGGCCATGTATATCACCTTTTTCAACTCTAATTATTCGTTCAAAGGGACAAATAAATTTATGTTGTGCAGATACCATTGGTGAAATGGAGATGGGAAATATTTTAGATGATTCTATTATTAGGATATGGCAAGGAGATAAATTCCGTACTATCAGAAGAATGCATTTAGAGGGGATTCGTGATAAAATTCCGATGTGCAGAGGTTGTTCGGTATGGAGAGAAACAAAGTGAAAGGAAATTTATGAAAAAAATATATATATGGGGCACAGGCAATGAAGCTGAAAAATGTATTGCTAATTTAAACTTCGATGAGTGTCAAATAATGGGTTATATTGAAACAAAACCACAGAGAATAGAGTGGAAAAAAAAAAGGTTTTTGCCTTTGAACAGTTATCTGAAATTAAATACGATTATATTATTGTTGCAAATATTTATTATGAAGAAATAATAAAAGATGTTAATAAAAGCAAGTTAGCTGATGTGAGTAAATTAATAAGTTGGGTAAAGTTACGTACTAATATTTACTATTATTCTGAAGAGATATGGTCGTTGTTTTCTAATGATTACTTAAAAGAAAATTTTTACATTTTTAACATACAAAATAGAATAGGATATGAATTCGTACCTGAAAAACTAGATGAATACAAAATGATATATATTTATGATTTGCGTCTTATTAATAGAGAATTTGATATATCATTATTAATTAAAGAAGTATTGGATAATTTGAAAAAAAGTGGAATTGGAATGGCCTTTATTCCAGATGAAAACTTGTTGGATGAGATATGGTATCATAATTTATTATATGTTCTTGATAGAAATGCGTTAGTAATATGGAAGGATTTAGAAGAGACATATGCACACTATATAATAAATAATCCAGAAAGGTTTGCATTCACGAAATTTTGTATTTTTCAGTTTGAAAGAATGCAAAAAAGAACTGTCCGAAAAGGCCGGTATATGCTGTTTGATACAAAATTTGTTTTTGAGAAAAAACGTAGCTTAATAGTAAATGCAAAATATATAAAAATATATATTTTGCGATGTGATAGAATCGGCGAAGAAATCAGAGTGTTAAACAAGCTACTGTTTGAAGAGGATGAAAAGGATATTTTCAAACTATATATAACTGTAGATGCCTATTCTAGACCATTTGAGGGGACAAATACTTGCTTTAATGAATTAGTGGCGAGACAGCTTAATCTTCTAAAGAACAAGGATGAATATGCCTTATGGATTCAGGATATTTTTCAAAGGAGCGAGAAGTATGAGTTTGATGGTAGAGGGATAGAACTTCGTCATCTCAATAGCGGGGTAAGAGAATTATATCAACCAGTTATTGATTTTAGTGATGATGAATTAGAGATAGGAAGGCAATTAATAAGAGATAAGTTAGGAATTAAAGAAAAATATGTATGTTTGTTTACAAGGGATCCTAAATATCTGATGGAAATATTACCCAATATAGACTGTAGTTATCATAATTACAGGGACACTTCTTTTGATGTGATGAATAAGGCAATAGATTATTTTGAAAATTGTAATATTCAAACCATTAGGATGGGGCAGATTACAGAACAGAAAGAAATACATTCTAATTGTATTGACTTTGTTAAACAAGGATATGATGAATATCTTGATTTACTTATTTTTCGTTATAGCAAGTTTTCTATATGTTCTGGTTCCGGCATATTGGAGATACCTAATATTTTTGGTAGACCTGTATTGTTTTTGCTTTATTACTATCCACAGTTAGGACAATTTAATGACTTTTATGTAAAAGAAGATTTATGCATATTTAATCGAATTAGGAATTTGGATGAAAAAAGGGAACTTTCATTACTTGAAATATTTGAAGTTTCATATCAACTTGTGTATTCAGGAAATTGCAGAGGAGAGTATTTTGAACAACATGGATTAGAATTAATTCCCTTTTCGCAAGATGATATTTTAGATGCAGCAGTAGAAATGAATGAAAAATTGGATGGTACTTGGCAGGACAAAAATGAATATAGGGAGTTAAATAATAAGTTTAATTTGAAACTTAAAGTATTTTTTAACCAATACAATATTAATACTTCCTTAATACCTATAATTCCTGTATCTGTTAAATATTTACGTAAATATAAATATTTATTAGAAGATTAGTATATGGAAGCTTAAAAAGGAGAGTTAATAAAATAAACTTAGAGTATCAATTTGCTCAACTGAAACAAATAAGCCGCTAGATGGGAAGGAAAGAGCAATTAACAGAGAGAAAGGAATATAATAGAAAAACTATGTTGGGTAAGAGAATACTGAAACGTCCTTTTTTTTATGACTGGGCAAATGATGATGACACAGTGTATTTTTCGATGCGCTATTATAATGCATTGTGTAGGGCAAACTTAAGAAATGACCAAGTAGAAATTATGGCGACATTTCCCGGCATATCTAATGATAAAGGAAATGAATATTTTGGGATATACAAGTATAAAAATTACTTACTATTGGGGCCAAGTAGAAGTACGGATGATTTTTTAATATATGACATATCTAATTCTCAATTTCAGAGACTTCCAAATGAGGGGGAAAACAGTTTTTACAGTATTAGGGTATTTGAAAATAGTAATTGCTTATATACAGTATCTACAAAGACTGCTGAAGTTAATAGAATTGATTTACAGGATTTTTCTGTAAAGCGTATGGTATGCGATGAACTTTTTATAGATGATGCTCAAGTAATGAATGTTGCAAAAGTAGATAATTTAATATATATTCCAGTAAATCAAAAGAAAAAGATGCTTATATTTAACACAAAACAAGAAGAGTTTCAGTATTGTGATTTTCCTTGCAATATTTCATTAATTGCAACTATATATTTTTATAATGATAAATTTTGGATAACAGGAGAAACTGAAAAAATATATGCTTGGGACATTAATAAAACAGAAGCACAGGAGGTAATAAATATTCCTGATGATGTTGAATTGTATTATGAAAGAAATATTTGGTTTGGATATAGTTATATATATAATGAAAGTTTGTGGCTGTTTCCGGCTTTTGCAAATACAATTTTGAAATACGATATATTAACAAAAAAATTGGATAAATTTGAACTGGCAGGTGAGGAAGAATCTATTGAAAAGATAGAGGAAGAATTAACAAATGGAAGACCATTTGCTATAAAGTATGGGATAGTGAAAAGGTATAAAAATAGGTTGTTTTTTTTGTCGTCAAAAACAAGAATATTTTATGAATTAGATTTATTTGCAAATAATGTATATGGGCATGATTTGCAAATGATAAATGTATACAATAATCAAATATATCCGCCATTGGCAAATGGGATAATGTCAGAGGCAAATTATGATTTACAAAGCTTAATTAGGATTATGAAATACACTACGAATGTGGAAATAAGGGGAAATGGGATAATGGGGAAAACTATATATAGTAATATTAATAAGCAAAATTAATATTAGGCTACTGTGCCTAAACGACAAAATTAAATCAAATACTTAAAAAATTGGAGCAGAAACTATGAATTCAACATTTATAATAGCTGAAATTGGAATTAACCATAATGGTGATATTGAAATTGCAAAAAAGCTAATTGATTGGGCAGTACTGAGTGGATGTAATGCTGTAAAGTTTCAAAAAAGAACTATTGATTTAGTATATACAAAGGAATATCTGGATGGCTATCGGGAAAGCCCATGGGGTACAACCCAAAGAGCACAAAAGGAAGGATTAGAATTTGAGAAGCAGCAGTATGACATTATTAATTCATATTGTAAAAAAAGAAATATTGAGTGGTTTGCTTCTGCCTGGGATTTAGAAGCGCAAAACTTTTTGAAGCAATATAATTTACGGTACAATAAAATTGCATCGGCTATGCTTACAAATCTCAAGTTGCTTGAGATGGTGGCGCAGGAAGGAAAATATACGTTTATTGCTACCGGCATGAGTACATACGAAGAGATTGATCATGCGGTTGAGATATTTAAAAGATATCAATGTCCGTTTGAATTAATGCATTGCAATAGTACATATCCTATGAAAAACGAGGATGCTAATTTGAAAGTTATTTCCGGGCTAAGGGAACGCTATCATTGTAATGTGGGATATAGTGGGCACGAAACAGGGAGAGTGGTTTCCATGGCAGCAGTTGCGCTAGGAGCAACTTCAATAGAAAGGCATATTACATTGGATAGGGCAATGTATGGTTCAGATCAGCCGGCCTCACTTGAAGTCCAGGATTTGCAGCGTTTAGTGAATGATATCCGAACGATAGAAGCGGCGCTGGGAACGGGAGAAAAAAAGCTTACAGATGCTGAGTATGCGATCAGAAAAAAATTAAGAGGTTAGGTCATGATAAAGGTTTTGGCAACGGATATTGACGGCGTCTTGACGGATGGCAAAGGATATGTATTGCAGAATGATATGTTGAAATCAATATGCTTTCAGGATATTGATGCAGTCGGGAGGTTAAGAGGTCAGGAAATTAAATTGGCTGTTATATCTGGTGAGAAAAATGATTTTACAGATTTTATAATAAATAAATTTTGTCCTGATTATTTTTATGTTGCATGTAAAAATAAAGTAGAGGCGATTCGGGAGATTATAGAAAAGGAGCAGATATCAGTTGAACAAATTGCGTATATAGGAGATGGAAAGTATGATATTTCAGCAATAAAATATGCAGGGGTGGGGATATGTCCTTATAATGCAATAGAAGAGGTTAGAAGAGCGGCAGATTATATTTTATGTAGTAGTGGCGGTAATGGTTGTTTGGAAGAGGCATTTCAATATATAAAAGGACACAATAATATCCCTGAATTGAAAAGTAATATTACAGACATATTTCAGGAACATAAAAGTTTAGTTGAAAGAGTTTGGCATGATGAGGTACTGATTCATAATATTCAGAGAAGCATTTTTTTAATTGCAGAAGCATTAAATCAGGGAAAACAATTATTACTGTGTGGTAATGGTGGAAGCGCTGCTGATGCCCAACATATTGCAACAGAGTTTGTAAGCAGATTTAATATGGAACGCAAAGCGCTAAATGCAGAGGCGTTGAGCGTGAATACCTCTTCTCTTACAGCGATTAGTAATGATTATGATTATGATTGTGTTTTTTCACGTCAAATAGAGGCAAAAGCAAAATTTGGAGATATTTTGATTGGAATTTCAACAAGTGGGAAATCAGCTAATGTTTTGAAGGCATTTTCAGCAGCAAAAAGAATTGGTATGCTGACAATTGCCTTTACTGGAAAGAATGATGCTTTGATAAATAAGGAAGCAGATATTGTGATTTCCGTATCTTCGGATTGTACTGCACGTGTTCAGGAAATGCATATTTTAATAGGGCATATTATTTGTGAATATGTTGAATTGTTAATGTTTGGAGAAGAAAGACAATAATAGATATTGCAGGAGCGAAGATATTGTTTATGAATCATAATATTGGAATTATGCAGGGGCGCCTGACACCGCCGAAAGGAAGAGGCATACAATTTTTTCCATTTGATAATTGGCAAATGGAATTTTATATGGCACAAAAGATAGGGTTGAACGAGATAGAATTTATCTTTGATTATGATAACTATAAAGATAATCCGTTGTGGACATCAGATGGACGAGCAGAAATAAAAGAAGTAGTAAAAAAAACGGGTGTAAAGGTAAATGCTGTTTGTTTTGATTATTTTATGAGGCGGCCTTTTTTTAAAGAAAGCGATGCACAATATGAGGAGATTCGTAAGGAGAATTCAGAATTGATCAGTAAAGTTCTGGAGGCTATGGAGCAATTGGAAATTGGATTAATTGAGATTCCCCTTGTAGATGATTCATCTTTAAAGTGTGACGAAGAGAAGGAGGCATTTAGTAAATGGTTGAAAGAAATAGTAAGTTATCATACCACTATCAATTTTGGTTTAGAAACTGATTTAAATCCAACTGATTTTTTACAATTTATAAAAAGTATAGGCTTGCCGCAGGTAGGCGCTAATTATGACAGTGGTAACAGTTCGGGAATAGGCTATGACCCGTATGAGGAGGTTACTACTTTAAAAGATTACATCTTTAATATACATATCAAAGATAGGATATATCGCGGAACAACTGTACAGCTTGGTGAAGGCAGTGCAAATTTTGAAAAATTGTTTTTTGGGTTAAAAGAAATAGGTTATTGTAATAATTTTATTTTACAAGCAGCAAGAGGGAAAGAAGGAGAAGAAAAGAAAAATATATATAAGCAAAAAAAGTTTTTGAGCCAATTGATAGATAAATATGCATTATAAACTTGATTTCGGTTAATGGTGCGGTAAATGAGAAAAGATGAAAATATAGCGATTATTCCGGCAAGAGCCGGGTCAAAAGGAATAAAAAATAAAAATATATTTGATTTTTGTGGTAAACCATTAATTGCATGGTCCATAGAACAGGCTATAAAGGCACAATTTGTTGATAAAGTTTATGTATCTACAGATGGTGAAGATATTGCAGATATTTCCCAAAAATATGGTGCAGAAGTTATATGGAGACCGGATATTTTGGCGACGGATACGGCATGTTCAGAGGATGCAATTTTGCATGCAATTGAGGAGGTAGAGAGAGTATGCAAAATAGAAAATATCATTTTTTTACAAGCCACATCGCCTGTCAGGCTGTCATCAGATATTGATAATGCTATAGAAGTATTTGAGCGGGAGAAGTTGGACTCTCTTTTTTCTATGACAAAACTAGATGACTACTGCCTTTGGAAAAATAATAATGGAAGGATGGAAAGCTGGAGTTACGACTATAAGAATCGAGGCAGAAGGCAGGAGAGAGAGCCTCTATACTTGGAAAATGGTTCAATATACATATTTAAGCCTCAGATTATTAGAACGTTAAAAAATAGATTAGGTGGTAAAATAGGAATGTATGAAATGCCCTTAGAGCGTTCATACGAAATAGATAGTATTCAGGACATAGAAATTTGTTCTTATTTTATGAGAAAAATTTACGAAGAGTATAGTGTATGATGAAGAAATTTCTTTTTTGAATAATTTTAATCTGGCTATTGGAAGAAGGGAAATGGTATGAGAAAAGTATATTTTAACGGAGAGTTTGTAGATGAAAGCGAGGCAAAAATCAGTATATATGATTCTGCAATGATGTTTGGTGATACGATATTTGAAATGACTAGGTCTTTTAATAAGAAACAGTTCAGATTACGTGAACATTTAGAGCGGTTATATGCGTCTGCCAGATATCTGCATATAGATTTAGAGCAGGCTTTGACTATAGATGAGATGGAACAGGCGGTTTATAAAACTATAGAAATCAATGAGCCCTGTTTTGAAGATGACGATGAACATAGAATTATGATTGACGTTACAAGGGGCTTATTGTCTATTTATCAGGATGTTGTTGGTACTCATGCTGGAATTAATATTATAATTGCAGATTTCCCGTTAAGATGGACTGTGGAAGGGATGGGGCAACTTTTTGATACGGGAATTAATGCAGTGATTCCTTCGCAGAGAGCCATTCCGGCATCTTTGATTGATCCAAAAGTAAAAAACCGGAGCCGTATTCATTATCTTATGGCGAATATTGAGGTTTCAAATTATGAGGGGGAAAATAATTGGGCTTTATTACTGGATACAGATAATTTCATTGCAGAAGGAACAGGGGATAATTTTTTTATAGTTAAAAATGGTAAATTATATACGCCAGAGCCGAGAAATATCCTTCGGGGCATTTCCAGAGAATATATCATGGAGCTTTGTAAAACAATGCAAATTGAGTGTATTGAAAAAAATCTGGATGTATATGATGTTGTAAATGCAGATGAAGCATTTATGAGCGGAACGCCCTTTTGTATGCTTCCGGTTACTTCCATTAATGGGCAAAAGATTGGAAATGGTAAAATGGGCGACACCACTACAAGCATTCTTGATGCTTGGGGATGTAATGTGGGGGTTGATATTATTAAACAAATTAAAGAATGGAATAAGATATCAAAGAAGCGGAACTTTGACGCACCTAGTCCTTATTCATTTAATAAGCAAAGGAAATAGGATATTGCGCATGCATTTTAATCTATAGACCGTGTAGAAATGGAAGAGTAACATGGATTTGCAATTGGAAGGAAAAAAAGTAATAATCACTGCATCAACGGATGGAATAGGATTTGCGACAGCGCACAAATTTCTTGAGGAAGGCGCATGTGTGCTAATTAATGGAAGGAATGCAATTAAGGCTCAGGCAAAGAAAGAGTCGTTGGAAGCTGAATTTGGCGATAACAGGGTTTATCTTTATATAGGTGATATTATATTAGAAGAGAACATCAGAAAATTGCGTCAATATGCAGGGCAAATTTGGAGTCAGATAGATTGTATCGTGGCAAATGCAGGAAGCGGCCGCCCAATTGCTACAGATCGTTTAGAAAGTATTGAGTGGAAAAAAGGATTTGATATAAATCTGTTTAGCGCTGTAATGCTTATACGCGAATTTGATAATATGTGGAGTCAACAGGAAGGCGGAAGTATTGTTATGTTGTCGTCTTTGGCAGCATGCGATTGTATTAAAGCACCATATGCATATGCAGCGGCAAAAGAGGGAATTAGAGTTTTGGCAAAATATCTTTCAGATGATTATGTGAGTAGAGGTATTCGTGTGAATTGTGTTCTTCCAGGTAATGTTTTATTTTCTGGTGGGCGTTGGGAGGAATTGCTGCGGCAAGACAAGGATAAGGTGGAACGTTATATTCAGGAGAAAGTTCCAATGAAAAGATTTGCAGTTCCTGAAGAAATAGCCAATGTAATTGTTTTTCTGGCATCTGGAGCCGCTTCCTTTATTACAGGTACATCAATATTGGTAGATGGAGGACAAAAGCGTGGGATTTCATGAATATATTTTCGTATAGTATAGCGTGTTGATGGATATAAAGCAAAAATGGAGGAATAAATGACAGCTATTGATAAGTTCTATATTGAAGATAAAGTGGTAATCATTACAGGCGGAGCTGGATTATTAGGAAGAAAGCATGCTGAAGCAGTGATTGAGGGAAAAGGAGTCCCCGTATTACTAGACAATTCAAATGCAGCGCTAAAGGTAGCGATGCAAGGTCTGTGCCATGATTATGGGGAGGAGTGTAAAATAAATGGGTATGTGGCTGATATCACAAAGCGGGAAGAAATAGAAGAAGTTGCGGGGAAGATAATTAGTAAGTATGGACATATTGATGTCCTGATTAATAATGCGGCAAATAATCCTAAAGTGGAATGTACGTCGGAGAATATGAAAGCAATCCAGTTTGAAAATTTTCCTATGCAGACATGGATAGATGACTTGGCGGTGGGATTAACAGGAGCATTTATTTGTGCGCAGGTATTTGGCACAATAATGGCTAAACAGGGAAAAGGAGTGATACTGAATATTTCATCTGATTTGGGGGTCATCGCACCAGATCAGCGCATATATCGGAAGGATGGGCTGTCAGATGATGAGCAGACGATAAAGCCGGTAACTTATTCTGTTATTAAACATGGGTTATTAGGATTGACAAAATATCTTGCAACATATTATGCCGAGAGGGGGATACGTGCTAACGCATTGTGTCCGGCAGGTGTGTATAATGGGCAAGATGAAGAATTCCTTTATAAACTGATTAATTTGGTTCCGTTAGGAAGAATGGCAAATATTGACGAGTATAAGAGTACAATATTGTATTTGATTTCTGAGGCAAGCAGTTATATGACAGGAAGTACAGTAATTGTAGATGGTGGTAGAACGTGTTGGTAGAAGAATATTAAATGAAAATTGGAGGGGAAAGTTCATTAGTTCAAAATAAATGAAGAGGTAGCATGATATGGATACAATAACCGAATTATATGAAAAAGTATATTTGTTTGAAAATAATAGAGAGCTATTAAAATATAAGTTAGAGTATCGTAATGTACCAATGTGGCCACTTATTCGAGCATCTGTAATACAAAAAGCTATTGATAAAGAGAATGGTATCAATGCAAATGTTAACAAGAGAGCAAATGTAAAGAAGAATAAGTTGGTGGAGTTAACAGTAAAAAACCCATTTTTGTCATTATCTAAAGATATTTTGTACTTAGGATTTGATGATAGAGGGACTAGTATTCAAGAAGGTGGGCTAGTATATGATGAGCGTATTATGCCATATATGCAAATGAATAGAAAGTCCTGTATGTTGATTTCTAATGTTAATCTTGATGTGAGGTATTCGTATGATAATTGGAAATCCGATTATGTATTTCATTATTTGGCCTCAAAACAAATATTCACAAGTGAGAAAGACGCCAAGACAGCTAGGGAATTATTAAAGTACATAGAGAACAAGCTCTCAATTGATATAGGTAAGGAGCTTTTTCGCGGATTATTTGATATCATTATGAGTTATTCAAAGTATTTATCAGGATATGTTAAAGTGTGTAAACAGTATTTAAAGATTATTCGCCCTAAGTTAGTGGTTATTTGTTGCAGTAGTTACATGGGTTTTTTACAGGTTGCAAGTAATTTAGCCTGTAGAGATTTGCATATATCAACGGCAGAAATTCAACATGCGCTCGAAGTAAGAAATTCAAAGGCTCATCATTGGGGAGATGCAATAATCAGAAGCCGAAGTTGCCAAAAAATATTTCCAGATTATTTTCTGATGTATGGGAAGTATTGGTCTGACGCAGTGGCACTTCCGTCCAAAAAAGTGGTTATAGGAACACATAGAAAATATAGAGTGAATATAGGAAAAAGAAATGATAATGTGTTAATATGCCTTTCAATGAGTAATGAGAAATATAATGAGTTAATTGAATGGGTTTTAAATAATACTGATATAAATACAAAAGTATACCTTAGATTGCATCCACTGGAAAATACCGAAAAAGATAGATCTATATTTGCAAAATTTAAAGCAAGTGATAGATTTGAGTTTGCGAATGAAAAGAAGTTAGAATATTATTTGATGAAATGTACGTATGTAATTTCGACAGGAAGTACAGTGATATATGAAGCGTTAACTTGTGGAAATATAGTTTTTGTACCTAGGGATGAACTGTACTATTATACAAATGTAAATTTTATAGAAGATAAAATTTATTCGTTTCAAACATTCCAAGAGCTTGATAAGATTTGGAAGAGAAGAAATGAAATACCAACGACAGCATATGACGATTTTTATGATATGAATTATAAAGAACTGTATGGACGATTTATAGAGAATATGATAGGAAAAAGTCTTTAATATGAAAAAAATTAAAAATAATCAGCATTAAATACCAGTGTTTAGAAAAAATTAGGTTAAAGGACAAAGGTTACCAGTTTGTGGACTATAAAAATTGGAGAAGATTTAATGAAACTGCTATTTTAAGGCATGATGTGGATTTTAGCCTAAAAAAAGCAATTGTGTTATCAGAGATAGAGAAAGAAGTTTGTGAAAATCCGACATATTTTACTATAATTTTTATAATATATATTCTAAAGAATCAAGAGAATGTATTGATAATATCATAAAAATGGAGGAAATATTGGGCTGCATTTTAACGAGACCCAGTATAATATTCAATCAGAGGATGAATTAAAGGAATATGTTTATATGGAAATCGATATGTTGTCGATAAGTATTTGGAATGAAGGTAGACACTGTATCTATGCACAAGCCATCTGAAAGGCTTCTATTAGCAAATTTGGAATTTGATGGAGTTACCAATTCTTATAACGAAACTTTTATTAAAAACATGTAGTATTTGTCTGATTCACGAAGATGCTGGAGAGAAAACATTGATGAAATTATAGAAAAGGAAACATATTTGCGGCTCCATATACTTACACATCTGTTCTGGTATAGCCAGAGTGTGTAAAGTGACTTGAAACAAATGCTGAAGGCGGCTATGTTAAATGCCTCTTTGGACTAATACGATAATATGAAAGATAACTTCCGGAATCTGCAGGAAGAAGTCAAAAGGTCTGAGATAGAAAGGATGCTATATTAATGAAATATGCATTGATTGGATGTGGACGTATATCACCCAACCATATTGTAGCAGCAAAGAATAATGGGCTTGAAATAATTGCAATATGTGATAACAATCTGTCCTGTATGGCGGATAAAATGCTTAAGTTTAAATTGAATCCAGATGTTAAACAGTATACAAATTATAAGGAAATGGTAGAGAAGGAAGTCCCCGAGCTTGTTGCAATATGTACCGAAAGTGGAAAGCATGCAGAAATAGCTTTGTTTTGTATAGAGCATGGCTGCAACTGTATTATAGAGAAACCTATTGCCTTGTCTGTTCAGGATGCAGATGCGATTATTGCGGCTTCTATAAGATATCACGTGAAAGTATGTGCGTGTCATCAAAACCGGTTCAATAAATCAGTCCAGATTATACGCGAAGCGATTGATATGAATCGTTTTGGAAAACTGTTTTATGGGACAGCGCATATCAGATGGTGCAGAGACCGTGAATATTATGACAGGGCTTCTTGGAGGGGCACATGGGAGCAGGATGGCGGTGCGTTAATGAATCAATGTATTCATAATATTGACCTTTTACGTTGGATGATGGGAAACGAGATCGATGAAGTGGTAGGAATGACAGATAGGCTGAACCATAGTTACATAGAAGCAGAGGATATGGGGATTGCATTAATTAAATTCAAAAATGGAAGTTATGGAATTGTCGAAGGAACAACGGATATTTACCCGAAGAATCTGGAAGAAACATTATATATATTTGGAGAGAAGGGAACAGTTAAAGCAGGTGGACAGTCTGTTAATGTAATAGATGAGTGGAGATTTTCAGATTTGCTGGATAATCCAGAAGAAGTAAAAGCAAAATTTCATGAAAATCCGCCGAATGTATATGGATATGGACATACGCCTTTGTATATGGATGTCATAAATGCGATTAAGCAGGACAGGCAGCCGTATGTAACAGCAATGGATGGGAAAAGGGCACTGGAACTTGTATTGGCAATATACAAATCTGCTGCTGAGAAATGCAGTATTAAATTCCCGTTGGAGAAATGCGCAACAAAGGATTTTGAAGGAAGATTTTAATATGAGTTATTATATTCATGAAAGCAGTTATGTTGATGAGAACGTAATGATAGGGGATGGAACAAAGGTATGGCATTTCTGCCATATACAATCAGGATCGGAAATAGGTGTTGGTTGTGTTTTGGGGCAGAATGTTAATATTTCTAATAATGTGAAGATTGGAAATGGTGTAAAAATTCAAAATAATGTTTCGGTATACGAAGGGGTGGAAATGGAGGATTATGTGTTTTGCGGACCGTCCTGCGTATTTACCAATGATTTAACACCACGTGCAAGGTACCCTAAGGGGAAGGAAAATTACAAAAGAACACTGCTTAAGGAAGGCGCGAGTATTGGGGCAAATGCGACAATTGTTTGCGGACATACAATAGGAAAATATGCAATGATAGCGGCAGGAGCTGTAGTGACAAAAGATGTGGGGGATTACGAAATGGTGGCAGGAATTCCGGCAGTGAAAATTGGACGGGTAGATGAAATGGGGAATATAGTTGAAAGATTTTGCTAAACATTCCCAAAATTGTAGGAGTATGACGTGGAATTTAGAGATTTAAAACTTCAGTATCAACTACATAAAAAAGAAATAGATGATGCCATACAAAATGTGCTTTTTAAAGCAGATTTCATACGAGGCAAGCAGGTACAAGAACTGGAGGAATCACTTGCAGAATATGTGGGAGTGAATCACTGTATTACCTGTGCTAACGGAACAGATGCACTACAGCTTGCTCTTATGGCATGGAATATTGGAAAAGATGATGCAGTGTTTGTGCCAGATTTTACGTTTTTTTCTAGTGGAGAAGTGGTTCCCTTGGTTGGGGCAACACCTGTTTTTGTAGATATAGAGGAAGACACTTACAATATTAGTCCGATGAGCCTTGAGAGAGCGATTGAATATGTATTGCGGAATACGGAACTCACTCCTAAAGCAATTATTGCGGTAGATTTGTTTGGACAGCCTGCTGATTTTGTGAGAATCAGAGAAGTTGCAGAAAAGCATCATCTTCTAGTTTTAGAAGATGCAGCACAGGGGTTTGGCGGAAAAATTGACGATAAGAAATCCTGTAGTTTCGGGGATATATCAATAACTTCTTTTTTCCCAGCGAAACCATTAGGGTGTTATGGTGACGGAGGGGCAATATTTACAGATGATGGGGAATGGGCAGGGATTCTTCGTTCACTATCAGTACATGGAAAAGGTAAAGATAAGTATGATAATGTCCGGATAGGCATGAATTCACGGTTGGACACGTTGCAGGCAGCAGTTTTACTGGAAAAACTTAAATTTTTTGATGAAGAAGTTGAAATGTGTAATCAAGTAGCGATGGAATATGCTAGACAATTAAGGAATACAGTGAAAGTACCTATTGTAAAAGAGGGAATGTTGTCAAGCTGGGCACAGTATACAATATGTTTTCAAAATGATGAGGGACGCGAAAAATCAATGAAAAGTTTGAAAAAAAAAGGAATCCCGACAGCGGTATATTATAGGAAGCCCATGCATAAACAGGAGGCTTTTAGGGAAAACAGAATTGGGGAATTAGAAAGCAGGATTTCGGAGAAAATATGTGACTGTTGCTTATCTTTGCCAATGCATCCCTATTTGAGCATGGATGATGTGAGGAATGTTGCGGATAAAGTGAGACAAAGCATAGAGTACGTGTAGTGTTAATGGAAATAATTCTAAATTCTTGGTGAAGGATAGATGATTTTAAAAGGAAGCAAAGGGGATTATGAAAATTTTAACTGTTGTAGGAGCAAGACCACAATTCATCAAGACAGCGGTGGTTTCTTATGAATTAAGAAAAAAGCATACAGAAATATTAGTTCATACAGGGCAGCATTATGATTATAATATGTCGGAATTATTTTTCAAAGAACTAGATATTTCTGTTCCAGATTACAATCTTGGTATTGCTGGTGGTACACATGCGCAGATGACTGGTAAGATGATGGAATCCATAGAAGCAATTTTAATAAAAGAGAGACCGGATGTACTGCTTGTTTATGGAGATACAAACTCGACTTTAGCGGGAGCGTTGGCAGCAGCTAAAATACATGTGCCAGTATGTCATGTGGAAGCGGGAGTGCGTGCTTATAATCGGAACAATCCGGAGGAAATTAACAGGATATGTACAGATCATATTTCTGCATTGCTGTTAGCGTGTACACAGAACAGCCTGGATAATCTAAAAAGGGAGGGATTGCAGGATAGAGGAATCTTAGTAGGAGATCCTATGTATGATGTTTTTTTAAGATTTAGTAAAAAAATAAAGCCGGAAAATCTTGAATTAAGGCTATTGTCTGGTGATAAGATTTTTATTCGTGATAAATATTTTTACCTTACCTGTCATAGAGAAGAAAATACAAAGAATGATAAGACTTTATATGAAATATTCCAAGCCATGGATAGGTTTAAAGTTCCTGTTATATATCCTGTGCATCCACGTAACAAGGAAAGAGCAGTACGTTTAAAGGCACAATATCATTTCTCAAATTTGATACTCTTAGAACCTGTAGGATATTTGGAGAGTATTTGGCTGGTCAGTCATGCACAGGCAGTTGTGACGGATTCAGGAGGACTTCAAAGAGAGGCTTTTTTTTCTAAAAGAAAATGTGTCACTATTTTGGATTTTGTCTGCTGGCCTGAAACAATGGTAGACGGACGGAATGAATCATCTAGTCCAAATGCTGATGAAATATTTTGTAAATTGAATAACCCTCAATATATAGATGATTCTTATATGCCTTTTGGAGATGGAAATTCAAGCGAGAAAATTGCAAATATGATAGAAACTATATTAGGATTAGAAAGAAAATAAAAAATGATGGATATTGTATCCCATAAAACAGGGAGATTAGAAATGTATGGCAAATGAGGGTATTAATATATTAATTATAGTTGACCATATGCTGCCTTACACCCGTGCATTTGGTAGCTGTCAGAGGATATACTATTTAGCAAATTATCTAAGTAGTAAAGGTTGCAATGTATCTGTAATTTCAGAAAAAAGAGAGAAAATCAATAGGAATCTTAGTAATTTAGAGTGTAGATTTAAGAAGTACTGGGTGGAAAATAAAACTTTCTTCTTGCAAAAATATTTTCAAAAATTGTCTCATATTATTTTTAATGATGTAGGTGAAAAAATAGCATTTGAAAATTATAAATGGAGTTTAGAATGTCGAAAAAAAATATTTGAAGTTATAAGTGAACAAAAAATAGATATACTTATTATAAGTGGACCACCCTTTTCGGCTTTCAGTTTAGTAAAAGCAGTCAGAAAGAAAGATAAAAATGTAAAGATAATTTTAGATTACAGGGATCCCTGGAATTTGTGGGAAAATACTTGGGGAATGTCAAGAAAACTAGAATCAAGGTATATATCTGATTGTGATAGAGTTGTGTGTTTTTGTGATGAATTTAAAACGGATATGGAAAAGTTTTTTCCCCAAAAAGAGAATTCGGCAAAATATGATGTTGTTTACAACGGATATCAAGAAAATTTATGGAAAAATGTAGAGTCGAAGTACCATGCAAACAGTAAAATGATTTTTGAGTTTATAGGCTCATTAGAGTTTAGAGATAATAGCATGAATTTCAGAAATCCATTCAGACTTATTGACGCATTTTTAGACTTTTCGCTGGATAAAGATGTGGAATTAATTTTTATAGGACTGACGAAGTTAACAGCTGAGATGAAGGAAATAAGCCGAAAAAGTGGTGGAAAGATTAAATTTTTTAAAGCAGTATCCGCGCAAAAATCGCTTGAAAGAATGGTAGAAGGGGATATTTTAATTACTATTAATTATTTAAATTCGTGGGCAGACAGATATGCTTTAAGTGGCAAATTATTTGACTATCTGCGCAGTGGCAGGGTGATTTGGGGAATAGGAGCAAAAAGGGGGGCTTTGAGACGTTTTATTTTAGAAAATAAAGTCGGAGTCTTTTGTGAAAATAATGAAGAGGATATAAAAAAACTGCTTAATTGTTTGTATGATAAATGGAGTAAAGAAAAGCATATAGAGCGTAAAAATGATAATCGGGACTGGAGTATTTACAGCAGGGAATACCAGAATGAGAAATATTATCAAATAATAAAGAATTTGATGGATATAAGATAAATTATTTTGAAAGTTTTATAGATGAGGTATACAAATTATGAAAGTTATGGTTGTTTTTGGCACAAGACCAGAAGCAATTAAAATGTGTCCGCTAATAAGGGCATTGAAAAGGACAAAGGAAATAGCTACTGTAGTCTGTGCTACAGGCCAGCATAAGGAGATGCTTGAGCAGGTTCTGGATATGTTTAGTGTTGTCCCTGAATATGATCTGGCTATCATGCAGCAGAACCAGACTCTGTTTGGTATCACAGAATTATTATTGGTACGGATGAAGCAGGTGCTTGAACTGGAAAAACCGGATTTGCTTCTGGTACACGGTGATACAACAACGGCATATGTGTCAGCATTAGCGGGATTTTATCTTAGGATACCTATAGGACATGTGGAAGCAGGTTTGCGTACATATAATGTAAATTCGCCTTTTCCAGAGGAATTTAATCGTCAGTCTATTGATTCCATGTCTCAGCTTATGTTTGCCCCGACAGATGATGCAAGGGAAAATCTCATTAGAGAAAAGAAATACGCAGGAAATATATTTGTCACAGGTAATACTGTAATTGATGCCTTGAAAACAACAGTAAACAACAGCTATAGGCATGAATATCTGGATTGGGCAGAGGGGAGCAAGTTGATACTTGTAACAGCACATCGAAGGGAAAACATTGGAAAATCCATGGAAGATATGTTTCTGGCAATAAAAAAAATTGTTAGGGAGAAAAAAGATACAAAAGTAATTTATCCCGTACATATGAATCCGGCAGTGCAGGCAATTGCGAACAAATGCCTGGCGGGCAACGACAGGATTAAACTTGTTGAGCCTTTAGATGTTTTGGATTTCCATAATTTTATGGCACAGAGCTATATCATTTTAACAGACAGCGGAGGAATACAGGAAGAAGCACCAGCATTAGGGAAACCTGTTCTGGTAATGAGAAATACAACTGAAAGGTTAGAGGGTGTAAGGGCTGGGACTTTAAAATTGGTTGGGACTAGTAAAGAGATGATTTATTTGGAATGCATGAAACTATTAGACGATGAGACAGAGTATAAGAAAATGGCACATGCCAGGAGTCCATATGGGGATGGACATGCTTCGGAAAAGATTGTGAAAATTATTTTAGAAAAAAAGATTAAGGATAACAATAGGGAGAAAAATATAGGGGATAGCATATGAACGGTAAACGTTGTAAGATATGCAGGAATAGTAAAAACAATAAAATATATATTGTTCATGAAAGGATGTTAAATAATGGTAATACATTTCAGTATCTTTTTTGTGACAGGTGTGGGACTTTGCAGCTTATTGATGAAGTAGTCGATATTGGAAAGTACTATCAGGAAGATTATTTGATGTTTAAGAACGAAGGCTGTGCATATCAGAAGAAGATTAGTTATAGGCTGAAAGCATGGATATATCTGAATTTAAAATTGTCTAATAGAATAAATAATGTATTTAAGTTTTATGAATATAGATGGCTTTATCCACTGAAAGGTATGCATATTAGAAAAAATAGTAAAATACTGGATGTCGGCTGTGGCTCTGGTAGATGGCTTAATCAATTAAGCAGTCTTGGATATAAAAATCTGTATGGGGTTGATAAATTCTCACCCGATTTGACAAACAATGAATGGAGATTTATCCGAGGGGATATAGATGCAATACCAGAAATAGGTGGCTATGATTTGATTACATTACATCATTCATTTGAACATATGGATGCCCCAATGTATGTGCTCGGAGTTATAAAAAAACAGTTAAAAAGTGATGGAATTTGTATTATTAGAGTACCGGTCATGAATGAAGCATGGAGTCTGTATGGAATAAACTGGTATCAGATAGATGCACCAAGGCATTTTTTTATTTATTCTTTGAAAGCTATGAAATATATGTGCAATAAAGCTGGACTAAAAGTATGTAAAGTTGACTTTGATTCAACAGCCGCACAATTTTATATTAGTGAAGGCTATAGAGATACAGAAAAAAAATTTGCGGAACTTAGTAAGTACGCCTTGTCTCAACATGCTAAGTATCAGAAAATGGCAGATGAGCTAAATCATAGAGGTAAAGGGGATCAGGCAATATTTTACATAAAAAGAAAATAGAACTAGAAGCGTTATATAATTTGAATTAAAATGAGGACGATTTATTTAAGATGATTACATACCTTAAAAATATGAGTGAAAATGACGAAGCAAATGTGTACTTATTTGGTGCAGGAGTACATGGAAGAGAGATATCAAAAAGTTTAAGCCTTTTAGGCATTAGATATAAAGGAATATTTGATAATGCGTATCCTAACGGAGGCGAAAATGGAGATATTTCGGTTCTTCCACTTGAAGTTTTATATAACAATTTAGATAAAAAAAATATTTGTGTGATTATTACCTGCCAGCATGATGACAGTATAAGAAAACAGCTCTTAGGGTATGGAATAAAAAACATTATTGGTATGCGCCAATTGGCAATGAAATATATTCCCCAATATGAAAGGCTTTATTTCAAAATCAGCATGGCTCCTGAAGTTTCGGTATTGGTCACAGCTTATAATGGATGGAGTTATACATATGCCTGCTTAAAGTCGCTATTGGAAAATGAGAACAAATGCAGTTATGAGGTGATACTGGGAGATGACTGCTCTACCGATGAAACTTTGTATGCAGAAGAATATGTTGAAGGAATTCAGGTTATACATCATCCCGATAATATGCAATACCTTCGCAACGTCAATGAAATTGCCAAATTGGCACACGGTAAGTACATTTTATTATTGGCAAACGATGTGATTCTCAACCAAAAAGGATATATTGACAGGATGTTGCGAAAAATGGAGTTGGATGAAAATATAGGAATACTGGGAGGGAAATTATGGGTGCCGTTAAAAAATACATATGTTGTCGGCAGAAATTTTGTTCATGTTGACAGTCTGGCTCCGGTTAAAGAGGACATAGAACAAAATGTTGAGGAAATAATGCCAGCGTCAATTATGATAAAAAAGGAAGTGTGGAACAGAATTGGCGGATATGACGAGGTTTTTCTACCAGTATATTGGGAAGACCTTGATTTAATGGTTAAAGTAATTAGAGAGGGTTACAAAATTCGGTACAGTCCAGAATTTGAGGCGACACATTTTCATGGTTCATCATATGAAGCAAATTCTTTAGGAAAAGAGAGTTATAAGAAAAACAAGATAATTTTTATGGAAAGATGGCGGGATTATATCGAAAATAGTCGGTGATGAGGAGGAAATTATTTATGCAGTTTATTATTTTTGGGGCGGGGGAAAATGCTTCAAAATTGATTGGGTCGATGGTGAAAAATGGGTACGAAATTAAGTTTTTGGTTGATAATGATAAGGAAAAACAGGGTAAACAAATATTGGGATTTGATGTAAAATCTCCTAAAGAATTAATTAATTTCCGCAAAGGACAAGAATATGTGCTGATATCTGTATTAAATAAATTGGTATATGAAGAGATTGCTGCTCAAATGGTGGATTTGGGACTAAAAAGGGATGGTGACTTTTCTCATGGAAAGTATTTTTTTTCAACAGATGTAGTACAATCGGGGAAAGTATCCGGGTACATTGATTTACCAGAAAAATTTTCTGCTGTTAAATCATTTGACCCAGCATCGCATCTGATAAAGCTAAAGAAAGAGCGGCGCATTTTCAGATTGGTTCATTCTAATTATGCCGAGCAGTATGTAAGGGTTCATGAGATTTGCAGAGATAACCATTTATATGGGAGCTATGTTATAGAAACAAAAATAGTAGAAAACATATGGAATTTGTCAGAAGCGTTAGTTTTGGAACATTGTTTTCTAGAACCTGTTTCTTATTCTTTTGAATGGTCACCAGGCATGTTTTCTGATTATGTTAGTTTTATGCTTTCCATGCTCAAACGCTTTGCAGAATGTGGCCTGGCTCTTTGTGATGGACATACATTGAATGCTACAATCACAGAGGGAAGATTTATTTTTATTGATTTTGGGGCATTAAAGGAAGGCAATACATCGGGAATCGTATTATTGGAATTTTTAAATACACACATTATCCCCTTGATTTTAATCTATAAGAATCAAATCGCCAAGGCGTATCTTTACCTAAAAAATCCAGGGATCGAGTATACAATTACCGATATCCAAGGATATTTGAATGAAGATGAACTATCAACTATGCAGATGCTGTATCGTTCTCTAATTCAAATAAATAGTGCGGAGGATATTTGCCGATTTGTAGAAATGGTATCAGAATTTATTGGAAGCATGAATAGAAATAAGCTTACAACCAGATGGGAGGGATATCAGAATGACGAATGGGAGTGGTCATCAGATCCTTCCAAGTGGTCATTGAAGATGCGAAATGTATCAGAAATGATTGAACGTATCAACCCTGATACAATTGTTGATTTAGCAGGAAACATGGGATGGTATGGAACGTATTGGCATAAAAATTTAAAGTATGCATTAATTGTGGATTATGATTATAATTGTATTGATTATTTGTGGAAAAAAATATGCATAAATAAAATGAGTAATGTGGTGCCAATTTATATGTCTGTCTGTGTGCCCACACTTGATTACTATAGAGATGATGCTATTAGTGGTAGCGCTGTTGAACCATGGCGTAAGAGTGCAGTTGACAGGTTTCGGTCAGAGGTAGTGATTGCATTGGCAATTGTCCATCATCTTGCTTTTGCCCAACAGCTATCTTTTGCAGAGATTATTGGTCAATTTACACTTTTTACTTCAAGGTACTTGATTGTTGAATTTATTGAGCAGAATGATCAGTACATAACAAATTTTTTAAAGAATGGATTTGAGTGGTATACAAAAGAGAATTTTGTGAGGGAACTGAAAAAAAACTTTAAAATACTGGAAACACGACTTTCTACGCCATGTGAAACAAGGACAATATATCTCTGCGAACTTAAATAATTAATGTTAAGATACAATTGAGCGTAACAGGAGGTTATTAAATGGAAGATTCAAAATATGTTTTATTTGGGGCAGGACAGGTAGGAAGAACATTTGTGGATGTTATTGGCAGAGAAAATGTAATATGTTTTTTGGACAATGATTTGCAAAAGATAGGGAAAAAAAAATATGGAATTCCAGTGCTTTCAATGGATAATGCTAAAGAAATTATAAACAATCATTGTATTGTAGTTACAGTTGGAAAGGAGAAAAAAAATGAGATAATATCTCAGTTAAACAGCAGTAATGTAAAGTCTATTTATTTTGAGGAACTGCAAAGACAACTTTTAAAGAAAAAAATAGAAAGCCGTACAGATTATATTGACATATACTATAAAGCTGTTGGTTGGATAAAAGATAAAATTGTAGACAATAAGGGAATAATTAATCGGACAGGTTTGGACAAGCCATATCCTGAGGTGACAGGTTATTTCATCCCATCCCTTATTCGGTGGGGATATAGGGATATTGCTATTTCTTTTGCTAAATGGTTATGCGAAATACAGAAGCCAGATGGATCATGGTATGATACAGAAGATAAACAGCCATATATTTTTGATTCGGCACAAATATTAAAGGGGTTGTTGTCTGCTCGACACTTATATCCTGAAGTGGATATGAATATCCGTAAAGGATGTGATTGGATTTTGAGCAATATGGAGGAAAATGGCCGTTTACCATCTCCCAGAGAAAATGATTTCGGAGATGAAAAAACGTTTGCAGAGTTCATACATATATATTGCTTGTCACCGTTGGTGGAAGCAGGGGAAATATTAAATATCCCGGAATATAGGGAAAAGGCTTATCGCATCCTTTACTACTATAAGGAACATGTGTACGATAAAATTATGAACTTTAGCCTTTTGTCCCACTTCTATGCATATATAATGGAAGGTCTACTAGATATGGGCGAGGAGAAAATGGTACGGCAGGCAATGGAGAATATTTCTTGTCTTCAAAAAGAAAATGGTAGTATACCAGGGTACAGTAATGTTGGATGGATATGTTCTACAGGATTATTTCAAATGGCATTAGTGTGGTTTCGTATTGGGGAAATGGAAAAGGGAAATAAGGCTTTTCAATATGCCTGTAAGATGCAGAATGCATCGGGAGGATGGTTTGGAAGTTATTTATCAGAAGAAAATCCTGAAGAATGTAACACTTATTTCCCTAATAGCGAGATTAGTTGGGCGGTAAAATATTTCCTTGATGCGCTTTACTGGAAAAATAAAATGGATTTTGAGAGACAGGCACATAGATTTAAAAGTACTATTAACTTTTCGGATGGTAGGTATCAAGTCATAGAAAATATAGTAAAATGTTTATTAGATAAGAGGTCTGAAATGGTAAAGGTTGCAGATCTTGGATGTGGAAAAGGTGCATATTTAAAAAATCTGTACAAGGTTTTTCCGGAGGTTAAATATGTAGCAGTAGATTTATCAGAAACAGTAATGGGTTATATGGGGAGCCTGGATGTTGATAAAAGACAGGGAAGTCTTACAAATATTCCATATGAAGATAATGCTTTTGACTGTGTGTATACTTGTGAAGCACTGGAACATGCGATTGATATTGAAAGTGCAGTTAGGGAAATGTCTAGAGTAACAAAACCAGGTGGAGTTATTGCTATTATTGATAAAAATAAGGATATGCTCGGATACTATGATATTGGTGAATGGGAACAGTGGTTTGACGAAGAAGAGTTATCTGAAGTAATGAGTAAATATTGCAGAAATATTTCTGTAATAAAAGAAGTTGGATTTGAAAAATCTGCAAATGGGCTGTTTTATGCCTGGATTGGTGTAGCAAAATAACAAATAATGTTTTGGCGCGGGGGTTAGGTTATGCCTAAAATATCAATTGTACTGCCATCATATAATGGAGAAAGATTTATCAGGGAAGCTGTTGACAGTATCATAAACCAGACATTCACTGATTGGGAGCTTATTATAGTAGATGACTGTTCTACAGATCGGACATTAGAGATTGCCTGTGGATATGCGGAAAAGGATGCGCGTATACAAGTTGTTCATAATAATACAAATCAGAAGTTGCCAGAAGCACTAAATATAGGTTTTAGGCGCTCGAAAGGGGAATATCTGACATGGACATCAGATGATAATATGTATCTTTCAAGAGCTTTAGAAGAGATGAGTTGCTATCTGGATCAACATGAAGAATTTCCAATGGTTTGTACAAGTATGCTGTTTATGGACGAAGATATGAAATATTTAAGAGAGAAGATGCCGTATAAACAAGATGGAATGTATATGTCGGATTTGGTAGGAGCTTCTTTTATGTATCGTAGAAGGGTGTTGGCAGAGGTAGGTGAATACTCTAAACAGTTTTTCTGTGTTGAGGATTACGAATATTGGATAAGACTACTTCAAAGGTATGGTTCAATAGGGTATATGTCCAACATTTTATATTTGTATCGTGTTCAAAAGAACAGCCTAACGGCACTAAAATCCGACCGCATTAGTCAAATGAGGGCTAAATTACAATATAAGTATTTAGAATGGATTTTAGAGGGAATACGAAATAATCCCACAGTTATAGTGCTGTTATATAATAACCTTCTGACATATGGCTATCTGGGAAGAAAACAAAAGGAACAGATTGGAAGATACTTGCCAGAATTAAATGGTGAACAGGCACTTGTCAAGAATAAAAAGATTCTTATATTTGGTGCAGGAGAAAATGGGAAAAATGCTTATAAATTGTTAGCAGACAGAGTCTTTGCCTTTGTGGACTCTGACTTATCTAAGATGGGAAAGCAGTTATTTGGGCTTCCGATACTGTGTCCAGATGCATTGGCAGAGCTGAAAGACAGCTATCAGATACTTATAGCAGTAAGAATAGGATTGCAGTTGGAAATAATACAGTGTTTAGCAAATTTGGGTATTTTTAAGTATAGTATTTATGTAAGGATACATACAGATGATTTGAATACATAAAGTAGTACAAAAATTCAATTTGCAAGAAGATGGGAATGTAAATGAAAAAGTAAAAAATGACAGAATGGGGTAGGATACATTATGCTAATTGAATTATCAGTAATTATTCCTGCATTTAATTCGGAAAAATTTATTTCTAAGTGTTTGCTATCAATTATCGGGCAGAATGTTTCAGATATGGAGATAATAGTAATTAATGATGGATCGAAGGATAACACGATAGAGGTTGTGTCAAAGCTTGCAGCTCAATATAGTATTGTCAGATTGTTTTCGACAAAGAATCGGGGTGTTGCACATGCCAGAAATATAGGGTTAAAATTAGCAAGGGGAAAATATATTACATTTGTAGATGCTGATGACTATTTAGAAGCAGGTGCATACAATACTATGCTATATGAAATAAATAAGTATGATGCTGATATAGTTGAGGGAGCGTGTAGAAAGGAAAAAGTTAATGGCGTATTGATATATAAGTGTGCACTACACAAAGAAATTATTAAAGGGAAATATAATTGTGAAAAACATTTTTTAAAGCAGGATAACTGTTATAATTATATGTGCAATAAAATTTATAAGAGAGATTTATTTCTGGGCAGGAGGTTTCCTTTATTGCGTTATAGTGAAGATTATTATATGAATGCTGTACTTCACAAAAATGCTTCGTGTAAAGTTGTTTTGAATAACATAGTGTATCATTATATAATTCATAATCAAAGTGCTAGCGGAAAGCAAATGGGGATGGAGCGTCTTGATATTATTAGGGCAGGTGTAATGACTGCAAATTTATGTGCAGATAGATATTTAAGGACATATCCATGTATTTATACATGTGATTATTGTATTGAGATAGCATATATGATTTACCATCAGGGGAATAAAAAATTATTTTATGAATTTATTGTGCGTAGCCGACGGTACTATTTACATATGTTAAAATGGATATTCTCAGGAAATGCCATGTGGAGAGAAAATTATAAAAGGTATTGGTTCTATCTATTTTTCTTATTATTCCCCAATTTGATGGTAAAGCTGAAAAGAGAGTCCTATTTTATGGTTGGTTAAGATGAATTCTAAGAAATAGGGATTGTTAGGTGATATATGAAATTGGTGAAGATTTGCTATGAAGTTAACTATTACTTAAAAAGAATATTTGAATTGGAGAATAAAGATAACTTTTATGAAGCTTTGATTACATGGTATTATCAAATTACTAAAAGCGGAAAACAAGGCATTAATCTCAAGAAAAAAAGGAAGAGGAGATTGATTGTATCTATGACTTCTATTCCATCTCGAATAGAAAAAACTTGGATTGCTGTGGAAAGTCTTTTAAGACAGACATATAAACCAGATAATATTATTTTATGGCTTGCGGAGGATGAATTTTATGATGTGAAGTTGCCTGAGCATTTAAAGGAACAACAAAAGCGTGGACTTCAAATACGTTATTGTGAAAATTTGAAGTCATATAAAAAGTTTTACTATACAGCTTTAGATTATCAAAGTGATTATGTAGTAACAGTTGATGATGATATTATTTATGCGGAAGATATGCTTGAGGTATTGGTGAAGACATATAGAAAGAATCCGAAAGGTATTGTCTGTCATCGTTCTCACTATATTGAAAAATATAAAGGTAAATTACGCCCATACAATGAATGGTGTAGTTATGAAAAGAGGAAGCACATTGAAAGCAAATATTGTTATCAAAACTTTTTTACCAGTGGTGCAGGGACACTGTTTCCAGTGTTTCGATTGAAGAGTGAGATTTTTAATAGGGAAGCTTTTATGGAATATGCTCCTTATGCAGATGATGTTTGGCTGAATTTTTGTGCGTGGAAATCTGGTCTTAAAACTATTAATACAAAAGGACATTTTGGTTATATAATTACAATTAAAAGTAGTTCAGATAAGGGACTGTTTAAAGCGAATCTAATGTATCGAAGGAATGACGAGCAGATAAGGGGAGTATTAAGGCATTTAGAAGTAGATATTAATCAGTATTTATAAGTAAAATTATTATATGAAGGGTTATGTGTTGATTTGAAAGTATTGAAAATGAGATAATAAATTTTATTTGTAGAAAAGGAAGGGAGATAAGGAAAAATGAAAAAGGCAACAATTGCAAGTTTAGCAACTTTAATAGGGATTACATCAGGTGTAGTAGCTGTTAAATCTACATACCAAAAGAAAGATAGTCGACGTAGAGAACACATTAAAAAGATGGGAGAATTTTATAACCTTTTAATACAATGGGTGTGTTTAAAGCAAGAAGGAAAATCTCTGGTTTTATACTTTGTAAGTAATGGATATAAAAAGATAGCAATATATGGAATGAAAGAATTGGGTGAAAGATTATATGACGAATTGAGAGATTCAGAGGTAGAGGTAAAATATATCATCGACAAAAATGCGGATGCTATATATGCAGATATAGATGTACTTACTCCTGAAGATGAGTTGGAGGAAGTGGATGCCATTGTTGTAACTGCAATTCATTATTTCGATGAGATTGAAGAAATGTTGGAGCAAAAAGTAGACTGCCCTATTTTATCCCTAGAAGATATTGTATATGAGATTTAGTTTAGTATTAAAGGCTGTGTCTTCGATGCATTATAAGACATAGCCTATTCAAAAAGTGAATAATGAAATGGAAGGGATGTTAAATAATGAATCATCCATTAGTTACAGTGGTTATACCCTCTTATAACAGGGAGGGCACAATTTTAAGAGCATTAAATAGTGTTTTGGAACAGACATATACAAATATAGAGGTAATTGTTGTAGATGATTGTTCCACAGATGGGACGGTAAATGCAGTAGAAGGATGTAAGGATAGCAGGGTGCAATTGCTTTGCCTCCCATTTAACCATGGGGCAAATTATGCAAGGAATAGGGGAATTGAAAAAGCTAAAGGTGAATTCATTGCTTTTCAAGACAGTGACGATGAGTGGATGGAAGATAAGCTGGATAAGCAAATTAGTTATATGTTAGAGCAAAATATAAATGCATCTTTTTGTCCGTATATTTTATATCAGGGGCAGAAGTGTCAGATAGTTCCAAGTGATTATCAAAGTAAGGATTTTCAGGATGTAAACATAGTACATAGGTTAAAAAAGAATAGTGTTGTTGGAACACCAACATTGGTAATTAAAAAAGAAATTGTATCTCAAATTGGAATGTTTGATGAACAAATGAAAAGGTTACAGGAATATGAGTTTGTGATTCGTCTTGTAAAGAAATATAGATTAGGGTTTATTGATGAACCGTTGGTTAAGGCATACCGGGTTGGGGATAACATAAGTTCGGATAATAATGCATTGTTGGATGCGTATAATAAATTAATTGAAAAGCATTCTGATTTTTTAGAGTTAAAGAGTATTATAAATCAATATTTAAATAAAAGTAAATTTTTAGAGAATGTAATCTTAAATTGGAAAGACCTTGATGCGACTATTAGTGCGATTAGAAATAGCCAATATCCTGAGGCAGAAATAAAATGTTATCAGATAATAGTTGAATATTTGCATAGACAATGTTCCCTTATGAAGGAAATGCTGAAAGAATGGTATAGTTTTTATTATGAAAATATTAAAGATGGAGCGTATGCTATTTATGGTGCAGGTGTATATGGTCATATAGTGTATGAGGAAATGAAAAGTAAAAACTGTATTCCTAGGTATTTTTTAGTCTCAGAAAAAGGAGAATCACAGGAAATTGAGGGAATACAAGTATTGCCGTTGGCATTGCATATAGATAAAGATTTACCGATTATTGTTGCTGTATCATGGGAAAGACAGAAGGAACTGATAAAAAAGTTAATTGATAAAGACATTTACAAATTTTGTGTATATCCATTCTGTAGGTAGCAAAATTGATTAAAGGATTGAACTTTGTATTGTCATGTATTTTCGGAGGATTGGGTTGCCGAAATGTTTAGTTTTTTTTCAATAAAAATTGTTGACCAAATCAAAGACGCAAATACCTTTATTATTATTGGTAGGAAATGATAAACATGAAAAGAATATGTATCTATGTGACCTATGATAAGTATAATGTTGTGGACCATTATATAGGGTATATGCTGGGGGAGTTAAGAACTTGTTGTGAATATCTGGCAGTGGTTTGTAATAATGATGTAAAACTTATTAATGGTTCTGATATTTTAAAGCAATATGCAGATGATATTTTTTATAGAGAGAATAGAGGATTTGATGTTGGAGGGTTTAAGGATGCATTATGTAGTATTCTGGATAAGAGAAAGATTTTAGGATATGACGAACTGGTATTGGTAAACGATTCAATGTTTGGGCCATTTAGACCAATGAAAGAAATTTTTAAAGAGATGGAAGAAAGGAAGGCTGATTTTTGGGGAGCGGCGATTCATGGAGAAGGTGAAAGTGATTTTTTGGGGAAAATTACGGAACACGTTCAGACTTATTTTATGGTAATACGTTCAGACCTGCTTCATTGTAATCAGTTTTGGGAGTATTGGGAGAAGATGCCCTATTGTAAAACATTTAAGGATGCAATCCGGCAGCATGAAATGCGGTTTACCTCCTATTTTTCAAAATTGGGATATTGTTACAGCGCTTTAGCTGATACACAAATAAATGATTCAGTACATAATTTTACCCAGTATGTATATCTTTCCTATGAATTGATAAAGAAGCGTTATTTCCCATTTTTAAAGAGACAACAAATAGCCTATAATACATTGAAAAAACAGACACAGGAAAATTTAAGGCTTGCAATAGACTATATAGATAAAGAGACCGATTATAATGTGAATCTAATATGGGATAATCTCATTCGAACTTTTAATATTGCGGATTTGCAAAGGAGTTTTCATCTGCAATATATTATTCCTTCACATATCCATTGTACATTAGGTGTAGCAGGGGAAAATAGGATAGCAGTTATAATATTTATTGCATACAGGACATCGGCTGAATATGTATTGGAATATTTGCAAAGGCTTCCAAATCAAGTTGTTATATGTATTGCTTCAGAATATGATGAATATTTAAAGGGGTACAGGCAGAAAGGCTTTATGTGCAGAAAAATCCACTGGAAACAGAGGATGGAATTGCTGATTGAATTTTGCGATATGGATTACTTATGTGTTCTTCACGATGCGGACATGACATCGGATTTGCAGCCCAGCTATATAGGAAAATCATATTTTTATAATATATGGGAGAATATGATAAAAAATGAGAAACATGTGGCTGGGATTATAGAGCAATTTGTTAGCGAATCCCGGTTGGGATTCTTAACACCTCCCCAAGCCAATTTTGCCGGATACTTTGGCGATTATGGAAGAGAATGGGATGAGAATTTTATTCCGGTAAAAAGAATTGCAGAAAGACTACATTTAACTTGTCAAATGTCAGAGGAAATACCGCCTTTTCAAATAGCAGACAATTTTTGGATTCGGGGACATATTTTAGAAAAGGTGAAAGATTTCCAGAAAAGAGATTTTCCCTATCTTCCATATTTATGGAGTTTTTTTGCACAGGATGCCGGGTATTATTCAGGGATTGTTGAAAGTGCAGAATATGCATCTATGAATGAAGTTAATATGCAGTATTATCTGAATCAGATTGCTTATCAGATTAGGATGCAGTTTGGCGATTTTAAGTTGTTTTCTGATATGAAAAATAATATAACTTTAAAAGCTTTGCAGTCGTTTTGCATAAATTATTCCAAATTGTATATTTATGGGGCTGGTGAGATGGCACAAAAATATAAAAATTATGTTCCGGGACTAATAGCTTATGTGATATCTGATAATCAGAAAAAGGTTGATAATATAGAAGGAATACCTGTGATTTATCTGTCGCAGATGAAGCGGTCAGAGGATTGCGGAGTTGTGCTTTGCCTAAATAAACGGAATCAGCAGCAAGTAATTCCATTATTAAAGAAATACGGTGTTTATAATTATTTTTGTTTACAGTAAACGGGACACATTAGAGGTTATCATATGTTTGATAAGAGTCAAGTTGCGGTAGTAATTCCAACCTATAGAGAGAGGCTATCAAAAACGGAGGAAATATCATTATCTCAGGCGTTAAAGATCTTGGGGGAATATGAATTTTACTATATTTGTCCAGAGTCTCTTGAACCAAATGACTTAAATGGCAAGATACATATAGTGCGTTTTCAGGACGAATGGTTTAGTAGCGTCCGTAAATACAGTGCTTTAATGTTACAAAAGGAGTTATACAGAAAATTCTCTGGATATGAATACATTTTGGTTTATCAATTGGATTCCTTCCTTTTTTCAGATCAATTATCTGAATTTTGTGATTTGGGATATGATTATATTGGCGCACCATGGCTTCATGGAATCTTGCATTATGTAAGTAATGATAATCTTCTACAGAAAATAGGGAATGGCGGGTTTTCTCTACGCAAGGTCAGTGCGTTTATGAACTGGCTGGAACAGATAGATTTATCTGCATATATTGATATAGAAAACGAGGATGTTCTGATAGCGGCATATGGAAAGGATTGGTTGAGGTTTTCCGACATAAAGGTTGCTTTACGTTTTTCATTTGATTTAGACCCTAAAGGAAGTTATCAGGAAAATGATTTCCGAGTTCCCTTTGGGTGCCATGCCTGGCAACGGTATGATTTGGAATTCTGGCGGCCATTTATAGAAAGAGAGGGATATGATTTAGAAGGAATTACGGCAAGTGGAAATTATGAAAGGTATCAGCTTCGTTATCAATTAGAGGATGAGAGAAACCAATTATTAGAGAGGGTATTGGAAAAATCAGTTCAGGAAATAGAGAATTTGACAAATCGAAGGCAAAGAAAACTGTACATTTGGGGGACTGGGCTATGGGGGGGATTGGTAGCACAGATTTATCATGAATTAGAAATTGTTATTAGGGGATATATTGACAATAAAAATGATATTTCTGATTTTATGGGCTACCCTGTGCAGAGGGGCGATTTTATTGAAAGAGATGATTCTCATGAAAATGTTATATTAATTGCTGTTGTGCAGTCAGGAGAAATTGAAAAGCAGCTAAAACAAAATGGATATTTTCACAAAAAAGACTATATAACGATTAAGGATATGATGTAGATGGAATGGAAAGAAGAATACGCATTTTGGGATTTAATTGCTGAAGAAGCATATCTGCCTATGAATGAAAATCTGAAGGCGAATACCTGGGATAAATTCCAAAAAGATGCTTGTGATAATGATATTTACTTATTTGGTTGTAATGATGCCTGCAGGACATTTTTACGAATTTACGGAAAACGCTATCATATTGCGGGGATTTTGGATAACGCATCAGCAAGGTGGGGAAGCAGGTTTGAGGGCATTGAGGTTTTTTCACCAAAGGAAGTGTTGCCGAAGGTTGCATTAGAACAGGACAAAAATTTAGTGGTCATTGGCATGAGGCTAAATGCCGATAAGGTTGCGAAACAATTAGAGGATGCAGGATTTTATCATTATTATGGGCTGGGTGTTCTGGTATCAGGCATGGACCCTTATGATGCTTTTATCAGGGAGATGGAAGAACAAAAGAAATCAGAACTGCGGGATATAATCCTGATGGAGAGTACCAATGATTTTGACGGGAATGCAGGCGCATTATATGAATATATGAAAGCACATGGGAGCAAGCATAAATTTGTCTGGATAATCAAGGATGAAAAGAACAAAAAATTCTTGCTGGATGAGAATGATATTGCCCTGTGTCCCAGAAACAGTATAGAGGAATTGAAACAGTATATTTTATACCGGGCATCTGCCAAATGGCAGATATGGGATAATCATCCCATACGGAAGGTTAGGGAAGGCCAGATTAATGTTTATTTGCAGCATTTTGGCATGGGCTACAAACAGATTGCCGATATTTTCAATTCTCCTCCATATGTTGACTATGCTTTAAATACCAATGAAAATGTCTATCGGTACGAAAAGGATGCGCTTCTATATGCACCTGGCACGAAAATGATTTTTGGGGAGCTGCCAAGAAATGATGTGTTGTTTTCAGGAAAGTGGCAGGAGTTGGAGAAAATAACAGACCACAATTATGATAAGACGATTATGTGGGCGCCTACGCTTCGGGATTCGGCGCTTTACAACAGGGTTGATTCCGATATCAATTATCCTTTCGGTGTATCACTGCTTTACACAGAAAAGGATATGGAGGAATTAAATCTATTTTTAAAAGAGCGTAATATGCTGCTTCTGATAAAAATTCATCCCAGGCAGAAATGTAACTATATAAACGCACTTTACAGCAATATTTTATATTTAGACGGAAAAAACGTGAAGCAGGTTCACGCGTACAAGCTTCTGACCCAGATTGATGCGCTGATTACAGACTATTCCTCTATTGTTTTTGACTATATGCTGCTTGACCGTCCAATTGCATGGGTACTGGAGGATATGGAACATTATAAGATCCCCTTTTTAATGGATAATCCCCTTGACTTCATGCCAGGAGAAAAAATATACCATTTGCAAGAACTCCTGACATTCTTAGAACATGTAAAGAATGGTGAGGATCTGTATCAGAAAGAAAGAAATAGGATAGCAACAGAATATAATGCACCAATGAAAGGAAATGGCTGTGAGGCTCTTGTGGAGATCCTCGGCCTTTAGAGGGTGGATTTGATGAACATAGCATTATTGACTGCGGCAGGGGCAAGTTCAAGAATGGGACAGGATATCCCAAAGCAGTTTCTTACGGTAAATGAGCGTCCGGTAATTGTATATACCATGGAGATTTTTCAGCATCATCCGGAAATAGATGAAATTGTTGTAATATGCCTGCAGGGATGGGAAAAGATTCTACAGGCATATGCAAATCAGTTTAATATTACGAAACTAATACGGATTATCCAGGGGGGAGAAAGTGGGCAGGAGTCTATTTATAATGGCATTTCGTCTTTGGAAAAGGATCACCATGAGGATGATTTGGTTTTAGTGCATGATGGAAACCGTCCTTTTTTATCATCAAAGATGATATCTGATTGTATTAGGACAGCGGATCAATATGGCTGTTCTGTGGCGGCGATTCCCTGTCATGAGGCGATGGTTCTGACAGATGACGGGTTTATTTCAACAGGGAACATTGACAGAGAACATTTAAAGCGTACACAGACGCCTCATGGTTTCAAGTTAGGAAAGATGTGTGAATTACATAGAAGGGCAAGGGAGAAAGGCATTGTCAATACTACAGCGACCTGTACGCTTATGATGGAGCTTGGGGAGCCGGTATACTTTTATGATGGGTCAGAGAAAAATATAAAACTTACTACATTGGATGATATGGATATTTTTAAGGCGTTATTGATGGCCAAAAGAGCTGACTGGCTGAAGGGGTAGTTTAGGTTTTTTGCCAACTGTTGGGAGTTGAAGGATTATGACAAAAGGCAGGTTGTATGATGCAAATTTATGAAAGCGGGATCTATCAGGAGAGTATATGGAAGGCAGCAGATAGTGATTTGCCATGGAATCAGCTGTACAAAAAATCAATTTTAGTTGCTGGGGCAACAGGGCTAATTGGGAGATGCCTGGTGGATGTTCTGATGAAGAAGAACCTGCGGGAGGGATTAAACTGCCATATTTATGCATTAAGCAGAAGCATAGAGGCGGCAAGGAAAGTATTTCCGCCAGACTATTTTACACAGAAGGATTTTACGGTTGTGGAGCATAATGTGCAGAATCCTTTGGAGCCTGGAAACATAGCAGAAATAGATTATGTAATTCATCTGGCCAGTAATACCCATCCAATAGCTTATGCCACAGAACCCATTGATACGATTATTACGAATATTTATGGAGCTAAGAATTTACTGGATTTTTGTGTACATTATCATGCGAAACGTTTTGTCTTTCTTTCCTCGGTGGAGGTATATGGGGAAAACCGAGGCGATGTGGAAAAGTTTAATGAAGAGTATGCAGGCTATTTGAATGCGAATACATTAAGGGCAGGATACCCGGAGAGCAAACGGTGTGGGGAAGCTCTGTGCCAGGCTTATATTGCAGAGACGGGGCTGGATATTGTAATCCCCAGGCTACCAAGAATATATGGGCCTACTATGGGAGAAAGCGATTCTAAAGCGATTGCCCAATTCATAAAAAGGGCAGTGGCGAAAGAAGATATTATATTAAAAAGTAAGGGAAGCCAGTATTATTCATTTCTGTACGTAATAGATGCAGTACTGGGTATGCTCTATATTTTATTTAACGGAAAAAGTGGAGAAGCCTATAATCTGGCAGATGAAGGGCATGATACAACATTGAAAGAGCTGGCTGAAAAGTTAGCGGTAATAAGTGGGACAAAGGTTGTTTTTGATGTTGCGGATAAAACAGAGAGTGCTGGTTATAGTACGGCGACAAAAGCCTGTCTGGACAGTGGGAAAATAAAAAAAACGGGATGGAAAGCATCTTACAGTTTGGAAAAGGGGTTGAGGGAGACTGTAGAAATATTACAAGGGAGATAGCCTGGATTGATGTGTGTTGGTAAGCATGGTTTGGAGGAAAATGATGCTGGTAGAAAATGTAACAATAGATGAATTTACCCAAAGCGTGAAAACATCAGAAAGGAAGATTGTTTTATATGGTGTAGGCGTTATTGGCCAGATTACAGCTCCGCAGTTTTTAGCGGAGCAGAGCCTGTCAGGCCATGTTTTGTTTTTTGTTGATGCTGATAAAAGGAAGCAAGAAGAAAAGGTAAGGGTGGAGGGACGGGAGATACAGGTCTTTCCACCGGATATACTGATGCAAACTCAGGAAGAATTTATAATATTAATTACAGTAAGCCGATATGAAACGATACTTTCTTGTCTTAAAAATCAGCCTTTTTGGGAAAAGATAAATGTGTATGTGTTACCACAAATGCTGGCAAAGGCAGCTGAGACACTTCCGAAGTATTATGATATCAAACGGTCTTCCCGCCAGCTAATTCCAAAGCAGATTCACTACTGTTGGTTTGGATGTAATGAAATGCCGGATAATTTAAAAAAGTGTGTGGCTTCTTGGCAGGAATATTGCCCTGATTATGATATTATGCGCTGGGATGAGACGATGTATGATGTTGGACAGTACATTTATACAAAGCAGGCGTATGAGCTAGGAAAATGGGCATTCGTTTCTGATGTGGCACGATTGGATATCCTGTACCAGTATGGCGGCATTTATTTGGATACGGATGTGGAATTGATAAAAAATTTGGATGATTTATTATATCAGCCAGCATTTTGTGGAGTGGAAAAATGGAGATTTGCTAATACAGGAGGCGGCTGTGGCAGTATACCAGGACATCCTATGATAGCTAAAATGTTAGAGCTACGTAAAAAGACTGGTATGTTGTATGTGGATGGCACTGTAAATATGGAGACAAATGGTTTCTATGAATCAATGCCATTGGTAGAAGCTGGATTTTTACCCAATAATAAAGTACAGGTTGTAGAAGGTATGACAATCTATTCTTCGGATTTTTTTAATCCATATGATTATATGACAAAGCGGCTATGTATAACGGAAAATACATATAGTATCCATCATTTTTCAGAGGGATGGATATCTAGTCTGTAAGAGGGGAAGTGCTGGGATGTATTTAGGACAGACTCTAACAGGGCATGAAGGAATAGGGGGTGACAATATGTGTTGCCGAATGAAGTTCTACAGAGTTACGGATGTACATAGTAGGCGGCTATGGCAATTTATGGCGCAATCACGGTATTGGGAGGGATAGAGATGAACTATGAACTAATGGCATCCATGATGTGTGCCAACTACGGCAATCTTGAACGGGAAGTAACCGAATTAGAAGCAGGGGGCATCGACTCCTTCCATATTGACATCATGGATGGACGTTACGTACCCAATTACGCTATGTCCCTAAACGACATGCGTTACATAGCCTCCGTGGCAAAAAAGTCCTTAGACGTACATTTAATGGTAGAACACCCCAACAACACCATAGACATTTTCATCAAATCCCTGCGCAAGGGCGACACCATCTACATCCACCCTGAGGCGGAATACCACCCTTCCACCACCCTGCAGAAGATCATCAATGCGGGGCTGACGCCGGGGATCGCCATCAACCCAGGAACCAGCGTGGAGACGGTGATGGAGATGCTGCGCATTGTAAAGAAGGTGCTGGTGATGACCGTAAACCCCGGCAATGCTGGGCAGATGTTCATGCCCTATGTGGGAAAGAAGATCACAAAGCTCCTTGCGCTGAAGGATGAGATGCACTTTGGGCTTTACTGGGACGGTGCCTGCAGTGCGGACAAGATACTGGAATTTGCCCCCAGGGGGGTAGACGGCTTTGTGCTTGGGTCCTCCCTTCTTTTTGGCAAGAAAAAGCCTTACGGTGAGATCCTAAACGGAATACGGGGACTAAAGTTCTGACAGAAAGTTCCCTTCCGGTTTCTGATAATATGGCAGGCCTTGCTGCAAGCTATGCATGGGCTTTGCAACAGGCTATTTTACAGGCTGCGCTATAGGCTTTGCCTGTGATATGCGGGAGTATAATATATGAACATAGCACTGATACTGGCAGGCGGCACAGGCACAAGGCTGGGGGGCAGCCTGCCCAAGCAGTACATAGAGGTGAAGGGCAAGCCGGTGATAAGTTATAGCCTTGCCGCATTTGAAAGGCACAGGGAAATAGACGATATTTGGATTGTGGCGGCAGAACCCTGGCGTTCCCTGATCCGGGAATGGACAGGCGAAAAGTTCCGGGGATTTTCCCGTCCAGGGGAGAACCGGCAGCTTTCCATTTATAACGGCTTAACCGACATCAGTGCCTATGCAAATGAAGGGGATATTGTGGTCGTCCATGACGGGGCCAGGCCCCTGGTAAAAGAGAAACTGATATCAGCCTGCTTAACCGCCTGTGCCAGCCATGAGGGGGTGGTTCCGGTGCTGCCCATGAAAGATACGGTGTATCTGGGGGAAGGCGGCAGGATAACCGCCCTTCTTGAGCGGGAGAAAATTTACGCAGGGCAGGCACCGGAGGCTTTTGTGCTGGGCAGGTATTTGGATGCCAATAAAAGGCTTTTGCCTGACAGGATCCGGAAGATTAACGGCTCCACGGAGCCTGCAATGCTGGCAGGGATGGACGTTGCGCTTGTACCTGGTGACGAAAACAATTTCAAGATAACCACCATGGAAGACTTGCAGCGGTTCAGGAGGGTTATGGATGAATGAAGGGAGAAAGGTACACAGATGAAAGCATGGGTTTTGCACGGTATAAATGATTTCCGTTATGAAACAGTGGAAGAACCGGCGCTGGCGGAAGGGGAGGTGCTTGTGGCGGTAAAGGCGGCGGCAATCTGCGGCTCAGATATCCCAAGGATCTATTCTGCAGGCACCTATTCCTATCCGCTGATACCTGGCCATGAATTTTCGGGTGTGGTGGAAAAAACGGGAACAGGCGTGGATGGAAAGTGGCTGAATAAACGGGTGGGCATTTATCCACTGATTCCCTGTAGAGACTGCATCCCCTGCCGGGAGAAACAGTATGAGATGTGCAGGCATTACAGTTATTTAGGCTCCCGCAGGGATGGGGGATTTGGGGAGTATGTGGCGGTTCCGGCAGATAATTTGATCGAATTGCCGGATAATGTGTCTTTTCAGGAAGGGGCAATGCTGGAGCCTATGGCGGTGGCGGTGCATGCCATCAGAAAAGCCGCCCCTAAAGCTGTGGATAAGGTGGTAATCTGCGGGCTGGGCACGATTGGCATGCTGGTCCTGATGTTTCTGCAGGAAGCGGGTATCAGGGATATTCTTGCCATTGGGAATAAGGAGTTCCAGAAACAGATGGTTTTGAAGCTGGGGCTGTCTGGGGAGAGCTACTTTGATGGAAGGGACCCGGAGGTGGAAAAACGGCTGGCAGAACGCACTGGCGGCAGTGGCTCAGATGTTTTTTTTGAGTGTGTGGGAAAGAATGAGACCCTGGCACAGGGGGTTAAACTGGCGGCGCCAGGAGGGCGGGTTTGCCTGGTAGGGAACCCTTATTCGGGCATGGTTCTTGACAAGAATATTTATTGGAAGATATTAAGGAATCAGCTCACGGTGATGGGAACATGGAATTCCTCCTTTACCCAGGATGAGGGGGATGACTGGCATTACGTTTTGCAACGGTTAGGGCAGAAACAGGTAAAACCGGCAGAACTGATTTCCCATGTTTTTCCCAGACGGGAGCTGATACAGGGAACCCGGATTATGAGGGATAAGACAGAAGATTATATTAAAATAATGGCAGTGTAATTTCATTGACTTTCCAGTTTGCCCTTGTTAGAATGGGGTTAACGGTCAGATGGATGCCCATGTGCATAAAAAGGTGTAAAGCCCTGCAGGCTTTACACCTTAAAATTAAAATTCAAGTTCTGAATAATCAATGCCAAAGCTGGACAGCTTTACTTTTGCAATTTTAATTTGAAAATCAAGTTCTTTATTCTCACTTTTTTCATTTGCTTTGATTCTCATGAGATTAACATAGTAATCAATGGCAATTTGTTTTTGTTCTTCAAGTGTCATATAATCACCTACCTTCTACCATGATTTGTATTGCTACAATATAAGTATAGCAAAATGAATATAAGGTGTAAAGGAAAAAGAGGATGACATTAGTAACTATTCAGCCAGGTCTGCGCATTTGCTGCGCAGACCGTGAGAAAGCGTATATTGTGCCAAGAGTGAATCCGGCCATTAAAATAATGGCAGTGTAATTTCATTGACTTTCCAGTTTGCCCTTGTTAGAATGGGATAAACGGCCAGGCGTATGTCTGGCAGGGCGGAAAACAATAGGTGGTAAGTATAGTCCTTCGCCGTAAAGGGAAGGGCTTTTTTCATCCGGATTTTTCCATAAAACGGAGGCCGCCGGGAGAATAGGGAAAGGCTGTGAAGCCCGGTGGGGCAAAGGATAAGGGGAAAAAGATGCAAAAGAAAAAACACAAAGAGCCGTTAGTAGAAAAGGCGCTGGACTATTGGTTTACGGTGGAGTTCCTTGGCCAGGGGAAGTATCCTGATATCCGTGAAGTACAAAACAGTATCAGGGCATTAAAAAATGATGTGAGAAACCATAAGGCGAGGAAAAAGGCGGTATGGGATTTTGTGGAGTTAAAGAAAGGGGATTCCATAAGCCATATTGTCTCTTCGGAGGCCAGGGCCTGCGGAATGAAATTGTGGGGGAATCTGACAATTTATGTGGGTAAGGTGAAAAGGGAAGCCTGTATTGAATGCATTGCCAGGCGGTTTCCGGCAGAAGCTGGTACCCGGCCGGAAAAAAGCGGCGATAAAATCGCCTGGGCAAGCCTGCAGCTTTCCCCGGAGGGACGGTATCTGCCCCATTCGTTGGCCCTGTCCACCATTATCTGGTCCTTAAACCAGGTCAGGGAGGGCAGGGAAAAGATTGCCCACAGCCTGGACCTTCAGCAGTACCAGGAAGAAGTGGAGGGGCTGGAAAGTTTTTTTGTCAAGGGCGGCAGCAAAGATACTTGCCCGGGGGATGGCACGGATGGGGAAAAGATGGCTTTGGGCCTGGGGATGCCCTCCTTCGGGGTGGATTCCGTGACGGCCGGTGATCTGGAAGCTTTCTACCGTGTGGTGAAGGATAAGTATCTTAAGGGAAATATCAGCTTTACGGCAGAGGCGGATAATGTGGAAGAAGTCTATGGTATTGCGTTCCAGCTTTTTAAGGATGAGGAGGCAAGGCTGAAAAACCAGGACGATGGCTTCCCGGGGCTTGGCCAGGATTTTTATTCAGCAGATATAAAGCTGCTTTTAGAAAAAGCCCGGGAAGGGGAGCTTTTAGGGGATCTTGCGGCATATATCTGTGCCCCTTCCCTGGACTGGGAAGAGAGGGATGGGCATAGGATAGGCCTGGTTGACCCGAAAGGGCAGGGGGAGGCAGCTTATCTGGCCCAACTGGGGGAGATTCTTTCTGTAAAGAACGCGCCTTTGGGAAAGTGGCCTTCCCGGTTTATGCCAGCCCTTATGCAGCAGATAGCAATTAATCTTGCCATTGGAAAGGGAAAGGGTGGGCTTTTTGGCAAAAACGGCAAGATTTTTTCCGTTAACGGCCCGCCGGGAACAGGAAAAACAACGCTTTTAAAAGAGATTGTGGTGAACAATATTGTAGAGAGGGCGATTTTGCTCTCCGGTTATGAGGAACCGGACAAGGCTTTTGAAAAGCACAGCTTCCGCCATGGCAGCAGGGAGGGGAACGCCTATTCCAAGTATGTAAGGTACTGGTATACGCTAAAGGATGAGAAGATCAATGATTACAGTATACTGGTTACGTCCTGCAATAACGCGGCAGTTGAAAATATTTCAAAGGAACTGCCTATGGGTACGGGAATCTTAAAGGACCTGGCGGCTCTGGGAGGCGATGGGCAAGAAGTGAAGGAGGCCTTGGGAGAGGTAAGGGCTTTTTTTGATGTAAAATGTTCCCAGGCAGTGGAGCAGGCAAAGGGCGAAAGCTACCAGGATATTTATTTTACCAGATACGCCGCAGGGCTTCTGGAAAATGAAAATGCTTGGGGGCTGATTGCAGCCCCGCTGGGAAAACAGTCAAATATTGTCAATTTTTACAACAAGGTCTTAGGGCCCTTGCGCTGGGATTTTTACCCCAATGGGGAGGCGGCGAAAAACAGGCTGGAAAAATACCGGGAGGTAAAGGAAAGCTTCCTGGCGCAGCTTGCACTGGTAAAGGGGATGCAGGAGGAGATGGAGGGGCTCTGTGCCCTGGGGAGGGAGAAGGGCCGCGCCCTGAAAATTGCGGCACAGGCAAGGGAAGAAAAGGGCAGGGAAATTGAGTCCTGCCAAAAGGAAATCCAGGCATTGAAGGCCCAGATAGAAGGATGGCAGGAAGAGAGGGGAGTGCGGGAGCAGCGTATAAACGTGGCAAAGCTCAAGGAAGCGGCAATTGAGCAGGAGCTTCGCCTTTTGGAAGGGCTTTGCCGGGAAAAGGATGAGGAAATAAAGGAAATCCGCCGCCGGGAGAAGGAAGAAAGAAACTCTGTGGGCGCTTTGGCAAAGCTTTTTGGCTCATCCAAGTATAAAGATGCCCTAGGAAGGGCGGAGAAATACAAGGAAGAGGCGGAAAATAAGGAATTGTACCTGGCCTCGCTGGAAGCGCCACTTTCTGACTGTAAACAAAGGCATTGGGAGATGGAAAACCAGAGGGCAAGGGTGCTTCAGGAGATAAGCGGGATAGAAACCAGGATCTGCCATCTCACAGGCCAGCTGGCAGATTGGGAGAGAAGGGCGTTGGGGCTGGAAGGGGATATCCAGAAGGCGCACCGGCAGGCAGAGGAGGTTTCCGTACAATATCAGCGTATGGCCAGCAGATTTACAAAGGGGGAGCAGCCGGATTCCGGCATTCCTTTGGATGAAGCTTTTACAGCGGATTTATTGTCCCATGATAAAAACATTTCCACCAAGGCCCAGGTGTCAAATCCCTGGTTTACCCAGAGGTATAACAGGGAGCGGGAAAAGCTGTTTTATTTTGCCATGCGGCTGAATAAGGAATTTGTGTTAAGCTCCAACCGCTGCCGGGACAATTTTACCACCCTGGCCCATTATTGGGGGCTGAAGGAGGGGGATGAAAAAGAGCGCATTATTTTTCATAAGGAGGATGCACAGGCCTGTGCCGGTGCCTTATTCCAGACTTTGTTTTTGCTTGTGCCGGTGCTTTCCACCACTTTTGCCTCTGTGGGCAGGCTTTTAAAGGATGTGGGGCAGGAGGGCGTGGTGGGGACCCTGGTGGTAGATGAGGCGGGGCAGGCCCAGCCCCAGATGGCCCTGGGCGCCCTTTACCGGAGCAGAAAGGCAGTCATCGTGGGAGACCCCAGGCAGGTAGAGCCGGTGGTAACGGAGGACATGAAGATTCTCAGGAAGGTATTCCGGGAGGAAGCGCTAAAGCCTTATCAGTCCAGCCTTTTGTCTGTCCAGGGGCTTGCGGACCAGCTCAATGGGTTCGGCACCTACCTGGATAACGGTACCAGCCAGCCGGATTGGGTAGGGTGCCCTTTGCTGGTGCACCGCCGGTGCCTTTCGCCAATGTATGATATTTCCAATGAGATTTCTTATAATAATATGATGAAGCAGCAGACCCGGAAACCGGATGAAAAGGCTGAGGGCAGGTTTATCTATGGCAAGTCCCAGTGGATCAATGTAAAGGGCAGGGAGAAGGGGAACAAAAACCATTTCGTGGAAGCCCAGGGGCAGAAGGTCTGTGAGCTCCTGGAGATTGCCTTTCAAAAGAGCGATAATCCCAGCCTTTATATTATCAGCCCATTTACCTCAGTGGTGACGGGAATCCGCGCCTATATCCACTCTTATTGCGCAAAAAACGTGGATTCGCCGATAAAGGCAGGGCTGGGGGAGTGGCTGGCCAAAAACATAGGCACTGTGCATACCTTCCAGGGCAAGGAAGCAGGGGAGGTTATTTTCCTGCTAGGCTGTGACGGGGGGAGGGAAGCTATGGGCGCGGTGCGCTGGGTAAACAGCAATATCGTGAATGTGGCGGCAACCAGGGCAAAATACCGTTTATATGTAATAGGGGATGAAGAGGTATGGAAGAATTCCGATTGCGTCAGCACTGCCAAGAGGATTATGGATACCTTTGCCCTCCGGGAGATCCAGTCTATTTTGAAGGAGGGGCTGCCGGAAGATAAGGAAAGGGAGGCTCTTGCCGCGGCCTCCAAAGCCCTTCCCTCTGTGACATCCTTTTCCGTGGAAGAGAAGGAGACAGAAGAGGGGGAGAGGGATTACAGCGTGGACACGGCCAGCCTCCTGGGAAGCCTTCACAGGGACTTTGCGAAAAATCCCCTGACCAGGGAGCAGCTTGGGAAGTTTGGCTTCCGGAGCATGGAAGAACTGGGAAAACTGCCAGCGGGAATCCGGGAAAATTTACTCCTTGGCATGAAGCTGTACTATTTGCTCTGGCCTGTGTATAAAGTCAACGATAGGCTGGATGCTTCCTGCTGTGCCATTTTGTTCTGTAAGGCAATAGAGCTCCGCATGAAGGAATGCTTTCTGCCTGGCCTGAAGGCGGCTTTTTCTGATTACCCGATTAAAGGAAACGGCCCCGGAAGGGGGCGGGTTTTGCTAAAGGATGCCAGGGACGAAGAGCTTACCTTGGGAACCTTTGATTTTATCCTAAGGGCCAAGGGCGCGGAGCTTGGGCATAGGATGGTGGAAAAAGGAGAAGCTGTTTATAATGAGGCGTGGTGGCGTTCCTTTGAAAAGAAGCTGAAGGATTGCGTGATGCGGAGAAACAGATGCTGCCATTCGGGCCTGTTTAGCTGGAAGGAGCAGTCCCATCTGCTGTTTGACCTGTTTATGGAGGACGGGCCAGGCGGTCGGGAGGGGAGGACGCCGCCTATGGGCGGCATCATGTTTGAAAGCCAGGCAGGCAGGAGGATTTAGCCGGGGCATTAGGACAGGCGGCACAGTGCCTGGGCTATGCGGGAGGCACCTCTCCCGTCCACCAGCCTGGCCATTGTCTCCTGGGCGGCTTTCCTTAAAAGCAGGGATGAGCCTGGAGGGGGGAGGCAGCCGGGTGTGGTGCCGGAAAATTCCCCGGACGGGGTACACATGGAAACCAGGAATGCGGCTATTTTCCGGAAAACTTTTTCCGGTTGGGCAGGCAGGTGGCCTGCCCAGGGAATTGCCCCGGCGGTATCAAAGGCCTTGGCGGCCGCCGTCTGGTTTTGGGCGATGGAAAAGCTGATTGCAGGAACCCCAAGGGCACATAGCTCATACAGGGTAGTGCCTGCAGCGGACACCGCCAGGTCGCAGCTTTCCATAAGGGAAGCCATATCCCCCACATTTTCATGGAGCTGCAAAAAGGAATATTCTTCTGCAAGCTGCCGGAGTTGTTCCTTGTCTTGGTTCAGTTTTCCTGCTACAAGATGGAAGGCTGCCTGGGGAAAGTTTTGCCTGTCCCAGGGGCTGTCTTTTTCTGCGTGAAGTATTTTCAGGGCGAAATGGAGGCAGAAGTGATAAGGGTCGCTCCCGCCGGTAGTTACCAGAATATTTGACACCGTTTCCCTGGGGGCGTCCTGCTTCCTCAGGAACTGGCGGCGCAGGGGGGTATATGCCCCACCCAAAAGAACCTGCCCGGCCTTTTGGTAAGCCGCCTGGTAGGAGGGCAGGGCACTGTCCGGTATCACATCATAGTTGACCAGCAGATCCACAGGATAATCAAAAAGCTGCAGGTCGTCCAGGTAAGCAATTTTTGCATAGGGCTTTAAGGCAGCAAGATAGTTTTCCGTTACAGAATAGGAATCCAGGAAGAAAACCACATTCTGTTTTTTCTGGCAGTTAGCAGCAGAAGGCGGGGTGGGGCGAAGCAGGGAGATCACTTCCGGCAGCTCCTGTTCCAGATTGCCATAGGAGGCGGTTCCCAGTTGTATTACCGGGAGGCCGTCCCTGTGCCTGGCAGAAGCCCTGCCTGTTTTTACGGCGGTGCAGGTGTGCACGCTTTCTTTTTGCCCTGGGTTTCCCGGGAAGTTTTTCTGGTGAATGGGATTCTGGCCACAGTCCTTTAAAATCCCTGAAAGCAGTTGGCTGCTTTCAGCGTCAGAAACCAGGAACCGCGTCTCCATGCCAAGGGCCTGGCAGGCAAGGGCAATGGACACACAGCGCATCAGGTGCCCGGAGGCGATATTGCTGTTTCCGTCTGTGCGGAAGTAAATCAGTTTATGAGATTCCATTCTAAAGGTGTCCCTTTCTTTAAGTGCGTTTTGGCGGTTTTTCCCAGAACTTCTTCATAGTACATGGGGGGAAGCCCGTCGCCGGGGCGGATGGAGCGGATGTTTTCGGCAGTAAGCCGTCCTCCTGCCGGGATATCCTCCACAACAAAGAGGGACCGGCGGTCGCCGCGCTCGGTTACCTGGGTGGGGGTAAGCCGGTATTGGCTGCTTCCCAGGGCTTTTTCCATGATACGGATATCCTGTACCAGCTTTGCAAATTCTTCCGGTTCCATGGAAAAGGAGCCGTCAGGGCCGCCGTCAATGCGGCGCAGGGTAAGGTGTTTTTCCACCATTTTTACGCCCAGGGCGATGGAACCTGCAGAGACGGTGGTTCCCATGGTATGGTCGGAGATGCCAACAAGGCACTGGTAGGTTTTTGCCAGGGTGGGGATGGCCTTTAAGTTTACTTCTTCGTAAGGGGTAGGATAGGAAGACACACATTTAAGGAGGACTACATCCTGGTTCCCCTCTTCCTGGCAGGCGCAAAGGGCGCGCCCAATATCCTCTGGGAGGGCGATTCCTGTGGCAAAGATCATGGGCTTGCCCAGCCGGGCAATTTTCCGGATGAGAGGAATATCGGTGATCTCATAAGAAGCGATTTTATAAGCCGGAACCTTCATTTCTTCCAGGAAATCAACGGAAGTAAAGTCAAAAGGGGAGGAAAAACACTCCATTCCCAGTTTGTTTGCTTCCTCCATAAGCCGTGGCTGCCATTCCCAGGGGGTGTAGGCCTGGCTGTATAGTTTGTACAGGGTCATGCCGTCCCAAATGGTCCCTTCCTGGATTTGGAAACATGGGCTGTCGCAGTCAATGGTTATGGAATCCGCTGTATAGGTTTGGAGCTTTACCGCATCTGCCCCTGCTTCTTTGGCCGCATGGATGATTTCCAGCGCCCTTCCATAATCCTGGTTGTGGTTGGCAGAAAGCTCTGCCACCACGAAAACCGGGGAGGTTTCGCTGACAGTACGGCTGCCAATCTTGATTTCTTTATTCATAAACAGTTCCTTTCCCCTTATGGGTTCCTGGCTGGCAATGGGATTGCCGCCGGATTTAACAGACTTATTGGCTGGGAAACTTGAGAATATATAAAGCGCTCAAAGATGAAATTCTGCCTTTTTTTCTCCTCTTTTTTCAAACATGCCTACGATAGTCATAATTTCATCCGCCTCCTTTTGAATGCTTTTTTGAATAATCCGGCAAGGCTGCTGGTGCCTTGAAAAGATACCTCATATCTGGAGTTATTTCAAGAGTTTTCCATTAGGCCTGTAATAATTTTTCTGTAAAAATTCCTCATTTGTCCAGGCATCCCTGGCCATAAACAGGGAGCCGTCCAGGCGGTTCACATAGACAGCGGGAAAATAATTGATAAACAGCGGGTTCAGGCACATGGTATACCCTCCGGCAGTATCATATATGATTTTATCCCCGGGAACCAGGGCCGGCCCCTGCTTGATTTCAAAAAGCCTGTCGTATTCCATGCAGGTTGCGCCGCACACCCATTGGGAAGCTGCGGTGTCCCTGGCAGCAGGGCCGGGGGCATAGTCTATATGGTGGGGATACGTATGCCTTGTGACCAGGGGGTTTAAATTGGTGCGGCTTCCGTCGGGGGCAACAAAAGTCCGCCCGCGGATATCTTTTACATCAATGACGGTAGTCTCAAAGGTGGTGGCACGGGAGATCAGGGACACCCCGGGTTCGGCAATCAAAATGGTCTTTTGGGGATCAAAGTGAGCGGACAATTCCCTGCCGATCTCCTTAAAGTAATCCCGGTAATCAGGCATATCGTCCCTGCCCCCAAAGTATCCCCCGCCCATATCCACATAACTTAGGGAAAGGCCATATTCCCTGGCAATACCCACTGCCATTTTTGCCAGTGCGCCAAACACCGCTGTCCCCCGGGACTGGGTGGAGGAATGTAAATGCAGGCCGGCAACCTGCACGCCGGGCAGGGCGCTTAAACGGTCAATGGCTTTTTTTAGGACGCCGTTTTCGTAGCAGTAGCCAAACCGTCCCCCCTCCCCGGCGGCCGGTTCCTCCTGGGGGCAAAGGGAGGAAAGGTCGCAGTTTACCCGGAGCCCTATCTTAAAGCGGCGGTTTGGGTAGATGGCGCTCAATTCTTCCATCCAGCCCAGTTCGTAGTTGGAGTCCAGATTGAGATACCCCCCTGCCAGCAGCACGGTTTCGAACACTTTTTTGTCTTTGATAGGCCCGTTATAGATAATGTGTTTTCCGGAAAAGCCCAGCCGGGTAACAAGGTCGTATTCCGTTTTGGATACCACTTCCGCGTAGAAGCCCTGGTCTTTTAGATAAGTAAGAAGCCAGGGCAGGGAATTGGTCTTTACGGAATAACCAACAATATAATTGCCCCAGTTATGGGACAGGGATTCTTTTAACAGGTGGATATCATATAATAAATCTTCCTCCCTGATCCGGAAGAAAGGGGTTGCGGGCTGTTTCATTAGCAGGTTCCTCCTTTTGTTGCCCTGCCCGGCCAGGTACTCTTTTCCTTTAAGGGCAAAGCCAGTATTTGCATATGGGACAATTTTTACCGGTGAAGCCTTTGATATTTCAGTTCCGCCAGCTCCCAGTCTTCTAAAGTATCAATATCCTGTACTTCCATTTCTGTCAGCACAAGGGGCAGGAGCCGGGGGACGTCTGTGGTCCCTTCCCTGAAAAAAGCCTCTGTGCGGCAGGCATAAAACTGCCCACAGTCGTGATAGACCTTAGGCAGGTCCTGGCTGCGCACAGCGGCATATTGGGGGAACTGCCGTTCAATATACCCGGCCGGGCTGATCAGCAGCCCCCGCTGGGGGGGATAAGAGAAGGGAACCACAGGCATGACGCTGTCCGCTTCTTCTAAAAGAGCCATGGCGTAGCGCAGCCGCTCCCCCTTAAGAAAAGGCGCAGTGGGGTAGATACAGCAAAAGGAACCAAACTCATCTCCTGCCTGCCGGTAGGCCTGTAGCACCTCCATGATCACATCGTCTGTGGAGGCATGGTCCCCGGCAGTCCCGGCGGAACGGAAAAAGGGGACCGCCGCCCCGGCTTTCTGGGCGATAGCCGCAATTTCCACATCCTCTGTGGAAACCATGATTTCGTCAAAGACACCTGCTTCCCTGGCGGCTTCGATGGAATAGCACAGGATGGGTTTTCCGCAAAACTCCTTGATGTTTTTTCGGGGAATCCGTTTGCTGCCGCCCCGGGCGGTGATGATTGCCAGTTTTTTTCCGTTCATATTTTGCCTCATTTCCTTAGCATTTTTGACAGTAGGTGAGAGGGCCACCTTCCTATGTGGATGGTAACGTATTTTCTATTTTGATTATACACCATGATGAATACGCGTTGCAATCAAATAAAATGATATGATATGATAGGTAAAACGGCTGACCGGCCTTTGCCGGGGAGCTGACGGGAGTAAAATAAATTGAAAAATAACAATCCAACGAAAAAAAGAATTTACATCTGCCATACCTACTATCATGTTTATATTGCCTGCCTGAAAGAACTGAATCTGCCCAAGGAGGGCGGAGGGGCGGTAAGGGGGCAGGCATCTCTTATGCTCAGCTCCCTGTCAAATGACTTTGGCAGTTTGGGGGAGCGGGCTGGCAGGTCAGGGCTGTTTGCGGAGGTCATTGCCTACCCGGAAAAGGAAGAGGGCTTTTTTCCGGAGCTGAAAAAGTACCATAAAGACAGGGGCAATCTTTTTTTGAATATGCTTGCGCGGATAAAGTTTACCAGAAAAATGGGACAGCTCCAGGCGCCTTTTGTGCCGGTGGATCTGAGGCAGTATGAGGATATTTACGTATTTTGTGATTCCGACCCTATAGGCTATTATCTCAATACCCATAGGATTTATTACCACGCCCTGGAGGACGGGCTTGACTGTATCCGTTATTACGACACGGCCAGATATGACAACCGGGGGCATTTTAGGCTGAAAGCCTGGATGGCGGCAAGGAACCTGATCTTTATCCAGAACGGGTATTCCCGGTATTGCCTGGATATGGAGGTGAATGATATTTCCGTTTTGCCCTATCCCTGCCCCAAGTACATTGAAAAACCCAGGGAGAGCCTGGTGAAAGGGCTGGGGGAGAAAGAAAAGAAAATCTTAGTGTCACTTTTTGTGGAAAATTGGGCGGAACTGGAAAGGGCGCTTTTAAGCGGCAGGGGGCATAGGCATAAGGTACTGGTGCTTTCGGAACCCTTGTGTGACCTGGAAACCAGAAAGCGGATTTTTCAGGACATTATCGCAGAGTATGGCACAATAGACGGGCAGCAGGCACAGATTTTGATCAAGCCCCACCCCAGGGACGGGCTGGATTATGCCACGCTTTTTTCGGAGTATATTGTACTGGATGGGAAATTCCCTATGGAGATTTTGAACTATGTGGAAAACCTTGTTTTTGACAGGGTCGTTACAGTGTTTACGGTTCCTTCCGCTATCTGCTTTGCCAGGGAAAAGATTTTTCTGGGGGAGGATTTTATGGACAAATATGAAACGCCCAAGGCCCACAGGCAGAATGAACAGATTTACTGACATAGGCATCGGGGAGGAAGCTGTAGTTTAGCTGCAAAGGGTGTTGAACCATGTTTTTCTTTATGCTAAAATAAAAATTACCTATTTTTTATGAAAACGGAAAGGGGCACGGCATGATCAATTTACCTTATGGCATTGACAGCTTCAGCAAGCTTCGGGAAAGCAACTGTTATTATGTGGATAAGACGGGGATCATTGGGGAATTGCTTCAGGAAAACTTTGAGGTGAACCTGATCACCCGTCCCCGGCGTTTTGGGAAGACGCTGACGATGAGGATGCTGGAAGATTTTTTTGATATCCGGAAGGACAGCAGGGAGCTCTTTGAAGGGCTGGAGATTTCCAGGCATGTGGATTTGTGCGCTGGGTACAGGAACCAGTGGCCGGTGCTGTTTTTGACTTTAAAGGATGTAAGCGGTTATGATTTTCCCACTGCTTACAGGCGTTTAAAACATATTTTGTCAACAGTATGTATTGAACATTCGTACCTGGAAAAAAGCGATAAAATTACCAGCGCGGACAGGGAGAGCTTTCATCGCCTGATGTTCCGGCAGGCGGAAGACGCTGACGTTGAGTTTGCCCTTGACACCATTCTCCGTATGCTCACAGACCATTATGGGAAGAAAGCCATCCTCCTGATAGATGAGTATGATGTGCCCCTGGCCAAAGCCAGCGATAATGGTTATTACAGGGAGATGCTGGATGTGGTCAGGGGGCTTTTGAGCTCTGCCTGGAAATCCAACAATTTCCTGAAGTTCGCAGTGGTCACAGGATGTTTGCGGATTGCAAAGGAGAGTATTTTCACAGGGGCGAATAATTTTGTGTCAAATTCCATTGCGGACACCCATTATAGCAGTTATATTGGCTTTACAGAGCCGGAGGTGGCAAAGATGCTTGCGGACGCGGGCTTTGCGGGGCAGCTGGCCAAGGTAAAGCAGTGGTATGACGGTTACCGCTTTGGGAATGTGGAGATCTACTGCCCTTGGGATGTACTCCTCCACATCCGGGAGCTTGGCGCGGACCCGGAGGCGGAACCGGGAAATCACTGGACGGATACCAGCCACAATGATATCATCCGTAAGTTTATTGAAAACCCACATTTTGAGGTAAGGGAAAAAATCGAATCCCTGCTCTCGGGGGGGATGGTCTGGGAGCCGGTGGTGGAGAATATGTCCTATGACATTGCCCATTCTTCCGAGGAAAATCTCTGGAGCATCCTCTACCTTACAGGCTATCTGACGAAAGCGGATGTGCCCCGGGAGATGGCAGTAAGGGGGAAGGTTCCCCTGCGTATTCCCAATGAGGAAGTGAAGGCTGTGTTCGCGGATAAGGTAAAGAGATGGTTTGAGGATACGGCGGCGGCGGCAGACCGCAGGGAGCTCTTTGCAGCCTGGTGGGAAGGGCGGGCAGAGACCCTCACGGAGATGGTCTCCGATATTTTAAACGATACCATCAGTTATTACGATTACCGGGAGGACTATTACCATGCCTTTTTAGCGGGGCTTTTTACAGGGGCAGGCTATGCGGTGGAATCCAACATGGAATACGGGCTTGGGAGGACGGACGTGGTGGTAAAGGACAGGAAAAACCGCCGGGCGATCATTATTGAAGCCAAGCGTTCCAGGTCCGGGGAAGAGATGGAGAAGGACTGCTACAGGGCTCTTGGCCAGATCCAGGATAATCATTATGCCGGAAAGCTTGGGCGGGAATGCCGGAAGGTGGTCTGTTACGGCGCCGCCTTTTTCGGGAAAAGCTGCCTTCTGAAAGCCCTGGAGGACAATACACTAAAATCTGAATAAGGTCCGGAAGAGATGCGATGAAAAAAATAATCAAAAAACTGATGGTGCTGCTGGACATGCGGCAGAAGAGGATCATGGCGTTTTTGGTGGTCCTGATGCTTATAGGGGCGGTGCTGGAAACCCTGGGGGTCTCCATGGTCATTCCTGTGATGAATGTGGTCATAGATGAGCAGGCGGTAGAGAAAAATAAATATTTGCAGGTGATCTGCGATATCCTTCATATTGCTTATAGTGATACCAGGAGCCTTACCATCATCACCATGGTAGCCCTGGTGGGCATCTTCGGGGTAAAAAATATTTTCCTTTTTTTCCAGCAGAAGGCGCAGCTTAAGTTTGTTTATACCAACCAGTTTGCCACATCCCGGCGGATGATGATCAATTTTATGAAGCGCCCCTATGAATATTATTTAAATGCGGACACCTCCGTTATCCAAAGGAGCATCACCTCCGATGTAAATAATATGTACGGGCTGATCTTGTCCCTGCTGCAGCTTTTCAGCGAGATGATCGTGTTCCTGTGCCTGGTGGGGGTTAGTTTTGCCGCAGATGCCTGGATGACCATTACGGTGACAGTGCTGCTAGTGGCGGCGCTTTTGGTGATCAAAGGGATCCTGAAGCCTGTGATGAAAAAAGCAGGGGAGGAAAACCAGGATTACTACAGCGGGCTTTATAAGTGGATCGACCAGTCGGTGATGGGGATCAAGGAGATCAAGGTTGCCTGCCGGGAAAATTATTTTATCAATGAATACGCCAAGTGCGGGGCTGGCTATGTGAATGCGGTGCAGCGGTATAATCTTTTTAACGCCACCCCCCGGCTTTTGATCGAAACCCTTGCCATAGCGGGGATGATCCTGTATATGATGTTCCAGATCCTGAGGGGGACTGCGGTAACGGATATCATGCCCCAGGTAATGGCCCTTGGAGTGGCGGCGATGCGGCTGATTCCCTGTGCCAACAGGATTAACAACCACCTTACTTCCATTTCCTATTTTGAGCCCTTCTTTATGGGGGTGAGCGATAACCTGCAGGAGGAGATCCGGGACGGGAGCATTGATTATCACCAGGAAGCTTACCAGAAGAAAACAGAGGTTGAAAAGCTGGAGATCCGGGATAAAATAGAACTAAGGGATATTGTTTATAAATATCCCAATTCGGAGGCGCTGGTTTTTGACCATGCCAATCTGGAAATTCCCATAGGGCGTTCCGTGGGCATTGTGGGAACCTCCGGCGCGGGGAAGACCACAGTGGTGGACATCATGCTGGGGCTGCTGGGGCTGCAGGGCGGGCAGATCCTGGCGGACGGGGTGGAGGTGCGGGAGCATTACCAGTCCTGGCTGAAAAATATCGGATATATCCCCCAGACCATCTTTATGATAGATTCTACCATCCGCAAAAACGTGGCTTTTGGCCTGGGGGATGAGGAAATTGAGGACGAAAAGGTATGGCGTGCTTTGGAGGAGGCCCAGTTGGACGGGTTTGTAAGGGGGCTGCCGGAGGGGCTGGATACCAGCATCGGCGAGCGGGGCATCCGCATTTCCGGGGGACAGCGGCAGCGGATCGGTATTGCCCGGGCGCTGTTTGAGGATCCGGAGGTGCTGGTATTGGATGAAGCCACTTCTGCCCTGGACAATGAGACAGAGGCGGCGATTATGGACTCCATCAACAGGCTTCATGGGAGAAAGACCTTGGTCATCATTGCCCATCGGCTCCAGACCATCGAAAAGTGCGATATGGTCTACCGGGTGGAAGGCGGCAAGGCGTTCAGGGAACGGTAGGGCAGAGAAAGGACGGGATGAAAAATGGCAGGGAAAAAGCGCACGGCAAATTATGAACTGTTACGGAGCCTGGCCATGGCCATGGTGATCCTGCTGCATTTTCTTTCCCGTTCAGGACGCCTGGTTGAGCTGGATGAGCCTCTTTCCCCGGAAAGGTTGGTGGGGACGGCGGTGGAGGCGTTTAGCCTCATGGCGGTAAACACCTACGTGCTGATCAGCGGTTACTTTGGGGTCAAAAGCGCCTTTAAGCCCACCAAGGCGGTGGCGCTGCTGTGCCGGATATGGTTTTACGCCCTGTTAGTCCCGGCGGCGCTGATGCTGGCGGGAATGCCCACAGCATTCTCGGACCAGGGGGTATATGGGGCATTGCAGTACCTTTTCCCCATAGAAACGGAGCATTACTGGTTTGCAACTTCCTATTTTATGTTGTACCTGCTGACACCGGCGCTTAACGGGGCTGTGAGGGGGATGACCCAAAAGCAGCTCCAGATTACCCTGGCCGGGCTCATGGTGCTGTTTTGCGGGATCAAAAGCTTCTGCCCGGTGGCCTTTGCCTTTGACAGGTACGGGTATGACCTGCCCTGGTTTATCTGTGTGTACCTGCTGGCGGCTTATCTTGGGCGGTTTGGCTGTTCTTTCCTGGAAAAATGGGGCTGGCCCCTTTATATAGGAAGCGCGGCGGGGAGCTTCGGGGTAAACCTGGGCATGTATTTTCTCCGGGAAAAGGGTGAATGCTTCCGGTATTATTTTACTGTCCCCTTCCATTACAATTTTGTCTTATGCCTTACCGGGGCGCTGGGGCTGTTTTACGGGTTTGCCAGGGTTTCTATTAAAGAGGGATGGCTGGCAGGGGTGATCCGGCGGTTGGGTGCCCTAAGCTTTGGGGTGTATCTTTTGCATGAACATGTGGACCTGCGGGGAAAATGGTATGGATGGCTGAAGGTGCTGGTGAATCCCGGGGGGAACCCGGGAATGGGATATTTTTTACTGGAACTGATTTCCTGCACAGGCATTCTTTTTATGGCAGGGATTGCCATAGACTGGTTACGGGGCCGGCTTTTTCAAGGAGCCAGGAGGGTTTTGGGTAAAACCCCGCTGGCCAGGGAATTAAAGAAGCTGGATGGATATTTTGCATTAAAATAGTTTTTCGGGAAGCCAGCGGCAGGCGGGGCGTTTCCGGGGAGAGAAGGAAAGGAAGGTGTATCCATGGAAAGTGCCAGAAAACACAGCCGCCCGGACAGGGAACTGGCCAGGGGGGCAGAAAAAAGAGAACTGCAAAAGCTGCGGCAGTTTGTACAAAATGTGGTATTTCCGCTGGTTTTGCTGCTGTTTCCCCTGGTGAAAGCAAGGCAGGGAATTGATCTGGCAGATACCGGGTACAGCCTTGGAAATTACCGCTTTTTCGGCCAGGTGGGAGGCGTGTGGACTTTCCTGACCTTTTTAGCTAACGGGGCTGGTTATTTGCTCACCAAGCTTCCCATGGGGGACACAATGCTGGGGATGAAGGCCTATACTTCCCTGCTGGCAGGGGGGATGGGGATTTTGGGCTACCGCTTTTTTAAGACCAAGATGCCAGCCTGGCTGGCGTTTGCCGGGGAGGTTGCGGCTATTAGCTTTTGCTGGTGCCCTACGGTGATTTTGTATAATTATCTTACCTACCTGCTGTTTTTGCTGGGGGCGGTTTTGCTTTTCCGGGGGCTGGCAGGGAGCAGGCCAGCCTGCCTGGTGCTGGCTGGGGCGGCGCTGGGGCTGAACGCGCTGGTGCGGTTTCCGGGCAATGTGCTGGAAGCGGCGCTGATTGTGGGAGTGTGGTACTATGGCTCTTTAAAGGGAAAGACAGGGAGGCAGGTTGCCAGGGAAACAGGGCTTTGCATGGGGGGATATTTTGCAGCGTTTTTTGGGGTATTGGGGATTATGGGTGCCAGTTATGGGGCAGGTGTTTTTGGGGAAATGATAGAAGGTGTCCTGGGGATATCCAGGAGCGCTTCCGATTATACCTTTGGGGAAATGCTGCTGGCAATCCTGGACGCATATTTTCACGGGTTCCAGTGGATGCTTTATATGCTGCTGTGCATTCTGCCGGGGATTCCCTTTCTGGTGATCCGGCAGGAACGTTTTCTGGCGCTCCGTAAGGTCCTTTACTGCCTCTGCATCCCGGTATTGTTTTTCGTGCTGGGAAAATGGGGGATGTATAATTTCCGGTACTACCAGAAGGAAGCGGCGCTGCAGTGGGGGGCGGTTTTCCTCCTGCTGGCCCTGGGGACCGGGGTATGGATGCTGTTTACGGGGATGCTGGATGATGAGTGGCGGCTGATTGGCTGTATCTGCCTGGTGGTCCTTCTGGTCACGCCCCTTGGCAGCAACAACCATATCTGGCCGGTACTAAATAATCTGTTTTTTGTGGCACCAGTGGTTTTCTGGATGGTCTTCCGGTTTGTAAGATGGGGCAGGACATACCTGGACGCCACCCGGAAGGTTCCCCTGTTTCCTGTAAAGGCAATGGCGGCAGGGGTGCTGGCGGCATTTTTCGTGCAGGCTGTGGGAATCGGCTTTGGCTATGTGTTCCTGGACGGGGAAACCGGGGAAAAAAGGGAATACAAGGTGGCGGCCAACCCAGTGCTCCGGGGGATGTATACCAGTGAGATGAATGCGGAGACATTGGATGAAATATCCTATTTCATCACCGAGCATAAGGCAGAATATGAGCATAAGAAACTGATCCTGTATGGCAATATTCCGGGGCTTTCCTATTATCTGGATAAACCGCCTGCCATTGATACTGCCTGGGCGGACTTAGGCTCCCATCCCCTTTCACGGCTGCAGGAAGAACTGGCAGGGATAACCCAGGCCCTTTCCGGCGGCGGGCAGGAGCGCCCCCTGGTAATCATCACGCCCATGCTGGCAGCCTACCTTTCGGGCAATGAGGAAGCAATGGACTGGTGGGGGGTAGACCGGGAGGGCTGTGCAGGGGATGGAAAGCTGGCTGCCCTCCGGGAGTTTATGGAAAGCAACGCTTATAGGCAGGTATTTGTGAACGAAGCCTTTGCGGTGTATGAGTAGGGAGGTGCCGTACCCCCGGAGGAAATATTTATGGCGTTTACGGCCATTTTCAGAACAGGAGAGAAAAAGGAGAGAGAAGAGATGATACGGTTTAATATTCCCCCTTATACGGGGAGGGAAATGGAGAATGTCAAAAAGGCTGTGGAAAATATGCATATTTGCGGGGACGGGGAGTTTACCGGCAAATGCAGCCAGTATCTGGAGGGGATTACCGGGACTGCCAAATGCCTGCTTACCACTTCCTGTACCCATGCCCTGGAGATGGCGGCGCTTTTATGCGGGCTGAAGGAGGGGGATGAGGTGATCCTGCCCTCCTACACCTTTGTGTCCACTGCGGATGCTTTTGTGCTGCGGGGGGCAACGGCAGTGTTTGTGGATATCAGGCCGGATACAATGAATATAGACGAAAATCTTATAGAAGAGGCTGTCACGGAGCGGACAAAGGCCATCTTTTTGGTGCACTATGCAGGGGTTGCCTGTGAGATGGATAAGATCATGGAGATTGCCCGGCGGCATAAGCTGATGGTAGTGGAGGACGCAGCGCAGGCTATTATGTGCACTTACAAAGGGAGAAATCTTGGCACCATAGGGGATTTTGGCTGCTACAGCTTTCATGAAACCAAAAATTTCAGTATGGGGGAAGGGGGCGCCCTTTTGATCCGGGATCCCCAATATATTGAGGCGGCGGAAATCCTGCGGGAAAAGGGAACGGACAGGAGCAAATATTTCCGGGGGCAGGTGGACAAGTACCGGTGGATGAATTTCGGTTCTTCCTATCTCCCCAGCGATATGAACGCTGCCTACCTTTATACCCAGTTTGAAATGGCAGATGAGATCAACCGTGTGCGCACTGCAAGATGGCGTCAGTATTATGAGCTTCTTTGGCCGTTAAAGGAGGAGGGGAAAATTGGGCTTCCCGTAGTACCAGAAGGGTGTGTGCACAACGGGCATATGTTTTATATTAAGACGAAGGATTTAGAAGAGCGCACCAGGCTGATTGATTTCCTGAAAGAGAAGGGGATCATGGCGGTGTTCCATTATGTCCCCCTCCATTCAGCGCCTGCGGGCCTTCGGTTTGGGCGGTTTTGCGGGGAGGATAAGTACACCACGAAGGAAAGCGAGAGGCTGCTGCGGCTGCCCATGTTCTACCAGCTGACGGAAGGGCAGGCGGAATATATTGGGGAAAAAGTAAAGGAATTCTATGGTGCTTAAAAATCTGTCGGGTAAATTGGGAAAGGATCGGCTGGCTGCCCTGGCAGTGGCCCTGTTGCTGGCTGTGTTGGCAGCAGCTAAGTTTGATTTTTTTTATGACCTTAACGATGATGTGCTTATGAAGGATATACTGTCCGGTGTTTATACGGGGACGCCGGAGGGGCATAATATCCAAATGCACTGGCCGGCCAGCGCCCTGATCAGCCTTTTTTACAGGGCGGCCAGGGGGCTTCCCTGGTATGGGCTGTTTTTGTGCTTCTGCCATTTTGGCTGTTTTTACCTGATCCTGTCAAGATGCCTTGGTTTTTTTAAAACCTGGTATGGGAAGCTGGCCTCGGGGGCTGTGGCGGGGCTGCTTTTCGGCAGCATCTTCCTGGAGCATCTGGTTTTTGCCCAGTATACGGTGACCTGCACCCTTCTTGGGGGGACGGCGGCCTTTTTGTTCTATACCACAGAGATAGGGCAAAGCGCCCGGGGGTTTATCCGGAAAAATATTCCCGGGATCTTGCTGGTGTGGGCGGCTTATCTGGTCCGTTCGGAAATGCTGCTCCTGGTATTGCCCATGGTCTGCGTGGCGGGGGCTGCCAAATGGGGGAGCGAGGAGAAAATTTTTACCAGGGACCACTGTATAAAATATCTGGGGGTGTTTGGGCTGATCCTGGCAGGGCTTTTGCTGGGGCAGGCTGTCCATGAAGTGGCGTACAGCTCCCAAGAATGGCGCGCCTTTACAGAACTTTTCGACAACAGGACAGAGCTTTACGATTTCCAGGCACCGCCCTCTTATGAAGAACACAGGGAATTTTACCAGCAAATCGGGTTAACGGAAAGTGAAAAGATACTGCTGGACAACTATAATTTCGGCATGGATGAAGAAATTGACGGGAAGGTTATGGGAGAGATTGCCCGATATGCAGGCAGCGTGAAAAGCGCAAAGACCCCTTTCTTTGAAAAACTTGCCCTCAGGTTTGGGGAGTACCGGTATCGGTCCTTCCATGGAAAGGGGGCTGTGGGAAGCGATTATCCCTGGAATTATGGGGTTCTGCTGGGCTATGGGGCGGTATTTTTCCTGGCAATTCCCAGGAAATATGCAAAGGGCCGGGTGCAGGGGGCGGGAGTGGCCTTTGGTTTAAAAAATGCGCTGGGAATTGGCTGGAAGCTGGCCTTCCTTTTGGTGGTGCGGACCCTTTTATGGCTGTATATCCTTATGGGGGACCGGGCGCCGGAGCGGATTACCCATTCCCTGTACCTGATGGAGTTTTGTATCCTTGCGGCCATGGCCCTTGCCCACTGGGAGAAGATTTGCAGCCTGTGGGTGAGGAGAATCTCCGGGGGGTTTGTGCTGGGCTCTTTTGGGCTGCTGGCGCTGTTAGCCCTCCCGGACAGCATAAGGACGGTTTCCCAAAGGCAGGAACAGAGGGAACAGGTGGAGGAATGCTTCCAGGAACTGTATGCCTATTTTGGCAGGGAGGAAAACCGGGGGAATTTTTACCTGATGGATGTGTACTCTTCGGTGGCTTATCAGCAGGTTCCCCGGTCAGAAAAAATGTTTGCCCATGTGGATAATACCCTGGCCAATTACGATATTATGGGGGGATGGGCCAGCAAAAGCCCATTGCAGGAAAAGAAGCTGGCACAGTTTGGCATAGACAACATGGAAAAGGCCCTAAGGGAGCGGGAGGATGTCTATTTTGTGCGCCAAAAGAGCGAGGACATGCAGTGGCTGGAGGAATACTATGCGGGGCATGGGACCCCTGTGGAGACCAGGCTGGCGGCCCAGGCGGCGGGGATTTTTGAGATTTATGAGGTATTTCCCGCAGGGAGGGATTGACAGTATTTGTATATACCCGGTGTAAGGAAAAGGGATGGGAAAATGAATATGGAAGCAGAAAAAGAGAAAACCTCTTTGATAGAGGGAGAAGCAATCTGCCTGCGCCTTATGGGGGAGCAGGACACTGACAATATTATCAAATGGCGGAACCAGGATTTTGTGCGGCGCAATTTTATCTATCAAAAGCCCTTTACCCAAAAAGGCCATGAAAACTGGACCAAAACAATGATAGATACAGGGAAAGCAGTGCAGTTTATAATTTGCGCAAAGCCCGGCGGGGAGCCTGTGGGGAGCGTTTATCTGCGGGATATTGACCGTACCCACAAGAAAGCGGAATATGGGATCTTTATCGGGGAAGAGAAGGCCCTGGGCAGAGGGTATGGCACAGAGGCGGCAAAGCTGATGATAAGGTATGCTTTTGGCAAAGAGGGGCTCCATAAGCTGATGCTCCGGGTCCTGGCAGGGAACGGGCAGGCAAGGAGAAGCTATCAAAAGGCCGGGTTTGTGGAAGAGGCTTATTTAAAGGAAGAGGTGTTCCTGGAGGGGGCATACAGGGATGTGGTATTAATGGCGGTCCTTAACAGGCAGGAGGAAAGGGAGGGGCTTAATTGAAAACACTGGTCAGCTTTGTGATTCCCTGCTATCGCTCAGAGGCTACCCTGCCCGGGGTGATAGCGGAAATCAGACAGGCGATGGAAAAATTAGAGGATTATACTTACGAGGCGGTGCTGGTCAATGACTGCTCCCCGGACGGGACCTTTGACACCATAAGAAGGCTTTGCAGGGACAATGGCAATATTACCGGGATCAACCTGGCAAAGAATTTCGGGCAGCACAGCGCCCTGATGGCGGGGTTCCGCCATGTGAAGGGGGAGATCGTAATCTGCCTGGACGATGACGGGCAGACCCCGGCGGAGGAAGTGGGGAAGCTTCTGGCAGGGATCAGCCAGGGGGCGGATGTGGTGTACGCCAGATATGGGCAGAAGCACCACTCCGGTTTCCGCAACTGGGGAAGCCATGTGAACGAGCTGATGGCCCGTATTATGCTGGGAAAGCCGAAGGAATTATATATTTCCAGTTATTTTGCCGCCAGGAGATTTGTGGTGGAGGAAATGGTACGGTACGAATATGCTTACCCCTACGTGATCGGGCTGGTGCTGCGCACCACCAAAAATGTGGTTAACGTGGAGGTAACCCACAGGGACAGGCAGGCGGGGGAGTCAGGGTATACCTTGGGCAAGCTCCTGGCCTTGTGGTTTAACGGGTTTACGGCTTTCAGCGTCAAGCCCCTCCGGATTGCCACAGTGGCAGGGGCAGGCTGTGCCGTTTTAGGGTTTCTCTATGGCATTTATACCATCGTTAAAAAGATATTTATTGATCCCCCGGGACTGGTCACAGGGTTCAGCGCGTTAATGTCTGTGCTGGTGTTTATGGGCGGGATGCTGATGCTGATGATGGGGCTGGTGGGAGAATATATGGGAAGAATGTACATTTCCATGAACAATTCCCCCCAATATGTGATTCGGGAAATCTTGGAGAATGGGCAGCATGAAAATGAGGTTTGTGTTGGAAAAGAATAAGGGAAGGCTTTTGGCATCCGCATTGCTTTCTTTTGGGGGTGTGTGCGCCCTGCCTGGGATGTTTTCCCCGGGGCAGGGCCTTGGCTATTCAAACAGTATTTTTACTGTTTTTTTATTTGGGGCATTATTCTGGCTGGTGGGACGGGCGCTGAAGGCTGTATTCCCTGGCGGCGGGGCCGGTGGAGGGCCGGGTAAAATAGCCACAGGCTGGCTTTTTCCCGGCCTTTTTGGTATCGCCTTCCCCACTGCCATGGTTTTTGGGAGCAGCCTTGACAGGAAGGGCTACCTCCCTTTCCAGGATGTGGGAATGTGGCTTGCCCTTTTGGTTTTGTGGGTGCTGTTTTCCCTGCTTGTGCGGTATTTCTGGGATCTTATGGCAAAGGCCGCAGGTAACAGGCCTGCCGGGGGCCGGGGGGCGGGGGGAAGTGCCCCCTCCGGCAAGGGAGCCAAAAGAGGGGGGCTTATTTGCCGGGCAGGGGTGATCCTTCTTTGTTACCTCCCGGTATTTCTTGCGGTTTATCCGGGCTTTTTCGTGTATGATGCCCAGGACGAATACCTGCAGGTGGTAACCAGGAATTTTACCACCCACCATCCTCTTACCCATGTGCTTTTGCTGGGAGGGATGGTGCAGTTGGTTTATAAACTTACAGGCTCCTACAACCTGGGCATTGCCTGCTATACCCTGCTGCAGATGGGGGTGATGTCATTGGTTTTTGCCTGGTGTGTGGAAAAGATGAAAACCAGGGGGCTGGGGAAGTGGGGGCGGGTGCTGCTTACCCTGTACTTTGGCTTCTGCCCTGTGCTGGTGATGTTTTCTCTGTGTTCTGCAAAGGACGGGCTGTTTACCGGCGGGATGCTGGTAACGGTGGTTCTTTTCCAGGAGCTGTGGGGGCAGCCGGATCATTTTTTCAGGAAGAAGGGAAATGTTTTCCTGCTGGTATCCGCTTCCGCAGGGATGATGCTCCTGCGCAATAACGGCTTCTATGCATACCTGGTGTTCGCCCTTGGGGGGATTGTGAAGCTGTGGAGGGCGCGCAGGAAGGCGGCCGGGGGCCGGGGGATGCCGGTCCTGTGCCTGGCCCTGCCTGTGGCGGTATATCTGCTGATAAACCATGCCCTGGCGGGGATCCTCCAGGCAGACCGGTCAGAACACCAGGAGATGCTCACGGTACCCATTTCCCAGATGGCAAGGGTGTACCGGGAGGGGGAGGAGGGGATCTCCCCGGAAGATAAGGAGGCCATACACAAATACCTGCCCAGGGAGGCGCTTATGGCCTATAATCCCAAGGTCTCCGACGGGGTAAAGGCCAGATTTAACAACAAAGCCTATGAGGAAGACCCGGCGGGCTTTTTCAGGCTTTGGGCAAAATGGGGCAGGGAACATCCCTTTACCTATCTCAATGCCTGGTTTATGACCTCCTATGGCTACTGGTATCCTGACACGGTAATTGATGTGTACCGGGGCAACAGTGTTTTTACTTTTACTTACAAAGACAGTTCTTATTTTGGCTATGAGGTGGAACAGCCGGGCGTGAGGGAGAGCAAGCTTCCCTGGCTGGACGGCCTGTACCGGAAAATGTCCCTGGAAATTTTCCAGCAGAGGCTTCCGGTGGTTTCCATGCTGTTTTCGCCGGGCTTTTTCTTTTGGGCAACCGCCTTTCTGTTAGGTTTTTTGGGCTATAGGAGACGGTGGCGGCAGGTGGCGCCGTTCCTGCTCCCTGCCCTTTACTGGCTTACGCTGCTTTTGGGCCCCACATATTTAGTACGGTATACCGTATTTTTGTGGGTGCTGTTTCCCCTTCTCTTGTGGGAAGCAGGGGGCGGGGCCAGGGGCGCCGGTCCTGATAAAAATCATATTCCCTGCGGATAGTGTAACTTTACTTGGGGAATTTTTCCAGAAAATAAAACGGAGCACCTGCT